>Ga0307515_10006982_pt1 | contig 22422 bp, 8 predicted proteins | sample 17_EM_MG_FD_194513 | JGI IMG/M metagenome (GOLD analysis project Ga0307515, IMG submission 194513) | Populus trichocarpa ectomycorrhiza microbial communities from riparian zone in the Pacific Northwest, United States - 17_EM | ecosystem: Host-associated > Plants > Roots > Unclassified | place...
GAGTCCACGACTGAGTCACTGGGGGGTAGCTGAGTCGGGGTGACAAGACAACCTGATTCAGGTCGACATCAAGTGCGTAGCCAGAAATGTGGCTTCCTTCCAGATCCGCACTTCACCCAGGTTCTCGTTTGGACCGATTATCGGCCTCGTTAGCCGAGTGCTTTGAGCAGCTCATTCCGAGGAAGATGTCTGCAATCATATCAGCACTTGCATCTTCAGTCAAGCTTCTCACTGAAGTATAGTATGATTTTGGAAGAGACGTACATACCTCTAGTACAGCCACTACCGCTTTTAGGGCTCGTTCATCGGCTGGTGCCAAATCTTCAGATTTAAGAATCAAAGCAACGAGTCCGTCTGGTATCCGTTTCGAGTTCTGATTGTACCCTTCTACCACATGAAGGGAAGCCTGCATGCCAACTTTTGTTATGTACACTAACCGGGAAAGGGCGTCGGTGATGAGCTTTGCATTGCTGCCGCTGGGCTTGAGATTTGCCAATATCACATGTACTACTGGATCAGAGGTTCCTTCAGGCAATGATTTGAGAGTATGGAGGATAGGCGCGATGGCCCCGGCATCCTCAAGGCGTAGAGCAACCCACTTCAACGCCGGCCCGTGACTCGTTGCCTGGTCGATCCGCTTCAAGGAAGAGAGGTAGTCCCTAGAAATCCGATCGGACCAGCGGTAGAAACTTCGCTGGAATATCAGATGTTTAGAGGCTGGACGCGCGGTTCCGCCGGAGAATATCTTGCGCAGGTCGTCTTGCCAACGGAACCAGTCCTCAATTCGGACTTGCTCGAAGAGTTTCTCGGCGAGTTCGGGGCCTCGGTTCTCAATCGTAGCTAGCAGCAAATGTCGCCAACACGCAGCGAATCCAGTGTTATACACCTTTGACGAAGAGAGGACTTTAGCGAATTGTACGCAGGCTGTATTGGTGTCGCCGATTGACCCAACTATATGAACGAGCTTCTCAGGAGCTTCTTTCAGTTGTAGCAGACAGTCTGCTCGAGTATTGGATGGGATCCAATGCCGCTGAATCAGGGTTAGAGCTGCCTCACGTCGCTCTCGGTCCGGTCGTTCCATCCAGAAGGGAAGGAGAGCTTCAACAAGACCCGTCGTTTCGCTGTCTTGACTCGAGCAGTCCACAAGATGCGCCATGCAGTAAGAATCAAGAATTTGTGTGAGCGGTGAGCTGCGGTCAATCGTCAAATCCCGTGCAATATTTTGAACCTTGAACAGTGCCTTGAGCATGTCGATTGAGGGCAGTTGGCTGAGAAATGCCTGGAGGCACTGGTCGAGCTTTGGCTGCAGCCAAATTGCATTCTTCAAACTATGGGCAAGTTCCGCCGTCCTCAGTCCATCCATTTCGACGTCTTGTCCGCTTTGGGTTTGCTTTCGAAGCTTGTCCTGCAAGCTCTTTAGACGTAGTGTCGCGGTATTCACAACGATAGGAGATATGAGCTCTCGCAAGACGTCACCCTCGGTACCGGTGGCACTCAAAGCAGGCAAAAGTTGGGAGATGGCGGTCATCTGAATGGAGACCGCTTCGTGGTTGCTCAAGAGTTGGAGCACACTGGCACTAATCGCAGAGTTTCCGGTGACGTTCGCAGCTTCGAGGAGTCTGAGTTCTTCGCATGTAACCGCTCTGTCAAGACACAGTTGCGTGAAATAGAGCAGGCCGTTGGAGGATACTGATAGAGCAGTGCCCAGCGCGTCAAGAAGTTGATCAAGTAGCTTGAGCCTGTCGCAAGTCAGGCCGGTCTGGACTTTGATGGTAATGATGCCAATGTGAATCTCTGGACTGTTCTCTTGGAGAGCCAATCCCTCCCGGAGCGTTCTATTCCGCCCAGTGAGAACATCAGGACCTTCGAGCGATAGGAGTTTACTGATGTGGTTCCGTTGCTCAAGAGTCATACATTCCCATATGCGCAGACGTGCAGGGTTTGGACGCCATTCCGCCCATATTTTCCATCTCGGAAACACTTCATTCAGAACCACAATGAGTTTTGAAGTCTGATGAAGTCTCGACATCCAAGCACAGGCGGCATAAGCGCGTCCAAAATCCACCTCTTGTCTCAAGTGCTCAAGATGATTGGAAAGCTGGAAACATGCATCGCGTGGAACTTGATCTACCAAGGAATGGAGTAAAGGCGAGCCAGGGAATCCCGTAGACAGCGTTGCAACAAATGCTTCGAGCCGCTGTCCAACATTTCGGACGGTACTAGTTGAAAGTGACAAGAGACATTCTGCCCATTGCGCCTCGGAGTCGTCAACAAGTTCTGGCTTAACCTGTCGAGCGGCAAGGAGGACTCGTAAATACTTTACGGCCTCCGGGGTCTGGCCCGAATGAAGTTGAAACTCTCCAACAAGCGTCTGTCGGGCATCTTCCCTTGTCATGCCATGGGCACAAGCGAGAAAAGCGATGTCCTTTTCTGGATGCCGTCTGATCAGCTGTGTGAGCAAATTGGTACACTGATCTGGGCTAGGATGTCCTTTCTTCTTCACGTATGCATCCGTATGAGATCTGAGCTGAGCCAGAGCGTAGTAATCGTCTTCTGCTCCATCGGATTTTAAATCTCCACGAGTCCTGGCCGTGTTCTGGGTTTGTTGAACCCATTCATCGGCTGCTGAATCTATCCCGTGGTCGAAAGCGTTCTTCGCCTTTTTGATACTTGACAGTATTCCAAACCGCCGAGATCTGGTGGTACCTGAGTCACGCACAGACCCCATGAGCACGGAGTTGAGTCGTGCTACCCTAGTTGTCCACGGAGAATTAGTTATCTACGTGACTGTATCCCGTTCTTCCTAAATCTCACCAAATGGCTTTCCGCGGCAATGGCCTTCAGCCTCAAAGTGCCTCACTATCTTCTGGCGGACATTCGGCTGGGAATGTAGTTTTCTCAATGAAGATGGAACAAAGTATGGTCGACCTCTGCGCTAGTAGTTGCGTTGCGAGGACAGCCTGTACGAGCTCCGGCAACGCGGCACACACAATTTCGCTTTCTTGCACACTAGAGAACTTCAAGTTTAACTCGTACAATTAAGCTTAAAATTAAAGACTTTACCTTTCACGTGAGTGCACATACCTTTGCTTAGGAGTGCACAGCCTTTTTCGTAACTGCACAGCATCTACGCTGGATGGTGCACTTGGCTAAATATTAGCGAAATTGCGTGTGTACCGGAGCTCGTGCAAGCTATATCCCGGCAGCGTGCGGCTCTGCGTAGTAGCGCTAGTCTCGGAATTACATGCTACTGGCTAGCGAAATTCATCAGCGGGCCCCATTAGTTGCGGGTACCTTTAATCTTGGACCCGGGAGCCATGGCGGTTGCCGGCGAATTTCCCGGCGTATTGGGCTGCAGAGGCTGCCAGACGTCGAGCAGGAAAGCTTATGGTGGACGTACTGTGAAGCTAAGCCACTATTGAGTGGCAGACGGCTGGAAAAAGCATTTGACTGACTGGGACAGCGCTTCGCTAGTGCATCTAACCGGGTTGCTCGGCGTGGTTTGAAAATAAACTCGGCGTGGTTCTGAAATAACGCTTGGTACGTGCGCATCTTAGCTAGCCGTAATGAGTCCTGTGGAGAGTTCTAGCCATACCGACGTTTCTCCGACGGTAAACTCCGTAACCGCGCCGAGCCGTTTTCTTACCCTCTCGATCTGCAACCACCATCTATCGATCAGCCTCAATGAATATAGGTCCAATGATACAAGCCTCGGTTCGCGAATGTGTTGGCGAGTGTGCAGATGCCTCTAAGCGCCTAGAAAATGATCCCCGACATGGCATCTTCGCGAACTCGAGACATTACATAGAAAATTTGGTTAAAGTGAGTCCGTGCTTTCCAGGACCTTCCTGCTTTTGACCGTGTTTGGATGGTCACGCTTCTTAACATGTTCAAGTTCGTAGAACCAACGAGCAGAAGCCAGCGTTGGCGAAAAGCACAAACTCGATACATCAATCAACACAAAGATAAAGAAACGCCTAGCCTCCTGAAGTAAAGTGGGGATAGTATGCTATATAGTGATAATTGGACATGCTGCAGCCTTACGAGCGCGCATCTTCAATCTCGTCTTTCAATGATGTTGAGGCCTAAGGCAACAATACGTCGTCCTCTTGCGGTAACATATCGACTTGTACCCAATTTAATTGAATGCCGTACGACTTCGCGAACATGAGCTCAAAATGCAAGCTTCGAGATGTCTCCCACTTCCTAGACTAATACCTTGAAAAGAGCTTCATTCTTCTGTCGCATATTTTGGCTGTATGCTCGAAATCCTCTTATCTATCTTCTCCACCAAAGCCCTTTCATCCTCCGACCACTGCTCCTTCGCTTGCACCCAATCCTTAACCATACGTTGGAGATCATAGACAGCCCCGTCTGACCTTTTTTTCATGCCTTCCACGATGTGCCTGTTTGCCTCGTACACGTATCGAAGGTTGACGATCTCGCAGTCCAGGGAGTATTTGCGGCGCAGCAGTTCCCTGAATTTACGGAGCTTCTCTGCGGTGACCAAACCGGATGGAGTCCTATTAACCTCTTCGGCGTACGAGTCGAGGGGTTTGGTGTGTGGAACGGGAGGGTAGGATCTCAAGAGCTGACTTCTGAATACCTTTTCTGGAAATGTTGATGTTGCGACGAACGGCATGTATCTATGATTTTCCCCGCTTGCCGCCTGAATCCATTTGATAGCGCTGGGCAATAGCATCAGGATGATGACAACCGACATGATGATATAGATGAATGATGCCAGCGGCACACTGCCTACAGCAGTCAGGGACAGCCGCTCGATGACGGTGGTACCATTGATAGCGGAGCCATTGTAAATCCGCCCATTGACGAAAGTTCCGTTGTTCAGCGTGCCGTTGATGAAAGTTAAGTTTGAAGGAAGAGATTCAAATCGAAAGTCGCCAGTCGTGGTATTAATCGCGTTGATGATGGAGAAAGGAACACTTTGATCTCCACTCGAGGCCGACATATCTGACACAAATTTGCGATGATCCTACTGCCCGTTAGCCCATTTCAGGATTCAGAATCGGTTAACACCTACGCGAAGGAGGCCGACTCAAGTTAAGCTCGTCTTCTGTCGATCCTTGACCAAATGGATCCCACCCTCAGAAGCGGGAATAGCAGCAATGGAGCCTACGAATCAACGCTTCAATCTTCACGAATTTCAATGAGAGTGTTTCTTTCGTTTTATCTCCAAAAGCATTTACGATCGGTGGGATCAACTTGGACGAAAGCAGCAACCACAGGCCCTTTCCACGTCCGGGGGATATCTAAGGCGATTGTGAGACATCGGAAAGCCTTTCTCATTTGCTGAAGGAAGCCTAAGCGGCAGTATTAAGCAGGGTCTCGATATTGTTGCACAGGAAAAGCCTCACACGCTAACCACCCAGACGTGAAAGGTGGCGCAGGTCTTTCATTAGATTGGCGTCCAGTTTAGGCATGAGGCTTGATCCGACTGGGCTGGTGCTAATGTAGCCCTGTGTATCTATATCCCGCACGGACGCAATTAGGGGCTTTTATCCCAGACATCATGGTCAAGAGTGGCGTTATTGAATCCGCCTTCCATCCTCGCTCCTAGAAACCAGCTCTGCACGAGGCAAGCGTTCGAGTTTTCCGCAAGCCTCCACGAATTCAAGACAGAATCCCTTTCGTGTGGCAGAAGTCACTTTTGGCGCTTTTCCTTGGGTTAGCATGCTGCAGGCACCCTAGCTATCGTGTTCCACCACTCACCGGCCCACCAGAATATGTAAAATCAGCATTTCTAACTCCCAGCAATCTCAACAACCAGTAATGTTTTTTACTTCCAGTTAATAATAGCAAATTTCCAAGTATTATAAATACTCTATACTTAGTTACCTGGTAATGAGGGAAGATATTAAACTAAATGTCCCGGCCTTTAAAGATATATTAAATCTTTATCTATATATAATTAGAAATTAGAACGGCCTATAAATAAATAAAAGTACTTTATAGATCTAAATTATAAAATTTTCCAAGATTGAATTAATTTATTAAGTAGTTAAGGTTGCCAGGAGTTAGAATGCTGATTTTACATATATTTTAGAGGTGCCGGTGAGGGATGCCGATAAAATGCTGCTAAAGGCTACTATTGAAAAAACAAATACGTTTTGTACTAAATCTAGTCCAGTCATTCGTTCATCTCGCGACAGGCGCGGCATCTCACATATCGTCGGCTGAATTATCGGCAAATCTATCCCTTCCGTCGCTGAAACATGCTGCACTAAGCACTGGCGAATAGGAAGTAGGGAAATGGCTTTTTTCCCGCGTCATATTCGCTAGAAGAGACCCCTGCCTAGTGCAGCATGTTTTAGCGGCGGAGGGAATACTGCCTACTCTTCCTGCTCGTACTCCAGGTCCACCGCCGCCAACTCCTGATTATCACATGATATGGAGACACTAAGCTGCTGATCCAGACAAGCATCTGCTTTGAGATACGCAGTAAAATATGGGTTTCCCTGGGCTCCTGAACGCTGGGATACGAACCTGCTCTGCTGGATGTCACTGAGGTCGTAATGAATTGGGACGATAGTTCTCAAAGCTATCGTGAAGTTAGAGCTTAATGTCCTTAATGTTGGTTCAATCCGAGCCTCGCATACCTGAAGGAATACCCGCTAAACTTTGTGGTGTATCGTCTCCATTATAAATAACAAGGTTTGTTATGAACTCTCTTGGATCTGTGATACCAAATCTGCGGCAGAACCTGGTCGAGGCCTGCTTGGGCTCGTTTGAGAGAATCAACTCGCCCTTTTTGAGCAACCACACCATTTGCTCTTTTGCTTTCCATTCATTGTCGAACCCATCTCTGTAACGATCCTCTTCTGCATGAAGGTACGTGGAGTATGGTTGAGAGACGACTATTCCATAGCTCTTGGAACACTTCCGCATGTATACGCGGTCTTCGGCACTCTGCTCTAGCCGTTTGGCAACTGCGCCTCTGACAACTGCCACCTGACTAGGAAGATATTAACAAAGAAGAGGACTAACAAAGAGGAATACTCACGGATCTCCGGGACGTTTCACTTTGATGTTTAGTTGGCGTCCAAATTCTCTGACCTCATCAAAAAGATACTCGGACTCTGCAAAACCGCCCGACAGGAATATATACTGCATACTTTAGCCATAGACACCACTCCAGCTGTCCATTATCCACTTACTCTGACTCGATAGCCAGCCCTTCCGACTTGTCCGATTTGGCCTTGTATCAATTGAGTAATCTTGTTGATACTGAAATGGAACATCTGCCGTAAATCATCACTGTTTGGGTCAGTCTTTACCACGCCGACGGGACTTTAGGCACTAACTCTGTGATTCGGACTTCGCCATCCTCAATCCCGTTTGCTGGATTGTGCAAATTGTTGAGATCGCCTGGTAGTCGGATGTCTCCTTCATCCCTACCCAAGCGTCCTTTGAAAGGCTTCTTCAGGTACTCGAACTGCCTCATCACAGCTTTTAGATCTCTACCCACTATGGTGTGCGATCCAACGTCATGTCCAGGGAGGTTTTGTGCCAGTTTTAGATAGTCCGCGTCATCCAATTTCTGGTGTAACCATTTCATGAAGCCGATGTCGACGAATATGGCTCCACACCTATCACCTGGAAGTAGAAGATCAGTTCTGGTACAACGCCAGAAACCTTAACAACATACTTGTGGCGAGCCCTATCTGCCTGAGCTGTAGATCCGGCGCAGTTGCTTCGACGCAGTAGGATATGAGATCCTGGGTTCACGCTGTCAGCAATATCCAATACCCGAGAAGCATGACCTACCGCTGTACCACCTCCTAAATCTGCTTGAACAAAGCAATCGCCGGGCTATCGGTCAGCAATCGAAAACGCCATCCGGGAGAGGGAATATACCCCCAGAATCTCGCCACCTTCCTCCGCCATAAAATATTTGATTGAATAAAGAGCCGCGGCCTCCGGCTCTGTCATGAACACGATATCTCTTAGACCCCCGAAGTATCGCTTCGTGAACCCAGCCTTGTTGACGGTTTGAAAGGTCAAATTTTTGGCTTCTTCCGACCACACCTTTTCCCTGTTAGTTGTCTTCACCCTGTCGTTTGTTCAATTTTACACACCGCAGGTACAGTCACAACAAGATCGGTTATGACATCAGAAAGCACGGTGGGATGCAGACCAAGCTCCTTTAGTACGTGCTCTCTGACTTTGCTCAGGTAATCAGCAACGATGTCGACAGGCTCCCTAGCCGGATATGATGGCAACCCATTTTCCATTCTAATCTTATCAAGATCAAGGTTCTTCATGCCGTCCAACGCGTCCAGAATCGACTTGAGCTCTTGCTTTCGCCCCTGTTGGTCTAGCTCCATCTTCGTCCATATCATCTTCTGGCTCCCATCGTGGATATCGAAGCCCCATTGGTAATTATGTTCTGCCGCTGCGGAATATGATATCTCACTTGGGACTTGGTTACGCGCTTCTTTCGGCCAATTCGTGATGATCGTGCTCGCGCGAATATCCGCCCATTCTTTCTCATATGTTACGAATTGATAGGCGACACCTAAACCATTATTAGACCATTTCCAGGAAATTGGAGCCGCCCTGCGAAACCATATTGCAGGTAACTCTCACATACCCGTAAATGTGGTTCCATAGTCCAGACCAATAATCAGTCGATTTGATGGAGCATTCATCTCGATTGTAGAAGACCGCTAATCCTCACTGCCTAGTTCCTTGACTAAAATGCCGGCGTTGCGAAGCTTTTAAACTCTGGCTTGTCTTGGTAATATCTCGTGTACGTGAAGTGCCTAGTTGGGCCCGCGAAGCTGCGCAGCAAGGGTATTTCGAACGCATGCTCTATGCTTGACAATACCTGCGCCCTTCAGCCTTCTCGCAATGGCAGCGCGAGCTGATGTGTGCAGGGGCCTCCACTAATGGAAGCCGCAATATTCGGTGGCTCACCCAGAGAGGCTGCAATCACAGAGGCGTCTGTCTGGGCATTATTGGAGGCGCAAGGCTTTCTCCCTTCGTGTGGCAAGTTTTGTTGGACTTTTCGTATATGCATGCCTCATAAGCCAATCTAGAGGTTCTGTGCAGTATAGGGCTTGGTGTTGAAGCCTCTGGTCAGTGCGGTTGCTCGGCAGTAAGGGTGCTGGCGCCTCATTGACCTTTTTAACTCTTAGATATTGCGGTAAATAGCAGCGGCGTAGCCAGGAAGCGCATAATATTTAGTATAGTTAATTAAAAAGCCCAAACTAATATTACCGCTATCTATTTGGTTATTGATAAAATATCCTCCTTATGCCACCTAAAACTTATTAGCGTATCCCTTAACCCTCTAAAATTGGTCACTCTCTTATCGATAAGGATTAGGCCAATCGGAGAGGTTGAGTAAATACAAAATACCCAATCAACAATAATAGCGAATCTTTATCGATAACAGAGGGGCGCTGACGGTTTAAAGTGATAGGTGTGACGGCTTGGAACATCAAAACCACGCACAGACGAAACCTGCTAGGAACCGTCATAACCGTGCCACCGTCATAACCCTGTCGCTCACCTTAGGTGTTTTTAGTGGTGGCCTCCTGTAGTATTTCATTGGCATCGAAATATTGACGCATTTGGTGAGGCTTGCTAATAAAATCACGCTAGCTAGGGTGCCTGCAATTGCTAACGCAGGCAGAAACGATTCGTTTTCCCATTGGCACTACTACCCCCCGATTCGGTCACTTCTCGCTCCAATTTAGTGTGAATCCCTCCCATATCTCTAGTCTATGAGCCTCAGTGTTAAAAATTTTCTTGTAGAACTCCGCCCTGAGGACAGTCTGAGCTTCAGATCTACTCAACCTCACCTCGAAGCTCTTGCTGCTGGCCTTGATTATCTGTGCTTGGCTCTCAGTATCAAAACCACCTTGGAAGACCTCGAGCCGACTGTAGCACTTCATCCAGTCTGATCAAAGGTTAGACGAGAATTCTTCTGTCTTCACTCGGATGCTAGGACGGCGGGCTTTGAGAGTTTCAGATGCCAAAGTTCTTCAAGGATACGGTGAAATGGGCTACTTTAGGACTCATTGGAGGGTAAGTTTTCCCCAGTCCCAGTGAGAGATCCAATCCACATGTTGATTAGTTGTGCTCTAGACGCAGCGGCGATGACGGAAAGCGGCCGCAAGGCCACGAAATAGCATCACAGAGCACAACTCGTTATAGTCCCACTCAAATTCAGGCCCCTCGACCTCTATCAGGTGCCCCGCAAATTCCAGAAAATAATGCCCATGATATGCAAGCACCGAACAGGCAGTCCAATAGCCGTTTCGAAGAGTTGAACCGCTCTTTAACGGGGAACCACAGCCATTCAACACACCGGAAGCAGCAAGTTTCGGACCGACGAGAACAAACTCATGACCCAGAGCGTCCTGATATAATGAATCACTCGCCGCGATCCAAGCCCCAGAAAGCTAGCAAAGCACAACCACACGTACACGGTGACCATTTCATTCCATCAGGCCGTGATCCAAGAAAGTCAGGAGAAACAGCAGCACATGGGCAAATGATTCAGGCAGAGCGTCAAGAGCCTAGACGAGGATCTGAGTCTTCACCAGTCAGGGGATCGCGTCCACCTCACAAGTTTCCGCGGGAGAGCCTCGGACCTAGGGCACTGAATTCAGACGGCTCCACAGCATCAGCCTTAGGATCGCAGAACGAATCAGAGTTTGACGGGCGGACACTGCGCGGTCTATTCGACGGGCTAAAACAGACTGAGAAATTCCAGTCGCGTTACCCGTACGTGGTACAATTTGTGGATGCTCTTGACCGAGGATGCGAAAAGGCCCTCGAGTCGGAGGCCTACGTTAGAAGAGAGATTGAGTTGATGCAACGAAATGTGATCACTTTGATAGAAAGAAACCATCCCCATGAAAACGTCGACGAACAGGACGCTCTTAAATTTCTCCTCGACCAATATCAGACCCGACTCGATCACTGTCTGAAGCTCGAACGAGAAGGTAAAAAGCAGTCTGAGGCATATGCCGAGTCGATTCGAAAGAGAGATGAGATCATTAGTGATCGAGACAAGGAGATCACAAAACTGCGCAATCAACTTTCCCAGGAAAAACTCAAGTACGACTTAGACCTGAATTCATGCGAAAGTTACTACAAGAAAAAAATTGAACGCCAGGAAACTGCACATCAGCAACAACTCAAAGACCAGAAGGATGCACATCAGCAACAACTCGAGGATCAGAAGACTGCACACCAGCAACAACTCGAGGACCAGAAGACTGCATATCAGCAACAATTCAGGGACCAGAAGACTGCACATGAGAAGGAGATATCGACGAAAGAGAAGAATATGGAGGATCAAAAAGTCGAGGCCCACATGAAAATCCAGGAATTGAACAGACTTCTCATCGTTGATGCTGACAACTTCCAACCAGAACCGGACGACCGTTTCCGGGCAACTTTCGATAAACTTCAAAAGAACGTGTATCTTCTCGCAAAGAAGGCGAAGTGCGAACTTCATGTCGACAGGGAAAAACTGGGAGCGGATTTTGACCAGATCTCATTCGCTCGAGTGGTCAAGGAGAAGCATTTGAAACTTATTTTGGAAATCTCATTCTGGAGGATTCTCCGCGAAAAGATCTTCCTTAACCCATTCCATGTTTTCGGTGATCTCGGAGAATCGTTGTTCATTACTTGGTGCAAACTCTTCTCGAACAGTTCGTATCCTTACTCCTAATCAATTTGGCCCTGCTGATGATCAATAGGTCAAATCGGGTTAACTTCAGCATTAGCATGGCCTCCGCCGGATACACGCTGTGAACGGTGGAGATCGTCTGTCTTTGAAGTTTTGCGGGCTGCAGTTACCGCGCAAGAAAGATGCCCCTCGGCCAATGACCGCATCACCAGCAGTTACATGGCCATTCGAAAAGATGTGTCCGAGGCATTGAAGGTAGAGTTCTCACGGATATCTCCTGAGGATATGGGGACAACTCCAGGAGACATCGCAGAAATTGCCTGTTCACTGGCTTTGGATTGCGGGAGAGAACGCTGCAGAGTGCAATTATTTGCTCCTCGGAAAGGTGAGCTAGTTCAGAGAACTCAACGAAAATCCATCCAGGACCGCAACGAAGGATTCAATGCAGACACTGAGGAAGGCACGGTGGAGCTTATCATTTCTCCTGGCTTGATGAAGCTTGGTGATGGTCATGGCCGGTCGTTTGACACGAACATTGTGCACTTGAGTCCATCGGACGTATATTGTTCTGTTGGTGGTGAAATGGGATAAGGAGAATCTAGCTGATAAGCTGCAACCGTATCCGGAAAGTATGTGCTAATATATGTGGATAGATATTTGAGGAAGGATCTCCTGTACACGTGTTTCCTGCTTACATAAACAGTTCTTTGGTTTAGTCGAGGGTCTGAGGACAATTCCTAAGGTTTCCTAACGCGTTTAGACTTTAAAGCCCCGCCCTTAGGCAAATATTTAATATAATATCTTTCTATGGGCTCCATGAAAATCGGCCTCTGCAACTCACTCCACTCCGTAATACTTAGTCTTAAAGGTAAAAAATTAGATAAGAAGACTTACTAGTTTTTACTATCCCCTTATACCTTTTTCCCTTACTAACTCTACTAAAGAGTTTTTAGGGAAATTAGACTAGAAGGTAGTAGAAAAACTAGCTAAAAAAGACTAGTATAGTTATTTTCTTCTCTATTAGAATGTCACGGGACGGGGGCAGTGGCTACAAGACGTATGTATTCGAGAAGTCTACAAGACGTTACGCGATCGATCGTAAGGGTCGAGGGCGTAAGGAGGTGATATACCTACGCGTAGCTGACATAAGCTGTACGCGAGGTGTACGCGAGAGCACGGGGCTCTCTTATGGAGGCCCCTGCGGTGGGGTTCCGTGACATATAGAAAAAACTATTAGAAAAAAGGACTTATTGTTAGCGACTTAGCTAATCAAGGCACGAGCACGGCAAGAAGGATGCATGTAAGCCTGTATAATTGGATTGTCTATTAACGAAGATCTAAAGCTAGAGAAAGGAAAGGAGAAGAACAGCAACGCCGCCTAAAGTAGGGTTTTATACAGTCCCCTAGTCATATAAGAGTTACGTAAAGCCTGCGTTTACTATAACGTCTACTATAACTAACTAGCTGCCATTTTCTGCTAGTGCCGTAACACTTATTAGGCTTTTGGTAGTAAAAAATCCTAAAAGGTAATCCTTTTCTTACTCTAGAAAATCTAATTAAAGGAGATATAGAAGAGTACCTATATCTCCTATTTTATTAGGCTTTTACTCTATTAGAAGAAAACCCTAAAAAAAGTATATTTTTTAGTTTTAGTGTTTCTATCCCTATCTTATCTATTTTCGCTTATAAGCTAGGACTATCCCTTAAAAGAATTTACTATTAGGGAAAGGGGATAAAAAGGTAAATTAATCTACCTCTAACCCGTTAGGGAGTAGGAATTAGGTTTTAATAGCTATAAAATTGATTGTTTTTAATAGAAAGGTAGGTATATATAAGTTTTAAAGTACGGCACTACTATTTAGTAAGGTTATATAAGCAGCAAAGATCTTTATAAGCCGCGTTATAGTATAATACTGGCGGTACGGTACTAGGTAGTTATTAAGGGTATATTATACGTTAAAACGACAGCTTAAAGGCTTTTAAATTGGCCTTACTTATAAGCTTATATAGCTAGATTAACTCTATCCTATTAATATAAGGCTTCTTATTATTATAGTATAGCTATTAAAGTAGTAGTTAAGTAACGTGTTGCGCGTTAGATTAGGTAGGCTAATTAAGGGGGTAAGCCGCTTATTAGTAGATTGCATTATATACCTAGTATATACTAAGTATATATAAATACTATAGCGTAGCTAACCTTATAAAGCGTGTAGATTAAGTATAATAAAGCCTTATAGAAGACACTATAGTAAACTTATTAATAGGCTAGATATATAGGTAATTAATAAGTTAATAACAATAATATAACTAGTAGAGTGGTTACCTAATAGATTAACTCTAATTATATTCTAAGATTTAATATAAAGAAGAGAACTATCTAGGTAGGGACTGTAGTTCTTTAAATATATAATACTGCGCCTAAGAAATACCCTAAGTACGTTAGTATGTTAGTACGTTAGTATATTACATTTTTATATTCCTATATTTCTATATTCTAAACTTATAATATAACTAGCTATATAATATAGCTACCCCTTATTCTATAGCTTAATTAGTTTTAATACCTCCTATATTATCTTAATTAACCTATTTATATCTCTTTTTAGTAGTTATACTACTACTAATATAAGGTTTATAACACCATCCCCTTCCTCTTTACCTTTATCCTTAAAGATATTTCCTATCTCTAAGTTATTTATTAAAGGTATAGTATTCTTATTTTTAATTTAATAACCTTTATTAGTTCTAATACCTTTTATTAGATCCTTTATATCTAATTATTATAATTAGCTAGTAATATTTATTCTTTTACTTAGTAAAGTTATACTATCCTATTCTTAGTATATAGAGAAAAAGTTAATATATATTATAATTATAGCTCTATCTAGTTCCTAACCTTCTTCTTATATTAAGTATACGGAAGCGAATATATAGTCGTCTTATAATATTTAATCCGTTTCTAACGCTAAGTATATACGTTTTATAATTTTATATAATCTTCTTATTCCTTATTCAATTTATCTTAGGGTCTTATATATTAATAGCGGCTAAAAAACTAAAGAGTAAGCTAGCTAAGGCTCTTATTAAGGTTTAACATTATTCTAATAAAGCGTCTTCTTTAGATAGTATTCCTAGTAGTTCTCCTATAGATCTTATAGGCTTCCCCTTATAGGGTTTTAGGATCCCTATTATAATAGTAAAACATTTCCATTTTTAATGCCTATGCTTAACCTTATAGTTTTAATTTATAGGGTCTTCCCTATTATCTTATCTATGGTATATCCGGAACCGTTACCAAATCTTTACCTTTAGTCCTTAGGAAGGTTTTAATTGCCATATTATATTTTAGCTAAAGGTGCTCCTTAGGTTCCCAACTATTATATACCTAAAAGTATCCTTCCTAATAAACTAAAAATTCGCGCTTTTTTTAGCGCTATGTTTAGTCTAAAATATATTCTACATCTTATTCTAGTTCCCTATTAATTTCGCTAAGTAGTAGCGGTTCCGCACTATCTCTTCTCTAATATAGCTTTAGTAAGGAAATATAAAATATAGGATATATTAGATATAATTTCGGCAATTCTAATTTATAGGCTTAATTTCCTTTAGTTTTCCTAACCATATTAAAGGGGTTAAGCTACCGGTAATCCAGCTTCTTCTTAATACATTTTATTTAGATATTTTTTATAGATAGTAAGACTTCGTCTCCTATCTTAAATTCTTTCAGTATATATTTTTTGTTATAATACCTTTTTTATACGGCCTAGGCGTCTAATAAGTACTTTTTAAGTTCTTCTCTATAAATTTTCATTTGCTTAATTCTCTTAGACGCTACTAGTGCCTCCCTTTTAAAAACGATATCCTTAACATTCTAGGGGTTGTTTACTTTTACCCTAAACAATACTTTATAAGGGGTCATTTTTATACTGCTATAAATACTTATATTATATATATATTACACTAAAGCTAACTATAATGTCTAATTAACCTGTTAATAATTAATATAGTAGTAGAGGTAGTGTTCTAATAACGTATTTATATTATAGACCTTATATTAGCAGTAGTAGAACTACTAAGGAGAGACATAAATGGACTAGTAGTAGAAGTACAGAAGGTGCTAGAACTAGTCGCACTATAGGATAAGAAGTAGCCGAGTTATATAGTAAGTTATATTATAAGTTTAGAATATAGAAACGTAGGAATATAGAAACGTAATATACTAACGTACTAACGTACTAACGTACTTAGTATATTTCTTAGGCGCAGTATTATATATTTAAAGGATTACAGTCTTTACTTAAATAGTTCTCTTCTTTATAGTAAATCTTAGAATATAATTAGAGTTAATCTATTAGGCAACTACTCCACTAGTTATTATTACATTGTTAACTTCTTATTTACCTATATACCCAGACCATTAATAAGTCTACCGTAGTTCCTAACTACAAGGCTTTGTTATACATTTACTACCTAGGTTATAGTATTAATAAAGTTAAATAATATGCTACCAAAAGCAGCAGTTATAATAGCGTTAACGGCAGTAACTATATTGGGATTAGGTAACGACACTAGTAGGGTAAATACTAACTCTTAGCTAGTTACGGTTGGACAGCTATAGGAAATAGTTAATTAATTAATAGATAATAATAGGATACTTAAAGAAAGAATTAACGGGATAGGGGCAGCTAAGGTTAAGCTACTATCCATTAAGCAATTCTTAGGGGAGAAGTTAAGGCTTAAGGGATTCCTTATATAAATGCACTTTAAGGTTACGTAAAAAGGAGTAAAGCTAGTAATACCTATAGATTAAGTTACTTACGTAGGATTATTCTTAACGGGGAGAGCGCTTAAGTAGTTCGAGCCTTACCTAACGGAGGTATAGAAAAACGGCATGGCAACTATTAACTAGGAGGTATAGTATATGTTTATAAGTTAGAACGGGTTCGCAGAACGCCTAATTTAAATATTAAAAGACCCGGAGGTAACTACTATAGTAGAAAGAAAGCTTTAAAACCTAGTATAGAGAACTTTAGCAATTAAGTACACGACGTAGTTTTAAATATTAGTAATATAGGTTAAATGGAATAATAAGGCGCTTATGGCATAGTATAAACAGGGATTTAAAGCGAAAGTTTAGGACGGAATTATCCTAATAGAAGATGCGGATACTCTTAGGGAATTAATAGATTAAGCAATTAAGATTAATAATAGGATCTATTAGAGAGAACAGACTAAGAAGGGTTAGGATAGAGTTCTACAGTCGTATAAGGCGTAGAATAGGCATTAACTAAGTTAGAAATTATGGCATGGCGTAGAGCTAATAGACCTAAGTAGTACTAAAGAAGCCTATAAGAGATAAATAAAGCAACTATAGAAACCTAGGGGATAAGGATTAAGTAATTAAAGGTTTAAAAAGTAGAGGCTAAACTAGAGATCTTAGCAGCAGAAGACGTTTAGGCGGACTTTATAGTAAGAAAAATAGTTTTAAAACAGAGCTTATATAAATTACGGAAAATAGGGTTATTTTACTAAAAACTATAAAGATGGCTAGACTAACTATATAGTAAAGGGAACTAGACTAGTAGAAGATATATACGTATAGAGGGATAATAGTATACTATAAGGAACAAAAGAGTGTTTAATTAAAAGTTTTACGTTTTGCTATAATAACATATACCGAATTTATAAAGACGCTAAGTATAGCGTAAGCTATTAGCTATAGAAGCCGAAATTATTGGAGTTTAGAGGAACTAATAAACTATCTTATAGATCGGATATTAAGGACGATAAATTTAACATAGGCGAAATATTTAATAATAATAAGGTAATAAAAGTAGCGTACTAGGAGCGTGTAAACCTTAAAACAATTATATTAGAAGTAGAGACCGAGACCTTTATTAAATAAGGATTAGCAATGGAAATTATAACACTATTAGCTATAGCATCTATCGCTTTATAAGATAGAAGGAGAAATATCTAGTAAAAAGGATTAAGTAAGTAGACGACTGCTAGTACTAGCTTATTACTTAATAAAGGTAAAAGGCCACAGACCTAAGAATCTTAAGAGAAGATAAGGGATAATTAAGATTCTTAAGATAAGATAAGATAAGCTTAAGGACCTATAATGGACGATAACTAATAGAGCAGAGTAGCAGCTTAGTTTAAAGATATACGAATAAGCTTGGGACAGAGTTTCCTAAAGGCGTAAGATTCTTAAAGTAAGATAAGGGAGATTTAAGACTTTTAAGACGAGATAAAAATACTATAGAAGCCTAGTTAGAATAAGGCTGGAGTAAGGCTTAAAAAAGAAGCAAGCTTAGAATAAAGAATCCTATAGGACTAAGACTTTAGCAATAGAATAAGAACTATTAAAGAAATTGCGAGTAAGACTTAGTAATAAGATTAAAGAGTTAAAACTATAACTAGGAAGTAAGAGGACTTTAAGGATTTACTTATAAGGTAAGTAAATAAAGAAACTATAAAGGAATTTAGATAGAGAATCCTTATATAGTAAGAATAGAAACTAAATAAGAGATCTAGTATAATAGGTTATATAAGAAATAGAGTACCTATATAAAGAATTACTAATAGGCTAAGGGTAGGGACGCTAAGAGTAAAATAGCTAGATAAACTGGAATAAGAAGAGGATTTAGGGATCTCTACTAGATTAAAAGAACGATATATAAAGGGCTGTTATAATATAGTAATAAGAAGATACTTTCTTACGGATAAGCCGTATATATTTAGGGAGCTATACTAAAAGTAGTATAGATAATGATATAACGATAAGTGGGAAGATTTTTATATATAGCTGGATAAATAAGTTGTTTAAAACCACCTAATTATAGAAAAGGCTATAACATATATTAAAGGATCTAAAGAAATAATTAGAGGACTAAAGGAGCGAAAGACGTATCTTAGTACCTATAAACGAAGTTATAACATTTAGATTAACTAGATAGAGGTTTAAACTTAAAGATAAAGATAAGTTTAGAGTTTATTAGGGCAATAAGTAGGCTAATAGAATGATATATATAATGCTCTATAGCATTAGCGAAATGTTTATACCTCCTAATAGTACTAATAGCTCCTAACAGCTCCTAATAGGACTATTAGAAGCTCTAGGAGACACTTATACTTAGTATCCTATTAGGAGCCTATTAGGAGCGCTCCTAGACTATATAGACTACACGGACTACTAGGATTATTTAGACCTCTAGAACCTCTAGGACCTCCAGAACAATTAGGACTATTAATACTATTAGGACAGTTAGGATAATATTAAATTTTAAATTTTAAAAATAACGCATATTAATGCTTTAGTATTTATAGCTAACCAATAAATATAAAAACTAGTTTAATTTTAAACCCTATACTAAATATAGGATATATAATCCAAATTGATCCTTTTTACCTACTACCTATGTCTGTCTATTATAGAAGCTCTACGCTATTCTAGGAGGATAATCGCTTGGGCGTTAAGTGGTTAATTAAGGAGATAATAGGGAAGCCTCGCAGAGGCTCTAAATTGTTAATTAGCGGCGTTCCTAATAGTCCGCCGGCTGTATACTAATTTCCTAACTAGGCCTAATACCTACTTGCCTGCCTATCTACTTACCTATCTACCTACCTACTTACCTACCTACTTACCTACCTATTTACCTACCTACCTGCCTACCTACCTACCTACCTACCTATCTACCTACCTACCTCCCTGCCTACCTACCTAACTACCTACCTACCTACCTACCTACCTACCTGCCTACCTACTTACCTACCTACCTACCTACCTACCTATCTACCTACCTACTTGCCTACCTGCCTACCTATATTAGTATTTAATTTAATTTAGGGAAGAAGTCGGCCCGATTAAAGGCTCCAATTAATTTAAATTATTCTCTATAGCCGTTTACTAGCTACCCTTCCTGCTTATAGGAGCTCTACGTTGTTCTAGGGGGATAATCGCTTAGGCATTAAGCAATTAATTAAGGAAATAAAGGGGAAGCCTATCGCAGAGGCTCTAAATTGTTAATTAGCGGTATTCCTAATAATCTACTAGCCGTATACCGATTTCCTAACTAGGCCTAGTGCCTGCTTATTTATCTATATATTAGTATCTAGTTTAATTTAGGGAAGGGGTCGGCCCGATTAAAGGCTCTAATTATATTTAAACGGTGGTTATTAAGGTGCCTCCCTAGGAGGCCTTAATTTAATTCGGTAATGGGCCGATATTAAAGCTCTAGTTTAATTAATTAATTGATTAATTAAATCGTTTATGGTGTTTACTAGCTAGTTGTTTAAACGGTTGTTATCTAGTTTTAGTAACAGTTATCTAGTTCTAACGACGGTCGTTTAGTTCTAGTAATGGTCGTCTAGTTTTAGTAACGGTTATCTAGTTCTGGCGACAGTTATCTATTTTAGCGACGGCCGTCTAGTTCTAGCGAAGGTTATTAGTTAGAGGATAGTTGTCTATTCTAGCAACGGTTATCTATTCTAGCGACAGCTATCTATTTTAGCAACGGCCATCTATTCTATTAACAGTCGTTAGTTCTAAGGACGGCTGTCTTATTTTAGTAGCGGTTATTAGTTTAGGGGACAGTTGTCTAGTTCTGGTAATAGTTATCTAGTTTTAGTAACAGTTATCTAGTTTTGGCGACGGTCGTCTAGTTCTAGCAACGGTTCTCTACTAGCTCCCGTTTTAGTGCCTCCCTAAATAAGAAGAATATAAGGAAGGGTAAAAAAAATAAGGTGGCTATATAGGGGATATACTTGGCAGAGGTATATATAGAGGCTATTAGGAATATAGCGGGGACCTAATAGTAATGTGTGTTACTTTATATAGACCTTTATACAGAGCTTTATATAGAGCCTTTATATATAAAGCTTTACGCAGAGCCTTATATAGAGCCTCTATATATAGAGCTTTGTATAAAGCTTTATATATAGTTTTATACAAAGCCTTATATAGAGCTTCGTATAGAGCCTTATATAGAGCTTTATGCAGAGCCTTATATAGAGCCTTATACAAAGCTTTATATAGAGCTTTATATAGAGCTTTATATAGAGCTTCGTGTAAAGCTTTATAGGGGGCGTCGCTTAGGGGAGCGTTTCTATTAAAAACGCATTAGGATAATAGAGTCCTATTAGAAACGCATTAAGATAAAAGAGTCTTATTAGGAACGCATTAGGATAATAGGGTCCTATTAAAAACGCATTAGGAACGCATTAGGATAGTAGGGTCTATTAGGATCGCATTAGAATAGTAGGGTCTATTAGGATCGCATTAGAATAGTAGGGTCTATTAGGATCGCATTAGGATAATAGGGTCCTATTAGGATTGCATTAGGATAGTAGGTTCCTGTTAGGAGCCTATTAGGACAATTAGGATAATTAGGAAAGTTAAAATCCTATTAGGAGGCCTTTAGGATCTTAGCACCCTAATAAAATACTAATGTATAGAAGAATCTTAGGGGCTTAAAGGCCCCGAGAAGATATCTACACAATAGCCCGCGCGCTGTCACGTGACACGTCGCTAAGCTTAAAGAGACTGCCTAAGTACCCCCCCTTTTTACTAATAGAGTTAATCTAAAGCACCTAGCGTATTATATATTAGCGTAGATTATATATATAGACAATATATACAAAATGCATAAGAACCTAAAAGAAAAGAATTAAAAGTACCCTATAAGGATATATTAGGCGCTAGAAGAGCAGCAATATTAAAATACTAAATATATATACGGATGGTATCTAATAAAAGTTTAGGAGTTAGGAGACTTAATGCTTTAATTAGGAAGATTCCTTACGGAAGAATACTTAGATAGATAATAGTGGTAGAAATGCCTAAAAAATATATATCTATAGTATATAGAGGATAAAAAGCAAACTAGGTATTGGCTAAAGAGCGAGCTAAGTGTAATAGAATTAAACGGCCAATAGTTAGAAAAAGTGGAGGCCTATAAAACTAAAGGGAGTTAGTAGTAGAGCCTTAGACCCTTAAAGGAATTTAAAAATAACACCTAAATTTATAAGTTAATTAGTAAGATTAACAGTTTAAAGTATTAATAGATAGTAGAGTAATAAGGAACTATATTTTACTAGTAGTAGTAGAACGAATAGGACTACCTTATAGACAGAAGGAGCATCCTTATTTATTAGTTACGATTTTAGGAGATTTAATAGCCTATAGAGGAAGCATTATTAACCTTAAAATAGGACCTATTTAGATAACCATTAAAGGAAAATAAATTAAGGTATTCTTTAATATCTTACTATTAGGACGAGATAAGGCAGTACTAAGAATGCCTTAGTTATAGGAATATAATCTAAAAATCAATTAGATTATAGGTTAGGTTAATATTAGAGATACTTAATAACGCTAGAGGCGTATAGTAACTAAGTTAGTATAGTACTAAGTCGGAGCGATATATAGGGAAACCGAAAAGGGGTTATCCTATATACTAAAAAAATACTATAAGTATGGTAAAAAGCTATAGAGCCTAGAAAGTAAAAAGCTATTAAAATATGTAGTATAGGACTATAAAATAGAATTAGAGCTGGGAGTAAGTCTAAAGTTCTTTTTAATTTATAAGCTAATAGAAGAAGAATTAAGAGCACTTAAGGAGTTTATCTAAGAAAACTTATAAAAGGAATATATTAGACCATTATAGTTATTAGCGGGATATCTAGTATTGTTCGTACTAAAAAAGAATAAAAAACTTAGGCTATGTATTAACTATAGACAGTTAAAT
>Ga0307515_10006983_pt1 | contig 22422 bp, 23 predicted proteins | sample 17_EM_MG_FD_194513 | JGI IMG/M metagenome (GOLD analysis project Ga0307515, IMG submission 194513) | Populus trichocarpa ectomycorrhiza microbial communities from riparian zone in the Pacific Northwest, United States - 17_EM | ecosystem: Host-associated > Plants > Roots > Unclassified | place...
ATCAATAATGAACTGGTGATGGCGGCGCGCGAACGGGAAGGCCGAGAGGCAAGCCCCACCGCTGGCGTCATCGACAGCCAGTCGGTCAAGACCAGCGAAAGCGGTGGAATTCGTGGCTTTGATGCAGGCAAGAAAGTGATGGGCCGCAAGCGCCACATCGTCGTGGACACGCTCGGCCTGCTGGTCGGTCTCGTCATCCATGCCGCCGACATCCAGGACCGTGATGGCGCACCCGTGGTCCTGCAATCGATCGTCAAACGCTGGCCATGGTTGCGCCATGTCTTTGCCGATGGTGGCTATGCTGGGCCAAAGCTGAGGGGAGCATTGCAAAAGATCGGCAAGTTCACGCTGGAAATCATCAAGCACTCGGACACAGCCAAAGGCTTCGAAACCCTACCGCGCCGATGGGTGGTTGAACGCACATTTGCGTGGCTCGGCCGATGCCGAAGGCTGGCCAAGGACTTCGAACGAACCATCGCCTCCGCCGAGGCCTGGGTCTTCATCGCAAATATTCGCCTGCTCACCCGAAGGCTCGCAAGGCTATGAAAACACGACGTTCATTTTGATTCAGACACTTACGTCTGATGGTACTTCGTCACTTATCTGGGAAAGACCCAGAGCAATATTGAATGCACTTCGACCATTCTTAGATCAACCCAATATCGCTTTCTGGCCCACAAGTGGATTCCGCCAATTGACCTCCGTTAATTTAGCGAAAGAGACTGGATGCATTGAGCTCGATAGCAGCTCATGCGCGCCATCCATTGTTCGACCCAGCAAGCTTACTCTCCGGCGTATCGATGAAGCGCCAGCTGAATCTTTTCTGCTCATGGAACTTGCTACGCTGACGGCCACAGATGTTCACAGTCGAGAAATCTTGGACGAGGATGTGGAATGCGAGGAAGTCTGCGAGCTTGCAGATGGGAGCAAGGCGGGACGAGATGTTTACGACGAGTTGCTGGCGACGGATAGCGACAACACCGAATTCTTCGCTGAGCCACGTCTGATGACTCGTTGGTTCCGAGGGCAAATTCTGATCATTTCACCGAGTTCGCTGCTGAATCAGTTTCATCGCCGAACCCCAAGCGTTCGACTGAGTAGAATGACGGTCGCTGAAGTCAGCAACTTCATTGATCTCATATTGCGGAGCGTTCGCCACGGTAAACGATTTACTTAGGAGCCAACAATGCCGTTAGTTCACACCTCACTCTACCAAGCATTGCGAGAAGCCAATGTGCCCTCGGATTTGGCAGCAGAAGCGGCAAAAGCGTCCAATTTTTTTGCCTCCAGCTATTCTTCGGTCGAACGGAAGTTGGGGATTTGTGTCATGTGGCGCCAACATTCTGATCGGTTTCCTTACATTGCTACTCGTATGGAAAAGCTAGCAGGATGAGCTGGCTGCGCCTCACTGCTCCCGGGTGCAACAGCCACACTTCGCACGAAACCCGGCAACTGAAAGCTCTATAATACTGTCATTGAGCACTCGATCAGAATCTGCTTAATGGCAAGAGGCTATCGAGGCTCGACTCGGAAGGCTGCCATGGCGCGAAGCAGGTATCATACCGATGCCGGCGGAAGGGGGGCATCCGCCCCATCAGTTCACTTCGACTACATCGAACGCTTCTTCAACCCGAAGCGTCGTCACTCGACACTGGTCTAACTCAGCCCCAATGACTTTGAAACCAAGGTGGGATTAGCTTAATCTCATGTCCGATAAACCGGCAGCAGGCCAGTTTGACCACTGCCGGTTAAAGGCGCATGGTAATCCTTGAGGGTACTGCTTCCGGCAGCGGAGGCTTAACCCCGACCTTGCTCGTTTCAGCCCTGCCGCGAGCCACCCGAACCATTGGATAGCTCGTTGAAAACCATCCTGTCGGCGGTGATAGCGCTCGCCGTGGTAATCGCCCTCTGCATCGTCGGCTGGCAGTACGCGCTGTATCGGCAAGCAAATAGCCCTGAGGGCATTGAGGCCAAACACCGCGCTGCGGTCGCTATTCAAATTCGTGACAAGGCAGAGGCACGGGTAAGCGCTCTTGCGGCGGATCGCTGCGCGACACCGGTCCAAGCAATCCTTAAACTCAACGATTGGCAGCAAATCATCGGAGTAAAAGACATACCTTCAACGTTGGCATCAGATATCTTTTTATGTCTGGAACGAGGAATCATGAGCCCGTACGACAAGAATAGGCTCATAGATGTCAATTTGCTGAAATTGTTCGTCGCCGCCTGAACATGCCAGGGTAGCATCGCCACTATCGACGCCACGCGGCGAGCCGAGCGAGTCGGGCTAAAATCTGCTGCCGCACCTCGTCCATCTGACGCCTCTCCGCTTCGATAGCCACACGGCTGCGGGCAATCCGTTCTCGCGGCTCACGCACGCGTTCCCGAAATGCTCGCGCTTCATCGCGGAAATCCACTTATACCAGCCGTCAGTAATCCTGACTCTTGGGATTCCCAAAAGCCAACGAATCTGAATCGATGGCGCAAACAGGAGGTTTGCGATGGATTCAGCGATTTCTTTGCGGTCGGATTTCGATGAGGCCAAGTTGCGGCTTCTGGCTCGTCAGACAAAGGATGCCGATCAGGCGCGGCGTCTTCTCGCGCTTGCATCGATCGGCGACGCCGTGTCTTACACCCTGAACCAGTGGGAGTACCTGACGCGATACACAGAAGACGGCAGGATGCCGATCGACAACAACCTCCTCGAACGCGACATCCGAATCTTTGCCACTGGAAGAAAATCCTGGCTGTTCAGCGACACCGTGCACGGAGCCAGGGCCAGTGCTATCGTCTACAGCCTGATGCTGACCTGCCGCGCCTGCGGCATCGAACCCGTGGCCTACTTGCACCACGTCCTCAGCGAATTGCCGCAGCGCGCGAACAACGCCGACACCTCTGACCTACTGCCATTCAACTTCCCGAAAGCCGCTGCCGCTGCCTGATCAAAATCGGCCGTCAGGCACGCAAATTCTGTCAAACGGGCCGCGTCAACGCGCATGGAAATGAGCGCTTACTATCATCCTGAGCGCCGTGCTATAATCTGATCGAAATCTCCCGAAACACTGCCGAGGGATGCCCATGCCGTCCTCATCATGGATCAAGCAGGGTGGCACATGTCCGACAATCTTCTCGTTCCGGGAAACATCACAATACTGCCTCTGCCGCCGAAGTCGCCCGAGCTCAATCCCGTCGAAAACTTCTGGCAGCTCATGAGGGACAACTGGCTGTCCAATCGCGTGTTCAAATCCTACGAGGATATCGTCGATCACGGATGCTACGCTTGGCGCACATTGCAGGGCCGTCCGTGGAAAATCATGTCAATTGGCCGACGCCAGTGGGCACAAGGGTTCTAATCAATGACGGTTGATATAAGCATGTCGCGCATCAATGCAAATGATGGGCAGACCCTCAGCTCGAAGTGTATGATAACAACCACACCGATAGCGGCCCGGTTTCAAACACTATGCATTTCGCTGTTGGCGCCCGCCTATGGACAAGTTCTGCAATAATCTGAGGATCCGTGGCGCACTTTCCGCGCCAGAAACGCACCCCATCTCGCGGGTTGCAATTGCCGTCTCTTTCATTGATACGTCGAGGCTGATATACTCCTCCTTGGCTGTTCTCCGTTGATGCTGGACCCCGCGCCCAGTCAAAAGCCAGTACCTCATCTTATCGCCAGGTCGCGGACCTCCCCCTGTCAGGACGGCGCGTCAGGCTTCTCGTGCGCACGCGGAGGTTCACCTGTGACGCGGTGCTCTGCGGCAGGCAGATATTCGCCGAGCGGTTCGGCGATGTGCTACTTCCCTACGCCAGACGAACCGGGCGTCTCGAGCATCTCGTCCACCATTTGGCGCTTGTGCTTGGCGGACGCCCGGCGGCGCGTTTTGCACAGCGGCTCATGCTTCCCGTCAGCAACGACACCTTGCTCCGCGTTATCCGCCGCCAAGGATTGCCGCCGTCGATCCCGCCCTCGGTGATTGGCATCGACGACTGGGCCTGGCGGCGCAATCATCGTTATGGCACGATCGTGTGCGACCTTGAGCGTCGGCGGCCGATCCGTCTGCTGCCCGACCGTGAGCCAGCGACGGCAGAGGCCTGGTTGCGGGGAAATCCCCAAATACAGATCATTGCTCGCGACCGAGGCGGCGCATACGGGCTGGCGGCGTCAAAGGCGTTGCCCGATGCAGTGCAGGTCGCTGATCGATGGCATCTGATGGAGAATGCCAGCCGTGCATTCCTGGATTCCGTCCGCAAATCGATGCGGCAAATTCGCAAGGCACTCGGTGCAACGCGCGTCGATCCTAAACTTCTGACCGCGGCCGAACGCCTTCAATACGAAGGCTATCTCAGGCGCGAACAGACCAACGCGACGATCATGGCGCTCGCAAAAGACGGTGTCACGATCAAGGAAATCGTGCGCTGTACTGGTCATAGCCGTGGCTTGGTCCGCCAGGTGCTCAGAGGGCACCGCAACGACGTCTTTCGGTCGAGAGAAAGTTCCTTGGAGCCCTATCTCGAATGGCTCGACGCGCAATGGGCTACCGGCAAGCGGAACGGCACTGAGCTATGGCGACGATTGAACACAGGGCTTTTGTGGTTCGCGTCGGGTTGTAAGTGAATGGGCCACACGGCGGAAGCGGGCCGACAAGGCGGACGCGGAGTCGTTGACCCGCATCCCCTCTGCCCGAACGATTGCCCGCCTCTTGACAACCAGCAGAGACAATCTGACGAAATCCGAGACCGTCACCATCGCCGCGATCGAAAGCGGCGTTCCCTCGCTCGTTACTGCTCGCGATATCATCGCCGACTTCCATCTTATGATCCGGCGCGAATCGGAACAAGAGCTCGCGCCGTGGATCGGCAGCGCTTGCGAAAGTCTGGTTGCCTCCTTCGGCAATGGCGCTGCAAAGGACATACAAGCAGTGCGGGCAGCGATCGTCTCACCCTGGTCCAACGGACAAACCGAGGGGCAGATCACCAAGCTCAAGCTGGTAAAGCGCCAGATGTACGGTCGCGGAAAGCTTGATCTTCTTCAGGCCCGCCTGATCGGCGCGACGTGAGAGAATTGCATCAAATCTGCGTCAGAGCCAATATTTCGAGCCGATTGACACTGAGGGGAACAATCGCTTGCCAAAATCATGACCGAATCCGAAGGGCGATGCTCCCGCGATTATCCCATGTGGATGCCCATCAGTACGTGCTCGCGACCTGCAGGAACAAGGAGTACATCACGCGTTCCGTAGGACTCCTGCAAGACGACAGTTTCAATGCTCTCAACAGCAAGAACGCCCATTGGTGATCCGAGGTGCCATATCTTGTAGTTATTATTTGTGACGAAAGTTTTGATCCACCTACGAAGCCGGGGTGTCCTTCGCCTCACCTCCAGCACGATGCAGGGCCGGCTCTTGGCTAGCTCGCCCGTCATTGACGATAGAATTGCTGATTCAGCTCCTTCTACATCCAATTTGAGAAGGTCGATGCCCGGCGCAATATCGGAGCCAAGAACAGTTTTCACGTCAAAGCTTTCCGTTCCTGGTCGGTCAATCCCTTCGGCTCCATCAATGTATCCGCCTGTCGAACGCCTGCCTGTTTCTTCGGCGGGTACCGATAGCCGGATCGACTTCACCGAAGCGTCCCCCACCACTGCCGCCTCGGTAAATTTAACGTTTTCCAATCTGTTCAGACTGACGTTCGCCCGCATCGAGTCCGCATTCCTAGGATGAGGCTCAACCACATGATAATTGGCGTTCGTATTAGCGGCGCCGCCGATCACAGTAAAATAGCCGATATTTCCCCCTATCTCTAATATATTCGAACTTCTTGAGCAGAGATGCCGCCATAAATCCGCCTCGCCTGGCTCCCATGCGCCAGCGCCTAGATAGTGGCATATTTTTACAATACGAGAGTCGTCGTAACGCAGTTTCAATTGGGGTTTTTCTTGAATAACAACTGACGGCATGCCACGAATGTCACCTTGGTCTGCAATGAAATGAGCCCATCGTTCCCCTCGTGGAAGATACCTCGCGGCTCGCGCTGAACATCTTACGACTACATCGGGAGAGTTCCGGAAAATCATGGCAGCGATCGAACGTATCATTTTCCCCTCGCGTTTCGTTGCTCCGAGAAGATTACATGGTTTTTTGCACTTCGGTAGGGTTAGTTGCTTTCTAGGTTACTGGGGTTGCCGAATTGCTGTGACCTGAATGCTCCGAGACCCGCTCGATGAAGGTCCGGGTCATCCGCATCCCAATGTTCCCGGCGCAGAACCGCCTGCTGGCGCGACGGCCGGGACCACCTGCCGTTTCCACGCACATCCACCTGGTCTTGCGGTGCTCCACTCCGAGCAACCGTCCAAAAATTTGTTGGCTGAACTCGCGACCCGTTCCTGTGTGAACAACGGTTGCATCCACCTCTTCAAATCATGCAACAGAAACGCCCAAGGCTTCAGCGTTACCTCGATTGAACTCCTGCCATTCATGACCTCAGAATCATAGAGACCGATGAATTCAGAAGTCGGAAAGATATCTGTCTTTAATGCTAATGATCGAGCAGAGTAACTACATGTAATTACTCAAATTAACGTTAACTTCGTTGAGCGAATTTGGTCAACCGGTTTTTCTTGCTCGTGTATTACAATTCAATTAGACAATGATATTATTGGCATGAACATCATTGGGTATGTTTGCAACTAGGAGATTTAATATGGATGGACCATTTTTGCGGTTTCGAGTCGACTGGGCGATTCACCAATTTGGTTCGCTAGGGTGTTTCAATCGAACATATTGCCCCATCCTGTAGGCCGATCTCAGTTTCTTCAATTTGGTGCCGGTAAATATTGGGATATCAATTCCCATTATTGTAATGCGTCCGGTCCGGACGCATTGGGCCAAACTACCACTCACGACACAGTTTTTATCGGGAATGGCATCGTTTGCATAACGTTGCGAGATAATGTTTACGGATATGAGTTGCTGAAGCTCTCGTGCGCGGCCTCAAACAATTCCGAGCAATGCAACGCAGCCGAGTTCGGAGAATGTATGAAAGCACGTTTCCTTGAGAAAAAAAGCGTACAGCAAAAACCGAGTTGGGCGGCCACGGGTCTTTATTTTTATGACAATCAGATCATCGACATCGCGGCCAGCCTCAAGTCTTTTCCTCATGGAGAACTTGAGTTTATTGATGGCAATAGCTGCTATCTAGAGCGCTGGCAGCGAGACATTGAGTTGCTGGGTCGCGCTTATACACGACTTGTCGCTGGAACGCCTGATAACTTGATGGCGGCCGACTGCGTGCAGACACTCAAGCAAGTCCAGCAATTCATGATCTGCTATCCGAAAGAAATCGCATTTCGGTTGAGTTTTTTCGATGAGACTCAGTTGAAGATGATCGCCTCCAAGATCGGAAGGAGGAGCAATAACAATCGCCCTATACAAATTCTCCGATCGGAAGGCTGGCGCTGATGGAAAAAACTGTCAATATTCTAGGTATTCGGGGAATCCCTGCGGCCCACGGTGGCTTCGAGACATTCGCCCAGCACTTCTCCCTCTGGCTCGTGGAACGAGGATGGCGAGTTGTAGTATATTGTCAACACCAAGCCGATGATGAAACGGCGCCTCAAGACGGTTTTGAAGATGAGTGGCAGGGCGTCCATAGGATTCATCTGCGCGTGAAGGGTGGGGGATCGCTTTCCACCATATCCTTCGATCTAAAGGCTGTAAGGGATGTCTTGAAGCGGCCAGGGATTGATCTTGTTCTTGGCTACAATACTGCCCTTTTCTCCATGCTTCAGCGGCTCAAAGGCCGAAAGGTTCTTATGAACATGGACGGCATCGAGTGGAAGCGCGATAAATGGAGCATCCCAGCAAAAATATGGTTTTGGATTAATGAGTTGATTGGTGCGCACATTTGCACCGTACCCATCGCTGACCATCCAGAAATCGCGTGTCATCTAAGACGACATGGAACGAGAGGCATTGAAGTCATTCCCTATGGCTCCGCAAGAATCGATGACGCCTCGGTCGATCCTGTACGCGCACTCGGCCTGGAGCCAGGGGGATATTTGATATCGATTGCCCGAATTGAGCCGGAGAACTCCATACTTGAGATTGTTCGGTCATTTTCCTCCCGAACTCGCAAGACGAAGCTTGTCGTTCTTGGCAAATTCAGGCGGGACGACAAATATCATATTAAAGTCAAACAATCTGCTTCCGAAGAAGTGATTTTTCCAGGCGCGATTTATGATCCAACCGTTGTCCGTTCGCTGCGTTTCCATGCTGCGGCCTATGTCCACGGTCATCAGGTTGGCGGCACGAACCCGTCGCTGGTGGAAGCGCTCGGGGCAGGGAATGCAATCATTGCACATAACAACCGCTTTAACCGGTGGGTTGCCGGGGACCAGCAGTTCTACTTTGCTGACGAACAGTCCCTTGATGCTCAGTTCGAACTGGTGATTGCGGATCCGACGCGACGGGAACTTGCCCAATTGGCATCTCGCTCCAATCACGAAACTCGTTTCACACTTGGCGGAGTTCACGAAGCGTATCATGATTTAATGCTTCGATTGTAACAGCTCTATTCGACTCGGTTGGTTCGCCTTTGAGCAATCCCCAAGCGCCTGGATCGGGCATACACCAACATTGAAACCGAATTGCGGAATCGGGCAGATCAAAACAGTCCGGTTAGTCCGGAAATTATTACCGACAAATGGCGAGATCGAGACTATGGGAAAAATTATCCAAGTCACTTTGGGAAAGGCGAATCCAGAGAATATGAATGGCGTAAGCCGCATGGTCCACATGTTAGCCGATGAGTTGTTTTCCAATGGCCAGGATGTGGAGGTTTGGGGGATTACCCCGACAACAGATGCCCAAACGATAATTCGCAACTATCCGCTCAGGCTTTTTCCTGCCGGGCGAAATCGTTTCAGGATTGATCCTGGACTGAGTAAGCATCTGACAAAGTTATCACCGGGCGACACTCTGCATTTTCACGGTGCACTTATCCCCGAATTCTGGGCAATTGCCAAACAGGCCCAAAAGTGCGGCATCCGCTGGATAGCAACGCCGCATAGCGCCCTGATGGAAAATGCCCTGTCGCGGAACAGATTATCCAAGCGGGTTTACATTGCCTTGGTTGAACGTTTTTTTCTGCAAAACGCCTTTAGGCTTCATTCGTTGTGCGATGTGGAAACGAAGTCGATCTCACGTCTTGCTCCACAAGCTACGATCATCGAGATACCGAATGGAATATCGCAAGCAGAACTGATGGCATACCGCTCCGCCAATCGACTGTCGCCCGCCGACGGACCCGCGATCGCTGGTTTTCTCGGACGATTGGACAGCGCCCAGAAAGGCCTCGACCTTCTACTTAGTGGTTTAGCGATGCACCTTTCGAATGGTGGCGACACACGATTGGTTATCGCTGGCGACGGCAAAGACAGGATAAATCTCGAAATGCTCGTCAGAAAAAAAGGACTTTCAAAACATGTCGAATTTGTCGGCCAGGTGAAGAACGAAGAGAAAGATGCCTTCTTTTCTCGGATCGATTATTTTGTTCACACTTCCAGGTGGGAAGGAATTGCTTTGGCAATTGTCGAGGCGCTGGCGCGCTCCAAGCCGGTTCTGCTTACGCGTGAGACAAACATGGCTGCTAATGTTACAGGATGGGGATGCGGTTTCGAAGTCCATCCCAATGTTCCCGAGCGCATCTCGGCGGGGTTCGACTTCTTTGGCAAAGCCAAGAGCAGTGGCCGCTTGGAAGGTATGGCAGCGGCGGCTACACAGCTCATTGAAGCCGATTATCTTTGGCAATCGCTTGTCCGCCGTTTTGTCGAAGAGCTTTATGTGGGTGAATCATGAATCTAGACGTTTTTCTTGAAACATTCCTGATCGGTCTGGCGCACGCTGACATTCGGTATTGCGTCCTTCGTAACCATGAGGAATTACCGCATACCTGTTCTAGTCGTGATATCGATATTCTTCTTGATCCTACTCGATACAACTCAGTCCTTGAAATACTAAATGATATCGAGGGAGTCGAAATCGCCTATATCCATAGACGTTATTCATCTGCGATGGTCTTCCTCTGGGGCGTTCAGCGGTCTGGTGGAGGCTTCTCCCTGGAAATCGACTTCATCTTCAGTTTTAGGTGGCGAGGCGTCAGATATTTTGACGCATCTGCGGTTCTCGATAATGCCGTCATCCGGACATCGGGGGGCACGCCTGTACGCATTCCGTCCGCCGCGCATGCCGCGGCGATGTTGATCCTCTCCCCTCTGCTCACCTACCGGCAAATCCCGGAAAAATACCGGCAGACCGTGTTCGCCTCACTTTCACAGGATGGCGACGCGATCGAAGAGGTGCTGGCTTGCTGCACCGGCGCTAGCCAAGCCAAGATTCTGGTTAAGGTTGCCCACAGCATCAATCCGAAAATTGGCGCGTATGCTCGTTTACGACTTTTCGTTTCGACATGGTCGGCATCAGGGGAGAACGTCCTGCGCTCGTTTTACGAAGCGGGAGCCCAGATTATGAGGGATTCGCTCATTCCTATGATTTTTCCACCGCGCATACTGATCGCCTTCCTCGGGCCGGACGGCGCCGGCAAGAGCACTATTATCGAGCGGGTTTCGGCTGCTGTGCATGGCCTGTGCGTCGATCAAAGCGTGCGTCATCTTCGCATGAAGGTCTGGCTCACGGGACGCCGCGTGGAGGCACGCGGTGTGGTCACCGAACCCCATGCGCGCTCGGCGCGCGGGAAACTTGCCTCGATCGCCAAGATCGCGGGTTGGGTTGTGGGTGAGAGGCTTTATTGGCTGATTTGGCGACCAAGACATCCCACGCTTCTCATTCTAGATCGATATTTCGATGACACGCTTGCCGATCCGGCGCGCTACCGCTTAAATATTTCCGGTTTCTGGCTGCGTCTCTGCAGGCGTCTCGTGCCTCGACCTCGACGCGTTTTCGTACTGACGGCAGATGCGGATATTATTCTTTCACGCAAACAGGAAGTCGAGCGGAATGCGCTGGAAGGCATACTGCTGGAATACAGGCGCATGCCACAGGCAGATCCGCGCATCGTTTCGATCGATTGCTCTCCCGATGTCGAAACGATCTGCACTAAAGTCAATGCCCACATTCTCGACATTTTTCGTGAAAAATACAAAACCCCGGAGTAGACCAAGAATGTTAAAGAGACTTTTCGCTTTTTTTCTTGCTTTCTGCACGTGTTTTCCACCTTTTGCAGGAGTTGCTGCGGTTTTGGAGAGTCTCGATGTTCCTCCACAGGCGGCAGCAGCCGGCTTCGACCATCTGATTTTCTCCGAAGACTTTGGCGCACCGATCGACAGCGGGGCTTATGGCGGCGGAAGCCACAAATGGTATATGCTGCCCACTTTGGGCGTTCCTTTGTCTCCGACCGCGATGGCCATAGAGGACGGGCGGATCATCTTTACAACACCGGAAGGCCATCGCCGCGGGTTATCAAGCCGTATCTCGACCATCTCCGGAACAAGAGAAAGAGATTCGAGCTTTCTTTTCCGGTTCGGCTATATCGAGGCCCGGATGCGTTTCGATGGAAACATGGACAATTGGGCGGCTTTCTGGCTGCTGGGTGAATCCCGACATCCGTATCCTATGAACAACATAAAGGGAAATTGGTGCGAAATTGATATTGTTGAATCCTTAGATTCCTCGCGATTTATGGCCACAGTTCATGACTGGAAAGATGGCAAATCCGTTCACAACCGAGACCATGTCATTACTGTTTCCGGTGTGAATTTCAATGAATGGAACGTTTTCGGATTGCGCTGGCGCGAGGATGTGATTGAATGGTACTTTAATGGGACATTTGTGCGCTCCGCTCCAGTTCCGCCGATATGCCGGAGAGAAAGGGTCGGCATTATTGTTGGAGCACAAAAGCAACGTGGCGAATCCGCTCAGACGCTGGAAGTCGATTATATCAGAGTATTTCAGTAGACCTTATCTTGCTGGCAACGCGCTCGCGTTTTTTTGTAATTGCCTGAGATCAACGTCCAACGTGATAGAGCAGTTGGCTCTCCGTATTTTTCAAGGAATGCAAGCGTTGGCGACTATCGCCCAGTTCAATAGAATCGCACCATTTGCCGACCAGGTCCTCGTGAGCGGCACCAACTTCCTGACCGGGCTGGCACTTGTCCGGACGCTGGGGCTCGAAGACTATGGAGTCTATGCGCTGCTTTATACGGGCGTCTTGTTTTGTGCAGCACTTCAACAGTCTTGCATCATCGCGCCGTTGATGACAAATGGGCCGCGTCTAGAAGCAGTGCTACGATTTCGACATATGCGAGCTCTTTCGGTATTTCAAACCATATTTGCTTTACTTGCAGTTTGTTTTGTGGCCATAGCAACATGGTGCTCAACCGGAATGTCAAGGGTCACCATCGATCCAGAAGTACTTGCCGCGCTGGCACTGATGACTTTCTTCCTCCAGTTCCAGGATTTGTATCGCCGCAGCTATTATGCCTTTCAGAACTTCGGGCGATTGCTCTTGTCGGACGTGATCGCCTGCTCCTTGCAGATCGCGCTGGTTTGGGGTGCGACATTGATGACGCACGTCGAACTAAGTGACATGATGTTTGTCGTCGCAGGTAGCGCCGCCGTGAGTGCTCTTTGGGGCGCCTTTACCTACGGCATCGAATTCAATCGGGCAGAGATACGCAGCGTTATGCGCGAGAATTGGAGGATGTCCAGATGGCTGCTGCCATCTGCGCTCGTTCAGTGGGCCGGGGCGAATGCTGTCTTCTTGATCGGCTCGGTTCATTTGGGAACTGTGGCGGTAGGCGCCTTACGTGCAGCGCAGAACGCGGTCGCTGTCCTCAATGTCCTTTTCATCGCCCTGGAGAACACATTGCCGGTCAAGGCATCCATCATCCATCGTGACGGCGGTCGGGAAGATCTTCTCCGCTATGTTCTTGTTTCCTCTGCGAGCATCATGGCGGTAACGCTTGTCGTCGTTGTGCCTCTGGGACTGTTTCCTGTCTTCTTTCTTGAAATGCTTTATGGAGACGGATTAGTGGAACACGCCGATGTCCTGCGCGGCTTTTGCTTAATCTACATTCTTAGCGGAATCGGGATCCCTGTACGCGCCGCCCTGAGGACAACAGGGCGCGCCCGTTCGATTTTCATCGCTTACGTCTTATCGACGACGGTCAGTGTGACTGCCGTCTATCCCTTGGTTGTGCTTTTGGACGTAAATGGGATGGTACTAACTCTGGCGCTGGCGCAGGTCGTGCTTCTTACGGGATATCTCGCCCAGTACCTATTTCTTTCGAGGGGATGGAAAGCTTGACTGGATACGGAAATATCCCTGTCGCCAGCCGGCCGTATTGGCTCAGGGGGGCAAGACTTCGCAAGTCTTATGTAGGATTCGGTGATGCGTTATCGCTCGCAGGCAATCTCGAGTTTTTGTCCGGTCTGCGCGGCAAGCTTGAATCCATTGCGTTGCAGTTCGGTAGATTACCCTATCTTCGTTCGTTGATCGGAGAACCCGATCTGGTTATGGCATGGGACAAAATCGCCGAGGCGGTGATGCCACAAGACGCCTTTCTTCTCCACACTGGCTGGTACAAAGAGACCATTTTCGTCGGTCCCGTACGCGGAGCAAGGGGCGAACTGTTTTTCGCGAAGCTTTTCAAGAATGAAGGCGATGCACGGCGGGAAATTGAGCGTGCAAGGTTCATTGAACCAATGACAAGGGGTTTATTTCGTACGGCCCCGGTTTTGGTTGAAAGTGGCTCCCTTATTGCCTACGAGTTGATTGAACATGGCAACACTTGTGTTTCTTACGCACATATCGAAACTGCTGCGGTGGCAATGGCGAAAGCATCTTACATGCGCTCTTCCCAAAGCACTACCGTTAGGGGATTTCTCGATTGGTGCGCGCTCGAAGCTGGACTTGTCAGTGCCGGTTCCAGCTTATCGTTGAGCTCATTGGCCGATTCTTCAAGACGCGTTCAGCTTGCCGATTGCCATGGTGATTTTACGCCATGGAATGTCTTTGCAGACAGAAACGGGAATCTGTGCTTGATCGACTACGAGCGTGCAGAAACAAGCGTCCCGTTCTCAGATATGTTTCATTTATGCATACAATACTCGGCTCTTCGTGGCGTTGCACTGCCAGTGGACAAGTTGATCGAAACCTTCGCGGCGAAAAGTTCCTGCTCTTTACAGGATGTTGGTTTGTGGTTAGCGCTTTATTTAGGCCGACAGCTGCAGCTCGATACTGAACAATGGAACGACGGCAAACGGCACCCACAGCTGTCAAAGTTGATTAAGGCAAAATCAGCTTTGCTCAAACAAACACTTAAGCAATTACAGGCATTCAATTGATGCGGCCAGCAATTCTCTGCATTCATCCAAATACCGAACTTTACGGTTCGGATCGTATGTTCCTTCAAACGATTGTAGCTTTCCGCGAGCGTTGGCCCGAAAGCCAAATCACGGCCCTGCTGCCGGGCCACGGCCCACTCTTTGACGAGCTTCGCAAAGTTATCGACGACGTCCGTTGCGAACCCTTGTTCATCCTACGTAGGAGCGATTTCTCCATACGGCTTTTGCTTAAGCTGCCAGAATTATTGCGGCGTATTTTTCGCGCACGCAGGCTCGCTAAATCCTACGATCTGACCTACATCAGCACGGTGGTCGTTCTAGATCACATTCTCGCGTCTCGGCTGCACCGAGTACCTGCCATTGTTCACGTTCATGAATTGCCAACAGGGCCGACTAGCCTGGCTTTCTCTGCGCTTCTTTACATCGCCAACGCCGCGCTTGTTCATATTTCCGAGGCCGTCCGAGAAAGCTTTGTCGGTATCGGCCGGAAAAAAAATGTAGTGATTGTAAATGGCGTGATCCCACCAGGCAAGCACGCAGAAGCCGTCGCGGTCCCTCCGGCTGACGAGAATCTTTTTCGTATTTTGCTGATCGGACGCTTCAATGCATGGAAGGGGCAGACGCTTTTGGTTGAGGCGATTTCGAGAATTCCAGCCGACACGCGTCATCACATAAAGGTTCGCCTTGTCGGTGGCGTCTATGGCGATCAGACGCACTTCCGCGATGAGATCATGGCGGCAATCGGAAATAATGGCCTTGCCGGCACGATCGAAGTACACGATTTCACGCCGTCGCCCGCCCTCCACTATGAATGGGCAAATGTCGTTACTGTTCCTTCCACGCAGCCTGAGCCCTTCGGACTGGTCGCTATTGAAGCCATGGCCTCTCATCGCGCGGTGATTGCCGCTGATCATGGTGGGGTAGCAGATGTGGTAGAGGACGGCGTAACTGGCAATCTTTTCGAGCCAGGGAATGCGGAAGCGCTTGCGTCCGCAATTCTGGCACGCTTCAAGGAACCGGCCGAAACGGCGAATATGGGTGAAGCGGGCGCTCAACGGTTTTCTGCGAAATATACTGCCGAAATTTACCGCCGTCGCATTGCCGATACCGCTACTGAACTGGTTCAAGGCGGAGTAAAGTAGACATGTTGGCACAGCTACTGAGATGGATCGGCAAAACCTATATCCCCGACGATCGAATTCCTTCGAGCCTTGTACTTATTGTTACTTCGCAGCGAATCTTATCCCTGCTTCGCGGGTTGATCCGGGTCCGAAGCAAGGTGTTCATCGGTCGGCACGTTACATTGCGCGGAGGCTGGCGCATCCGCTTCGCCAATTACGTTACGATTGAAGACGGTTGTAGGATCGACGGGTATTCCGAAACAGATGTGACAATCGGCACTTTCTCTAAAATCGGCGCATGGAGCGTTGTATCTTGTACAAGTCATTTTTCGAAATTCGGCAAAGGCTTAAAAATTGGCAACAATAGCGGTTTTGGAGAATATTGCTATTTTGGGGCCGCAGGCGGCATCGATATTGGCAGCGATGTCATTGCTGGCCAGTATGTGAGCTTCCATTCAGAGAATCATAACTTCTCCGCTGGAGGTCAGAAGATTCGGGAGCAGGGCGTTGTCCAAGCCCCGATAAAAATTGGCAACGACGTTTGGATCGGCGCCAAGGCGACGTTTCTGGCAGGTAGCGAGATTGGCGACCATTCCGTTGTGGCTGCCGGAGCGGTTGTGACCGATCGGTTCGGCCCGAATTCACTGATCGCTGGTGTTCCTGCCCGCTTGATCCGTAAGATCGGGGAGTAGCGAGATGAAAATTCTACTCGTTGCATATAAAATCGAGGCCGGCCAAGGATCGGAGGACTCGTGCGGATATAATTTCGCGTCCTGCCTTCTTGCGCGGAATGTCGAGTTGACGCTCGTGACACGCCGAAATAATGCAGCGCTTCTGGCCTCCGACCCCCGCTTTACCAATGTGAACGTGATAGGTATCGACGTTCCCAAGGTTCTATCATTCTACAAGAAGAAGGGACGCGGCGTAATCCTCTATTATTACATCTGGCAGATCTTTGTCGGCAGGCTAGTTCAGCGCATGCAGAGGAAGGAGCGCTTCGACGTTGTGCACCAATTCAATTTTCACGCCGACTGGGCACCGCATTTTCTGACCAATCCGCACGGAACTATGGTCTGGGGGCCAGTTGTCCACCACGAGCGCGTGCCGAGGCAGTTTCTGAAGCATGCCGGCTTAAGGGCGCGCATCGCCGAGTGGGCGCGCTTCCTCACAAAACAGTTTTTCTGGCGTTGCGATCCGTTTCTGCGCCGGGCAGTGGCGCGCACGAATGTCATCATCTATGGCAACAAGCAAGTCGCGCCAGCTTTCCGCTCCGCAGTAGACCGAATCTATTTCAGGCCCTATGCGACAAGCAGCGAGGGTCTTCACGATAAGGTCGCCCGTCCGGCATCGTTCCGCTTACTAAGCATCGGTCGCCTTGTCCCGTTGAAAGGCTTCGATGTCACCCTTGACGCTTTCGCACAATTCCTGCGCCGTCATCCTCAATCCAACGCGACCCTTACGGTCATTGGCCGTGGCCCGCTTCACCAAGAACTCGCCCGTCGCGCCACGGCAATAGGCATTTCCGGCGTCGTTGAATTCATACCGTGGCTGCCGCAGGCGGAACTGAGCCGTTATTATACGGAATCCGCAGCCTTCATATTTCCAAGTTTCGAATCGCAGGGACTGGTGGTTGCCGAAGCTATGGCGGCAGGCTTGCCCGTTGTCTGCCTAAATGACTCCGGCCCCTCTTTTGTTGCGGGGGAAGCCGGTCTTAACATCGCGCGCGGCACTTATGACGAGGTTGTCTCGGGGACGGCGGAAGCAATTGCGGAACTATGGATGAAATTCTCCGATCAAGGATCTTATCTGGAAGAAATGTCATCGGTCCGGGGGAACTATCTTAAGAGGCTGACGGCTGAAGGTCTTGTCGATGATGTCACAGCGAGGTATTTTTCCGATGTACGCAAACATTGAAGTGCAGGTCAAAATACGAATGGACTTTGCATTGGATGCTCTTTATGGCCATTGAACGACAGGCTTTCACAAGGGGAAGGTCTCCCCAACCTACATATATGATTACTCGCGCTTCCAAGCGACGTGAAAACACAATCCTCTTTTTTTCAGTTTTCTTTTTCAGTCTGACGTTTTATAGTTTCTCGTTTGATCCACTGGGAGAGAATGGCGAAGGCACGTTACTGAAGCTTGCGATGATTATGTCGCCAATAGTATTGGCGACTATTAATTTTCTTTTCAACAATGGAGAGGCAACAGCAATTAGAACCGTTGGAATCATGCGGGCTAATTGGATAATGTTGTTGATTCCATCCTATGGATTACTCTCTTCATTCTGGTCATATTCACCATCCGAAAGTTTAATCCGTGCGAGCAGCTTTCTAATTGCAACAGTTTCCTTACTATCTCTTAGGGTAAACTTGTTGACAACGGAAAATTCCACCGAGTGGAATCGTAAAGTGGAACTGGTGATCTTAGCCTTTGCTCTTTCGATAGTTTTTTCCCTTGGCTATCCTAGTTTAAAACCAGGGGCCTTTCCTATTGATGATCCCTTGTGGCGTGATGGACGATTAGGTGGTTGGGTAATCCCAACCAATACTCTTGGGGCATTCAGCGCAGCGCTTTTAGGCGTGGTAGTCCTTAGAATGATGTTTGAACGCAAAAATTCTTTAAATGTGTTATTTTTTTGCTTTTTTCTCGCTACATGGTATGCCACTTTTTCTCGTGGGGCACTTCTTTCTGCGGCGCTTTCAGTCGCCGTTGTTTCAATTTTCGCATTTATGCTTGGCCGCGTCAGTGTGAAAATGTTAATGGCCTTCATATGCTTATTGGTTGTTGTTTTGGCGCTATGGGTGACGAGTTCTGGCAGCGTTGATATTGTCTCATTGTTAACTAGGGATGACCAAACAGCCGCTGATATATACAGCGGCACGAATCGTACAATGATATGGGGCGAAATATTATCTAAGATAACACCCTTGAGCTTCTTTTTTGGAGCGGGCTTTGCGATTGCCTCTCCGGAAGGAGCGATACGTTACGGTGCGCTTATTACAAATCATGCCCACAATGGCTACATTCAGGTCCTCTCTGGACTCGGAATCGTTATCTTTGCTTTCACGTTGGCAATGGTTCTCGATTTGTTTACTTCGAATCTGAAGAGATGGGATTCTAGTAGCGATGGTTATTACGGCGTGTATTTTGCGGCATTTTTTATCTTTAGCAATTTTTCTGAAGCATCAATGGGATTCCAAATTTATCCGCAACTAGCTATGTTAATTTTATTTTGTGGCAAGCCATACCGGATGCGTAAATTCATAAAAGCCAGGTCACCACGTTCTTTGCATGGCATCGGCGGATGATCTTGATAACGAAGTAGAGACATCACCGACGCTGGAGGTGATCCCGCGCCAGTGGAAAATCATCCAGATTGTGCGGAGAAGTTCTCCTGCCGCGAATGCGAGAAGATCACTCAACCGCCGCACCTTTCCACGTGACGCCGGGCGGTTTTGTCGAGCCGAACCTGCCGGCGATGATCCTGTTTGAGAAGTTCGCCCAGCATCAACCGCTGAACCGCCAGAGCGAGCGCTATGGCCGAGAGGGGGATCGACCTCAGCCTGTCGCCAATCACAACCAACGGGCTCGCAAGGCCATTGGAGATCGACACCTCGTTCATCGTCCTGTCAAAAAGGCGTGCCATATGGAACTTTCCAAGGAGCTAGTGATTATCCTGGAAAGGAGTACGGATCATGGTGCACATTGCCCATCAGAACGTGAGGTTAAAAACAAAAGATACAACAAACTTCGTTTGTAGCGTGTTCGAAACGACGGTGACAGCTCTCCTTGCTGCGGTGGCAGTTGTGTTGTTGCCGATCGTTATATTGCTCGAAAGCGATATTCGCGACCCCTACGAATGACGAACGATATGAGCGGGCTCGTCGCAATAGCAGCGAGGTTGACAAAACCCATGAAGTTGGCGAGGACCTTGTCGTATTGTCAACGGCGGAGTAAAATCCGGCCAGGCGGCGGAGCAAAACCAGGCCACTTGTGGCGCACGCATGAGACCTCCGGGAGGGCGTAGCTCGAGCGGGGTTTTCATGCGTGCGCGGCGATTTTCGAGGGAGTTTCGGCCGGCCTTTCTGGCGCGGCTTTGGGCGAGACGATAGCTTTCGCCATTCATCTCGAGAATGTTGACGTGGTGAGTGACGCGATCGAGCAGCGCGCCGGTCAGACGCTCCGATCCCAAGGTTTCGGTCCACTCATCGAACGGGAGATTGCTGGTGATCAGGGTAGCTCCTCGTTCGTATCGTTGCGATATCAGCTCGAAGAGTAATTCTGCGCCGGTCTTGGAGAGCGGCACGAAGCCCAGCTCATCGATGATGAGAAGCTGGTAGGCGGCCATTTGCTTCTGGAAGCGGAGCAGACGCCGTTCGTCAAGTGCCTCCATCATCTCGCTGACTAGGGCTGCCGCAGTGGTGAAGCCGACGGAAAGGCCCTTCTGGCAGGCTGCCAGGCCGAGGCCAAGAGCCACATGGGTCTTGCCCGTGCCGCTGGGACCAAGGGCGATGACGTTCTCGCGCCGTTCGAGCCATTCGCATCGGGCCAGTTCCAGCACCTGCATCTTGTTAAGCTTCGGAATGGCGGCGAAGTCGAAGCTGTCGAGGCTTTTGACGACCGGGAATTTGGCCGCCTTGATGCGACGCTCGACCTTGCGTCGATCCCGTTTGATCATCTCCCGTTCGGAAAGCCGGGTGAGGTATCCGACATGATCGACGCCCTCGGTAGCACATAGCCGGGCCAGCTTCTGATACTCGCGCTGGAAGGTCGGCAGCTTCAGGGTCTTGAGGTAATGGGAGAGCAGGATCTCTGGGACTTCGGTGCTCATGCCGCTTCTCCCGCATCCGACGACAAGAGGCGCATGTAGGCCTTCGCCGACGTTGTCTCGACTGTCGCCCTCGGCAGGTATGGGTAGATGGACAGGTCCAGTCGTGGCGGAGGGCGCTCCACCCGGCACAGGATCAGATGCTTAACCGCGTCAAAGCCGATCGCGCCGAGCTGGAGAGCCTGCCTTACCGCCGCATGCAGGTCAGCAAGCTCGAAGCTTTCCAGCAAGCGCAGGACCTGCACGTACTCCCGCCGGCCATGTTTTGCCATGCGGCCTTCCATCAAGCGGCGCAGCGTGGCGAATTCCTCGGGCAAATCCCAGCCCTGGAGAGGCGCTGCCTGATCCAGTGAGTTGATCTTCTGCTCGATCAGGGGCAGGTAATGCACAGGATCGAAGACGACGTCTTCCCGTTCCCAACTCCGGGGATGACGAGCGATGATCTCGCCGCGGCAGCCGATAACCACTTCGTCGATATAACCCCGGGCCCAGACATCCTGATGGCCATAGGCGACGGGGACGGAATAGTCGTTGGTCTTGTAGCGCACCAGCGACTGGGCCGTTACTTTCGCGCTCGCCTGATCACACGCATCGAAAGGCGACGCCGGCAACGCGCGCATGGCAGCGAGATCGCGCTGCAGCCGCTCACCGATCGTCTCGCTCTCACTGCGCAGCCGGTCGCGCTGGCGCTTGCGGCATTGCTCTTCCAGCCAGACGTTGAATGCTTCCCACGTCGTAAACTGCGGAATCGGAACCATGAAGTTGCGCCGGGCATAGCCAACGAGACCCTCGACGTTCCCCTTGTCGTTGCCTTTCCCAGGACGGCCATAGCGATCCCGGATCAGGTAGTGGGACAGGAAGCCGCTGAACAAGGCCGCCCGCTTGCGGGTGCCATCCGGCAAGATTTTTGCCACAAGGCAGCGATCGTTGTCGTAGACGATCGACTGCGGCGCGGCCCCAAAGAATGCGAACGCATGGACGTGGCCGTCGACCCAAGCCTCAGAGACCGCCGCCGGATAGGCCCGTACATAGCAGCCGTCACTGTGCGGCAGATCCAGCACAAAGAAGTGGGCCTTCCGCTCGACCCCGCCAATGATCACCAACGCCTCGCCGAAATCCGCCTGCCCATGCCCTGGCGGATGCGCCAGCGGCACGAACACCTCCTGGCGACGCTGATCCCGCTCGCGCATGTAATCCTTGATGATCCTGTAGCCGCCGGTGAACCCGCGCTCGTCCCGGAGCCGGTCGAACACCCGCTTGGCCGTATGGCGCTGCTTGCGCGGCACCTTGAGGTCTTCCTCCAACCAATGCTCGATGGTTGAAACGAAAGCATCCAGCTTAGGACGCCGGATCGGCAACTGACGCTGATAACCGGGCGGTGTTGAATACGACACCATCTTGGAAACGCTGTCGCGAGATATATTGAAATGCTTTGCAGCCTGACGCCGGCTCATCCCTTCCGAAACAGCCAAGCGAACCTTTAGATACAATTCCACGGTGTAGATCCCCTTGTCCCTCCTGCGTTCAATGCAGAAGGAAGATAGGTGGCCGGATTTTACTCCGCCCCTACGGCGAGATTGTCGCGCCGTTACCGTGGCCGACTTTTGCACCGCCGCTCTCAACCGACATGACGAGCCTCGGCGTGACGATCGCAGGAGAGGCGCTCGACCATCTGCTCTATCACTTCCGGCTGGTCTGGTCGGGCTTCGAACACGCCCATGTCATCCTCGGTGGCGAAAGCTTCGTCGCCCTGGCGGAAGGGCTTCAAAATGCCTTGTGGTCCGCTGGTGGCGCGCCGTCCTGCCACCGCAGCGACAGCTTGTCGGCCGCCTTCCGCAACCTCGATGCCGATGCCAAGGTCGATCTGACGCATCGTTATGAGCAACTGTGCGCCCATTACCGCATGACGCCAACCCGCAACAACAAGGGCGTCGCGCACGAGAACGGCTCGATCGAAAGTTCCCACGGCCACCTCAAGAACGCGGTCCGCGATGCTCTGCTGATGCGCGGCACCAAGGGCTTCGACGATCTCGTCTCCTACCGCGCCTTCATCGATGAGATCGTCAGCCGCCGTAATGCCGCGCATGGCAAGCGCATCGATGCCGAG
>Ga0307515_10006984_pt1 | contig 22421 bp, 20 predicted proteins | sample 17_EM_MG_FD_194513 | JGI IMG/M metagenome (GOLD analysis project Ga0307515, IMG submission 194513) | Populus trichocarpa ectomycorrhiza microbial communities from riparian zone in the Pacific Northwest, United States - 17_EM | ecosystem: Host-associated > Plants > Roots > Unclassified | place...
GCCGCCGTTGCCGGTGGCGCTGTAGGTCGTGCCGCCGCGCACCGGCTCGTAGCCGCCGAAGCCGCCGATCACCGCGGTGCTGGCGCCGGTGGAAACGTTCGAGAACTCGCTGAAGTCGCTCGACAGGGTGTAGACGCTACCGTATTGGCGACCCAGGCTCAGCGTGCCGTAGGGCGAGGCGACGCCGACGTAGGACTGGCGGCCCCAGAAGGCGTTCTGGCCATTGGTGCCATCGTCGAGGTTGATGCCGCTTTCCAGCACGGCGAGGCCGCGCAGCCCGCCGCCCAAATCTTCGTTGACGCGGATGCCGAAGCGCGAGCCCGACAGGCCGCCCGACTGGGCGCGAGTCAGGTTGCTGGCGCCGTTGGCGAACTGCACGTAGGCGTCGGCGATGCCGTACAGCGTCACGTTGGTGGTGGACGGTTGTGCATCCTGGGCATGGGCTGCGGTGGACGCAGCAAGCGCAACAGCGCTCAAGGCAAAAGCGGCGAGCTTCATTCGATTCTTCTCCGATGGGTAAGTTGGGCAGCGTGGGTGTGCCCAGGCAATGACAGGTCAAACGATCAACGGTCGAACGAAGGCATCGTAGAAATCGGCCCGGCGCGCGAAGCTGTCCGGCAGATGACGTTTTTGTCATCGAAGGTCATGGAAGGCTCAGCCATCGAGAGCAATCCACCCGCCAGACAAATCTGCAGATCAGGTGCAAGATGCCGCCGTTCGCACAACAGGAAACAGGAGACCCCATGACCTTGCTGCCCACGAGCACGCGCCGAGCGCTGAGCCTGCTCATCTGCTGCGCCGCCGCGAGCGCCCATGCGCAAACCCGAGCTGCCCCTGCGTTGCACGTGCGCTCCCTGGCCGCCACCTGCGCCGCATGCCATGGCACCGACGGCAAGGCCGAGGCCGGTGCGGGCCTCATCGGCCTCAGCGGCAGAGACAAGGACTACCTCGCCGCGCAGCTCACCGCCTTCAAGGACGGCACGCGCCCCGCGACCGTGATGCACCAGATCGCCAAGGGCTACACGCCCGAGCAGATCGACCAGTTGGCCGCGTACTTTGCGGCGCAGAAATGAAAGGAGCCGGCATGAAGCGTCGTGATCTGATCCAGGCCGGGCTCGCCGGCGGCACCTTGCTCACCCTCGGCGCCTGCGCCACATCGACGGCCGTTCCGGCGAGCGCGAAGGTCGTGGTGGTCGGTGGCGGCTTCGGCGGCGCCACCGCGGCCAAGTACGTGCGGATGTGGTCCGACCATCAGATCGACGTGGTGCTGATCGAACCGCAGGCGAGCTTCGTCTCGTGCCCGGGGTCGAACCTCGTGCTGGGCGGCACGCGCACGCTGGCCGACATCACGGTGAGCTACGACACGCTGGTGTCGCGCCACGGCGTGAAGTGGGTACGCGACGAAGCAGCAGGCATCGACGCTGACAAGAAGACGGTGACGCTCGCTTCGGGCGCAAGCATCCGCTACGACAAGCTGGTGCTGTCGCCCGGCGTTGAACTGATGTTCGACGAGGTGCAGGGCCTGCGCGAAGCACAGGCAAGCGGCCGCGTGCTGCAGGCGTGGAAGGCTGGACCGGAGACGCTGGCCTTGCGCCGGCAACTAGAGTCCATGCCCGACGGTGGCGTGTACGCCATCACCGTGCCCGAGGCGCCTTACCGTTGCCCGCCGGGGCCGTACGAGCGCGCCAGCGTGATCGCGGCGTACTTCAAGCGCGAGAAGCCGCGCTCGAAGGTGCTGATCCTCGATGCCAATGCCGACGTCACGTCCAAGCCCGCGCTGTTCAAGAAGGCCTGGGCCGATCTCTACCCCGGCATGGTCGAGTACCGCCCGCTGCAGAAGGTGATCGGTGTCGATGCGGCGGCGAGCAAGGTCCGCATCGAACTGCAAGACGACGTGCGCGCCGACGTGCTCAACGTGCTGCCGCCGATGCGTGCCGGCACGCTCGCGGTGAAGGCCGGGCTTGCGAATGCGGCGGGCCGCTGGTGCCGCGTGAACTACCTCGATTTCGAATCGATCGCGGCGAAAGACATTCACGTGCTCGGCGACTCGATCCAGATCGCGCCGGGCATGCCCAAGAGCGGCCACATGGCGAACGCGCATGCCAAGGTGGCAGCCGCGGCCATCGTTGCGCAACTCAATGGGCAAGAGGTCGACGCGCACCCGGTGCTGACCAACACCTGCTACAGCTATGTCGACGCCAACCAGGCCATCCACGTGGCCAGCGTCCACGAGTACGTGGCAGCCGAGAAGACCTTCAAGCCAGTGGCGGGTGCCGGTGGCGTGTCGGCCCAGCGCAGCGAGGCCGAAGGCGTTTATGCATCGGCGTGGGCCAAGAACATCTGGGCTGACGCCCTCAGTTGAGCCGCGAAGCCTGCCCCGTACTTCGATCACGGCGGCTTCGCTGTCTCAGGGGCCGAGCGCCTTGGCGAACAAGCGGTTGCCATGCTGCTCGCCGCGAAACTCGTAGATGGTTGGACCAAAGTCCTGGTAGCCGCATCGGGGATAGAACGCAAGCGCTCGTGCATTGCCGACCCAGGCCGTGAGCCACATCGTTGACGCGCCCTCGGCACGGGCGAGAGTTTCTGCGCGCGCGAGCAGAGCTTTGCCGAGGCCACGGCCAGTGAATCGCTCTTGCACATAGAGGCGGTTCAATTCTGCTGCGGGCGGATGCGGCATCAGTTCGTGCACCGCATCGAGCGTGAGCTGCACAAAACCCACCAAGTGGCCGGCGCGCTCCGCCAAGATGAAGCGCATGCCGGGCGTCGCCAGCATGGCCGACACCGCCGACGTCGACAGCTGCTCCAGCACTTCATGCGCGATGGCGTCACGGATGCCGTTGGTGGCGTAGGTGTCGAGGAACACCTGCGTGGCCAGCACGCTCAGGCACAGCGCATCAGCCTCAGTGCCAGGCCGGAAGGTAATGGCAGGCTCGTCGCTCACGGCGTACTCCCCAACATCCGCAGGTAGCCCGGGTGTTGCATCACGGTGTTGTGCGACACGCCGGGGATCACGCTCAGCGTGGCGCTGCCTTTCGCGAAGCGCGAGAAGAGCTGCTCGGTGCTGGCGCGCGGAATCACTTCGTCGTGCTCGGCCATGATGAGGTGGGCCGGTGCCTTGACCTGCGGGACGTACTTCCACGACTCGAACTTGTCGGCGATCAGCCAGCGGACCGGAAAGTACGGGAACTGCCGCACGGCCAGCTCTTGCAGGCTGTCGTAGGGCGTGACGAGCACCAGCCGCACGGCCACGCCGGTGCCGAGGCTGCGGCCGATCGCGATCACGTTGGCATGCTTCTGGTGGGCCAGGTCGAACAGCGCCAGTGCATCGCGCTGGATGGCCTCTTCCGTCGGCTTGCCGCCACTGCGGCCGAAGCCGCGGTAGTGCAGCAGGTACAGCGCGTGGTCGGGAAACGCCTCGCTCAGCGGTTGCAGGTCTTGCGACACGTCTTCGGCGTTGCCGCCGAAGTAGACGACGGCCAGGGTGCCCACATGCTCGCGGACGCTGGCCTGCACGGTGACGCCGTCGTCGCTGCCGGTCGGCACGCGGATCAGCGGTGTATCGACGCGGCTCGGCTGCGGGTAGTAGATGAAGGAACGCTGGAAGACGAACAGGGCCGCGCAGGCAGCGGCATAGGCGAGCGCAATGAGGCAGAGCGTGATGGTGATCAAGCGATTCATCGGACGAGGGGTTGGGCCACTGGCAATCGCGCCGCTCCGAAGGTGCTCGGGAACCAGCGCTCGCGCAAGGCCATGAACGGAGCTTCGATCACGCGGTACAGCAAGGCGCCCACCAGCACCGACAGCACAGTCGTGGCCAGCAGCACCACACTGGGCGAGAGCGCGGCTGTCTTCGCATAGTTCTTGACGATCACACCGACCGCCTTGTGCGTGAGATAGATCGAGTAGGACCACACGGCCAAATGGTGAGCGCCGGGAATCTTCAACGCATGCAGCCACGAGTTCGGGCTCAGCGCCGCCATCACCAACAGCGAGAACGCCACCGCGACCAGCGAGTAACCGAAGGCCGACATGAAGAAGCCGTAGCCATAGCCGTCGATGTAGTAGAAATGGTAGACGCCGACGAGCATCAGCACGGTGGCCGCAAGCCCACCCACCAGCAGCGACTGGCCATGCTGCATCGCGCGTTGCCAGGTGCGCGGATGAAAGTTCTTGAAGAATGCGACGGCAACGCCGGGCAGGAACTCGTCGATGCGGCACAGGGTGCCGTAGTAGACGTTCGGGTAGTAGTGTTCGATCTGCCCGGAGTCTTCGCGGCCGTAGAGCGACCACAGCACGGTGCGGGTCGCCATGCCGGCCAGCATCAGCCCGACGATGGCCGCCCAGGCGTGGGCGCGGCGTGAGCTCACGCGGCTGGCCAGCATCAACGCTGCCGGCAGCAGCAGGTAGAACTGCTCTTCGATGCACAGCGACCACGCATGCGAGAAGGCCGTGCCGGGCTGCAGGCCGATGTTCTGCGTGAAGCTGAGAAAGCGCCACAGCGGAGGCGGTGTCTTGCCGCCCATCACCGCAGGGAACAAAAAGTACGCCGCCAGCACGACCCAGAAGGCGGGCCAGGTGCGCAGGCCGCGGCGGGCGTAGAACGCCTTCAGCGACAGCGTCTCGCCGCGCGCCATACCGGCGAACAGCTGGTTCGCGATGAGGTAGCCGCTCAGCACGAAGAAGAGGTCGACTCCCACCCAACCCACCACGCTGAGCCAGCCGAAGGTCGCCGTGCCGCTCACGAAGACCATGTAGTGGTACATGAAGACCAGCGTGATCGCGAGCGCGCGCAGGGTGTCGAGGCCGAGGGTTCGGGAAGTGCTGGGGTTCGTCATCGGGGAAGCGGTTGGGAATCGGCGGGGGCGATTCCCGCGCACCGAATTGTCAGCGCACGCTCAGAAAGTGTGAATGAAGCACGGGTACGGCTCGGGCTTACTCCGGCCATCGCGAGTTCAGAAGGTACGCTCGCCTTGATGAAAATCGCCTTTGTCCTGAGGGACTTTCCAGTTCTATCAGAGACCTTCGTCTTGCGGCAAATCGTCGGGCTGGTCGAGGCTGGACACGATGTGCGCATCGTGGTTGGAAAGAAAGCGGACAAACCATTCACGCACGAGAAATACGAGCAGCTTCGGCTAGACCGCCTGATCCACCCGCTGCGGCACGACGTGGGCGGCCGGTTGTCGCGTGCCGTATTGCTGGTGCGGTTTGTTTCCAGCAGCCTGTTGTCACGGCAAGGCTGGAGGGCGTTGGGCGCTGGCCTGCGAGCCGCATGGACGGGCTGCCCCGAAGCGCTGATGGACATCGCGGCGCAATCACGGCAAGGCCCTATCGGCCGGTTCGACGCCATCGTGGCGCACTTCGGCCCGACCGGTGTGCGCGCGATGTACCTGCGGCAATCAGGCCTCATCGATGGGCCGGTCGCGACGGTATTTCATGGCTTCGACGTCAGCAGGTCAGACATCATCGAGAAACACCTCGGCAATTACCACAGGCTGTTCGAACAGACCGAGGTGCTGCTGCCTATCAGCGAGCTGTGGAAGCGGCGGTTGCTGCAGTGGGGCGCTCCTAAAGACAAGTTGCGCGTGTTGCGCATGGGTGTCGATCTCGACCAGCTGCAAATGCGCGCGACCACGCGGCAGCCGATCGACCCACTGCAGGTGTTGTCTGTTGCCCGGTTGACCGAAAAGAAGGGGCTCGAGTACGCACTGGCAGGCGTGACGCAAGCGCGGTCGAAGATCGCCTACACCATCATTGGCACCGGCCCGCTCGACAAACCGCTGCGCGAACTTGCGGGCAGCGCAGAGCCAGGGGGGATCAACTTTGCTGGCGAGCAGGCACAGCACAAGGTCTTTGAAGCACTCCAACAAGCAGACGTGTTCCTGCTGCCTTCGGTCACTGCAGCGGACGGCGACATGGAAGGCGTGCCCGTGGTGCTGATGGAAGCCATGGCCAAAGGCGTGATCGTGCTGGCGACTCGCCACAGTGGCATTCCCGAGTTGATCGACGACGGCGTATCGGGCCTGCTGGTCGCCGAGCGCGATTCCGCGGCCATCGCGAATGCCCTTGACCGCGTCGCAGCTGGCGAGATTGATGTGGCGCGCATGCGTACAGAGGCCCGCCTGAAAGTGGAATCCAAGTTCGACAATGCGGCGCTCGATCGCGAGCTGGTCCTCATCTGCCGGTCGTTGAGAGGGTCAGTATTGGGGCATTCATCAGCGGCAGAAGAAGGCTGTTGAGAGGCCGACTACAGCGTGGCTAGAGAGGCCGTGCACGAACTGCCCCTCCCTCCTGCCATGCGGTGATGTGCCATGTTCCTGCTGCCCTGACGCGTCGCTGTCCCTCAGCTTCCCTGCTTGGGATAGAGAACCAGCTGCGTGCAGCGAAAGAGCGCGATGGTCTTGCCGGTTTCGCGGTGGGTGACGACCGAGTCCCAGACCTGCGTCGTCTTGCCCAGGTGCACGGGCTTGGCCGTGCATTCGATCGTGCCTTCGCGGGCCGTGCCGAGGTGGTTGGACTTGAGTTCAATGGTGGTGAAGCCGATGGCGCCTTCGGGCAGGTTGGCGATGCAGCCGTAGCCCGCCGAGGTGTCGGCCAGCGTGACGACGCTGCCGGCGTGCAGGAAGCCGTTGGGCGCCATCAGGAACTGCGTCACCGGCATTTCCGAGCGGATTTCGGTGCCGCTGACTTTCTTGATGACGATGCCGAGGTGCCCCGGCAGGTTGTTGGTGCCACGTTGGTTGAATTGTTCGGCAGTGATCATGGAGGCCCTGGGGGTCGGTGTTGGTAGAAGCGATTCTGCCGGGTCTTGCACGCGCATGGGCTGCGCCCCGTCATGCTCGGTTCAGCGCAACGTCGGCCAATCGTCACATGTGCACGCTGGCTTCGGGTGCATGATGCGGCCGATCAATCCCTCAACACTCACAGGAGAGCAATCATGAGCATCGTGAGCTTTTTCAAGGACGCTGGCGAAAAGCTGTTCGGCCACAAGGAAACGGAAGCCGCTGCGCAGAAGGCCGAGGCCGCACCCGACAACGAGGCATTGAAGGCGGCCTCAGCGGCCGCGAACGAGAAGGCAGCCCAGGCGATCGTGGCCTACATCGTCACCCAAAACCTGAGCGCCACCGGCCTGAGCGTGGTGGTCGATGGTGCCACCGGTACCGTCACCGTGTCGGGCGCTGCAGACGACCAGGCCGCCCGGGAGAAGATCGTGCTGTGCTGCGGCAACGTCTCGGGCGTGGCCAAGGTGAACGACCAGATGACGGTGGCCGCCCCGGCCGATGAATCGAAGTTCCACACCGTGGTGAAGGGCGACACCTTGTCGGCCATCTCCAAGACCTACTACGGCAACGCCAACCAGTACACGAAGATCTTCGAGGCCAACAAACCCATGCTTTCCAACCCGGACAAGATCTACCCCGGCCAGCTGCTGCGCATCCCCGCCTGAGAACCAACCATGCACCTCATCTGGACCATCCTCATCGGCTTCATCGCCGGGCTCGTCGCAAAGATGCTCATGCCCGGCAGGGACCCGAGCGGCTTCATCATCACCACCTTGCTCGGCATCGGCGGCTCGCTCGCCGCCACCTACCTCGGCCAGGCGCTCGGCTGGTACCACCCGGGCGAGTCGGCCGGCTTCATCGGCGCGGTGGTCGGTGCCATCCTGCTGCTGGTCGCCTACCGCGTCATCAGCAAGAAGGCGTGACCCGACAGCCATGAGGTGATCGAGCGGCGGTGCTGTCCTGCACCGCCGCTGCGTCCGACAATGCGGCCATGCACTATGTCCGCCTGCTTGCCCTGACACGCCGCCACCCGTCGGCCATCCTGCTCGTCGTGCAGCTGGCGGGGCTGTTGCTGTACCCCTTCATCGAATCCACACGCGTGGGGCCGATGGCGCTCGGCGCCTTCGGCATCGTGGTGCTGGTCGTCACCACCGGCATGGTGCGGCGCACGCCGGGCCTCACGTGGATCAGCGCCTGCATCGCCCTGCCGGCCATCGTGTTGCTGCTGCTTCAGGCCATTCTTCACATGACCTGGCTGCTGCCCTGGTCGGCTGCGCTGGAAGCGGTCTTCTACTTCTATGCCGCCGGCAGCCTCATCGCCTACATGATGGAAGACCAGCGCGCCACCACCGACGAGCTGTTTGCTGCGGGGGCCACTTTCACGCTGATGGCCTGGGGCTTCACCTACCTCTTCGTGGTGCTGCAGGCGCTGCAACCAGGCAGTTTCTCGGCGGCCGTGAACCCCGACTCGCCGCGCACCTGGACGGAGCTGATGTTCCTCAGCTTCGCGCTCCTGTCCAGCACCGGCATCGGCGACGTGATCCCGCTCAAGCCGCCGGCGCGCGCGCTGGCCAGCGTGGAGATGTTTGCCGGCGTGATGTACCTCGCCGCAGTGGTGTCGCGGCTGATCGGGTTGACCTTGCTGCGGCACTGAGCGCGAACCGCGCGGGGCTTCAGCCGCCCGTTCTCACCACGACACGGCCGCTGGCCTTGAGCTGCTCCATCACACGCTCGACGTGATCGCCCTGCAGCTCGATCGCGCCGTCTTTCACGGTGCCGCCGGTGCCGCACAACGTGCGCAGCTGCTTGCCCAGCTCGGCCAGCGCAGCGGCGTCGAGCCCCAGGCCGCGCACGAGTGTCACGGCCTTACCGCCGCGACCCTTGGTCTCGCGGCTGACGCGCACCTTGCCGTCGCCAGCCAGTGCCGATGGCTGCTTGCAGGTGCACGCCGCCATCGGCTGCCGGCAGAGCGGGCACATGCGGCCGCTGTCGGTGGAGTAGACGAGACCGCCGCTGCCTGCTTTGCGCATCTGGAGCTCCTGACGATCTCAGCCGAACACGATGCGAACCGCGTTCGCCAGTGTTTCAGGGTCCGCCAACGCCACGAAGGCGATACCCGCAAGCGCCCCCGACAGATGCGCATCGTGGTTGACGCGCCCACGTGCTTGGCGCGACGCGTAGTACGTGTAGGCCAGGTAGCCCACCGCGAAGAGCGGCGCCGGGATAGGGATCGGAATCGGCAGGATGTAGAGCGACGCCTTCGGGTGGTAGACGATGGAGGCGAACAGCACCGCCAGGATGGCGCCGGAGGCACCCAGCGTGCGGTACTCCGGGTCGTTGCGGTGCGCGAAGTAGGTGCCCAGGTCGCTTGCCAGCAGCCCGAAGGCGTAGAGCGCCACGAAGGCCTGGGTGCCGATCGTGCGCTCGAGCGAAAACGCGAACGCCCAGAAGGTGAACGCGTTGAAGAGCAGGTGCGGCAGGTCCGCATGCAGGAAGCCGCTGGTCACGAGCGTGAGGTACTCGCGGCGCGGCAGCAGCCAGTGCGGCCGGAACAGGTTGCGCTCGATCATCGGCGGTGACACGAACAGCCCGACGAGGCTTGCGATCACCATCGCCGCGAGCAGCAGCGTTGCCGCGGGATTGGCGTTGATGTGGCCTGAAATCTCTTGCATGCGGTGCGCTCTGTCTGTGGTGCCCGGCTCAGCGGGTGCGGTGGTTGCGGCGCTCGCGCACTGCGGCGGCCAGGGTTTGCAGCACCGGCACCGTCTGCGAGAAGCCGATGCAGGCGTCTGTGATGGAGACACCGCGCTTCAGCGGCACGCCGGGCGCCTGGTCCTGCCGGCCTTCTTCGAGGTGGCTTTCGATCATCACGCCGGTGATGCGCTGTTCGCCGGCGGCGATCTGCGCGGCCACGTCGTTCGCCACGACCACTTGTCGCTGATGCTGCTTGCTGCTGTTGCCGTGCGAGACGTCGATCATCACCTGTTCGCGCAGGCCGGCGGCGCGCAAGGCGTCACAGCTCGCGGCCACATGGGCCGCGCTGTAGTTGGGCTCCTTGCCGCCGCGCAGGATCACGTGGCAGTCGTCGTTGCCACGCGTCTCGAAGATGGCAGCCACGCCCATCTTCGTCATGCCCATGAACGCATGCGGCGCGCGTGCGGCCAGCACCGCATCGGCCGCCACCTTGATGCTGCCGTCGGTGCCGTTCTTGAATCCGACCGGGCAGCTCAGGCCCGACGCAAGCTGGCGGTGGCTCTGGCTCTCAGTGGTGCGCGCGCCGATGGCGCCCCAGGCAATCAGGTCGGCGATGTACTGCGGGCTCAGCAGGTCGAGGAACTCGGTGCCGGTCGGCAGGCCCAGTGTCGTCAGCTCCAGCAGCAGGCGGCGCGCGCGTTCCAGCCCTTCGTTGATCGCAAAGCTGCCGTCGAGGTGCGGGTCGTTGATGTAGCCCTTCCAGCCAACGGTGGTGCGCGGCTTCTCGAAGTAGGCCCGCATCACGATCAGTAGGTCGTCGCCCAGCGCATCGGCCTGCGCCTTCAGCAAGTGGGCGTATTCGATCGCCTGGTCGTGGTCGTGGATCGAGCAGGGGCCGACGACGACGATCAACCGGTCATCGCGGCCATGCAGCACGTTGGCGATGGCGACGCGGCTGTTCTCCACCAACGCTAGCGTGTTGTCGCCGACCGGTACGCGCTCCTGCAGCAGCGCCGGCGTGATCAGCGGGCGGACGGCGCCGATGCGTGTGTCGTCGATGCGGGTGGTGTCGAGCGTGCTGTCGCGTGCGCCGACTTCGCGGTCGTGGAGAGGGTCGTCCAAGGTGGGCATGGGGGCTTCGCCTGCGGGAGGCATGCTGAGTGCGGTGGTGCGATTGTCCGCTGGAGCGAGTTGGCCGCCGTTGCGTCAACAACCCCAGGTGAGCGCGCCGCAGGAGAAGCTGCTAACTTGATTGCAAGCGGCATGCGCCTGGCACGACCAGGAACAAGACATCGCGTGATCGCCGCACCTCCCCACCTCCCAAGCTGCCTGGCGCCTGCTGCACCACGCTGAAGCCCGCCTCGCAGCCACATCAAAGGAACACCCTTGAACAAGACCCTCTCGCGCGCTCCTGCCGACCTCGCCGACCCTGCGACTGCACGCCGCCAACTGCTGCGATTCCTGGCCGGCAGCCCGTTGCTGGCCGGGGCTACCGCACCGGGCCTGCTCGCGGCGCTGTCGGCGGTGCTGCCGGCCGCCGCGTCGGCGCAGAGCTACGACGTGCTGCGCGCCCAGACGCGTAAGGTTGGCGACATCATCGAGTCACCTGACGATGCGCTGAACGTGATGGACTTCGAACCGGCAGCGCGCAAGGCCCTCGCGGCGATGCCGGCGCACTGGGGCTATCTGGCCACCGGCGTCGATGGCGACGCCACGCTGCGCGCCAACCATGACGACTACGACAAGCTCCGCATTCGCGTGCGCCGGCTGGTCGACGCGCGCAAGATCGACACGCGATTGCGGCTCTTCGGCACCGAGTACGCCAGCCCGATCTTCCTGTCGCCGGTCAGCAGCCAGGGCGCATTCAACGCCGAGGCCGAGGTGCCGGTCGCTCGCGCCGCAGGCGCGAAGAAGCAGCTGATGATCCTGTCGACCTCCAGCAACACCTCGGTCGCCGACGTGACCAAGGCGCACGGCGCGCCCGTCTGGTTCCAGCTCTACCCGACCGACGACTGGGCCGTGACCCGCTCACTCATCCAGCGCGCCGAAGCCGCGGGCGTGACCGCCATCGTGTTGACGGTCGACCGGCAAGGAGGGCGCAACACCGAAACCTTGTTCCGCGCGCGCCGGCAAGACGACCGGCCGTGCGTCGCCTGCCACGCCGGCGGGTTCAAGAACGAGGTCTCGCGCAAGCCGGCGTTCAACGACATCGATGTGTCGCGTGTCACCAACCTGTACAGCACCGGCATGACCTGGGACTTCGTCGCCAAGCTGCGCGCCGCCACGAAAGCGAAGGTCGTGCTCAAGGGCATCATGACCGCGGAAGATGCTGCCCGCGCCGTGAAAGCCGGCGTCGACGGCGTCATCGTGTCCAACCATGGTGGCCGCGCCGAAGAGAGCTTTCAGTCGACCATCGGCGCGCTGCCCGAAGTGGTCAAGGCGGTCGGAGGCAAGATCCCTGTGCTGGTCGACGGTGGAGTGCGCCGCGGCACCGATGCCTACAAGGCGCTCGCCCTGGGCGCCACGGCGGTCGGCATCGGCCGCCCCTACTGCTGGGGCCTCGCGGCATTCGGCGAACCGGGCGTCGCCGCCGTGCTCACGATCCTGCAACGCGAGTTCGAAACCATCATGCGCCAGACCGGCGCAACCACCTTGACGCAAATCACCGCCGCGTCGGTCGGCAACGGCGCGGCGTTCGCCTTGCGCTGATCGCCGTTCAGGCGAGGCGATGGCCGTGACCATCGCCTCGCGACCTGACGGTCAGTCGACGTAGATGCCGCCCTTGCCGGTGCGCTTGCCGGCCAACATCGTGCGGTCCGCGCGTTGCAGAAGCTCCTCTGCGCTGGAGCGGTCTGCGTCGTGCGAGATCGCCACGCCGAACGTAGCTCCGATCTTGGCCACTTCGCCGTTGGGCAGCACGATGGGTTCGGCGAGCGCCTCGACAACGCGCCCCAAGCCACGGCGCCAGTCATCAGAGGGCACGAAGTGCAAGACCAGCACGAACTCGTCGCCCCCCAGACGTGCCGCCGTGTCGGATGGGCGGATGTTGGCTTGCAGCCTGCGCGCAATCTCCACCAGCAGTGCATCGCCAGCATCGTGGCCGAGCGTGTCGTTGACGGCCTTGAAGCCGTCCAGGTCGAGATAGCAAACCGCCACCAGGAAGCCTTCTCGTTTGGAAATACTCAGGGCCCGCCCGAGGCGATCGGCGAGGAGCAGACGATTCGGCAGCCCCGTCAGGGCATCGTGAAACGCAACATGCGCCATCTGCTCGTGAGCGTTCTTCATGGCCGTGATGTCGACGGCCATCAACAAGGTCTCCGTGTCACTCAGTCGAGTGGCACTCAGGTCGATCCACAGCACCTCGCCATGCTTGTGCCGCATGCGGACATGGGTGCGGTATTGCTTTCCTGCGCCGATGACCGGGTAGAGCTCCTCGCCGATCTGGCGAAAGACGTCTTCGTTCTCATAGAGCGCGAGCGTCGACGTGCCCTCCAATTCGCCGGGGCCGTATCCCAAGATCCGTTCGAACGCCCTGTTTCTCCATTTGATGACGCGCTTCTCGACCTTCGCCATGCCGACGAGGTCGCTTTCGAGCACAGCCGCCTGCTCGCGAACGAGCTGTCGAGCTTCCGTCACATCGCGCCCGGACCCGAACACAAAGAGCTGACCGTCGATTTCGGCCACGCGCATGTTCAGCTCGACATCGAAGACGCTGCCGTCATCACGGCGGTGTTGAACGTCGACCCGCTGCTTGTCACCGTCCTTCACCTTGGAGAGCCAGGCGCCAATCTTTGCTTCGTTCTGATTGGCGTCCCAGGTCGAGATGTGGCGCCCCAGCAAACGGGCGCGAGAAGAGCGCAGCATTTCAGCAAACGAGTCACTCAACTCGACCAGCATTCCTGCGTGGTTGACGATGTGGATTCCGTCACCTGCGATTCTCAGCAGCGCTTGGACGCGGCGTGTCTGCCCAACGAGTGCCTGCATGGCGGCACCTTCTCTCAAGCTCGCCGTGTAGACGGCAATGGACGCGGCTGCAACGAGTGCCCAGGCCAGGGCAGCCAAGAGCGAAACGGTCCACGCCTGGGCCGCCCATGGCTTGAAGAACCGGTCGCGGGAGATGCCGGCAAACACGGTGTAAGGCCAGCCCTCGATCTTTCGGTAGGCGGTGATGCGCTCGACGCCGTCGACGGCCACCGTCGAAGCAAACGTTCCATGCGATGGTTGGTTCAAGACGGCGGCTTTGAGCTGCTCCGATACCGTCGTCGATCCTACTTGCCCCTGCACGGAACTGCCGGGTGCGCGGCGTGCAATCAGCTCGAGCTGGCTGTTGCGCAAAGTGACTGCGTCTTGATCAGTCAAGTCATAACGTTCGAACAGTTCGTAGAAGTGAGATGCAGCAACGCTGACGTAAAGAATCCCCTTGAATTGGCCATCGACGCGAAGTGGCCGGATGAAGACGACGACCCAGTTGCCCGAGACCCGGGAACGAAGAGGGCCCGTGACAAGCGTGTCGTCAGATGCGTGAAGGAGCGCCTGCTTGAAATATTCGCGGTCTGAAACGCTTGGGGGCGCACCCGGCGGAAGATCGTTTCCCCAGCGCACCCGGCCCGTGTCGTCAGAGAAACGCAGCGCTTCGACGCCACTGAGGAGTTTGAGATTCGAGGTCAGAATGCCTTGTACGGGCGCGACGTCAGTTGGCTGGCTGCTCAGAACGCGTGTCAGCTCCGAACCCGTCGCGCGGATGACCGCATCGATCTGGCCAAGGTCGCTCGCAATGCTGACTTGCGCGATCGCGGCCATCCCTTCGGCCAGGTCATTCGCCTGTTGTGTGTACGAGGCCTTCGAAGCAGAGAGAACCGAGTAGACGAGGAAGGCGAGCAACAAGCCGACGCCCATGTTCGATAGAACCAGTATCACGACGCTGCGTTGGCGCCGGCGCGCAGCACGGTCCGCAAGCTTCTGGGGATCTGACAACGGCATGTCGTTGGAGTCCTTTTCGCCGACCCGGTGTGGCGAATACTTTACTTGTACGTTGACTCCCCTGTCTCGCTTTGAGCAAGGCGCTAGAGCGCTCTGAAAGACATCATGCCACCCAAGTATTCACACGCCGAGATCGAACGTCGGTGGCTTGTCGAAGCAACCGACGGTCTTCAGCTGTCTGCTGTGCGAGCGCGGACGATCGAAGACAAATACGTCACTGCCGGTCGGCTGAGGTTACGCAAAATTTGCGAGCAGAGTTGCCCACCCGTCTTCAAGCTGGGCAAGAAGTACGAGCGCACCGGATCAGAGCCCGAATTGGTGGTGAACATCTACCTGTCGGAAGCCGGGTACCAATCTCTCTCGGTGCTTCCCGGCAGAACCGCAACCAAAGTGAGGTACTCGGTTGAAGGTGGGGCGCTCGATGTGTACGAAGCGCCGAACCATGCGCTGGTCATCTTCGAAATGGAGTTCACCAGCTGCGAGGCCGCGGCGGCATATGTCGCCCCACGGTTCGTGGGTGCGGAGGTCACCGCAGAGGAGAAATACACGGGGTTTGCGCTCAGCGACGTGGCGGTCTAGCTCGGCCGATCGGGGGCCATGTCGCAGAGCCAAGCGCAGACGCCTCGCCGGTCCTTCTAGGCGCTGATTGAAGCGGCCTCTATGCGCAACACGATCCTGGTGCCGGCACCCGGCGTGCTCTTCACGTCGAGGCTGCCGCCGAGCAGGCGGGCGCGCTCCTCCATCCCGAGAAGACCGAAGCCGGGTCGGTGGGCCGATGGATCGAAGCCCTCGCCGTCGTCGCTGACCGCGAGTACCCACGCTTCGCCTTCGCGCGTCAGGCTCACCGCCGCGCTGCGAGCTCCGGCATGGCGCCGCACGTTGGTCAGCGATTCCTGCGCGATGCGGAACACCATCGTGGCGGTCTGCGGCGGCAGCTCATGCGCGTCGGGGTCGACATGCACGGTGCATGGCAGCTGGGCGTTGTTCGTGAACTCAGCCGCGAGCCATTCGAGGGCCGCTTGCAGGCCACCGTCGAGCGCCGGGGGCCGCAGCTGCGACACCAGCCCACGCACGGTGCCCACCAGCCGGTCCACGCGGCCGAGCAGCGTCTCCAGCTGCGCGGTCTCGACGGGCTTGTTCGAGTTGGCGCGCACCTTGGCGACGGAGACCTCCATCCGCAGTGCCGCCAGTTGCTGGCCCATCTCATCGTGCAGCTCGCGGGAGACGCGCAGACGCTCGTCTTCCAGCGCCTGTGCGTTGTGCTCTCCGAGCCGCCGCAGCGCGACCTCCGAAGAGGCCAGGGCCGCTGTGCGTTCGGCCACGGCGGCCTCGAGTGCCCGTTGCCGCGCGCGGTCTTGGCGCCGAAGCCAGCGGATGGACAGCCACCACAAGATCAACAGGGCCGTTGCATAGGCACCGCGGGCTTCAGCAGAATTCCACCATGGGGGCCGGACCTCGAAGTTCATGCGCAGCACCGGGCCCGCTCCTTCCACGGGCGAGAGACCGACCGTGCGCAGTTCCAGGACGTGTGCACCCGGGTCCGCGGCGCCGAGGTCGATCACAGAACTCTGCGCCGTGTGCCATGGCGCATCGGCCCCAAGGCGGTATTCGATGTGCAGCGAACGCGCACGGGAGAAACCGGCCGTTCCCACCGTGACGCGAAGAAAGCGGTCCTGCCAGGCCACGGGTTCTACCGGTGGTGTGCGGAACGTGCGGTTGCCGAACGCCATCTCGTCCAGCCGCAAGGCGGGCAAGGGCGCAGCGTGTGCGCCGGGCAACAGATGGGTAAGGCCGGCGGTGGTGGCAATCCACACGCCGCCGTCGCCGTCGGCCAGGAAGCCCGCGGTCAGGTCGTTCCACACCAGCCCCGTGCGGCGATCCAGCCGTGACCAGGTGCTGTCGGTGGAACGGACGAAGATGCCCTGGTCGGTGCTCATCCATAAGCGTCCGTCAGGGCCTGCCTGGAGTCCTGCTGCCGCCGCGCCGCCGAAGGCGGACTTGGGCAGGAACAGCAGTTGGCGCGCGCCAGCCTCGTCTGGCGTGTAGGCGCCGAGCCCGTCACTTCCGCTGGCCCACAGCGTACGGTCCGCGACCGTGGCCGTCAGCGAATCAATCAACTGGCCCTTCGCGTCGCGAACCTGCGTCCAACCGTCCTTCCCTTGAGTCCATAGGTCGCGTCCGGTGAGAACGAAGCGCTCCTGCTTTCCGTCCAGGACGATCCGGCCGCCCTGGCGCGGATCGAACTTGCCGTCTCCCACCGGCATACGGCGCACACCCGAATCCGTCACGTCAAGCCGCTCCAGGCCGTTGTTGCCGCTCGCATAGACCCGGCCGTCTCCCTGGGAGACAACATACAGGTCGGATTTGGGCACCCTGGTGCGAGGCTCGACGCTGCCGGCTTTCACGCTCAGCGTGCGGCCACCCTGCACCCACCACACGTCGCCGGCTCCGTCCACCGCGAGGCGATACACGTGCTCTGCAGTGCGCGCGAGCAGTGCGTTTCTGCGGAATTTGCGGGCCGAAGTGTCGAACCATGCCATTCCTTTGGCTGTGGCTGCCCAGAGCCGGCCGCTTCCGTCGCGTGCCATGTCGAGCACGGCCGGTGCCGGCAAACCAGAGGCTTCGGTCCAGTGCTCCACTTGGCCGTAGCCGACCCAGCGGTGGGCGCCGCGCCCGGACGCGCCCAACCACAGCGAACCTTCTGCGTCGAACATCAGAACGCCGACCAACGTCTCCGGCAAGCCCTCTTCACGCGTCCACTCAAGCCAGCGGTCACCGTCCCAGCGCGCGATGCCGTGGTCTGTTGGCGTGAGGATGGCGCCTTGCGCGTCCTCGATTGTGGTCTCGGCGCCGTAGAAGACGCCCCGCACGGGCGCAGCCACAGCCTTGAAGACAGTGGCACCCGGTGCCAGGTGTGCGAGACGGCTGCTGCTGCGCGCCCAGAGGCTGCCATCGCGAGACACCAGCAGGTTGCGCCAGTTGCCTTCAGGCAGGCCTTGGTCTGCCCCCCAATGCTGGACGCGGCCATCCCGCCATTCGCACAGCTGCTGACCGCAACCGAACCAGAGCGCCTCTGCACGCCGCCGCAGCGGCGGCAACTGGCCGGGAAGGGGCTGCAGCGGCGGCAGGGCCACGGGCTGCACGACGAGCGAACTCCCGAGCGCACCGCCCGCGGCAACCGTCCAGATCGGGCCGTCGTCATCCAATGCGTACACCGCGTCGTGACCGTCGATCTCGAACTGCTGGCTCGAATGAACATGCAAATGCTTGCCATCGGGTTTGAGCACTTCGGTCCAGCGCGGGCCGCCCGGCTCGTCCTGGCGAATGAACACACCGCCCTCGGCCAGCACCCACAGCCGCCCCTGTGAATCGACGCGGCCGCCGTAGAGATAACCTCCGGCCTCATTGGGCAGCGGCTCGGCGTGCATGCGGAAGCCGTCAAAGCGAAACAGGCCGTTTTCGGTGCAGATCCACAGCAGCGCCCGCGTGTCCTGCACCAGGCACTGCGGTTCCAGGTTGGTCAGCCCTTCCGCTTCCTGGTACGACTCGAGCACGATGCGCTCGGCATGCGCGCACAGCGCAGCCAGCCCCAACAGCGCGGCCACGCAGGCAGTTCGCCACCGCTTGATCGACCAGACCATGTCGCAGTGCAAAACGCAGCGGCTACCAGCGCAGGGCAATCGCGTGCCACTGGGTGAAGATGTCTTTCGTGCGGCTCGTGAGTGAGCGCTGAGGGAACGAAATCACTGGATATCCTCGTTGCTTGCGGGTTGCTACCGGCCTGTGACGGGCGGCCTGATCCAGCGGATCGCCGCGCCGATTCTGCCCCGGCTGTGGGGGCGAGCAGCCTGGCGCGCACCGTCATCTCCGCGGAGGAATTGGAGATCGACGCATTCTCGTGAGGGCTTCCGGTGAGGCGTGCCTCGTCAGCGGCTGTTCATCCGATCGAACAAGGCTTCGCCGAGCTTGCGCGTGTTCGCCGCCATGCCCACCATGATCTCGACCTGATCGCTTTCCAATTGGGCAAGTGCTTCCGTCGCAAAGTCCTCCGGCGACATCAACTGCTGGCGGGCCGTTCCTTCGCTGCGGGTGCCGCTTCCCAACCCGGTGTCGACGATGGGGGGCGCCAGCTCCACCACCAGGACGCCGGTCGCCCTCAACTGATGACGCAAGCTCAGCGTGAAGGAATGGATGGCGGCCTTGGTGGCGCAATAGACCGGCACGTCAGCCATCGGCGAGAACGCGAGCCCTGAACTCACGTTGACGATCACGGACTGCGGCTGCTGCCTCAGCAAGGGCAGCACTTCACCGATCAGATGAATGGGCGCCGTGAAGTTGATCGACACCTCCTGATCCAGGTCCTGCAGCGCCGTGATATCGGTGAAGCTGCGGCGGTATTGAACGCCGGCATTGTTGATGACGACGTTCAGGCCGGGATGAGCCGTCTTGAGCCAAGCGAGCAGGGCGCGGCGACTTTCGGGATCAGCGACGTCGCAGACGCGCGTGAGCAGCGCCGGTGCCTGCGCCTTCGCTTTCTCCAGAGACTCTTCGCTTCGTCCGCAGATGATGACGCGATTGCCTCTGTCCGACAGTTGCCGCGCCAGCGCGAAACCAATGCCGCTTGCTCCGCCGGTGATGAGGACGGTGTTGCCTGTCAAATTCATGGTCGAACAACTTTCAGGTTGTGGTGGGTGTGTGATCGCGCGTCGTCAGTTGGGCTCGAGTCGCAGACCTTCCACGATGAAGACCCGGGACTTGGCGGACTGATGGCGGATCGGCCGGATGGCGCGGTAGGCAGGCGAGTCGTACCAGGCCTGCGCCTGCTCGAAGCTCGGGAAGGCGATCATCACGATGCGCTTCGTCGCCTCGCCCTCGAGGGCCTTGGCTTGTCCGCCACGCACCACGTAGCGGCCACCGAAGGGCGTGAACGTGGATTCGACGGCCGCACTGTAGGGGCGGATGCCTTCAGGGTCCGTGACTTCGAACTCCGAGATGTAGAAGGCAGGCGGCGGCTTGGTGGACGACGCTTGCGCGCGGGCCTGGAGCGGAAGCAGCGCAGCCGCGGCGAAGGCGCCAACGGCTGCAATACGGGCGGTTCTCTTCATGTTCTCGTGAGTCGCTGGTGTGGAGTCAACGCTGCCGCAGGCCGAGAAACACCGGCCGCGCTTCGGATAACTTTCGCGCCCGGATCATGGGCTGGGTGACCTGCACGTACTTCTTGAAGTGCGGCGATTCCAGATGCTGGCGATATGCCGCGTCGTCGGCATAGATCTCGAGGAATCGCAGGCGGCTCCGTTGGTCTGCCAACGCCACCGCGTAGATGGTGAGCACACCCGGCTCCGAGCGGATCGATTCGTCGATCTCCTCCGAGACGGCAGCTTCATACGCAGGCAACTGAGCCGGGTCGATCTCGAGCTCTGCGATGCGCACGAGCGGTGATGCGGTCAAGCGCGCCTTGGCACCGAGCTTGATGGCCACGGTGTCGTGAAGCCGGCGGCTTGTCACCATCGTTTCGGTCGTGGTGCGAAAGTCCTGAAAGTGAGTCTGTCGCACGTGGGCCTGATAGGCCTCGGCATCGTCGTACATCTCGAACACATGGACCCGCGCGGGGTGGTCGGCTTCAGAGACTGCGTGGTAGGCCGCGACGCCGGGCTCCGTGCGAAGGACCGCGTCCTTGAGCGCACTGGCCGCAACCTTGAAGCTTTCCAGCTTCGCAGGGTCGACATCCAGCTCGGCCCAGCGAATGAGCGGACGCGTGGAGGTCTGCGCGAGAACAGGCGAGGCGGTGCGCAACCCCAGCGCGGCAGCCCCCATGCCGGCCAGGAACTCTCGGGTGGTCATCATCATTCACTCCTGCATCGATTCTGGTCTGCAGGACCCACAGCGCGAAGGCGAATGCTGCTGAATGCTTGCCTGATTCGCCTGAACGCAGGCGATCCGTACGCCCGGAGCTTCAGGCCTGAACCAGACCTGCCCGCGCGAACGGCAGCCGCCGCACCCGCGGCCCGCCAAGCCGCGCCACCGCATTGGCCACCGCCGGCGCGAGCGGCGGCAGGCCGGGCTCGCCGACGCCGGTGGGCTCCGCCTTGCTGTCGACGATGTAGACCTCGATCTTCGGCATCTCGTGGATGCGCAATGCGCGGTAGGTGTCGAAGTTGCGGTTCACCGCGCGGCCGGCCTTGATCTCGACCTCGCTGTAGTACAGCGCCGACAGGCCGTAGCCGATGCCGCCTTCAATCTGCGCCCGGATCACGTCGGGGTTGACGGCGATGCCGCAGTCGACGGCGCAGACCACGCGCTCGACCTTGACCTTGCCGTTCTTCATCGACACGTCGGCCACCTGGGCCACGAACGTTTCGAACGAGTGGTGCATCGCGATGCCCTGTGCGATGCCTGCCTTCGCCGCCCGGCCATAGCCGGCCTTCTGCGCAGCCAGCTTCAGCACGCCGGCGGCGCGCTCGCTGTTCTTCAGCAAGCCGAGCCGGAACGCGAGCGGGTCCTGGCCGGCTGCGGCGGCCAGCTCGTCCATCAGCGTCTCCATCACGTAGGCCGTGTGCGTGTTGCCGACCGAGCGCCACCACAGCGGCTTGACCGGCAGGCTCGGCGAGTGCAGTTCGCCGGCCATCATCGGCAACGCGTACGGCGACTGAAACACGCCTTCGATGGAGTTGGGGTCGATGCCCTCCTTCATCATCGACTCCATCGGCGTGCCGGCGATGATCGATTGGCCGACGATGGTGTGCTTCCACTCCGAGATGCCGCCCTTGGCATCCAGCCCCACCTTGACCGCATGAACCATCATCGGCCGGTAGAAGCCGGCCCCGGTGTCGTCCTCGCGCGAGAACTGCACCCGCACCGGCACCGGTCGGCCGATCGCCTTGGCGACGTTGACCGCGGCAACGGTGAAGTCGGCCGAGCCGTTGGCGCGCCGGCCGAAGCTGCCGCCCGAGTACACGCTGTGCAGCTTGACCTTCTCCATCGGCAGGCCCGCCACCTTGGCGGCCAGCATCTGGTCCAGGGTCGGGAACTGGTGGCCGCCCCAGGTCTCGAGCATGCCGTCGTGCAGCCACGCGACGCAGTTCATCGGCTCCATCGTCGCGTGGGCTAGGAACGGGAACTCGTAGACCGCCTCGATCGTCTTCACCGTCGGTGCGGGCGTCGGCGCGCCAGCGGACGGCTTGGTGAAAGGCGCGCCCGGCTGCTTCGCCTGCTCGCGGTACGCGGCGAGCGTCTTCTCGCTGTCGAACTGGCCGCTCGTGGCTTCGTCCCACTGCAGCTTCAGCGCCTTGCGGCCCTGAAGCGCGGCCCAGGTGCCCGTGGCAACGACGGCCACGCCCTCGGGCACCTGCACGACGTCGGTCACGCCCTTCACCTGCTTCGCCGCCGCAGCATCGAACGACACCAGCGTGGCACCGAAGCTCGGCGGGAAGGCGATCACCGCACTCAACAGGCCGGGCAGCTTGACGTCGATGGTGTAGACAGCGCTGCCGTTGCACTTCGACGGCGAGTCGATGCGCGGCGTCGAGCCGTTCTTGCCGATGACGGTGAAATCCTTATCGGCCTTGAGGATCGGCTTGTCCGGCACGGCCTGCCGGCTGGCCGCTTCGGCCATCTCGCCGAAGTTGGCGCGTTTGCCAGAGGCGTGGCTGAGCACGCCCTTGGAGACCTTCACCTCCGTGGGAGGCACCTTCCACGCATCGGCCGCGGCGGCCACGAGCATCGCGCGCGCGGCCGCACCGGCGCCGCGGTACTGCAAGTACGAGTTGGCGATGGCCGTGGAGCCGCCGGTCCCCTGCATGGGCCCGAACTTCAGGTTGTTGTAGCGCGTGGCGTCGGCTGGTGCGGCTTCGCTGCGCATCTGCGCCCAGTCGGCGTCGAGCTCCTCGGCCACGAGCGAGGTGAGGCCGGTCATGTTGCCCTGACCCATCTCGTGGTGCTTGCAGACGACAGTGACGAGGTTGTCGGTGC
>Ga0307515_10006985_pt1 | contig 22420 bp, 19 predicted proteins | sample 17_EM_MG_FD_194513 | JGI IMG/M metagenome (GOLD analysis project Ga0307515, IMG submission 194513) | Populus trichocarpa ectomycorrhiza microbial communities from riparian zone in the Pacific Northwest, United States - 17_EM | ecosystem: Host-associated > Plants > Roots > Unclassified | place...
AACGAGGAGAGAACCTCACCCCTTGGAGATCGCCGTGGACGAGACCGTTATCGTGGAGATATTGTAGGCCGCAGACGCTCTCTTCCAACTGCGACGACAGTCAGACACGAAATGTGGCGGAGTCCTCGTAACATACCAACTTCACGGGATTGGCCTCGTGGTTCTCCCTCAAGTAATCAATCGCATTCCCGTTCTCCATCCATGGAGATACAACAGCCAGCTCCTTGGACAGTGTGACTCCGATGAGCGGAAGGATGCTGGGATGAGACATTCGTTTCCAGATCACGGCTTCGCGACAGAATCGCCGCTGTGGATTGCCACATCAAACTCCGGTCGCTTTGCTATGAATCAGGCGCACTCACTTTCGTTCTCTTTTCGTCGTCCGACTCGTATTGTGACAAGACCTTGATTGAAACCGTCTCTTCCCCATTGTAGATTCCCGGCCATACGTTGGGTGATTCCTCATCTTCGGGGGTTTTTCATCGTCATACAGCTTTTCCAATCTGTCATCTTGAACGAGGTACGAGTTGGGCACGAAACAGTATGTTTTACAGATCTTCATTAGCGACATAAGGTATCGCTTCTTCCTGGACGGATCGAGCCTCCCGTTCAAACTCTGTATGCCAAGTTAGCGAGTTCATCCACGATGAAACGGCAGTTCGAATTCACCTGATCCAACCAGTTGACCACTTTCTGGGCTTCTGCCTCTGGCATAGCCTTGCCTTCACATAACCTCAACACTTGTTCGAGCCTGTCCGCAGGGTCAGCTCCTTTGTCGTGATGGTCGGAACGACATTGGTAGGACGAAGAGGAAGTGGATTGTTCTGAGAGGCAACAGCAGCCATGAGTGATAGTGTGGGTTTGCCTCTTCGGGGCAGCGATTCGAATCATTTATAAGTGGAGGCGTCGCACCGGAACCGCGTGAACCCCAGACGCGGAGTCAAGGTACTTCGCGGCTAGTTTGAGGAAAGACCGTGAGTTATCTTGGAAGATGAACTGTATCTTTGAGCCCGTAGGAAATAGCAACAAGGTAGATCCTATGATGGCATAGAGATGGGATCAACGAACGAGATTATCGATGGTTCTAGAAGTGACGCGTGAACAATAGAAGATTGGGCCCTGAAGTGCGAGTTTTGGTATAGACCCATAGCCTAACATTGAACATTGTAGCGTTGAGGGAACTTCGAGGATCGGTGGGAGTACAATGATCCCAGCTGATAGATGTTTTGGTTGGCTGTACGCGTGATCCGTTCGAATACCCAAATCGACAGAGCCATTGCATCACGCGTGGTGGCGAGTCTCTTTCCCGCCATGATGATTGGCAAAAGGTTCAGCGGAACGTTCAGCAGACACCCAACAGGCGGAGAACGCTGGAGAACGGAACTCCGGTTCCTCAAAGATGAGCCACGTGAACCGGATCAGACGTGACTGGAAACAGGTTTAGGCGCTGGCCCGTCATTGCGTATGAGCTTTCGCCCCCGTCGTCGTCGTCTTCCGTCCCGTCCCACTCACTGTGCCTCCAACGGCGAGAAACTATCTCTTGCGTTTTTCTTCTCGGCCGCGCATTGTTGCTTGGGATGTGCTTTATTTGCTGACGTCACACGGAGATCAGGCCCACGCTGTTAAGGATCCTTAACACCGAGGTTACTCGCTCTTCTTCGGGGGCCTTTCTCATCCATCCATTCTCTCCAGGTGTGTACCGGCCAGGTCACGTCTTTGCTTTCTTTTTGGTGATAACGTTTCTCTTCAGTATGACAGACCCAAAAGCGAATGGAAATCGTCGCGGACCAAGTTCATTCATCCCCATCGCGATGCCTCTCATGCAAGCTCGGACATCCCTCTCCCTCTACCACCAAAACCTCAATACAAATAAAAGCGGCTCGATTCCCGACTCCAGCTCCGTTCCCCACCTCCCCTCTCAATCGAGAAGCTTTTCCGTGGGACATTCTCCATCACCACAGACGAGCCCCAACTCAAAACCCACTTTCACTCCTTCAAACTCGAATGTTGGCCAGCCACAACTGCAGCAGCAATCTACTCCCGTGTCGGCAGGGAAAACGACGTTTAGGTCGTTTCGAAACTTATTGCCGTTTGGGCCGGGAAAGCCTCCCGCGTCCCCGAACACCAGTTCCTCGCTAGTAAATCCGAAGCGGTCGTTTTCGTTAGGTCAGCGGCCGGCCAAGGATAAGGAGAAGGGGGGAGATAAAAAGCCAAAGAACCCTATTCCTAACCCTCCAGACCTCCCAGACCCCCAGAGACCACCCGTTCTGGTCATCGAGAACGCGTTTCTGCTTCCACCTTCGGAATTCGGGTTGATTGCGTCACCTCGTGCGTCCGGACTTTCGTCGTTCCCTCCTCAACTCCCCCCGCTTCAACTTCAATCTGAGAACCAGCAACCCGCTCCACTGACATCCATAACCCTCACCACTCCCGCGCCCGCTCCGTCCTCTGTTCCCGCATCACCGTCACGTATCGATCATGGTATGTCCTTTCACTGTGTCTGTCACTTGGGGCTCCATTCAGTTCAGTCATTGATCGCGCCTATCGGTTCCCTAATTTGTTCTGGTTTCTTCAGGCACTCCACCGTTGTCAACTCCCTTGGTATCACAAATCTCTGATGCAACCGACAATCCGTCCCGAGGCGATCTCTCCACCATCATCGAATCGGAGACTTCCGCAATGTCGATATCGAAGCATATACCGACCATGGTTGAGGAAGAGTCGGTGGATGGCCAACTGGGCGAACAGGAAGGCACTGACAGTCCAAATCGCCTTCTTCCGAACGGGTTGACCGGCCGTAACCAAACCGATGATCCAGGCAAGAGCTCACTACAAACAACACCGGGTTCACCCACCACTTCGACGATCCTCGAACTCTCGAGTTCCCACCTTGCAGAGATAGCAGCTGAGGTCAGAAACGCCATGTCTGTGGGTGGTGGTCAAAATGGAGCGTGGTTGGGGAGTGTTGTCGTCGAAGAAGCCTCTGAACCGAAAATCGACCTCGAAGCCGAAAAAGACGACGACAACGATGAGGACCCGAAACGCCTTGGTGTAGGGTTGGATGACGTGAGCTTTAATTTTCACACATTGGACCCTGATTTGGCGGCGCTCCTGAGCCCGAACAAGATTGCTGGTGGGAGCGGGAGTCGGTCTGGTTCGACGGAGCGGTTGCTCCCCTCCGCATCCCCCAACGTGAAGATACAGGGGATATCTGACGAGGGTCTCTCTCCTTCAATATCCCCAAACCTGTTATCCGCGTCATCTCGGTCGAAGGGTTCTCCAGTTCCGTCACCTAGCAACCTGCCACTCCTCGCCGAATCACCTCGATCACCACAATCCAGACGAGTATTCTCGTCCGCCAAACCACACCCACCCACCCACATCCCTCGACCATCTCAGTCCTCCAGTTCAACGGCAACGCTCTCCCCATCGTCAGCAAAGTCGCGTCTCCCACGCTCCAACGCCTCCGGCCCCGCTGATACGAGTCCAGTGGACGCCATTACACCTGATCGTCATCCATCGACTTCTTCGTCACATCGGAGTATACTCCGACCGTCTTCCTCCCCAACAGACCCGGAGGACCAGGCCTATGTGACGGGCAGGGGTAGCACCGACCGGTGGCCGGGATCGAAGCTGGGGCTAAACACACCATCCAAGACATCGACCCTCCACAACCCACCCTCCTCACGACCAGCATTACGACAACTGTCCACTCCGAACGGACCATGGGACTCTGAAACTGTTTCGCCCTCCTCTCGGGCCCCGTCTTCCCTGGGTACTGCCAGTCGGAGACAGTTCGCCCCGCGACCAAGTTTAGACAGCGCTCGGCCAAATTTCGAAAGGCTTGAACGGTTGGAACGACCAACTCCCCAGCCTCGGTCACTGAGCAAGGGCAGGGTTAGGAATCGGAACAGGAGTATGAGCGAGAGTACCGGTTCACCGGAACTGGCTCGGCAACTTAGCAATCAGCCGAACTCCGGGAGCTTGCATCGACGGGCGATCGACTTGACTGGACCTAGGACGGCGAGATTGTTTCGCGAAGCCGGATTACTTCCTAAGGACCGTGAACGCGATCGGGATGAAGAGACCCCTTCGAGACAGACAAGTCCTATATACTCACGATCATCGATGGACCGGGAACGGGCGGGAGACTATCACCGCCAAATGGCACCGTCGCGATCGGGATACTCTGAGATCTCGGCCACGAGCTCAACGTGGGGGAGGGCACGCGCTACGCCGAGCGTGGTTTCCGAGAGGGTTGGGACTCCCTTCACATCCTCTTCCTCGACTGCGCCTACTTCTGCGACATCTTCCTTGCCATCGTTGTCTTTACCCGTTTCATCCGCTCTTCAACAGCAGAGAGAGGACGCAACAGCGTATCAAGTGCTGAGGGAGAAGCATCAGATGGAGACCGAAGCGTTACTTTCGGCTCTTTCTGATTCGCAGAACCTGAACAAAGTACTTAGGGAGGAGAACGTCCGGGTGAGAGAGGAGAACTCGCAGTTACGAGAGAGGTTGGCGTTGTTGGAGGAGACCATCGAAGTGATGCGTCGTGGACGCGAAAGGGAGCATGAGCGGGAGAGGTCAAGCGACTCGAGGTCACACTCGAGGAACCAACTGATCTATGGATCTTCATCCAGACCACACATGAGTAGGTTTGCGAGTTCGGAACACGTTGCGATGGCCAGGACCACGTCCTCACTCGAAGGGGTCTACAAGCGTTCCTATGTTTCGACCACCTCCCGTCCCCACACCGCCTACCTCTCACACGGGGACGAGTTCGCATCAGACCTCTTCCCCCTCAAAGGAACCTCAAGAGCCGGGTCGAGATTAGGCACCGGTTCGACGTTAGGGTCAGAGTTGGACCTGATCTCTCCGGACTCATCCCCAGGTGAAGTAGTGGGACATCGAAGGATCTCCCCGGATCACCGCACGACGTTTGTGGACAACCATCTCACCCGCTCCACTTCGCATACGCGAAGTAGTTCTGAACATAGGGACCGGGCGCACAACCTTGCGAACGAGTTTGGGTTGGGACAAGGACATCCTAGTCGAAGGTTTGAGGTTGGGATGGAAAAGGCCAAGGCCAAGGGTATGAGTGGACTTGGACACGGGGGTGGGGTTGGAGGTAGAAGAACGGTTTCTGATACTCTCAGTCAGAGCTCCCGTAGAGGATCCTCCTCACGTCCTCATTCACGCTCTCAATCACATCCCGACCCCGACGATGAGGATGAGGATGAGGAAGATGAAACTCAGCATGGGTACCTTGGATTCGAACTACCTTCTGGAAAGCCGAGTGGACATCTCCGGAAGCATTCCTCTACTTCGTCGATTTTCAGGGTCCCACCGAGCAACATGTCGATGCTGATGCACTCTTCCCCAAACTCGGACGACGAAGGTCTATTAGGCGCAGATGAGACTCGACGCGATCTCCGTCCACACCCAACACCGACGTCCATCCTCAAAAAGAGCCAAGGCCAAACTCAGATTTTTCCACCAACAACACCACTTGCCGGGAACCACGGAAGAGAAAACGGGTCGATCGGGAACGTTTCGAGCATTTCACCGACGACGGTGAATTTTTCGATGAGCCAGCCTGGGTCACCGGGAAGTTTGAGGTTGAGGTCGGATCATGAGGATCACCTTGGGGATATGGAGAGTTTACATTTTGGTGGAGAGTTTGATGATCTCTCGGATCCGGAATGACGGTCCCTTCTCCCTGCCCATTCGTCCATCCCCCCGCTTTTCGCCCTCACCTCTGTGCGTTTGTCTCCTTCCCCTCGATCGTCTCATGTTGCCCTTGTAGACATTCTATGCGTCATTAAGCTATGCCCTCTCTACTCCTCTCTCCTCCATCGCTTTGCTGGTTCGCTGGTTCTCCTGGTTTCCCCATCTGTCATTCGTTATATAACCATCTCGCTCTCTTGATTATTCCCCTCATTCCGTCGAATCTCATTTGCCCCCCATTCTCCTCGATATTTTCGTGCTTTATTTTTTATTTTTTGGATTCTCTTGGCGGATTCTAGGTGTCCATTCTTATTGCCGTTTATTCTTATACCTCTGAGACCATATATTCCCCCGCACAAACACTCACCCTCTTCTCTCCCCTGGTGGGCTTCTTCCCCCCCCCCCTCCCATTCCACGCGACATCCTTTCGTACTTCTTGATACCTGGCTTCTCTGGTTTTCAACCCATCACCTATCTCTTCCCCCCCCCCTTGCTCCCTCTCTCTCTCGGGTCTTTTAAGCGACTCATCTCCATTTTTTGTGCTTCTTGTTGGAAAACGAAGGTCGTATATACTCGGTGGCCCTGTACAGTAAAGTAAATGGCACATAATCCTCATGCTCAAGCTTTTCTCTCAGTTGTTGTGGCTCTGAACGGGTATGGCTGGAGCAGGGGGAGTGAGAAGCAGATCTAAACTTTCCCTCGGTTTCACCGCATGTGGGGGTGGCGTGCTCGGATCAGACGGGAAGATGAGAATGAAAGGGGGTAATGACTATTGTTATTCCCCATAAAATTGAGCAATTCTTGACTGTACGAGTACACATCCGGTTCGGAGGCGGAAGAAAAACCAAGCGGATACAAGTGAAAGGCGAAGGCAAAGTTCGGAGTTGATACGGTATACAAGATTGGAGACAAGAAAGGGGGAACGTGGAACCTAGCGACGCGCGGCGTAAACACATCTTTTGAAAGGGAAGAAAAAAAAAGCGAGTGTGAGGGGGCGGGTAAGAAGTGGGTGGTGGGTGTGTGTGAGGAATAAAGGAAAATGAAAGGCGGATAAGATACCTAACCGAAAAAAAGTGCGCTGGGGCCCTGAAACTTACACGACGAAATAAATATACGGCAATAACTTTTAGACTGAACCAAGAGCTCGAGTTTCACACCTCTGAGTATAACACCGGTACCGTTGCGAATTTCCAAACCTCAGGCAAAGAGGTTTTTACCACGTCTCCAAACTCCTACTGTCCGGCCCTAATGCTGAACTGGAAGCCTTGGGCTTGAGAGGCACCTTGACCTTTAGCCTGGCGTCGATCGGAGTCGACGGTGAAGTGTTGGAGGAGCCCAAACCTTCCTTCGGTACGGGTACCCACTGCCACTCTTTGTAGTCCAGATACCACCTCGGGGATTCAACAGAAGCGTTGGAAGACTTTGACCAGGGCGCGTCGGGAGAAACGGCATCATCCACATCCAACAAACCCTCCTTGAAAAGAAGCCTTCCGAACGCATAAATCTTCTGCTTGATGGATCCCAACCGCTTCACGCCCTCGATGTCGTAATTCGACACGAGGGAGACGATGATGGGAGCTTTGTGGTTGTAGGTTGACTGAACGTATGGGATGATTTGGGCCTCGTCGCTACCTGATTCGTGATTTGACGCGAACGAACTCGGGTGTAGATCGGCGAAGGACGAGAGACCCGAGCGTTGGGCAAGGTAGACTAGTGCCGAAGCGACCGTGGACCGGTAATCGAACACTGGGCGGTCGTTGATATCGTACGTGGTTCGATCGAAACCCTCGTTAGTGCACCAGTGTAAAAGGGCGTCCTCGTTTATGGGCCATCCTGCGTGGAGGACTGGTGGGAGGAAGGTGTGGGAGGACGAAGAGTAGTACGAGGTCGAAGGACAATGAGAGTCGGGAGGGAGGTGACGGGATTCGATTGACTTTAGAGGATCGGCGTTCGAGGCTGCATCCCAAGGCTGGAAGATGCCGTCAAGGAAAGTGAGGGGGGAGGGGAAGGAGGACGGACTTACGTTTGACACGGACTGAGGAGCGTACGGAAAGACGTTGGCCCTTGCGCTCCGTTTCTTGGAAGCGGTGGATCGTTTGTGACGATTGGAGTTGGAGGAAGAGTTTGAAGAGAGAGTCTCAGATGAACTGCGGTCCATGGTCGGATGAGGAGGATGAGGAAGGGGAAACGAGGAGAGGACGGAGAGGAAAGCGAGTTGCTACTTATCATGATTGCTCTCTGCCGAAGAGACATTCGACAGTGATCGCTTACGACTGACAGTTCGAACAGAACAGAGAAGCCTTCTGTCGGCTATCCCAAAAACGGTAAATCAACCCTGGCGCCCGCCCCTCTTTTCAGTTTTCTCACATGACGGCTATAGAAGCGAAAAGAAAAAAAACCAGGAGATGAATGCGTTTGGGCGAGTCTGAGTAAATGCAGAGAGCAGAGCGAGTCGAGAGAGAGAGAGCACAAGCGAAGGAAGACTTTGATTTATGACGTTGGTAAACAAGCGTCTCGGAGATAACCCCTCCGTCTAAAACATCCGCTCACCCCGCGCCGTATGTTTCAAACACCGTTGACCAACCTGAAGGAAACTTTCCCTGGTCTAAACCCTTCGTTCCCCAACGGACAATAAGCAATATAACAGCACGAGTTATTCATTATCGACGGGCAACGGGAGAGATGAAACTGTGGAGGTCGTCCTAACGACTTCCGAGGCGTTCCATCCGTTTCCCCCTCCCGAACACTGAAGACCGGGTATTAAAGCCCCCTGGTACAACAGCGTCCGTCTTACACAACAGGCACCACACTGTATGCCCAGGCTCTCACAATAACTCTCTACTACTGCGAGCGATCAGTTCCAACTGACCCGAGCACGTAACGATGGCCCGAGGTCCCGGCGAAGGGGCCCGAGTTCCTTCCCTCCTGCCAAGTCATCCGGTGATATCATGTATGCGTTGCTGCATCTTTCACATTAGACGTCGGTTATAAGAAATGGACGTTTCAATCCTCAATTACGTTGATCAAGCCAAAATACGCTCGTTTTTGTTGAGCCGGAATGAATGGTCAGCGTCGAGGGATAAAATTAAACTCCGGTACAGTACTCCTGAATTTTAATGGGTCAGGGGGGATTCATGGATTCATGAACGTGTGCAGAATCCGACTTCATGTCTCAGCTTTATGAAGTCGGTATTGAGAGGGAGGTGAGCAGCCGGAAACGTCCATTGAGTGCCGATAGAGCCTGGACGCAAGGAAGCAGGAGAGTGGCTGTAAAGATCCAACGGTGAAACCGACAACTGTCTCAGCTCATCAGTCCCTCCGCATCCAAGAACTACTGTCTGGCACTCACTGGCACCGAACACGCCACGAGAGCGCATGGCACTCTATGGCACCGGGGCGGGAGAACCCGTCGTGCTGATGGCAAGCGTGGTAGCGGCAGCTCTCCTTATGTCCCTACACCGCGGAAAATAAGGTGGAGGTTCGGCGGGCTGGGGCTGCGAAAGGTTCGGACGTGGAAACCCATGTCCCTCAAGATCACTGATCGCAAAGATGGTGAGAAAAGAGAACAACGTGGTGGGCAAATCATCCCCGCCAAATCCGCCGGGCCTGGCGAGAAATCAAGAGCCCGAATTTCTTGGGTACCCTGTTCAAGTGTCGATGAAGGATATCTCGGAAGGGAACATGAAGCATTGTGAGACACTCGTAGCTTACAAGTGACCCTAAAGTGCCAGCCTGTTCGTTCCGTACTTTCCCTTTCCTGTGGCACCGGAGCAGCGGGATTGACATTGGTCGAACGAAACAGAAACCAAGTACGCGCGCTCGAGAACAGGAACGACGGGTCGGCTCGCAGCGGAGTTGGGGATGTGCAGGCTTTAACACTCGTAGATTCTTCCTCCGAGTTCCTGCCCTCAGGGCATTCGCGTCATCGCTGTTGACGGTGAGACAAAGGTTCCGGTTTCACGTTTCCCACGCCTCGTCCCTAACTTTCTGCTTGCTCCTCGACCCGCTTTCATAGGTCAGTCCCGTCAAGAGGCTTCTGTCTGGTTTAGGGGGGATACCGCATTCAGGAGATCCAACTCTATTGAAACTGGGAGCAGCGATCACCCCAGACCCCCCGCCCCAAGATGTCGTGCTCCCTCCCTCCAGAGATACAAGATCTCATCATCGACCATCTACGTGACGAACCGACGACGCTCAAAGCGTGTTGCCTCGTCACCAAATCGTGGATTCACCGAACGCGAAAACACCTTTTCGCCGTCGTCGAGTTCACCACCTTCCGTCCCGACTTCAGACGGTGGAAGGTGACCTTTCCGGATCCTGCGAAGTCTCCTGCTCATCACACACGGACTCTATCCATTCTCCACTTCGTCACAGCTGCAGACGCGGATATCATTGCGTCTTTTTGTGGGGTTGTGCGCTTGAACGTGGATATCAGTGGATACGATAGAGGGGTCTCCCTCGTTCCTTTGCACGGGTTCTCCCCCGTCATCAGGTCGCTCCGCTTGGTCTTCACCCGCCTCCCGAATTCAAACGTTTTCGGCCTCATTTGTTCCTTTCCCCTTCTCGAGGATCTGGTGTTGGTTTCTCCCCGCCTCTGCTCCCAGCGTGGGGGTGAGAGGTGGAGCACTCCTGTGAGCTCACCCAGATTCACTGGGTCCCTCGAGTTGCATATGTTCAGAGGGATCCAGCCCACCACCAAGCTGTTGTTAGACCTCCCCAATGGTCTCCATTTCACAAGGATCGCAACTTTCTCTCGGTTTCGTTGTGTATATGATGGTCTGCTCGAATCAGGCGGCGGATGAGAAGGGAGGGGGTATTGACTATTGTACATGTTATACCCCATAAGAACGAGTAATTCTTGGCTGCACGAGTACACAGAGTTGGGAATATGCGGGCCCCACATCACACACGGGTTCTATCCGTTCACAACTCCCACCTCACCACAGCCGCAGACGCGGATATGATTTCGGCCTTTTGCGGTGTTGTGCACTTGAAGGTGGAAACCAGTGGGCGCGGGAACGATGGATAGGCCATCCTCGCCCCTTTGCACGGATTGTCCCCAGTTATCACGTCGCTCCGCCTCGTCTTCACCTCCCTCCCGAATTCAGAGGTTCTCTGCCTCATTTGCTCCCTTCCCCTTCTTGAGGATCTGGGGTTGTTTTCTCTCGGTTTCCAGCGTGGGGATGAGAGTTGGAGCACTCCTTTGAGCTCGCCCAGATTCACTGGGACCCTTGAGTTGCGCGTGCTCGAAGGGATCCAGTCCATCACCCGTCTGTTGTTAGACCTCCCCAACGGTCTCCGTTTCACGAAGATTGCGGTTCGATGGCTTTATGAAGAGGACGTTGAGCCGGCGATGGATTTGGTGTCGAGGTGCTCTGATACCCTTGAATACCTTAACATTACAAACTTCCTCCCGGGTGTGTTTCCTTCAGTCCCTGTGCCCGATCGATAACTTACCACTACGAGTAGGCGAATCCAGGGCAGCGTCGCTTGATTTCTCCAAAGCAAGATGTAGTGTTTGGGAGCATAGAGCCGGTGGCAGACTACTAACGAGCGGTAACGGAGGGGACAGCGGATATCATTTGTTGCAGAAGAAAGAACAAACGGTGTCGCTATCGACGAATGTGAGGGATATATGGTATGAAAGTCAACATGATAAGAATACTCGTTGCTCTTAACGAGAGCGACACGGTTTCCATTGTGTGGGGGGTCCTGCCATCTCTTTTATGATGCGATTTCCCCGGTATCGATTTGTCCATGTGCTTTCGAACGGTTCAAGGGATATTGATTGTTTCCAGGACCTTCAATGCCCTCTTCTCGTCTCCAAATTGGATCTCCGGAGCGCGACAACCTGCGTCCCTATTCCGATTATGTTGGTCATGAGACCACCTCTCACAGTCTCGGATCCGATCGTGTCTTGAACCCGGTCCAAACGTTCGCTCTTCCATGCCCGACCTGCGCCCTGGCCTACAACCATTCTAGGGTCTTGCAGATTGCTAAGAGGGATCGTAACGGTTTTAAGCGCCCGAGGGCTGGCATCCTCGATATTGGCCGTTGCTCCAATACTTGTTCTATGCTCGTTATTGCTTCTGCCCTGAAATCATAGCCACATTGATCTTAGATTTTCCATCGAGGTGAGTAATTTCGAAACGGCTTCACAGTCTCAGAGTGGGTTGGCTTATGCCCTGTGGCTCACTTATCTGTGCAGGCCCTTCTACGAGACCGATGCACTCATGAACCACGAGACACTTTAGGCATGATTGCCGTTTCCCATTTGATATTCGTGCCCCGCCCCCTCCGTCGCGCCACACCGTGCTCAGGGCACTCGGTGGTTGCCTTTACGCTCCCCATCTTACATCGCGTTCTACGCACCTCGTTTATTGACATGTATTCTGTTATTCTGTGATATCTTTTGCCCAGTCCCGGGCTTTGGCGCTGCCGGGCTTATGCCCTTTAAAGTTTGGTTGTTTGGGTCCCCGATATCGATCGATTTCGAGCTGCTCACCAGTTCTGGAGTTGAACAGATCTGTTCTGGTCCGCTCTTACGGTTCGCTTGGACTCACTCTCCGCCTTCGTCTGATACTCGAACGATTCATGTTGGGTGTCAACCCACCATGTGGGACGGGCGTCCTAGCAATTTTCAATGTGAGATTATGTGGGCCATGTGTTTGCCCCGTATCCAACTATTCCATAGTGCTGACTGTTTTGCCCCGACCCCCCATCGCCCGTCGCCCTGCATCATGTCCACGTTGGAACCGTGGGCAGTCGACGACACACCTCCCAACTCCGAGTACAATACAGCGACAACTGCGATGCTCAACACCGACATAGAAACCCTCACCGCCTCCAAGGATACGGTCAAAGCCACCCCTGTGAAGGCAGTGTTTGAGTCTGTTATCGCTATCCTAACTCTCGTCAGGGTGAGGCTGCTAGTTCCGTTCTCATTTTCGCGTCTACTTATCGGTGACACGACCAGGACGAGATGGTAGAAGAAGATTCATTCTGAACTGGCCAAACTCTGTGCAAGAACGTGCCACGTGTTGAACCCTGTAACCGAAGGGAAGGATACCGACAACCCCACCAAGCAAATTGAGGATTTGGGAAGGTGTGTTGATCCAGTCCAACTTTTCCACTAATGATGACGAATAATATCAGAATCGCACGCCATATCGAGTCCGAGGTCAGAGAACGTGCGAACTGTGGCTGCGATTTACGGGAACATCATCCTGGGTTTACCGAGGAATGTATTACCGCGTGGCGGGCGGAGTTGTTGGAGATACAGAGTGTTTACGATGTACGTCGTCGCCAGCTCACGATACCTGCGGTTCCTCAACTACCTTAGGGGGACCTTGGACGGGGCGGTGACCTCGAGGCCAGCAAACAACACGTGCAGAGGTCCGTCGGCGCGGAACCCTCACTGGCGCCCGCTCTCACGATGGTGCGTTGTTGTTGATTTTTGCTATCACACTCCCTACTGATCATCTGCTCGACGTAGCCTACGTCAGCGTTGTCCATCGACGGATATCCGAGATCGACAGGACGACACGAATGGAGTGGACAATCCAACGAATCTGGCCCCGCAACACCTGCACCGAGCTCGCTCCTCGACAGGAACCTCGGTCGTGTCGAAGACCCAGCGTCACCTGTGCTCGCTGATTTTTGTGGTATCAACAAAGATTCCATTGGTGGGGTTTGCCTGCCCTTGCCTCCACCCCCAGCGGATACGAACCATTCCTCTGAACCATCCCTCATCGTCGAATCTGATGAACGAGCCTTGCAATGCTTGATTAGCGGCGCTACTCCAGAGGGTGAACGAGCCTCGCTTCTCGAGGCAATCTTCTCGAGCAGGAGGGCGACTGATATGACCGGCTGTCTTCCAGAGAGCGACGCACAAACCTTTATCGATGTCGTCCACGAGGTACATTATCGCTCTTCCATCCCCAATGAATGGGTTGGTTGACGCCACTCCTGACCTTCCACATCTTTATAGGCGTTGGAGAGTCCTAGTATTGTGCCAGAGACCCGAAAGAAGTGTCTGAAGTTATTATACAAGACATGTGCTGGCCACGCCCTGCTTCCCAGATCATTGCAGATCGAGTTATCCGACACTCCAACGGGGGCTGCGCTGTACCATGGCGGATTTGGGGATATATGGAAGCGCGAATATCGGGGGCAGGAGGTCGCGGTAAAGGCATTGAGGACATATGCCAACAGCGACTTGCAAAAGATTACTCGCGTGAGCCACCAGTGATGCTCCCAATCTCGGTTCAAATGCTGACCGTAACCCATGTAGAGGTTCTGCAAGGAGTTCGTGACATGGAAGGCTCTCCGTCATCCGAACGTGTTGCCGCTGCTAGGAGTGATAATGACCGAGAATCGGTTCGCGATGGTCTCGGAGTGGATGCCAAATGGCAACATCAACCAGTTTGTGAAGGCGCATTGGAATGCGAATCGGTTTGAGCTTGTGAGTTTCCCGTTCAGGCTCCTATCTTGCTGGTTTGTCGTTGACGATTACGTAATTCTATAGTTGGGAGACATCGCGAGGGGCTTGATTTATATGCACGAGAAGGGAATGGCCCACGGGGATCTCAAGGGGGTACGTTTCCGACAGCCAGGGTCACTCTGTATATCTAATGGTCATTGCCAAGGCCAACGTCCTTATCGACGAAACCGACCATGCCCGCCTTGCAGACTTTGGCTTACTCAGGATGAACTCTTTTACCCGGAGGATTTCGGTCTCGAAGACAGCCGCCCGACGAAACGTTCTGATTGCTACGCACTCGGAATGTTGATATACGAAGTTCTGAGCGGACAAGTACCTTTTTTCCAGCATGACGGACGTACTATTGTTGTGAGGGTTTTTAAGGGTGAACGCCCTGGGAGACCTCAAGGAGCGGGAGGGACGTGGTTTACGGACGAAGTTTGGGGTATCTTGGAGCGTTGCTGGAAACCCCTCCCAGGCGATCGCCCGAGGATCAAAGATGTACTTCAGTGTTTGGAGAAAGTTTCAAGGTCTTGGATGCCGCCGCCTTCTCCTCGGACTGCGGCTGGCCCACCAACAACGGATCCACCCACACAGAACTCTGACTCGAGTGCTGAGGAAAGCACGGATGAGGGCGAAGTATCTTCCCCCTCTCAAGCAATCTCGTCTCAGCCATCGCGGAAGCCCCCGCTGAAAGGTACCCCAGATAAAAATAGCATCTGTCCTCCCGCTCACGAGTTTTCAGCCCTCCCTTATGATGCTCCTGATTTCCAGGACCTCGGAACGAGTGTGACAAACCCCGAGCGCCCAGGAATTCTGGATAGGGTGAGCTGGACGTGACTTCTGAGGTTTCTGTTATTAACTTTATGACCCATTAGGCACCATCTGCGGACGTTGAGACTTGGGAACCGCGCGATCCAGCCTTTGGAGGGTCCACACAGAAGGTTTGCATGTTTTCTGGCCCACTGACGCATGCCACTGAAGTCACCGCAGGCACTCTGCGGAGATATTGTGAAGAGACAACCTCCTGACGTTGTTCGTCCCAACGGAAAGCCGTCCCACATCAAATCTGTGGATAAAAAAGGAAAACCCGCTGAATACGTCACCGTTTTTTTTTTGTTTCTCCAAGTTAGGAGGATTTTCATCCCCAATCAGGACGGTGGCCGTAGGCCGTGATTTCCAATCACAACCCCTTCGGTCGATACCGGCATAGTATCACCGGCACTTCCCGCTCTATCACTGTTGCCGACCAGAATATTTCCACTTTTCTCTTTTGATTCACATCATTTGGAGTTGCCTATGTACGTGTTTAAAACTGTGTTTATGGGTGTTTAACGTTTATGAGCCAAGTGGTTTATCCATCCTGCAATCCTTACAGGAGGCGCTTTTATGGACCTGGCTAAAGCGCTAATGAAGAACCGGCTCGATCGACCTCCCGTTCCGTCAACCCTGAACCACCAGCACCGAAACGTCCCTGTGGACAGTTGTTCCGCGGGGGATCTGCCAGGCAAATGGCACTAGGTGGCAGAACTGTAGTCTCGAGCCAATCGAATAAAAAAACAACAAAAAACAACTCCGATCGGTCACCTCCGCCGCTGAGTGAGTGGGAAGGGTTGCAGAGATTTTGCTTGTATCTAGACTACGGTAACCCCGTAGAATGTCAGCAGGTTCCCAGGCATCAGGTCGCTCGACTCAATCGTAAATTTTCCGCGAGTCGGCTCGCGCGCAGCTGGCAAAATTTCTAGCTACACGAAATTCTGGGCTACAAAATGTTTGGAATCGGCGAGCTCAACTCTGGCATGCATACCCTCATACAACCCATTTTAAAGAGCATATATATATATATCATAACAGCACGAACATGGATAACAAAGGCTCTTCTCGTCCGATCCGCAGTGGGAAGCACACACAAAGCCAGGCAGAGCAATGCCGCCCGGAGGATTCGCTCCATTCGGGTCAGACGGCTACTGCACAATATATCCAGCCTAAGCCCCAGAACCCCCGGCCTCAGCCATGGGCGTTCCAACGGGCCGCATCTCCAAGTGGGTCCTGCTGGCATCCGCGTGTTCGACGCGAGTGAAGTGGTCCACACGCCACTCGACCACAGATCGTGGGTCAGCCGACTTTCTCAACGATAGGGCTAGTCGAGAGACCATCATTGGGAGGAACCTGCGGAATGAAATGGAGTTGGGTGGGTGCGGGTCTCTCTTTCTCGGATCTTATTGACAGTGGGCGTCGAATGACACGTACAAGTTGTTTCCCCTGAAACAGACTAGTCAGTCTCTCATTGGTGAATTACGCGAGGGCGAATGTGAAATAAGCTCACGATGCAGGCGTTAATTTCAAGTTTTCCTGTTCGCCAGAGAGCCCAGGATAGTGAGAAGTGGGTACATGTCCCAGACGAGATCATGATGCGACATACCCTTGCAAGGAAGATGAACAACACCAAAGTGAGATGTGAAGTGAAAATCACCGCAAAGTAAATCATAGCGTCCTGGACGATCGTCCCAATGACCCCTGTAAACCTGAGCTCTTTCGTCGATGAAGGTGGCAGAGACCTGTAAGCCGAGCCCAAAATGGCGACGAAAGCGAAGGAATCGAACGCCAGCGATAATGACGCGTAAGCCGATTCGAGCCTGACGTTTGAAGCGAACAAGCAGATATAGAATGGATCGAGCTTGGTGTCTGGATGCTTCATCGCTATAGAAAGCAAGGGAGAAAGTGAAGATCCCGGTCATTAAAATCTCCGATATACGGATTTGGTGGGTTCGGAGGTCTTACCAGTGTTTTCAGGTGACGCGAGGAAAACTGCGCCGAGGATGGCTTGTACTGTCGTAAGCATGACGAAGAAACCGGTAACGATGCGATTCCGCCGTGTCAGCGCGAAAATGCTATCGGAAACCCGCTCGCTTAGGACCAGACCCTTTTGAATCGAACAAGTGGGATTACCGAACAACCAGGAATACCTGTGCGACGAACGTCGTCCAGCCGAAGAAAACAATCCCGAGGATCGCTGTTTTCTCGCATCTGAGGAATGATGTCGGCGTTTTGAAGCATCACCGGGACCCTAGTGTACTCACATCTGTGGAAGACGAGAGTCAGCGACAACAACGTATGCGGTCAAAGGGGTACAGCCGTACCGATTTGGGATATATCAGACTAATGGCTGGAGTTGTCGAGAGTCAGTCGGCCATAAGGTGGAGTGGGACGTGTTCGTAACGAACCAGTGTCCGTCCACCCGACATAGAGCATTGGGATGTACCTGTTCTGTGGGGACCGGTAGGCAACCGTTGAATATTGTACGCAAAAAGGTGTTCACCAGAATGAACAAATAAAACACTTTTGTCGATCATCAGTGATAGCTGGACTACACCCATGGTGGATGCTCACGCCATGTCTTCTTTCCTCGCCAGATGTATTCGACCTATCAAGGAGTTCAAGCGAGGCTCATGGATGTGATACCTGGCAACAAGAATCGGCTCTCACCTCGTCCGGTAGTGTCAAGAAGTAATCGTAGATGTACAACGCCTCAGTACCAACTGTATAGTACTATGAGGGAGGTGCACATCAATGGGTAAGTATAGTCGAGTACATTGCCTAAGTCTGTGAGGTGGTACGTACCTTCGTCCCCATGCTGAGAGAGGTGAAGAATGGATGGCGTTAAACGATGGGCGATAACAGTAAATCCCTGCGATAGGGATGTATGGACGTCGAAAACTTGACACTCACACGTCAAAACCGAATTGCCAGTCTAACGGGTTGGGAAAGCCTGACATGACGGTCGGAACAGACGAAGAGGGAAAACCCAGGGAACGGGAGGGGGGGCGGGAACGCGCAACCGGGATGCCAACGTAGTTGTATATTGTAAGGGGGACGGAGATGCGGGTGCCCCACGGCCCACGAGTTTTCCATAGTCGGCCGAGATGAGAATATCAAGGTTCGGATGGATGCCTCCCAGTCGAGAGAGACATTGAGTTCCATACATTCGCGGTCCCCCTAAGATCAGCCACCGGAAAAACAAAATAGAGGAGAACGGGGCATGTATTCAGGGTGAAAGGGACAATATAAACCTAGTGTACATGATGCCTGACCGCGTATCAAGGCTCGGATCGCAGTAAAACCGCATATCCTATGAGAGTTGATTGGGGACGGCCACTACAGCAAGAACGTGAGTCAAGGCCAGGGGCAGCAGTTGTGGGACGAGAGAAAGTTGGAGGAAGGTCACCTTAGCCTCTGATCATCACCGCTCCCCTTTGGTCCCATGCCCAGCTTAACACTATCATCCAACGCACTCTTGTCAAGTGCCCGGCTACACTTCATATTGTCAATATGAATGTCACGCGGAGGGCGTTGGCGACATCCGGTGTCGGTCCCCCACATGATTAGTCTCTCTTTGTGGGGACTGGCAATCCGCTGCAAAATTTACTTCCGGCGTGCGACCTTCCCATGGCTACGGGATCCCGTCGCGGTATACCCGATAATCTCAATTAGATCCATGGAGCACATGTCCAGCTCGAGGTCAAGGCACAGTCCACGGCAGGATAGGGTGCGCTCATAAATGACCATTGGGTTTTGTAATTTGTGTCAAACGGTACGGAGGCTGGGAACTTGTGATTGAGTACGTACAGGCGGAAATCGTGATAAGACAAGAGGCGGGGCGGTATTTTACCATTGGTCACGATGGCCCACGCGATCGGGATGTTGCGCATGAGATACTGTTCGGAAGGGAGTACTTCGTCGCGCGAGCCATTGCAGACAGTGAGACATGCTCTTGCCCCAGATGTCCATTGAATCGAAGGCAGACTAAGAAGGGGATCGGTGTCCAGAGGCGCACCGCTGAAGAGCTCTACGCCACCGTTATCGATACTACTCCCAACTAGACGAGCGGAGGAGCGTTTCAGGGTGTTCGCTCACAACATAGATATAATTCTGGAGTCACATTTACTGACATTAAGAAATCTCCCTTTCGCCGCCGGGCCGATCCTTCGGGCCGTTACAACTGCCCCCACATATCCATTGTACATTTCATATATCGACTCCGTTGCGATTGCGATTTCTCCTGATATCATCGGCGGCCTGTTTACCACCGATCTGTGTTTCGCAAGGAGCGTCAGTCCTGTAGTCTTGCTCGAGCGCGAGCGACTTACGAGGCTCGAGTCCCTTCAAATCCCGACTTCACGGAGAGAGAAGCAGGTGAGTAGAGGAAACCTCCCCCGAGGCCAAAGTTTCCTCGATCTGATCGCACGGAGAGAGGCGTATATAGCCGACAACCTCTGGGGACTCAGTTTTCGCGACCTGGAGCTGGACTGGACATTCACCGATTTGAGGGCCGGAAACAGCTCTCGACGGGTGAGCACGCGGTCAAAGTACTCCCAACACTCGGTATTAAATGCCATAACCGTGGGGTAGTTGCATATGATAGTGACGTGGTTCACGCCCGGAAGCGGGGGAAGACCTCTGAATGCTTCTTCCCAAAACTCGGTGTTGGTCTCGTTGGATTGCGGCCCAATAGTCAGGGATTTCAAGGGCCACTTCTTTGACAGGTGATCCATGAATGCTTCGACCTAATGTCAGAGTCATCGTCGTTCGGAATTTGGCGATGTTCGCCTACCTTGGAAACCCCCCGGTTGGGCGCATGCCACTTGAAAATGTTCTACTGGTGATGTAGAGACGGCTGCTGCGACGCGCTGGGTTCTCTCAGAAGTCCCCACGTCACATACCAAAAAAGCGAGCGATCCTACATCCAAAACAGCATCTTCGATCAAGTTTGAAACGTCGATCAACATATCGTTCGACGAGGAAGAGGAGAGTTGGAGATCTTTGATGCTGAGTTTGTGTTTGGGAAGCCCGGCAAGCGCGCGTTCCCGCTAGCGGCGTGCCCCCCGGTAACACAATCCCTGATGAAGAGGAAATTGCAAAGGGGGAAAGAGCGAACAAGAGATATCATCTCCTCATAAGAGGAGAAATGGCATCCGTATAACCCGAGTTCGGTGACTGTGGAACCCAGTGCAGTGATCGTTTCTCTGAGGGTTTTCTTCTGTCCGCGCTGGGCGAAGTTAAAGGGCACTTCTGAAAGCCATAGGCGGTTCAAAGAGTGGTACCGGGCGAATTCTCCAAGGATAGCAAGGTAATTCATCCAATCCCCTTGTAGGATTACCCTCTTGTTGGTGACACCGAGGTCAAGAGAACGGACATGCTGGAACGCTCCTCTTGCGACCAGCTTGGCGCACTCCTTGAGACGGTGGACATCGTTGATTGTGAGATGGCGACCAAGGAAAGAGAGGGCTACGTGGCGAAAGTCGTGTGCTGTCTGGGAACAGGCGTGGAGGGTTTCCTTGTCAGTCGCGAGGTACTGCAGGATCATCCGTAATATCTCTGGAGGAAGAATGCGCCAACGGGATCTCGTGCTAGAGTTGCGGATACATCGGTGGGAGGTTGGAGTAGAAATGAGAATGCTAAGAACTCGCGACTCACTCGGCGATTTCATCTTGAGTCTTGACTTTCTTCTTTCTCGTTGTTTTCGCCATGGACGGGAGAGAAGAAGCCACTTGATGTGAGTCACGATTGCCGTCCTGCCCACCCCCGTTGGCCACCGACCGCCCTGTGCGCTTGAGGTCACACACGGTACAAGGTCTGTTCCGGCTGCCGACGATTTCCGTTCTTTCAATTACACTGGATGACAAGCACTGTTTGACCCACTTTTGTGCTCCCGGCTCCCCACCCCACGATTCCGTTCTCTCCTAGAACCATGAGACCATCCCCTACCCCATTGGCATTTACTTTTTGCCATTCATGGCCTCGAATCGCTGGTGTTATACATGATGCGCGATACATGATATATGATACATTACGTACCCGTACTCATAAAGCGGAGCACGCATAAAGTATGACAGAACAACGCGACCCAGAGGGTTTTGTCCCATCCGGTCCAGACCGCCGCTGCCCAGTCCTAACCCAACGTTGTATATATCCAGCCTAAACCCCGGAACCCCCGGGCTCAACCGTAGGCTTTCCAACTGGCCGCATCTCAAAGTACATCCTACTGGGATCCATGGGTTCGACGCGAGTGAAGTGGTCCACACGCCATTCGGCCACAGATCGTGGGTCAGCCGACTTTCTCAACGATAGGGCTAGTCGAGAGACCATCATTGGGAGGAACCTGCGGAACGATGTGGAGTCAGGTGAACTCAGGTATCTCCGATTCTCAGACCCTACAGTCCGTGGGGGTCGGATGACACGTACAGGTTGTTTCCCCTGAAATAGACTAGTCAGTCTCATTGATGGATCACATGCGGGTGAATGTTAAATGAACTCACGATGCCGGCGTTAACTTCAAGCTATCCTGTTCACCAGAAAAAAAAAACGAGATAGTGAGAGTCGGTTACACATCCCAAACGAGATCATAATGGGACATACCCTCGCGAAGAATATAAACATCGTCAAAGTGAGGTGTGAAGTGAAGATCATCGCAAAGTAAATCGTAGCGTCCCGGAGGACCGTCCCAATGACTCCCGTAAACCTGAGTTTATTTCCCGATGAAGGCGGCAGAGATCTGTAAGCCGAAACCACGATGGTGACGAAAGCGCAGAAATCAAACGCCAGCGATAATAACATGTAAGCCGATTCGTGCCTGATGTTTGAAGCGAAAAAGCAGATGTAGAATGGATCGAGCTTGATTTCTGGATGCTTCATCGCTATAGGAAGCAAGGAAGAAAGTGAGGATCCGGTCATTGAGATCTCGATACACGAATGGGGTGGGTCCGGAGGTCTTACCTGTATTATCAGGTGATGCCAAGAAAACTACGCCGAGGATGGCTTGTACTGTCGTAAGCGTGACAAAGAATGCGGTAACGATGCGGTTCCGCCATGTCAGCGCATAAATGCTATCGGAAACCCGTTCGCTCAGGATAAGACCTTTTTGAATCGGACAAGTGGGGATTACCGAATAACCAGGAATACCTGTGCGACAGAAGTTGCCCAAACGAAGAAAGCGAGCCCAATGATCGATGTTTTTTCGCATCTGAGGAACGATGTCAGTACTTTGATGCACCACCAGGACCCTAGTGTACTCACGCCTGTGATAAACGAGAGTTAGTGACAACGTGTGGGGTCAAAAGGGCACGGTCGTACCGATTTGGGATATATCAGACTAAGGGCTAGGGTTATCGAAAGTCAGTCGGCCGTTCCAGGTGGATCGGGACGTGCTCGTAA
>Ga0307515_10006986_pt1 | contig 22419 bp, 25 predicted proteins | sample 17_EM_MG_FD_194513 | JGI IMG/M metagenome (GOLD analysis project Ga0307515, IMG submission 194513) | Populus trichocarpa ectomycorrhiza microbial communities from riparian zone in the Pacific Northwest, United States - 17_EM | ecosystem: Host-associated > Plants > Roots > Unclassified | place...
TAGCCATACGTTATCGATTCTATCCGATGCAGCATTATTCTCTCGCAACAAATGTCCAGGTCCAACAATTGATCCCACAGTTTTAATATGCATCTTATCAGTCTGTTTGAGAACCCGGATGGACCCTTCAACACAATCAGCCCAACCATGCGGATCAATGAACTTTGTTGCAATCACGACCGCATATTCTTGAGGTTGAGGACGTAATATCCATTGTTGGGTCTTCTTGCACCTCTTAGAGAAGGTGGATATCGATTTTCCAGCGGGCAGGCGCTCCTGAAATTGGAGGATCTGATTTGGTGGAGTCCAGCTGAAGTATAATACAGGAAAAGAATGAACTCCGCCTTGGATGGTGTTATCGACATCACTGTCCGTATATTGGACCCAGATGTTATGAGATTCAGGCATGATCCCTTAGTTGGCATCCATATATTCTACCTTGCAATCAAGTCCCAGACGCTCAACAGATGTAGGGCAGTGAAATGGTTGATGGTACTACAACAGCCCATTCAGAAGTTTAATAAATACAGTGACTATGAGTACGTTCTGATCATATCCGAGCACCAGTCCACTAACTTCATGTCCCCAGTCATCGTCAATTTGTGTACGGAATAGCTGTCCAGAGTTGGGAATTCCAAAATCGACTGATGCATTTCTGAGTAAAGTTAATTTGATACCTCTGCACACGCCGCGGGCATGAGTTTCTCTCAAATGATATACCTGTGGTGATACGGGGCGGAAAAGTGGCTCTTTCAGACAATGGTGGAGGCGTAAAAGATGGGCTCGGCGCGTATTTCGCCGTTTATCGGCAGCTGATTGTAGGTTGGCAACGTTCGCAGAGTCAATATCGTTCCAGCCTTGATGGGTAAGATATGACAGTGTCTCCTCCATATAGTCATAACCGGTACACCGGTCATTATGCTTGAGCATCTGTCGAATGTAATTGACTTTGTTGGTAGATCGATATGCCTCTTTCACATTGCTGATATGTAGCGGTTCAGAAATATCAGTGGTCAAATTGTCGCCGGAACCAATTTGCGGAATCGACTCTGATACATGGCTCACCAGATGCATCATTGGATATCCGAAATGGATTACACGCTGTTCGATGGATTTCCGGTGCTCCTGAACGTCGAATGCCTGCCACCAAGCTTCAAACTCGACCAAGCAGATGGAGAATTCCTTCGTGAACCGCATCTGGTCTTTTGAAGTGATACCATAAATCTCTCTCTCGAGCTGATTCACAACGCGGTCTGCATCAGCAATACTCCAGGTGGTGGCTCCAATCTCAGCATCGGATAGACACACCTGAAATTGCACACGCTTGTCAGCGGTCATGTTCACAGCCCCGTAAGCCCCTTCTTCTGCAGCAGTCTTCATTTGAGCCAGTTTTTTTGCGAATATGCTTCTGGGACCGGTTGCCTTCGTCCCAACTTCCTGCAATAGTTGTCGCTCATGATGTTGGAATAATTCGTCGAAAAGCTTGCGTTTAGCAGGTGTCACCTGATGGATTTCGCGCTCCAATCGGTCAATTGCCCTCTGCCGATCAGCATATGACCATATGGCGGCCGCTTGTCGAACTCTATTCAGGCGCATCTGGAATTGCCTTTGTTTGGATGTACTAACCTTGTCAGCCCCGGACAGCGGAACCTCCAGTGCAGCATAGATTTTATGAATCTTTTGTTGTTGTAAATCATGGGATTCTCTTGCCAATGGTTCATCCACTTTGGCCTTCGCAGACTTCCACTTTTTCTGTTCTCGAAAGGCACCCTTCTTCTTGTAAAATCGCATCAGTGCATTACCTAGTGCTGCAAGGGATAGATCACAGTGATTATGTTGGCTGACAAGAAGAGAGAATTCACATAATGCCCGCACTGCTCCAATTACCATTTCATCACAGGCTGTTTCCGCCGCAGTTTTCCCGGCACCCTGGGAGCAGTCAAGAATTGGAGCGCAATTCACTGCCAGTGTTCTGATCATGCCCCGGATTACTTTTCCCTGCCAGGAGCCACTTTTGATCGAGTCTAATGGTTTAGAGAAGTGCTTGAGCCCTTGATATCGTGGTACTGATGTGAATCGATTGTCAAATTGATCCTTGATATTTCTAGCATTCAGCTATTTGAGCAGCCAGTGCAATAAGTCTTTAACTAAACCCAGGAGCAGCTGATGCAATTCATCAGGCTGCCAAAGGCAATAGACATTGCAGAGAGGGTATTGCCAGAACTGGTTGCGGATTGGATGAACACCAAGAGTGTGCAGAACATCGATATTAGTTTCGTCCAGAAGTTCCAAGTAAGCATGCTGATCTCATGGATTATCAAGTGGTTGAAAAGTTGAATGCCCCATCGGCGCACCTTTAGGAATTTCACACATTGGCCATGAGCCATATGAGACTTGAGCAACAATGACTTGTTCCGGATGATCCCCTACCCAGGCAGCCAAAAGAGAATAACATTGTCTCTGGAATCCATCAGCACAGTCCCATTTCAAGCCGGGGCCAGTGATGTCAAGATTCCGGAGTGGGGACAGCACTGTTCCAACTGCTGAATGCCATGCCTCGTCAGTATTTTTGGCACCGTCCGGAGGACAGGGGATCAGCCCAACAAGAATCCAGGAGTGCTTTTCAGGTGTACGGCAGATATATTTTCGAATATTACCGATCGTGTGATACAGCCGCCAGCCATGCTGGTCGACCGAAAAAATGGTTAAGTGGGTCTTGCCGGATGCACAAATGACTGGCACAATCGTCGCTCCAGCAGGAAGCTGATGTTGCGTATCCCACCACCAATCGCCTGTGTTCATCTCGCTGTATATTCGGTGACATTCCGAGTCTGCAAGGGGCACCGGTTCAGAATCGAGGTGCGCCTGAAATGGGAGATGTGCCAAAATGAACTGTATACATTTGAAAATATCCCGGTAGTATAATGTTCCGAAGATGTGTGAATGATCTTCAATCCCACTATCAATCCCCAGCCCGAAATCGAGTCTAGAGAGGAGGTTTCGTAGAGCATCTGCTGATTGAAATCATTCCCTGTTGAAGTTGTCCAGTCCACGCCTCAGGTGTTGTTACGGGGGTATTAAGCCACGTTTCAATAAACACTTCTTATAACTTAAATACAGCCGCCTAACTAAACTTCTTTTTCTTTCCTCGTCTTATCCTAAGACTCAACCTCTTGTCCTTATACAAGAGCTTCCTATAAAACAAATCTTCGTTTTTGTTGATTGTGAATAAGGTTCGCAATGATACGTTCCTTAAAAGGTGACAGTCCTTCGTTCAAGGATTAACCGACGTCGTATGTGATGTTAAGAATTCGTCTGTCGGATACGATGATCGTATATCATGCATCTCTCTAAGTTCTCTCATATATGAAGAAATCACTTATCGGAAGTAACGAAGTAATGATGAAGTTTTATATGTAGAAATCTTAATAATATTTTAAAGTGTTCTTCGCTGGTAATTGTCTGACTGTGGATTGCTGCTAGAGCTTGGTTCTTCTCATTGTCGGGGAGACTATGCGAGTTTTTTATAGTCTTTCGCTGGCTCAAGTTTGGCCACTACTTCTATGACCATGACAAATGTTTTGCTTGATAGCGTCCTCGGGATTCTGTCCCGGTCTTCGCCACGAGTTCCCTTTAGGTTATCGTGTTCATGCATGATTGGTTTCAAAGCGTTACGCTCCTCGTATGAGGCCATCATCCTGCAAGATCTCAAACTCAACTTATGATAACTCATAAGTTCAACTTGGACATCTTCCTTATCGTTCATTCAGTAGTTGGAACGTCTGACGTCATATAATACGATCAGCGCTTTATCGCATCATAATAATATTGCGTGGATATTAATGCCTCACCATACCAATTTGGCTATTCGGCAATGCGTCAGAGATTTATGTCGGCGACCAACCGATACTCTGCCAACGTAGATAACGACCCCCTTCCGGGTTGCGATACATACTAACTCAAAAGTTATGTGCAGGGTCGCTTCTGGCCTCTTATCTTCAGCCAATGCCAATAATCCCTCACGCACTGCATGCTTAGGATACAGACCTCTGTATCCGGGAGGTGCGCGCATTATTCCCTATCTCTGAGAAATAGGGTGCGACGATTCCACTTAATCGCATATTGCATATCGCGTGCTGCACACCCGACTTTCCGTCATCGTGATGTGTTGTCCCGCTATCAAAGGTTGAGTAGGTGTGATTAATAACTATGCGCACCGCTGATGGTTTTTCACATCCCGGCTATAGCGACATAATTGCATCATCTTGCGAATCCGCTTGATAAGTCTGCTCTTATCAAATCATCACATGCGGCTCAGATGTAACCCTGCTAAAGGCCGTCTGACTGATGACATGTGCTGATACGCAAAAAGGTGTTTTGCTTCGTGACCAATGGTATCCACTTCCAAATGGTAGTCACGTGTAATTGCTTCAGTCATCATGTATCATTACCGCTATTAAGGGAGAACCCCTAACAGGTGTTGATCTATCCACGTTTTCGTTTGCTGGCTAAATGATTGAGCTTGTAGAAAGTCGTGTGCTGACTCAAAAGGATGCCATGGATTCCATTGTTCTGAGTACTAGCGATGCGTGTTGTACAATCCAGTTGCTTTGCCATATGCTTTCCCCCCCCGTGTTCCACTCCAACTACCTGCCAATGAGCCCTCGTCTTTGTTGGATCAGGGGTACAAGTCAGAACAGGCTTCTGGGGGTCAATCGTTTCCTCGTCGGGAGTATCTTCAGGTGGTGGTGCAGCAGGTACATTGTCTATGGGTTGATGAATTAGTTAACTAAGCTCAGCGATGGAAATTCAGGTGAACCGACTGAAGTCGAACCACGATGGCTCCGGTCGATCCCAGCCTCCAGGTGGTAAAATCCAATCATGTAATGGTACTTCATTCATCGATATTGGATGATATTGTTGATAGTGAGCCTCGAGTCGGTTCTCGTCGAATAATGTCCTTTTGCAGATAAAGCTGTTGACATGTTTCCGGCGAGCATTGACCATATTTGGGAAGTGGTCACTGAACACGTATTCGGATGAATCTCGATGATGCTACAGGGGGTGATATAGAACCTCAGCAATATTGGTTTGAAAGTGAGGTAACTCAGGTTAGCGTACCACATTCACAGCCGCATTGCACCCCGCAAAATGCGGGGGGGAGGTTTCTTTTGTCATCACTGCAATCTCCAAATGGGGCCTTATAATACATCGTTGTGAGTTATGCCTACGCTCTAGCCTCCGTGTGGATCGTCATAATACAATGAATAGGTGAGTTTCCTAGCTAGCTGGATGTCTGGGCATTGATCATCGAGAACTGATAAGGCTGGTATGGTGTTTTCTTCTGTAACGATCCTTGACTGGAGTGTCGATCATGAGGAGAACTAAGATGTATAGGCAAGGAGCTCAATAGAAAGCAATCACTGTTGCTGCTCGACTCACCGGCCTTCTATTGAATGAGGTTGCAAGGTCGTACACGCACAACATATGTGTATTATCCCTCGTCGTTCTAACCTTCATACTGGATATAGTTCTTGTAGGGTTTGTGGAGATATCATATCATATCCCTTGTAATCACCTGTAAAGTCATCGATATGGACGAAGGTGAGCACCTATCCAATATCCTACTATATGAATTTGAACATATATCAAAGAAAGGCGGGATGTGTGTGATTAAGGTTTCTTTTTCTCAAGGCCCGGGTTGGTTTCGTGGATCGAAGATGTAGTGAAACACCACAGATCGTGACACCAGATTAGGATATAAGAAGACCTTCATTCCGCCGAAGGTCACTGCTACCGGCAATATACCCCACCATACACCGATTGATTTTATATGTCATCTCGCATCTATAGTAGTTTACCACAATCTTTCTTTACCAGAGCATGTCGACACAAGGATCTCCACCGAAGACAGTGAATATGGCTCCACCTGGTGGCCTATTGGGCTCGCACCGACGCGGAGACGACATTTCAGAATCACCGGATAAAAGTTCACGACATGCCACTCCCAAACACAGTCAATTTGGGATACACCTCAATCAATATCATCCGCCGCAAGGGTACGGTTACCTTCCTTCACAGCAGTCATTTCTAGGCGCTCCGCAGTTTTATCACCAGTCTCCATTCAACATGACACACTGTTCGCAACCTACCAGCAGCACAAACCAAAGATATCCAGGTTATGGGCCACCGTGGCAAGGATATGACCTGCACCAAGGTGGGTATGGCGGGTCTCTAATGTTCCCCACCCCACAGTTCCCAGGGCAAGGGCTGTCATCTCCAGGTGCACCGAGAGTGCCTCCAGGACCGCCGGGAAATCATACAGTCAATCTGCCAACATCTTCCAGCTCGACTCCTCCACCTCAACCTCCTTCCGGTGCACCTGGGAGACACCCCATAAGCCCCCCGACGAGAAGATTCCAGGCACCAGCGGAATTGCGCAAACCAGATGCCGCAGGGATCGCTGACTTCCCCCAAGTGCCGGAGTTGTCCTACGATGAATATGATACAGCTGAGGAGAGCGACGATTTGTCGGACTTGGGCGGTGCTCAAGGCAAACCCCCAAATAGCCTGAAGCAAACGGAGTTCTCCTTGAAACAATTTGCCAAAAGCATGGGGCAGGCCAACTATAGTCCGTTCAACAAGTGGAAGAAAGTATGGGTGGCGGGGTTTCCTGAGAAGATGCATCAGTCCTGTATCCGGGGGCAGAACCGATTCGAACAAGTTCGAGATGGACCCCTGCATTGTGAGACGGCGGTCGCAGATTGTCTGGCGACATTCGAGACCTGGCTGGCATTGGTTAATTTCGATACTGCTGAATGGATCCGCCGGCAGTGGGTGGAGATATTATTAAGGAGCTGTGCAAGCGAAACTTGAGGGGCGAGGAAAAAGGGAAGGCGAGGAAACAAGCGACCAGCAACGGATTTGGCTGACCGCCTGGGCAAAAAGGCCAAAAGTATCCTCCCACAGTGGCTAAATTCAACGTTCACGGTTATGATTAGCTGGGTGTCGAATGGGAAGGATACGGTTCTGGCCCCAAAACAACTCCAAGCCTCGTACACAGATGTGAGGAACAGGGAGGAGTTGGTTGATTTCATCGACAAAAACGGCAGCCCGAAAGAGCCATACGTCCTCAAATTGCTGTTCAAGTGTACCTTGGAGCAGTACGAATTGGATCAAGAGTATATGGTAATATACAAACACGGCCAAATGATTAATGACCCCATATATGGCCAGATTTTGTACAACTGCTGTCTTTCTAATGCTTTCAAGTTGAAACTTGGACATAATGTGATGATATTTGTGTTAGAGATGAAGAGAGCGACAGGGAAGGAGATTGCCGAGCTTGTAATTAGGCCAACAAAGGCAATCCCGCTAACCGTGTTAAGGATAGACGTGAGCAACTGCTAATCATTATATAGACTTTGGAAGGTTCTGAAGAGGGTGGATGAGAGGGAGAAGAGGAGGGAGAGGAGGATGGTGGGCAAGAGAATGTTACTTGTATTAATGAAAGTTCTGATTGAAAGAATAGAATTGATTATATTCCATCCACATGTATTCGTTCAAATGGTTGCTTCTCTGTGAAATACCTAACATTGAGATGAATTTCAGGAGCGCCAGAATATGAGCTTACCTACACAGCTTACATCCGAGCAACTGGAAGCAATCATTGAGGACGAAAAGAACACGGACACAAGTGCACGGGAGGTTCAGGAGCACTTGGAGGATGGTGATGAGGTCCTTGATCCAGAAAATCCAAGCGCAGTACTGAATACGGTTCTCAATACAATCAACAACGAATTTGAACATGAGTGTCTTGATGGAGCACTCAGGCTGCTGAATGCGCGTCCTATTCGCCAATCACCAGATGACCGTGTTCCAGGCCGCAAGTATTCAATTCCAGGTCTGCCCAGCTATAAGTTTTTGGCGCACCAGGTTTGGGCCATCTGGTTCATCGTGAGGAGATGGGTTTGGGAGGCTGATATGCCAGGAGCACTGGTGGCAGATGAAATGGGTCTTGGAAAGACTTTCACCTCGGATGCTGCCGCAATGCTTTGCAAATTGGTCACCGTGAAATTTGTAATGGGGTTGCCACTTTCCATTTTATGGGGGAATACCCTTGGAGAGTGGTTGATTTTGGCGCACAACGACTTTCCTGGCATTGTCGGAGAAGAACGAGAGTGGTATCCACGGCGGAGATTCAATTCTGTGCCCGGCCCCGTGTTGGAGATTCAGTCAACATCACCCCACGGCCATCCAGCACTGATCTCAGCCCTTGAACGAATCCTGGTATTAACAATGCCCGGAGTGGCTGAGACCTCCAAAAGTTTTGTCGACGAGATGATATTTGGAACCGATTTCAAAATCGTCAACCTGTTGCATGCCGAAAATGCGAATCTCACCCACGAGGATCTGAACACCAGCATTGACGAGCCAGAAAAGCGATGGAAAATCCACCTTGTGTTGTATGATACCTTCACATCCAGAGCGAAACCATCAAGCAATGGCCAACTCTCTTACTGTTCATGGAGTTTTGGGATTTTTGATGACTCCCATCAGTATATAACTAAAACAGTGTGGGCTGGCAAATTGCGATGAATGCGAGAATTGGATTCAAACTTCAAGTCACAGCGACCCCGGGATTACATTCACTGTATGACTGGTGTTCACAGACGATGCGGCTGTTTTCAGGTGCGGCTCAAGATCCAGAAGATGATACTGTGATGGGAAAGCATGCTGCTGAGGCATTGTATTCAGCTGTGAAGAGTTTGATGCATGCTATCCAGACTAAAGACAAAGAAGCTCAACAGGATGTGGCGCACCGGATGATTCAGATTGCAAAGCCATGGACCATCAGGTGGTGGTCAGAATCGAAACTCGCAAATGGACAACCCCTCGTCCGAAGACCAAAGGAGAATGCACACCTCGTTGATCTCGAGTGGACTGAGGAAGGGCAAGCACAGCTGAAAACCCTGGTGGAGAGGTTCACTTCGCGGGGTGCTTCGGGAGCATGGAGGGTTCATAGAGGGCGGCTAACATGTTTCTCGTTAGTGTTGGGAGACACCGAGGATCCCAATGATGTGTCTGGATAATGGCACGATGAATGGTCACTCAATACTTGGCTGGATTCTCTGATTTTCCGTTGGCTGAGAGAGATATTTTTACCAATGCTTGTGGAGGAACATGCAGAGTATCCCGAACCTGACCAAGACGACCCATCAAGAGAGACGCTCCTTCCAGAAGAGAGAAACGAAAATGCACCAACCAGTGCACCTCCTCCACATAAGGTAGTGCTATTTTGTCCTCTTCCTGGCCAAGTACGTCATTTGAAGTGGTGGCTAACGAGGTTTTTTGCGGATGATGTTGATATATTCCACATGTATGCCAAAATGGGTGATGATGAACGCACAGAAATGGAGCTCAAATTCCATGATTCACGAAATCCCTCTGTATTCATAACCACACCCAATGTGGGCGGGACAGGCCTAAATCTTACCGCTGCAAATCATGCAGTAATAACTCTGAAATTTTAGGTATTGGATGAGCAGCGGCAGGCATTTGCACGAGTTGTCCGGCTAGGGCAACACCGAGTACCACATACATGGTTGCGGAATACGGGTCGCGGTGGCGACGATACCCGCGGGAGTGATCTCTACCATCACTCTAGAGTTGCGCAAATGAGAATCCTGCATGGCTTGATGAGTTGACCGAACATCAAGACGTCCATGATATACTGGATTCTGGAGGCTCTTGAGGACCATACGAAGCGGCTGACAGAGAATGGCGACACGTTGCAGTTTGATGAACCATTAATCTTATAGTGTTAGACGCTTCATCAAGGTATGCCTCTTTAGTCATACAAGCAACATAGTCTTCTTAACTAATACAAATAGTCAAAAAGGTTGTTTGTAAGGGACACTACACTGGAGAGATGGATCCTTTCTCTCTTCAATGTTGAAGTGAATCAAAGTTCTGATGTTGGAATTGTGGTATCTTGAATTAGAAATGGCTAGAGTGGGATTCCATTGGCGTTCTTGTGTATTATTAATGACCATTTGAGATGAAGTGAATTGATATGCGACATTAGAAGTTCCTCTGGCTGACCTATTGCATGATAAATGGCATGATAAATGGCATGAATCTGATTGTGAAAATGATGCAGGAAAGGGCGTCAAGCAATGGTCAGTCGCGAGTTCGACGTGAACGGGAAAGCCTGAAACCACGTACGTATTTCGAATGAACAAGCCAGATTCAACCATTTTCAGGTGCACCGGAGTCTCTTCGGATGTCATATGATTCGTTATGACAGATCGTGCACTGCATATCTGCCAATCTCATTTACCAATAAGACTGTCTTGGTGATATCCATGTACTTATGTCTGAGGGTGAGACACGGCTCGCATATTTGTGGCAAAGCGGGCGGTTTTGCACGCATACGGTTAAAGTTCAGGTGCACCGGAACTTCAACCATAGGCCAGCAAATGCTGCGGCTCTGCCACGAATATCTTGGCACAGGTACTCAATATCGCTTAGACTGTCTTTATGCCAAATGGGTTGGGGAATATGCAGGGCTCGATCTGTCACGAAGATATGCCCAGCATTCTCCGGTGCACCGGAATCTCAACCATAGGCCAGCAAATGCTACAGCTCTGCCACGGATATCCTGACACAGGTACTCATTATCCCTTAGACTGCGTTTATGCAAAAGGGGATTGGCGAATATGCAGTGATCAATCGGTCATTACAATATATGCCCAGGACTGTCCGGTGCACTGGAGAATCCTGGGCATATCTTCGTGACAGATCTAGCACTGCATATTTGCCAATCCCATTTGGCAATCAAAACAGACTAGGCGATATTGAGTACTTGTGGCAAATCATGAGAAATGGGATCACTTATTTGTGGCAAAGCTGCAGCTCTTGCTGGCGTATCATTGAAGTTCAGGCACACCACAGATCCGCATCCCAGAGAGTCGGAAGCTGAGACACGGCTCGGGTATTCTTGGCTCAAATTCTCCTTTCCACTGCCGGGGTTTTCCTGGCCTATGATTGAAAATCATTCATACATGAGATCTTCAATCCTGTCCAGAATGAGCTTCTTGGATATGTATGAAGCCAACTTTGACTAGCTGCGAGTCATTCTGGATGTTATCATTCCAGCCCAGGCACGCCTCAACAGCGAAAAATAAGCCACCAATGCCCATGTACTTGCAGTACGTAGTGCACTTTGTATATTGTAGGTTGCTTCATTCTCATCATTGTTTTCTTCGACTTTCAATTAGTGGACCCAGTGCACACAAGATCTATCAAGACAACTTCACCTCTAGGTGCAGGCGGCTCATCCCGCTCCACGCCTGCTAAAATATGAACCTATGCTTGATCAGTATGTTGAAGGCCGCCGCTAACATGCCGTGAACTGTCAGCTCCGTGACAACTGTCCATTCGAGGAAGATTGCCACTGCGCAACTGAATCGTGAATGCACAAGCCCGGCCAATTAGTAACCCCACTTAACTCAATATTGACTATGTAGTATGTTTGGACCTCTGCATGTTCGGGCTCTGTCAAAAGAGCTGTGGAAGCTCAAGAGCGAGAATCTCAAAAGGCTGATTCTGCTCAGCGACTCTGCAATATGGCTGGCAACTCCCACTCACCCAAGTACCACACTTACTCAAAGAGGCCTAAGTTCTCCAATCTTTGAATCAAGACTTAACTGTATTCTGACTAAATGTATGTTTGGGCCGCCAAAACTCGCATCCCAAAATAGAGTATCTGGACCGAAATCCATCGAGAGAAGCTCCGAAAGAGAGAATCTTGAAAGCTCGAGTTTATGTGAAGACAGCTACGAAGAGTGCAACTAACTGTCAGAGTAAGGCGAGCCTGCAATCCTCAGCCATTGAATCCAGGCATATAATCATTTCAACTTCGGTGCACCTCAATTCCCCGGAACTACATGCATGCAACCATTATTCCTCTGCCCGCCGTGACTTGACGTCTCACTATACTCATACCATTGTAGAATATAGCTTTCAACCCCATTATTATATTTTAAGTCAACATTGTAGTTGTGAGATTCATAATAAATGTGTGATTTAATAGTGGGCGATTTACCAGATATTAGGCGCAAAATCAGAATGTGAGTGAGACTTTATGACCCATTTGTTAGCAATCTTGCCATTGATGAGTGCTTGAATCAATAGGATTACCCCTGAATCATCGTACATTACCATTCTTTCTCTACGCCTGGATCTCTCTCCTTTGTGTAGCAAATTCTATCCCTCTTCCATTATCTACTGCAACATTGTCGTGAAGGCTATTCTGCAAACACGGCCCAGATGAACGCATGAAAGGGAGGTTATGTTTACGATATTGCCTTATCGACCGCTCACTTAGCTGCAGCATCCTAAACAATAGAATATCGTGATAATCTATGTGTCCTTCCCGCAGATATACCACATATGGAGATTCATATTTCTCCTCGCTCGATAACAAACTGCAGTATTCAATTGTTGCATGTAAGGCGTCATTCATAAGGTCCCAACCAAATCTATCGAGTTCTGCAGATTCTCAATGCTGCACCAATTGCTATGCTATGCGGTCACCGCAAATGCTCGACCTTTCCCACACAATGACTACGTTCAAACGAGTCATATGCAGGGGCTCATGTTTTCTTCCAGGTTCTCAGTGCTCAAATTGAGGCCAGCACCGAGGGCTAGTTGATGTCGCGAGTTGTCTTCCGGTGCGTCTGGTTCTATTCTCTATGTGTGGTGGCTCTAGCTAACCTCCAATTCTTGCATCCATACAGACTGCTCATAGGAGTTGCTAACATTCGGCATCCGGAATCCATCTATTCCGGCGCACCTCACAAGGAATCTGTCTATTCTGGCGCACCTGACAATATCCGAAATCTGCAACACAGACTGCCTTCCTTGATATAAATATACACCTTTGAACTCATCTCTCCAGAACCCTTTCAAGGCGCGCCTCGAATTGCATCCTCCTCGACTATGTGCAAATTCTTCCAATATTTATCCCATTATTGTATTGCACTTAATGTTATATTTCCTGCTTTTACACTCTCTCCCACATTCTCCAACTTTAGATCTTCGTTACAGCAAACGGAACCTACGCCCAGCCAGGTAAGGAATCACTATTCACAGAAGAATCAAGAGGCACACCTAGAGAGAGCACTCGCTTTCAAGAAAGCAGTCAATCTTCATTGTCTATCAAATGTTTGCGTTCCAATTATCTGCCTTCGTGCATCGTATTGCGGATGACTATTATCCCCGATTTGATTAATGAATCAGTATGACGAGACCGATCACAAGATCGGTGATGACGAAAGTGAGGACAACGGAGAGTTTACCTCATCATCCGACATTGAAGAAGACAATTGGGATCATCAACAGGAGGTCCTTCATCTTGGGCAGGCGCGCCAGGAAAAGTCATTACGCGCTGCAAGGGTTCCACTGCCAAAGAAACGGAGCCGTGCCGATACTGTCATTGCACGCCCTCCGCTTCACAATTCCCGAAATCTACCTGTGGCAATGGCACCACCACTGCTTAAACGTGAACAGTAAGCCCTCCTGAACAAATCTTCTGACTCTGACCATGCACCATCCGGCCGGGCACTGGTGCTTCCCAACAAGTCTAGTGGAGACCAGAATATTCCACAACCCAAGGCCAGTAGTGATCAGAACGTTCCCCAACACCAAAAGGCTACTTTTGAGGTTACGAAGAGGTTCATGGAGGCAATCGTATGCACAAAGACTGCTTGGTCAATCTTATCCGATGAGAAGTACTCGATGGTTGAAGAAGCTTGGAAACTAGAGATTTGAGCCCAGGATTGTCAGCGGGCATTAGCAGGTGCACCTGTAGGTACACCATCTGTGTGTCAATTGCCCGGTGGTCCATCTCTCAAAATAGATCCGCAAACACCAGAAGCTGTAAGTCATGAATTCTGTTTAATGCTCCTCAATCAGACTTACGGAGATTGACTCCTCCGAAAATACACATAGTTGAAACCAAAGATTAGTACCATTCAAGGACGGATGGGAAAAGGGGCACGTCGAGCGCTGGTCCGTAGTCACCGTTTGGATGTGGGCTCTGAGACTGAGCTTCGGATCAAAGTGGAGGAGCTCCTGTTAGATGATGCTTAACTCTGCAAGGTGGTCGATGATAAGAAGTCTTGGTTCACGCGAATGGAAGTGCTTGATCTCATTTACCACCAATTTTTCTTCACCGCCAATAGCTTGGGACGCCATCCAACAACATCACAGTATATCCAGCCTCGTGCTCCTCAGACTTTAGCGCTGGCAGCCGCAGCTATTCATTGTGCGCTGTCTGAATACACCAGTGGAAAGAATGCCACGGTTATGTTTTCTCAAGATGAATATCGTGGTACTTCTGGCCCATCCCCTGTGATCAATTATACTCTAGAAGCCACTACGCAATCAATCACACATCAGCGTCCGCATCACACACCCCCCCCCTGCGCAGCAACTCGAATAGAATAGGCGCTCCTCTATCCTCGTCGGAGCTCCTCAGCCTCGATTCAACCTCTTTTATTTCATTCCGCAATGAATTCCTCCTCTCAGCGCTCCTCTATCCCATTCTGCACAATAGACCCCCCCCTATCCACGCTCCTCAGCCCGGGATGGGAGCTCCTCACTTCCCTCTGGTGCTCCTATTATGCATTCCACACTCCTCACCCCACCCCTTTTCCGCGCTCCTCCTCTGGGATAAGCACTCCTCAATCCCATCGGTGCTCCGCTGCCTGGATTGGCTCTCCTCAATTTCATTCCGCACTCCTACACCCTTCTCTTTCGGCGCTCCTCAATTTCATTCCGGACTGCTGAACCCTCCTGTTTCGGCGCTCCTCAATTTCATTCCGTACTCCTTAACCCCTCCTCTTTCGGCGCTCCTCAGCTTAAACTTGACGCTCTTCTTATCTATTACGCGCTTATCCAACACCTTTTGTGGTATTCCTCTTTTCCACAAAACACTCCCCATCTGGCGCCCCTCTTTTCCCCTGGTAGTTCCCATTTTTCATACGAATGTATCATATTGCCTCTCGTACCCCCATTTAGATTCGCAGCTAGCTAACATCTCATTACACCAGTGTTAGATATCACAAATCGAGCCAAACGACATTGGAATTCCATTTCATCAACTCGCCAGGAACGAATAATCAGCAAATACAAGGAGCACCTCCAGCTTCTTTGCGCCGTTGATGAATTGTGTGTTCCTGCTTTCGTTGGCCCTGACGAAATGGGAGATGGAGTGGATGACATTGACTCCATGTTTGATTGATATTTTTCTATCGCTTAGTTGGGTTATTGTTTCGGTGTACCTGCGTTCATGTTTCAAACTCTCGCCTTTTTCTTTCGTTTCCTTAATGCAGCAAGGCACAAAATACAATGTTGAAGAAGATGACGGCTAGTATGATTCAGACGTGATAATGAACAATAATCCATGCATCATATTCAATGTTGAGGGAAATCGATTGCCCATGTACATCCGAAGAGTCTCAGATAACGCCTGCAGACCTCCGAATGAATATTCATAAGATCCCAGGCATCTCTCAGAGTTTGTTGGTTATTCCCGGCGACACTCCCAGATGCACCCAAAGTTCTCTCCAGCGCCGCGACGTGCTCCCAAACTTATCACAATCACTCCCATCGTACTCCTGTACCAGTCATCGGAGATTCCAGTTACTCCTGTAGCTGTAGTCAGAGATTCCAGTTACTCTGAAGGCCGGCCGGAATACCCTCCTAAGGTCTGATACTCTCTTGAAATTGACGCTTCTAAGTTTACACTCCACATCCTCTCAGACACTCCTGGAGTTTTCCAGAGGTTACAATACATTTTGATGATGTTGTTCACTGCATTCTGCCGCAGAAATTACCTTCAGTCTACTATTTGTTTCAATAATTCCACCAGTCTGGACGGACCCGGTCTGGGGTAGGGCTCAGTCCGGTCCGGTCCCACCGGAAGGTCGGACAGGACTGAGCCCCAGACTGGCAGTCCTGGACAGGACGGGCTTGGTCTGGACCGATCCATTTACGCATATAATTGTGTCATTACTTTTGAACCAAGTACTACTGAAAACATGACTTATCCTCACTTTTTATCACCACTCTCACCCAAATACCCACTCTGATCGAAATTATACCACTGCTGTCTGTATATTCCGCTCCATCGAGATATATTTTCCGCAGCAAAAGTCTAACAACCGGGAAAGTATACCCTAACCATCCACACCGTGAGGGATTGGTCCGGACCAAGCCCAGTCCAGTCTGTCAGCTTCTAGGATAGGTCCGATCCCAGTCCAAAAAATGTCTTGGACTGGACATGGACTGGACTGGACAGTTCCGGTCTGGACTGATCCATTGCTGGACTGGTGGAATCATTGATTTGTTTCAATTGCCTGCAGTATCTTCCGGGTAATGGGTCAGTTACATATGCTTGTGCAAACAGATAATGCATACAAGGATGGCCATGGGCGGGTGGGCTGTCCTCTACTGAATGCAACATTTCGAGTCTGTTCTGCAACACTAGAATCAGCAGTTACCTATTTTACCAGCTTCCAGACTCCCGTCATTGTGGATACCCAGCCTCATTGGTAATGCATCTGCATTGCAATTCGAATTTGTCCGTCTATACAGAATGTGCTAGTCAACAGGTGCTAAATACTCCCACCATAGTGCCAGTCTTCTATTCAATATCTCATAAGTGATAAAATAATTTTGGTTCATCAGATGCATCAGTAATTGTATCCCCTGGATCGTAATGGTTCCCGGCCCACACGGGCCGCCCATGCAACCACCTCACCACACGTCCAATACTGCTCATCAGAGGCCGTCCTTTTTATCAAGTCTTCTTTAGTTGCATATAAAACTTTCAGTGAAAGTGAATTGTAAATTATCTGCAATGTGACTTTGTAAGTCTTACTGCCCCACCAAAATTCACTCTCTGAACTGGCAACCCACCGCATGTCTATGCACAACCACCCACCTTGCTCCTTAACAGGCGATTGAATTCCACAAAACGATGCCTTTCATTATTGAGACAGCACAGTTACTTGCATTTTGATCATGCTTAGCAAAGTTAGGGTGGAGATTTGGTATTTCTGGCTGGGCTTTCCTGCTGACAATGCCACCATCCCAGCTACTTTCGCATCTCAAGGTGTACTGAAAATTGCCCATGACTCCAGCTCTGGCGTTGGGGTAAAGATATGCCCTCTTTGATGTTTGACAAAGTAGGTTTTAGCCTTGTTCACTATGAGAGCTGTGCAATGGGTATTGGTATCCCCCCTCTGAGCCTCAACTCTTGGGTACATTGCAGATAGAATTCCTTGTGTGTAATCATATTGGGACTTCAGAGCATGTCCTTAGCACTAAGTTTGAAGGATATTTTGGGGTGTTATGGGCAGAGTTGTCCATCTGGGCTGCACAGTGATATTTTCGAGTTTTTGGGGAGCTGATTTTGAGACAACCCTCCCAACAAAAACCGCGCTTTTTGTCGGGATCCCATTCAAATACAGTCCTTAATTTTTGACGAAATGCTCTCAAGACAGAAGAAAGTAAGTTTATAATGCTCCCAGGCCAGCCGTACAGAGTTGTGGTTGCATCGCTAAATATTTGCAGGTGGGCAGTCGGTTGCCATGCCCAAATGGGCCTGGATTGCCATAGTTACGATCCAAGGGATAGGGTACTAACCCCCTCACATTCTGGTTCCCACTCCTCAAGAGCTTTACTAATTGCAATCACTTGGTTAGTATCAATATGGTGAATGCATTCAGCAAGTGAATGTTTCATCGAGTGATACGATACTTGATGTGGCACCACCGCATGATCATACTGCAACAGTACTCCTGCCAAAATGTAATCGGACACATCAGGTTGTCTTATGATATTTCTCTGACATGCGATATGTTGTACGGTCTGGGTAATGGTAAATGTGGTAATTATTATTTCAAAAGATAGTAGTTGCTTTGATTCCTATAGAAATGGTTCATGTTTCACAATCAATCATGTATGATCTTCTGACATTTTTGACTACTAACCAGTGTGCTGCCGATCTTCAATATAATACCGTACAAACTATTGAACTTCAAAGAGCTTATTCAACTGTCCATTTGCGGTCTTCTTCTCTCAGCTTCAGTTCCGCATCAACTGAACCGTGTTAGAATCCGGAGAGATCACCTTTGTCGAATGTAATTGAAGCCATTGACTGAACACTATTGTTATGTAATTCGATTTTCTCCAACCGAATAACTGTTCGCACTTCCAACAGGCATTGCAGTATCGGCTGGACATGTTTGACATCCTGATCTTTATAGTAACTATAGATGAAAATATTATCCAGATAGGCTGAAGTCAAATTGTCTAAAGCCTCCCATATATAATTATTAATATATCATTGACAATCCACTGCTTCATTGATTGCCTCTACCCGCAATACTGTAAGTTCAAGTAGGCCATATCCCATGGGGAAATGTACCTTATGTGCATGTCCTTCTTTTACCCGAATCTGATTATAAGCCCCTGACCCATTCTGCATTGTGTATATCCCAGCTGTTACAAGATGGCGCAAAGTATCTGTTATCATGTGGCCGGGAGCGGGATTTTTCATTCTTTCACTGTTTAAATTCTGATAGTTCATGTAGAACAAGCACCGCTTATGTTGTAATTTGGCAACGAGGACAGGAACCATCAGCAACAAACCTAGTTTCCGTCAGGAACCCCTGGGTGTTTCTGACGGCCCTGACGGCTCTGACGGCAGCTCGTACCCTCTGACGGAGAGTCAGATGTGACCCGCCGCCCAAGCGATGTGGCGCGTTGCATACCTCCCATGCGGCGGCTATTATACCATGCCTCTCATTCTCAGTGGGTTGTACATTACGCTCGGCACCCCGGCGTCAGGCTTGCTTTACATTGCGCCCGGAATGTGGTGACGTATACACAGCATCAAATCGACCGGTATTTTACACCTTTTGCAGCACTTACGTTGTAGCCGTTTTCCCAACGCCTAGCGCTGTTTATGCCTTTCACTGGCCGAGTGCCACATTCAAACTTTGAAATCTTGTCGCTTATTACAATACACTCTTCGCTTTGCATACATCGCTTGCGGTTGCATTTGCTTCGCCATTATCGTATTTTACAGGTCTGAAATATACTGTCCAATCTTCACCGTCTCTAATACTATACCCTCGGTCCTCCAAAGTCTGCGTTAATCCATCATGGCTTGCGATGCTTCTTCCTCCCAATCCGCATCCGCATCGTAGCCATCGTCGCCCTCATACTGATCCACTTCACTGGTGCCCAGGTCAAACCTGTCAAATCAAGTTGCGGCCCTTCGTCGCCGGCTGGCGGTGGGGATGGCATCGCTCTCGTCCAATTCCTCACCTTCATCGTCGTAACCCTCGCAGCCCCCTGGCATCCCGAAATGCTGTTCGTCATCTGTACAATTGTTGTCTATCGGGATGTTTGGGTCTGTACTTCCGATCTCAGGCTCCTCAAGCCCCACCTCGGAGGTCAAATAGTCAAGGAGAATAGCATTGTCAACAAGCGCTGCCTCCGTGGTGATGCCCGCGGCAGCCATTGGGTACTCTGCCTGTTTGATCTGACGCTTGATTGTCGCAAGAGTGTTTTTATACACCCGCTGTTGGTAGCTTTCCGGTAGTGTGGTCTAGGTATTCATCAAGAATGTGTACATGTCTACAGGGCCAGGCGAGGTTAACACTGAGCGACCCGTTGCAGCGCAGGAGGATGCGATCTTACCACCGTCACTCTTGTAGTTGAAGTTGTTCGAGCTATCTGGTCTGTCCGCTTTCAGCTATGACTTGGAAGCTTTCGGATGAACACTTTTGTTCTTTTGCCACTCCAAGAGAGAATGGCGTAACGCGGTGCAGGTTAAAATGATCAGTGGCGACGGTATATGACTATCCTTGTCGTCAATCATCCATCACCAAAAAACATTTCCGTCCAGGCGGAATGGCTCCGTCAGAGTGGACGCGCTGCGTCAGAGCCGTCAGAGACACCCCGTTGGCAGACTACTCCGCGCCCGGCGCCTAAATGACGTGTCGCGTTGCATATCTCCCTCCAATCGCGGTTTCGCCGTGTCTTCTCGCTCTAGCGGTATCCTATGGTAAATGAACACTGTGGCGTTGTGGCCAACTGTGACCATACGTCGGAATGGGTTCATTGGGTACATCAGCAAAATGTAAATCGGTCCGGAAGCCACACGCAGGGTTCCATAAGTACAAGGCATTGCGTCTATCATATTTGTCTTCGTTCCAGACACAAGATTCGCTACCTCATAGTATGGCATGCATTATTTAAGTATCTCTATATATATCCATACGGTCAATCTGGCCACAGATGGTAGTCGAGCATAATCGGATGTTCTAGCTCGAGGAGCCTAGTAAGAATGTCAGAACATATGATACTAGCCGGCCGTGAGAATCCACGCAATTGCGTGGATCCAGATTAGATGAAAATGATATGATGTCTATCTACCCCGGGGTCTCCCGAATATGTACTCCCCGTCGCTCAGTCCCCTTCCGTTACCCCTGTATCTCCGTACACCCGCCGTCACTCATTGATGATGTACTTGGAGGCCGTGATCGAGCGAGTTGAGAGATGCACTTTGAGGCTGTGATCGAGCGAGTTTGGAGATGTATTTGCAGGCCGAGATCGAGTGAACTCAGAGATGCACTTGGAGTCGATGATAGAGCGAGTTTTGAGATGCACTTTGAGGCCGTGATCGAGCGAGTTTGGAGATGCACTTTTAGGCCGTGATCGAGCGAGTTTGGAGATGCACTTTGAGGCCGCGAGCAAGCGAGTTTGGAGATATGCACTTGGAGTCCATGATCTTGCGAACATGAAGGCCGTAATCCTGCGTGTTGGGAGATGCACTTGGAGGCCATGATCGATTGAGATTGGAGGAGTACTTGGAGGTAGTCGATTTGGAGGCGGTAGATCGGGAGGGAGGTGCGCCGGCAGCTGAGACTCTATTCATTGGTTAACTCGTAATCGTGGGAATGTACAGAGTTGAGTAAAATAAGGTCCGCCAAGAGATGAGAGCTGGCTGGCGGCGGGACACAGTCGATCATGGGATGATGCAGTACTTGGTGTATGCAGTACTCAGTGTATGCTGCACCCGGCGTTAACTCATGATCATTGCATTGAGAGATAGAAAGGGATGATTTAACTTTGTGTTCTTAGGAGATGGTAGAGTTGAGCACAAGAAAGAGAGAGATCAGAGGAGATGGGGGAAATCATCAGGAAAAACTGGGACTTAGAGAATTTCGTGTGCGAGTCAATTGACGATCCCCGTTACAGCAGGTCTGAGTCCCGATCCGGCGTGTAATCAGACCGATATGAGGTCTTCCAAACCCAATCAGGCAAGTCATACCACTAATTTTTCATATCTGCTCGTATCCTGCCTATCATTCTCGTCTTCATCCCCCATCTCTCTCGTTCTCGTCCACAACTCAACCATCATCGCAGAACACAAAGTTAGATCATCCCTCACTATCTCTCCATGACATGATCATGAGTTGACACTGAGTACAGCATACACCGAGTACAGCATACACCGAGTACAGCATACACCGAGTACAGCATACACCGAGTACAGCATCCACCGAGTACAGCATCCACCCAAGATTGTTTGTCTTCCCTTCATTCTCATGATTACGAGTTGACCCCTGAATGTAGCTTCAGCTTCCGGCCTACCTCCCTACACGATCGACCGCTATCAGCCAGCTCTCCATGAGAGCTCAAAGGTAAAGTCACATTGTCACATTCCCACGGTTGTGAGTTAACTAACCGATGAATAGAGTCTCATCACCCGGTGCGCCGTCCATCGACCGCCTCCAAGTACTCGTCTAATCTCGCTCGATCACGGCCTCCAAGTGCATCTCCAATCTCGCTCAATCACTGCCTCCAAGTGCATCGCTAAACTCGCTCGATCACGGCCTCTAAGTGTATCTCCAAACTCGCTCGATTGCGGCCTCTAAGTGTATCTCCAAACTCGCTTGATCACGATCTCGGAGTGCATCTCTAAGTTCACTCGATCACGGCCTCCAAGTGCATCTCCAAACTCGCTCAATCACGTCCTCGGAGTGCATCTCTAAACTCGCTCGATCACGGCCTCCAAGTGCATCTCCAATCCCACTCGGTCACAGCCTCCAAGTGCATCTCTAAACTCGCTCGATCACGGCCTCTAGGTGTATCTCCAGACTTGCTCGATTACGGCCTCTAAGTGCATCTCCAAACTCGCTCAATCATGGCCTCGGAGTATAACTCTGAGTTCACTCGATCGTCATTTTCAGGCGCACCTCGAATTGCTCTCAAGCACCGCCTGCAGCCAGTCCAGATATAGCGTGTGTAGATGGGTAGCTATATAGATAC
>Ga0307515_10006987_pt1 | contig 22417 bp, 14 predicted proteins | sample 17_EM_MG_FD_194513 | JGI IMG/M metagenome (GOLD analysis project Ga0307515, IMG submission 194513) | Populus trichocarpa ectomycorrhiza microbial communities from riparian zone in the Pacific Northwest, United States - 17_EM | ecosystem: Host-associated > Plants > Roots > Unclassified | place...
TGCACCGAACGCGTAAACGCGTACTCGGCGTACCGAACGCGTAAGCACGCGGTTGGTACGACAGGTGCTGTAATTATACACTGGCGGTACTTGGAAAATGAAACCACTTGTGTATAGCCTCCGTAATTGCCTTAATAGAACCATAAAACACATAAGAAAATACATAGGAAATCCCTCCTGAGGTGCCTTCTGGGTTGCCTTCCAAATGGTGCTCCAATCTGGCCGTAAGTCCTGCTTACGGTCCGCAAAATGAACTGTACGGCCTTTTAACGGGCCGTAAATGTACCGTACGGCCTTCCGACGGGTCGTAACTGAACCGTAAATGCTCCGTTAGTCTCGCTCTACCCATTCTGTGACCTTTAGGTTGAGCTTGTTCGTGTCGATTAGGGTTTTAAGAGCTTGACACGGCTTTGCCTTAGTCATGGCGTCTGCTGGGTTGTCTCCGCTGCTGATCCATTTGACTTCCGTAATCTCGCGTCGTTCGTAGGCCTGACGTAAGCACATTAGGTCGACCATAAGCCTCTTCTCCTGTGTCGTGCCTAGTTTGACTAGGCAGTCGTAGAGGGACTTTGAATCGGTGCATAAAACCAGGGGTAGCTGCTCCAATTGTAGGATCTTCTGGATCGTTGATTTGATTACGGCTGCTATATCAAAGCCATGGGCTAGTGCATATAGTTCAGAAGCTAGTACACTGCGGGTTACTCGCTTGCATTTGATTGAAGACCAGTGCAGTATATTTGCGTCCTGATTACGGTCCGTAAGTACAATTACGAAGCCGATTTGCGATGACAGGTCCCTATTATTGGCGAAGGAGGCGTCCGTAAATACCATTACGCTAATGGAATTTAGGTCTAGCGGTACAAAAGTAAGTCCTCTTGTCGCATTGTCAATTTGCCATTGGATGCGCTTATTAAGTTGCTTAACATTTTCTTCTTGCGGATCTACTGCCTGGGCCGCAAAGGATAAGTCGTAGGCAGATTCGGGTTGACAGACTGTGGCGATATAGGCACCTCTTGCACGCTGTGCAGCGTATTGGTCCTTCGTATTTACGGTCTTACGGGTCTCTCCGCGGGAACTGGTAAGGTCCGTAGGCTTTGCCGTAACGGGCTTCAGGTTTTGAGCTTGGCGTTCCTGAGTCAGCTGGATTGAGTTGCCCTTTTGTGTAATTAAGCCTCCGTTAAACTTGATTGGAGTCCGCTCAGTTAACTGCTCTCGCGGCTTTGCTAGGAACTTGGCTTCTTGCAGTTCGGTCTCTTCCGCGTCCGCAAAAGTTTGGTCCGCTAGAAAGAGGGTATCGTCCGTTTGGAGTCCAACGATGCCAAGGCCGTTCGATAGGGTATGTAGGAGGCAAGGGTCATAGGTCGACTGCTCCATCTTGAGTTTACTGACGTGGTGCTGGTGGTACGTCTTGAACCAGTGGTTTCCAGCTTCCGGCACTCCGTAAAGTGGTTTTACGACCCGTAAAATTGTTCCTGGTTGCAGATTAAGCTCGAGCGGTGGCCGTATAAAGATGTCCCTACTTAGGTAGGTGTTGGACTGCACATAGGCTTGCGAGATGTCCCGTAAGTAGAGGGCTACGGGTTTGGTTTGCTGTAGTCCCGGCGTAAGCGCAAGTATGATCCGTTGACTGACCCGTTGAATTGTAGGCGATTGCGTGAGGACGAGGTCCTTTCCCTGGTCGTTATAAGCTTGTACGACGAGCCTTGACTTTTCGAAGGCTTTGTCAGTACCAGGGTGCTTAATTTCGTCGACGAAGCGCGAGTTAAATATACGGACGCCTTGCGGAACGTCTCTCTCCGTTACAACCGCAAAGACGCCCTTCTCAAGTAGTCCGTTGATCTCTTTGCGTCGTGAGTCCGTAAAAGGGGTTTCCTGTACTAGAACTGATATATCCGCAGGCGGAGATTGCTTTGCGGATGTGCCTGCGGAGGTCAGGTGATTCTCCGTTACGGGGTTTTTGCGGGGGCGTCCTCGGCCACGCTTTACAGCAGGTTCCGCAGGTTCATTGGGTTTCTGGGGGACCTCTAGGGTAGGTAAGGGTGCTTCTAGTTTATCCAATTCGGCGGGTGCTTCTGGTTCGTCTAGCTCGACGTCATAGATGTTTTCGGACCGAAAATAGGGTTTTACGGACGTGCTTCTGAAGCTTGTCGGTCCGCTAGGGAGCTGTACACAGCAGGTCTCGTCTTCTACGGCCAGTAGACGGTAAGGTCCAGTCCAATTGCCGCTTTCACGCCACACGAGGACTTCAGAGTTAAGCGGGAGGTTGTGTACTGGGGTCGTATTAGGTCCGTTGCGGTGGTGCAGAGCGTTATTGACAGTTTGTTTGGCCCGTAATTTGACTATTTCGGCCATTGCCTTCCGTATTACAGCTGCTCGATCCGTAACGGACGGGGCAGGAGGGTCCAGTTTGCTCATCCTTGGGTAGGCTCCGTAGACTAAGAGGGTAGGTACCAGTCCGTCAGGGCCAGCGGTATCGTTGACGGCTTTTACGGCCATCTGTAAAGCCAGTTCTTTTTGGATATTCTTACACTCGTCCGTAATAATCTGGTAAGCTCTTCGTAAAGCTGGGTGAGCTCGCTCAACAAGTCCAACGGACCAGTGCGCCTCAACTGGAACGGCTTTTGTTGAAATAGCCATGGCCGTAGCGTACTGTTGGAATTCCTTACTGATGAAGTTCCTACTAGCGTCGTGGGTGATATACTCAGGGGGTCCAAGGTATGTGTCAATCCAGCAGGTCCGTAAAATGTCCCAAGTATGTTTTGCGGATATATTTTGCAACCAACGGGCGGCTTGATAGCGGGTTGCCTCGTCAACTATATGTAATACTGGACTGCCGTTGATGTACATAATATCCACGTACACTGAGTGGTTGAAGTCAAGGTCCTCACGAAGGGTGAACTTGAATCTGCCTGGGGAACGTCCGTATTTCTGGCAAAAAGAGCAGTATTTGGTCAGGTGGTCGATTGCCTTCCTGTCGACGTCGTCATGTCCAGAGCGTTTAAGAACTCTATATAGCTTTTCGGCTGACGGGTGGCCGAAACGGCGGTGCAAACGGTGGATTTCAGTATTGGTAAGGTAGCACGGGTTGTAGTCAAAAGATTCCTGAATGTAGGTCCGTAAAGTCTCTCCCCATATAAGGAACGGGTGTCCAAATCGTCGTGTAATTGGTAGGGTGATATGCTTGCTTCCTGGGGCAGTTGCGGGGCTAGTTAAGGTGTCCGTAATATTGTTGTAGTAGACCTGTAACCTGTCCATATCTGCAAGACAGAGTAGAAAAGGGGTGTCCGCTTTTACTATGTGGAAGTCAACTAGGCCAATTGGGGTCTTAACTGCGACTGATCTAATTGATGCGGTTGAACCAATGCCAAATTGGACGTTTACGGCCCCAGCTTGCATAGTGTTAATGTCCGTATTATCATTTACGGTAGTCTTATATGCAAGGTATTGTCCGTAACCTGCAGTAGACTTCTTAGAGGCACCTGTATCGATCATAACGCCATAGAATTCTTTGGGGGTATAGCGTTCTGTAGTAATATATGCAAATGGGTCCTGTTCGCGGTCCGTAACGTCCGTAACGGGTCCAACGGGTGTACTTGCGGGCCAGTTTTCGGGTGTAATTGAGTGTATAAAGGAGCGGTCGGCTAATACGGTCATAGTATTGAAGGCTTGACTGTCCGTAAAAGGTCCAAAAGTAGTTAGGAATGTCTCTGAGGTCTCCTGTTCCTGAGCGTCTGAGTTAAAGTCAATTATAAGGGCTTCTATTGACTCGTCAGGGGGCTCCTCTGCTTCCTTTCCTTCGTATTCCAAAATGAACTGGTTGATCCGGTTATCAAGTCTCTTCCTAGACTTGTCACGTTCTTCCTGGGTATGCCTTGTAGACCAACATCCTTCCTTGCCGCACACAAAGCACTTCTGACTGGTTCGTCTGCGGGGGTATGCTTTCGTACGGGAGTTGCTGCGGAGGTTGCGGGTAGAACCTGGTCGATGCGGATACTGCTGGCGGTATCGGCGGTCCGTAAAGTAGGCATCTGAATCAGGTTGCGGATTTTGCAGGTCCGTAATAAAAGCTTGAGTACTGCCTGGCGGGTTTGAGGCTTCGTACGTTGCAATGGAGGACCGTAAATCGTTGATAAGGCCAGCTACGGTGTCTGCGGGCTTGTAACAGGCGTATTTGCAGGGTTCCATTTCCTGGCAGGCCGTAATCAGTTTGTTGTGCAAGAAGTCGTCCGTTTGAAGCTTAATATCAAGACCGTGCTGTAGGTGGCGGAGGTCTTTGATAAGGATTTGTAGGCACTCTATGGTTGATTTTTCAGTATTCTTGTCCATTACGGTCCGTAACTTGGTCGCATTCCATTGAGTAAGGATATCACGCCTATATTCCGGTCCTTCAAAGTAGTTGCGTGTGGCTTCGCATAGCTTATCAAAGGGAACACCAAGGGGGTTGCTCTTGAGGTTGGTGTAGTAGTGGTCAAGTGCTAGGCCGCGCAGCATGGTAGAGTAGGCTTGGCTGAACTCCTGTTTAGGAATATCGGCCTTCTGACAGAGGTCCGTAAAGATGGTCAGTTTGAAGTCAAAGTTGTCGTTTTCACCGCTGTACTTGGATTCGTCGGTGTAGAGCTTAGCTAGGTTAGCTAGCTCCTTGCCGTAGGTCTTTACTTGGGTAGTTTGCGGGTCTGTAGCTTGCGGATTTGTGGGTTGCGGATATGTGGGTTGCGGATCTGTAGTTTGAACAACGGGAGGGGTTTGGTCCGTATTTTGGTTCGCGGGGGTATTGCGGTCCGTAATTTGGGTTACGGGGGTATTACGGTCCGTAACATGAGTACTGGGTGTACTTTGGCCAGTAAGATCAATTCCGAAACTGCTTGGGTTTGTAGGACGAATTTGGTTAAGAGGGTCAGGTATAAGGCCAGCGATCACATTAAGTTTGGAAGAAGCAAAGAGTTCCTTGGTAGTATTGTACTCGTCTAGGATTTCTTCCTTAGTCCATTCCGTTCGGTCCTCCTCATGTATTGTATTGTACAAGGACCGTGCGACAGTGACCCGTTTGTTCCTTTCAACCCATACGCCTTGGTTACGTAAAAGGGTCCGTAGGTTACGGATGGTAGTGGGGTTGCATTCCTTGAAGATGGCTTCCGTAAAGTCCGCAAAGTCTTCCTGGTATTGCTCCCATAGGTCGACGTTCATGAGCTTGAAGTATTCATACTCAAGGATTTTAAATTTGATATAGTTGTTGACGTCATCTATAGACGTAACGTCAACTCCTTGTCTCCACTTCTTTTGACCTTCATCAACCTGCTTGCTGATGTCTGCCATACTGTGTAGTGTTGTGTGGTGCGTAGCGGGTGGAAGAGGTCTTGTGAGGGTCCGTAAAATCGGTTGACGGGCCCGTAACGGTTCGTAGAAGGGTAAGGGGGTCTCCGTAGGGTCTTGACAGGTCCGTAGTGATTCGCAGGAGGGTAAGAGGTCTCCGTAACGGTCCGTAAAAGTGATTAACGGGTCCGTAACGGTTCGTAAAAGGGTGAGGGGTCTCCGTAAGGGGTCAGAGAGGAGGCCGGGGTATTTTGGTAGGGTGTGGTGGTCGCGTTCTTGGTGTGATCGTGTTCTTAACGTGGTCGCGTTGACTACTGGTACAGTGGTCAATATCTCTGATTAAGGTGGAGCGTAAACGTCTTCCAAAACCAGGGTGGATTCAAGGTAATTCTAGGTAAGGTGGAGCGTCAGACGTCTTCCAAATCTAGAGTACTTTGATTCTATTTAACTGAAATAGGGGCTTGCAAGGTGGAGCGTTGGACGTCTTCCAAGCAAGTGCGTATCTCCTGATCTGTGCGCGCTCACTGATCAGTGTCGGTACCAATTTAATGGTATAAGTGAGTCGTGTCTAGGGGCACGAAATACGTATAGTATCGTATGCTCATTTAGACGGTGGTGACTGTCGATTCTATTGAGGTAGACTACGTGGTCTATATACTGACGCACCTCCCCCCTGATTAGTCAGTGCTTCAGGGGTGCACCAGACGCGTAAGCGGGTGGTTGGTGCACCGAACGCGTAAACGCGTACTCGGCGTACCGAACGCGTAGGCACGCGGTTGGTACGACAGGTGCTGTAATTATACAGATAATGATATGATATGATATCGCTTATCGTATCAATCTAATCGATAACAATTTTCGCCCACCCTGAGTGTAGGCTTTAGCAGAAAAGGAGTTAGTAAAACGATACAGACCTAGTGATATCTAGACTTACAGGTGACTATAGAGATTCTAGGTGCTTGAAGGAGGTGCACTTTCGTGCGAAGGGTTTGCTGGAGCATGCTGAATGGTGTGTTTTGAAGAGGTTATTAGAAGAAGTGGGGGAAAGAAGCTGAAGTAGCATGTTGGAAGAAGTTGTGGAAGAAGTCGTGAGAACGGGAGGTGTAGAGCTTTGGTAGAGCTTTAGTAGAGCTCTGTGTAGAGCTTCGTGTAGAGCTTCATGTACAGCTTTGGTGGAGCTCCGGCAGGGAAGAAATTAAATAGTGAGTCATTACCTCAAATTACCGAGATCAGACCACACCAGGCAGCGACCGGAAGCTGCGAACCGGCGGGGTCTTCGCTATAAAGCGCATTATTCTTGGCAACAGTGACTCTGCGAACTTTCCAGATGCTCTCGATTCCGCGGGAGCTCCCTGGCCAATCACGCATGTGGGAGATTTTGCAAGCCGTCAGGGTGTCGAGTTCAGTGATAGACTTAGAAGCTACAAAGATGTATGTTGATACGTAATTGAGGTTATTATTCCGTTGAACTTTCCTAGCTAATGTCGTGTAAAAAAGAGGCCTAGGGAGCTCTCGCGATGATGCACCCACAAACACAAGAACTACAACACAATGCATGAAATACAGGGATCAGCAGTTGTGAAATAAGGCAATCAAAACTATGCAACCAATTCCCGGATCCGCACCTCGCCCATCCCATCCCATCCTTTCCTAAAACCTCATCCCCTCCCCCTCACTCAGTCCTTTCCTCAACCCATATTTCAGGGGCCAAAACAATGGCAGAGCGTGATGGCAGGGAGATGGCGATCAGGGAGTGACAGGCAGGAGCGACAGGAGCGGCAGCCAGCAGCGATCGACTCACCCTTCTTTCTCACGGCTCACGGGGTCCTGGCTGCCGTCCTGCTTCCACCACAGCTCCATGCTCCACGGACAGGTGTCGTTGGGGAGCGCGAAGCTGCTGCCGTCTGCGCCGCGCGGGGCAGGGTTGATTAGCATCCTTGAGGCTTTACGAACTGGAGTATAGGGTCGAGGATGAGGATGAGGATGAGGATGAGGATGAGGATGAGGATGAGGCTGAGGAAGGGCGTGGAATTGGGCCGGGGTGACTAAAGACACACAGGTGTAGCCGCCGATGTGGACGCCGTAGAACCTCAGGTCGTGCCCTTCGGGGCAGATAGTTTTGTATTGGCGCTTTTGGAGCCGGTGTATGGTTGGGCAGCTAGGGTGTGTTGTGAGGGCGAGGAGCGAGGGCTGAAATGCGCATTGTAATTTTCTGGGAGGGTCGTTGATTTGGTCGTTAGTGAATGCTCTATTGATTCGAGAGCAATAATATGGTGATCGAGAAGGCTGAAAAGAAGATGTTGCAGATGTGAGGAGTTGTAGATTGGGGATTTGGTGGGGAAGATGTATAAGTTTGATGTAGCTCAAACTCGGTATGAGTGAAGTCTTCGTGCTATGAGAAACTAGTACGTGGTAACAAAACTAGTAGTAGGTAGGCAATTTGCTATAAGTCGTATCATGAATTCATTGTTCTTGATGCCAAGAGGCTTTGGCTGATTGAGTGTCGTATCCGGCTGCTTTTGATGCTGTCCTAAGTTGCAAGATGTCTGTGGTCGTAAGGTAGAAACTTGTCGAGTGAAGCCTAAATCAAAGTGTGGGAACATCACAGGATGCTAATGCACGTAGCTGGCACGTGAAAGCGAAGTGGAAGAGCAGCCAGCGCAGAAACTTGTTCAAATGGTATATAGCATATAAGGGATTTGCAAAAAGACATTATACCTTAAGATAGTGAGCGCATTATGTATCGTCATCATCATCGGGGTCTAATTCTACAATCATACTCCTTGCCGCAGCGCGCATCTGTGGGTCCTCGTAGTCCACTATATCCGTGTGTTTTAACCTATATCTCGTTAGCAATGCCATCTTAACAATCTGTTAGTATTATGATAGTAAAGAATGGTCATGTACCGATCAAATAGTACCATTAATCTCTCCGGATTTACCTTCGTTTTGGTGGTGGCAGCCTTCGGCACTCTCGATTGCGGTCGCCGTGAAGTTGACGTGTCAACCGACCCTGCTGAGCCTGTTGACACGCTGGTAATGGAAGAGCGCACACTCGACGCGCTATTCTTGATTAACGGAGTTTGTAGATTCCGTGTCATGAGGAAGCCAGAGGAGAAGCCGAGCCCAAAATCGCCAACGAGCTTGTCGACGTCTCCACCTGCGAGCTCAAAGAACAGCGATGAGATGCCGTCATAGACGGAGGTCGATCTAGGATTTGTTAGGTAGTCAAGCAGCCGCACGTGAAGTAGCTCAGGGTTGTTGCCTCGCAGGCCGGATTTGGATGGATTAGGCAAGAGCTTTGATTTCATGGCTGCTACAACTGGAGGTGGGCTGACTCTCGCGATGCGTTTGAGGAGCGTTAGGAGTGGTGTCACTGTTGCGTCAAGTTCGGTGTCGCCGTAGGTTCGTAGCGCGCAGTCGAGGATTTCGATGAGCTTTTCGACGCAGGATTTTAAGTCGCTGTTTACGATGGCTTTCTTCTCTTCCATGTCCATGTTGATGAGCGAGTTGATAAGAAAGTTTACAGGTGCATGAAGTGGTGGTAAATGGACTGTGCGACGAGAGAGGATCTTCATGATTTGGGGAATTGATTTAGAGAAGGCTTCTGCCCGTGTGGGACAGAAATGCGTGATGTTGAACACCAACTTCAGCGTTTCCGACAGCGCTTGATCGTCTTGCGTTGACGGACGTTTGTTTTTGGCATGACGCTCAATATTCTGCTCAATTAGACGAATTCTGCTTCGAATGGTTCCGAATGACTTACATCGTTAATATGATCCGCAAGGTGATGCTTATCAATCAACTTCTCAAAGCCTTGCGTTGTGCCGTAGGTTGTTAGGAACAGTATCCTCGACATGAGGAATTCGTCGTCTTTTTTAGGCTTCTTTAGACGCCCGACCGCACGTTCGCTGTATCCCAGATCTACGAACATCTGTCTCGTGCACGGTTTCGTTAACAGCGCATTGGCCAGACATTGCAACGCCGCCTTTGAAGTTGTGGGAGACGTGCTGTGAAAGCTATGGTGCGTCAAGATCTCGATACCCTTGCATACAGTTAGAAGTCTGTAACTTAAATCAGTCGCGCAGGCGTTGCCGAAATACCTGTGGTGTGAAGATGGGATCCGCGTTCTCGGGATTCCTCCCAAAAACCTTGAGCTGCTCCATGGTGGCATTTCGCTCTTGTTCAAGTCAGGAATTCGATCTTTTGGGTGTAATTATACCTGTGTACTCACCGTGCGGCAGGAGGTTAATGTATTCGAAATCATCGCGCAGCTCCTCGACCAACTTACCCACTCGTTGGAGCTTTTCTTCAGGCAGAAGCTCAGAATCAGCATACATGTTTGCAGGTGGATGGAGTGTACAATGGTCGACATACCTTCCCCCGAGATTTCATCGTCGGTGACTGGCCTTGGAAGGGAGAAGTTCTTCATGCGGATGTCCCTTGTCTAGGTTCAATTAGGGTTGATGTGGTAGACAACGGTAGCATTCATGAGCGTGGTTATTCGTGCTTGTAAGATCCATCGGTCCGACATCGATGGCTTATCAAAATCCGGGCGCGGGCTCAGAGCTGGTTGAAAGTACGCAGCCAGGGTTAGCTGTCGCCCATCAAGCGCTAGCTAGGAATGCGTAGGATCGAACGAATCGTTATGGACAGGAGTGCCAGGCTCATTAGTCAGTCCGGCCCTTCGTCTACGCACGTGGCACGCAGCCTCTGATTGATCCCATTGGCATCGTTAGAGTTGGATTTGGGGCGTGGGACAGCGGTGGGCGGGATATTGCGCCTTTAGCTGTGTGGCACGCAACGTGGAGACTAGGGTCTGTCGATAGACTCAAGTGGGCGGACATTAAATGCCGACTTGGAGAGACGTAGAAGGAGTAGTACCTGCGTAAGTAGCGCAGAAACGTGAGACAGATGCACGACTATCAAGACTATCAAGGCTATCAAGACTATCGTGAATGAGACAGGCTTTTTTTTCCCTTTGTTTTGTGCAGTCGAGCGCAGCGTAGCGGGCAGCTTATCAGTGGATTAAAGAATTGGCAATTGGCAATGCCCAGGTTTCGATATTCTCATTGCAGCCCAAAGTAGCCGTCCTGACCGTGCTGACCGTTTGTCGCTTCTCCGCGAGTCAGCCCTACGACGGCACAAATGCGGCGTAACTAATGGAGGGACCGCGCGCCAATGTTGACCCCATGGCCGGAACAAGCCTAACAGGTGTCAGGGTTCCCCTCAGTTCCCCCAGGCTCCTTCCGTTTCTCCTGATTCAAGCCGTGTGCCTGGAACGCCGGCTTCGGGAGAACTTCCTGATAGGATCTGGCCGCTAATTCGCACCGTGCCCGAAGCTGCTCTGCAGCCCCGCTGTGCTAGCCGTAGAAAACGCTCTGTGGGTTCCGGTGTTCCCCCCGTGTCCGCGTGACACATCAACATCTAATTTCGCTGGTAATTAGTCAAGTGTGCACCACCCAGCGTAGACACTGTGCACTTACAAAAAGGCAGTGCACTTTGCAAAGAAAGGTAAAGTCTTCAATTTTTTAAGCTTAAATTGTAAGAGTTAAACTTGAAGTTCTCCAGTGTGCAAGAAGGCGAAATTAGATGTGGTGTGTTGCGGGCACAATGGAGCTGGGGCAGCCGGGACATCAACAGTTTATCTAACAATAGTTTCTCACAGCTGCCGATCTGCTTATTGGAACACATAAGCCTCCCGCCTTTCTGCAGACAACGATCGTCGTCACCGTCAAGTGGCGTGGCTTGTAACGCCGCCTTCCCCTGACTAGACAAGTGGCTCTCGTAAAAGGCGAAACGCTAGCTTTTCTTTAACTTTAACGGCCGCAGAATCTTAACGGAGCTAGATGGGCGTGACGATTCCGGTATAACACTGCCAAGGTCGCCGTCTTCGCTTTCAGCTTATCACGAGCTTACACCCCGATTTCTGCTCTGCAAGCTAGATCTGAACCAGAAGCTTTGCAGGCGAGGGACCCCACTTTCCGCGGAGATAGAACTGGGCTAGCTTCGGCTGCAAAATGTGTATAGTCACGATGGCCTGGCATGCGATGCAGGTGACGGCGAAGCTGGCTAATCTGTGGCGAGCGACCCTTGCAGTGTCAATGTCGAGCCGCGGGAGATGGCGTTGCGAAGCATGCGACATTTAAGGTTGGCACAGGGATACATGTGCGGATCGCTAGCCTCTTGGCATAGAACGTATGAGAAGCTTCACTTTGCCCATGCAAATCTGCCTTGACGCTAACAACCCGCATATGTAGGTACCCACGTTGTAGCAGTTACCAATAACGGAACATTCATCCTTTGTGGAACCTTCCTACCTTGAAAATCTCTCAATCCTTTCGATGCATCTAAGCGACGGCAGCGCGTGGCAGTCCAATGGCCCCGGCCGTCAACATGGTTTACATGGTTGTTCGAAATAAATCCCTGCCTGTGAAGCGTACGACGGTCAAGCTAGCAGAGGCTCCTTGAGCACGCCAGTCCCGCTCCACACGCCAGTCCCGCTCACAACTCTCCGGATTTTTCCCTCAATGCATTCTAGCACCCCAGTTAAGATAACTTATCGAGAGCCCTGGTTTGCTGCCCGACGCTGGTAGCCTGACTACGCCCGTCCCTCTCTTTTGGACTCATGAACTGCCAAGTCTTAACCAGACTACTCGGCCCTTCCCTTCCTTTGGTCTTTCCAACTTCAATGTCCTTGTGAACACAATCTCTTTGCTTCCAGCTTCCCCGCTGGACCTCTGACACCCAAGATGAAGACTGTTTCGAATGTGTATGCCGTATGTGCATTCGCCGCCATTGGTACGATCCCCTCAAATGTCTACGTCACATGTCCGCGTGTGTGCGTTTGTGCTTTGCATGTACTAACGAACCCAAAGGCGGTGGTCTGTTCGGTATGGACATTGCATCCATGTCAGGTGTGCTTGGGACCAACGGATATAAGAATTACTTTGGCAATCCAAAGTCATATACGCAGGGCTACATCACAGCTGCCATGCCCTTCGGGTCAATCTTCGGCACCTTGAGCTCGTCGTTCTTTTCAGATCGTTTCTCCCGGAAAGTCGCCATCCAAGTATGTTGTATACTTTGGATTATCGGATCATCGTAAGCTGCATCATATTCGAAGACGCCTTCTCAGTCTGATCTTCTCTGCAGTATTCAGTGTGGCTCAAATGGCATCCCAGCGCTGTGTATCGGACGTTTTATTGCAGGACTGGGTGTTGGCATGGCTTCCGCTGTTATTCCAGTCTACCAGGCCGAGATTGCTCCTAGAGAGATCCGTGGACGTGTGGTTACGCTGCAGCAATGGGCCATCACCTGGGGAATTCTCATTCAATATTTTGTTCAATACGGCGCGTCCTTCGTCGATGGTGGCCCAAAGAACCCAAACCAGGGCTCGGCCGCCTTCCGCATCCCTTGGGGGCTGCAGATGATTCCTGCCTTCATTCTCCTGGTCGGAATGACATGGCTCCCTTACTCGCCTCGTTGGCTAGCTTCAAAGGACCGCTGGGAAGAAGCCATCACTGTTCTGGCGGACCTGCACGCTGGCGGGAATCTGAAACATCCAAAAGTCCTTGCGCAGTACCGAGAGATCGAAGAGGTTCTCCGGTTCGAGAAAGAATGTCGCGCTGCAGGATGGGCTGCCATCCTAGAATCCAAGATGGCTAAGAGAGTCGCACTGGGCATGTCTGTCCAGCTGTGGTCAGAACTTTGCGGCATGAATGTCATGATGTACTATATTTTGTGTACTTTATTCACTGCTCTGATTTCCTGAATTTGTTGCTGACTATGATACAGATATCATGGAGGGTGCAAATATTGGCAGCCCACTCCTTACAGCATCCATTCAATACGTCATTAACGTTGCGCTCACTCTTCCAGCTATCTTGTATGTGGATAAATGGGGCCGACGCCCAACTCTTCTTCTGGGAGCTTTCGGCATGGGAGTTTTCCTTTTTGTCTCTGGTGGTCTTCAAGCGCGATACGGCCAGCGGACCACCGCGCCTGATTCCAACCTCTCTTGGCAAATCGTGGACAACCACCCAGTCTCTAAAGCCATCGTGGCCTGCTCCTACCTCTTCGTCGCCGTATTCGCCATCAGCTGGGGCCCGGTATCCTGGACGTATCCGGCCGAGATCTTCCCTAATCGTATCCGCGCCAAAGCCATGTCTCTTGCCACTTCCGTCAACTGGACAGCTAACTGTGCGCTCGCCTTCGCTGTTCCCCCGCTCCTCTACTCGATTAACTGGCGGATGTACGTGGTCTTTGGCGCTTTCAACTTCATTGCTATGGTCCAAGTCTTCTTTACCATCCCAGAAACTAAGAACTTTACGCTCGAAGAGATGGAAATCGTATTCGAGGGCAAGCCATGGGGTCGGGGCCGACCCAAGGAGTCGGCGATCGAGGACATTGAGCAGCAGATCGCGTGCGGAGTGATGAAGATCCCTGTGCCTGTGGTAGTGCAGGAGACTGAGAGCGACCAGAAACCGATCATGGTGGAAACTGCGATTGAGCTGACGAGTCACCCTCGGCCAAGCTATTCAAGTTCACGCAGGACACAATTTTAATCACGGATACACAATCTGGACAATAGCATTTTGTGGAGTTTGATGGCCGCTTATTCGGCTGGGTTGGGCTGGGTTGGGCTGGGCTAGGCGGGGCTAAGTCTAGTTTTCTTTCCATTTGGATATGTGTCGTGGTTAATGTGCTATAATGTTTTTTGCGATGTCATCCCCAGACGTACGTGACGGGATTGGACGAATAGAAAGTTGAATGATGAGCATACGATTAATAAACCTTAAGACTCAGCTTTATGCGAGTAAATTGCATGCCATTGAACAAATCTAGAAATTACAAATCCCTCCTCTCCAGTGTCTCTCGGGAAGTCGGGCCTCCTCGAACTCCCTAATCCATCCTTCCGCACATCCGCCTTAGTCTCTAGCCTATATGATTCCCTATGAACCATACCCATCCCAATCAGCCTCTCCAAACGCCTCGATCGATCCAGCCCGCCAGCACCAAGACCGGCAACATTTAGTTGCGCCTGACACCTGCACTGTCGATCTCTCCAACGCTAATATCGCCTTCACCCTTAGCCCCAAGCCCTCAAACCTTCTTCTCTCCTCGTCAAAATAAAAGGCTCCAAAAGCAGACCGAGGGTTTCAAACACAAAACTTTAGCACAGGTCCACCCGGACGCCATCCTCTCACCCCTCCCCCTCCACCCACCTGCTCTCGGCCCCCTCCCCACTCGGACCCCTCACGCGGGTAAGCGACCGGGCCCCCGTTGAGAGGTAGTGGTGGGGATAAGATTATGTCAGCGGGATCACCACTGCAACCCGCTTTAGGACGAACACACACGTACCTGCATTGGAGCTGGCCATCTGCATATGTGATGTGGGCCGCACGGCACATTCTTACTGCTTACTTGGCTTTGCGCAGCAATCGCTTAGCTGAGCACAGCAGGCGGTGCGGCGTCGCGGGATCGCGGGATCGCGGCTCCTGCCCGCGCTCAAGCTATGGGCAAAGACACCTGCGGGGCCTGCAGCGTGTCGTCGTCTGGATGCAGGTTCTTTGCTTACGCGCTCCTGCATAATCCAGTGCCAGCCTCAGCAGAGCACGGGAGGCTGGGCGAGTGGAGCAGCTCTGCGAGATCCAGAGCTTACATAGATGCAGCCTGCTACCAGATAATGCGAAGGAATAGTGACAACTAAACGTTAGTGGGTACCTGAGCCCTGCCCAGCACGGCGCAGACATAAGCTCTGCGGGCCCTCTCAAACCGTACAAGATCGCTGATGCAGTGTGCCTGCCGCCAGAGCAAAGGATATTCAGGTACATCGCATAAGCATTTTCTTATTCGTATTTTTTTTGGCATTTGCTTAAGCGTGAAGTTTCAGCTCCCGAATCGATATATAGCTACGGCTACAAGCAGCAGAGATTTGCAACGGGCGACTCATTCCAACACGGGGAATTTGCTTTTTGTGGACATCAGAACTTTGACTTTGGCACATTTACAGTTCGCTTATTCCTTCTTCCTGCTGCTTTATCGCAAAATCCTGCTCGAGGAACAACGAGTGAGGGACTTGCCATCCCCACTCACCAGCCGTCCTTCGACTCCATGTAGCCGCGAGCAATCATCTGCACTAACGCCCTCTATCGTAATACGTTCATCTTACCAAACACAAACGCCATCAGCACTACTTATCACTCCTAGCCCGGCATGTTCGGTACTCAGACGCTCTACGCAGAGCCGTCGTCGAACGCGCTAGCGCAGTAGCACCAATTGCCCGGGTCGTCAGAGTTAACCTCGCAGCAGAAGAAGAGAGTTAGCAACTAGAACACCAAAGCCAAATCTCCTCCAAAACCCTTACCACCCACCACGTTTTCGCAAGGGGAGAAAAAAGGGAAAAAGGACGCTGGTGGGGGCTGCGTACATCCGACCTCGTTATCCTCTCCGTCAACGGCGTTGCAGCACTGGTCTGACGCGTACTGAGGGCCGCATTTCTCGTCACGCGAAGAGAAGCGGCGGGGGGTTGACGATTTGCGGGGTGTTTCGCATCAGGTCCCGAGTCTGTGCCTGCCAACGCTATCTCGGCACGTGCGTCCGGCCCTGATTCGCCGGCAAGAAACGTCACCATTTCCAGGCAGTTAGCACGGCCCCCTGGATCATTCGTGAAGGTGCCTGCGGTAGCCGAACTGATTAGCCCGAGCACGACACACAGGTTTTTGTACGAATACATGACTGTGCACGTGTAGATGCGAGAAGGGAGGAACAGGTAAGTGCGCGGGTATCTGGAGTTGCCGAAAGCGTCAGGGGATACGTACAATTATCGCCCTTCCCCCCGTCCTCTTGCTCCGCCTCGCCGCAGCACGGGTTCGCACACACGACCTGGGCTATGCCGTCCTAGCCCTCGTCGCTGCGGGGCCTCATGGTGGTGTAGGGGGCGTTCTTACTGCCAAAGTAGTTGCGGCTCGACACTGCGGCGGCATCATCTTGTTACTTGGTTAGGGAAGCGAAGGCCGTGCCCGAAAGGGCGAGGGCGGCTGCGAGGACGTGGATTTGTATTATAGAAATCGAGGTTGACCTTTAGGAGGACAGATGCGGATGGCGGGTAGTGAGTGAATCTAGGATGGTCTCGTAGCGTTGACAGGTGATATTCGTTGAGGTTATGCTAGATGTGCTTTCTTCCCCAAAAGTATAAATGTAAGTGGATGCTGTTCGTTTTGCGTTAAGGTTTGATGAAGAGAGGTTGGGAGAATGTCTATGACAGCCTGGCATTGATTTCGTGAACGGGAGAAGAAGGCTTTAGATACAAACATGGCTGATTGGGAATTTAGCCAGTAAGGCAACTTAGGTTCAAACGCCCTATGTTGTCTCGTGAGTACCGCTAATTCTTAGAAAATCGAGAAGGCGATCTGTCGATATGATTGAGACCATTGCGATGCTTAGTTAGTCTGTGCCTACCCAATTCATAGGATCTCATGTACAATCGTCTACAGAAAGTCATTAGCCACCCTACTATTAAAATCTTTTATAATAAAGTTTTTATAATTTAAAATTATTTTAAAATTATTAAAATTAAACTAATTGTTAATATATAGCTAAATTTTTTATAATTATAAAATATATACGGGGGTATATTATAAAAGGGCAAAGTTAGTGAGTTTTGGTAGAAATCTCGCTTCGGCTAATGACTTTTTGTAGGCGACTGTACACTACTAAATGATTAGAAAGGACCGTGATGCATCAGGTATAATAAGGCAAGAATGGCTGTAGATACCAGGATGTCATGCCTAGATGCAGTGACCGCTATGGTACTCTATGTACAAATATAAACGGATATGTTTTGGAGTATACTGGAGAGAATATATGTGTCAACTTGTCATCCTCGAAATGAGGTTTACAATTGCTTACTCATTCATATCCTTACACCCACCCAACTCATGCATTAGCCTAAGAGCTTTCGAGATTCTAAGCATTGCCTTTGGTAAGATGAGCCGAAGGTACCCTGAGCCATTCAGCACCGATTTTTTTTTAGCCCCTCTTAAAAACACTGAACGCACCTCAGCGTTTACATCCAGCAAGCCGCGCTGGCAGTATTCATGAATTTTTTCACATTCGGACTCCGACAACCCAAAATTCATTGATGATTCATTCCCCCGCGCCTCAACCAGCACCCTTCCCCTGCCCCTTAGGCATTTTCTTCTCTAGCCCCAACTTGTCCAGATCAGCACGCTTGTGATAATGCGGCGCGACCTCTACCAGCCACTCTGGCTCTAGAGGCATATTACTGCGCATATACTCTTTACTCGTAAGTACCAACTCGTAGAAAATAACCCACTTGGGCCTACTTTCCATAAGCACAGAACTAGGGTGTAGGTACACCGTCATCCCGTTCTTGACTGTGCGATAAGAATCGCCGCCGCGCTGGAGTCGCGCAGCGTTGGGGAAGAAGCCTGCCGTAATAGCCTTGCGTATCGAGACGTGGTCGGAGATACCGCACGACGAGAGCGTCACTTCGACGCGGTCGCAGAGTTTCGCGAGTTGGTCGCGGACGTCGCGGGCGCGCGTCAGGCTGCGCTGCTGCAGGAAGTTTTCTTTGGCCCAGATGGGGCTGAAGTCTGCATCGAGCCACTGGTTCCAGATGTTCAGCAACGTCATATGGTCGCCGCCTTCGCGGTTTGTGAACCTTGCGCGGGCGGAATCAGCGTGGATTTTCTTGTCTTTTGGGCGGAAGAAGAGCGCGGAAGCTTCGCTCAGCATGGCGACGATAGAGAGAACTTCTTCGACGCAGCCGTATTTGTCGGCAGCTAGGACCGCTTTGGCGAGCATAGGATCTGTGGGAAATTCAGCCATTTGGCGCCCTATTTTGGTGAGCTCGCCTTTGTCGTTTAATGCGCCAAGTGCGTAGAGTTGTTCCAGCGCGCGGATGAGAGTGTCAGCAGGAGGAGCATCCATGAAGTCGAAGTCAATAAGGTCCGTTATACCCAAAGACATCAACATTAGAACAACAGAATTGAGGTTCGTTCGTTGAATTTCTGGGGTAGTATTTTCGTCAAGTTCATTGTAAAAGGCCCATTTTGTGTACAGGCGGAAGCATTTGCCTGGCCCAACACGCCCTGCTCGACCCGCGCGTTGGTTGGCGGAGGCTCGCGAGCAAGGAGTCACCACTAGGGATTCCATGCCTGTGCGCGGGTTATAGATGTTCTCTTTGACGAGGCCCGGGTCAATAACGTAAACAATGCCGTCAATTGTAAGTGAGGTTTCGGCGATGTTGGTGGCCAATACGACTTTGCGGGCTTTTGGAGGTGTAGGCTCAAAAATCTTCGCCTGTAGGTCTGTAGGAAGATTGGCGTAAATGGGACATATGATGAGTTCGGAAGCTTTCGAACCCAGTTTCCGCGCTGTGTCTTCGAGGTTTTGCTGCGCAGCTTCAATTTCGTCTTGCCCTGTAAGAAAGACTAAAATATCACCGCGCGGCTGCGAAAGGTGGATTTGGAAAATGGTAGTTACGGCAGCGGCAAGATAGTTAGCTTCAGGCTGAGGTGTGTAATGAATATCAACTGGGTAGCGCCGGCCGGGAATGTTGAAAATGGGAGCATCGTCGAAGTACTTGCTAAACTTCTGCGCATCCATGGTAGCGGAAGAGATGAGAAGTTTCAAGTCAGGTCTGAACCTTGCGATATCCTTGACCAGGCCAAAAAGAATGTCTGTATGCAAGGTTCTCTCGTGAGCTTCGTCAATCATCAGAGCCGCATAGCTGCTGAGATCTGGCTCTGTAAGAAACTCTCGTAGCAGCATGCCGTCCGTCATGTACTTGAGAACAGTCTTCTCACTGGTTTTGTCCTCGAAACGGATAGCGTATCCAACCTGTTGGCCTAACCTGACACCCATTTCTTCCGCCACACGGGCTGCTACACTCATTGCTGCCACCCGTCGAGGCTGTGTACACCCAATCTTAAGCCCGCCCTTAGTATAACCCGCTTCATGGAGGTACTGTGGCAGTTGAGTGGTTTTGCCACTACCAGTCTCTCCAACTACGATCAAAACTTGGTGTTCAGCAACGGCAGCAAGTATCTGTTCTCGAAACTGGTACATAGGCAAACTCTTTCTTGTATCATCAATCGTGGCAGCCTTCTTCTCCGCAGCATCCAGCATCCGCTGGAGCATCTGCTTCTCCGGGTCAAGACGTGTGGTGGCATCCGAAATGAAATTTATGCCCTGGCTATCGTCAAAAACGTACTCGTAGTCGTCCTCCCGTACTGGCCTTGCTATTTGAGCCTTCGCTCGTGTGGTTTGCTCATTCTCCCACTCCTCATGTTCAGTGATATATCTCTCCTCCTTGTGTCGCTTGTTGAGAATCTCTGCCTTATTGCTATAATCCGCGTCTGGTACGAGGTATCCTTCGAGGTGGTCATCGATTGCAAGCCGTTCTTCAGCAAGTCGGAGCGTTTCTCGATTTCTCGCAAACTCTTGGAGCTCCGCCCGGCTCAGATCAGGGTTATTGCGCTCCTCCTCTGCTTCATCGGCGACCTGTTTACGGAGAAGAGCGAGTTGTTCAGCCTCACGCTTCGCGAGATACTCCTGTCGGGAACGAAGACGGAGGTCATCGAGTCGCTCGGGGTTACGATCGCGAGGAGGCGCCATGGTGGTATTACTGAAGCATCTCCAATGTCCGAAAGGTATTTTATCGCGTGGTGCTGGGCAGCGAAAGATTTACCTGGTGAGCTTGCCCATAACTTTCGGCGTGGGGTCGAAATTTAATACCGTAACTTTCACTGACTAATCATCTTGATATTCTAAATTACCTCGTTTATCTTATCGCGATTCCAGACGATCATCCAATCACAAGCCGCTTACATAACGCTTACATCAGCTTGGATGACCGTTCGGAAAATTAGGAGAGGCGAGCGTCTGATTTATGAGATAACTTCGACCCCGAGATCATGGTGCCGATCAGGCAGGCGGAATATTTCTCCAGCCGCGGAGCTGTATCCGTTGACGGCGCAGATCCAGGCGGTGGCGATGTGCGATTATGTGCTTTTTAATCTTGTGGAGAGGCTGGCGGATAGGGGTGTGCTGAATGCCATGTTGACTAGGAAGGTGGCGTTTTGGGGCCCAGGGGTGGAGGAGACACTGTTTAAGAGTACGCTTCGAAGGCCGGAGAGTTTGATGGAGGGGTTTCCGTTTTAGATGGTCGGAATAGACAGTCAGCCGTAGTGAGTAGTGCTATTTGATTTAATGCTAGCAAAAGTTGCGGGGAAGAATTCTGTGTATGATATTTACGGGGCTAAGTAAGAGAGCTGTTGATATTAATACACGTAACTGTCTCTGCCGAGGATAGAGCAGACTTACTAAAGAATACTGACACGAGAAGACTGCGAATTAGAATTGAGGATCTCAGTCATCGGCACACTTCTCCATACGTGCTTGTCCAGCCGAAGCTTGATACTCCTGCCCAGTCCACTCCAACAAACCTTGCTCCTTCTTAAGCCTCCAAGCCACAAATGATTTCATCAACTTCCCAGTATCACTTCTACATCAGCGCAACCTCTCCGGGTTATATGAGGTGCTACGAAGCCTACATCCATTGAATTTATTGCCTTGCTCGCCGAATGTTATGGCTGCCGCGCGCCTCTGGTTACGCATTCAACCTCCAACGGTGTTCTCACGACTAGCCTTTTTTTTTGAAGATATCATGTCAAGTATAATTTTATATTAAAACCGAGGGGTTCATTCGAAGGTTAAAGAAATAGTACCACTAAATAAAGGCGCTGCAGCCAAAATATTTTCAATCACTTCCATGTTTAAAACCCATCAAACCCTCCTTAGATACATCGTACAAATTCTTTTTTGCATCGGTATCGTCTTCCTTCTCCTCCAACAATCTCACGACATCTTCATATCCGTAAATTCTTGCAAAGCCTGATGCTATCAACCCTGAAGAACTCTTGGTCTTGATGCGGGCGCCAGCTTCCAACAAGAGCCGGACTATAGCTTCTTGTCCATCGTAAGCTGCCCAGTGCAGTGCAGTCATTCCATCTGTGTCCTGTATTTCGACCTCAGCGCCAGCTTCTAGCAGCGCTTGGACAGCCTCATGCCCTTCCCAGATGATTCCATTACCTTCCCAGACGGCCCAGTGCAGGGCGGTCCATCTCATGGAATCCATGGCATTAATATCAACGCCTTCCTTTAGAAGCAGCTGGACTATACTCTTATGCCCAAAGTACGACGCCAACATCAGAGTCGTAAGATTCTGGGGAAACGACGGCAATTGAGAAATAGTCGTCCAGAACACTTGAAACCAAGTTGTAAAGCGTCCAGATCGTGAATCACAAAGCTCCAAGACCGGCTTTAATAGGCCCTGTTCTCCATAGGACTCAGACCGTCGAAAGTGGTTCCCCCAGTATTTAACTGCATAATCTAGGAAGTCATGATTTTTCACGTAATTTTCGACTTGATGGTCCCGTTCCGCCTGGGTTTGAGCGTCGAATGCCAGAGGCTGCTGCTCAAAAATGTCAAATGAGAGGTACCAGATACAGATTCTGGCAAGGACAAAGTTTGATTCCGCAGGTTCCAGGCAATGTTTCCAGGAGTTCTTCAGAGGTGTAGCATTATTATACGGCTTGACCAAAAATTCTTTCGCCGTTTGATGTACCAGGTGCACTCTTGAGTCAATTACTCTTATAAATGGGCCACAAAGGCCTTTAATCTTCCGACCCATAGCAGGTTCAAGACGGGATTTTAAATCCTCTATCGATCTATCAGTTTCCCGAAGATGCAGTGCGATGTTAAGCTCCTCGAGAGTAAGTGGCCTGAGCGTCGTGACGAGCAAGGTGAGGGCTTTTTTCGCTTGCTCTTGTTCTGGCATGTCTCGAAGAATCTTCTCATAAATCTCATCTAATTTTCCGGGCAGGGAAGTCGTTATCCTGTCAAAAGCATCCTCTGACGCTTCAGTGCTATTCTCCAGCAGATCAAGAATGAGTGATACCCATAAGAATGTGCGGTCGGCGTTTTCTGTAAGTCTGCCTTCAATCTTGAGTCTTGTCTCCTCTGAACAACTTGTGATAGCCTGCACATCTCTTAACCTCTTTTTAACTACCAGCCC
>Ga0307515_10006988_pt1 | contig 22417 bp, 12 predicted proteins | sample 17_EM_MG_FD_194513 | JGI IMG/M metagenome (GOLD analysis project Ga0307515, IMG submission 194513) | Populus trichocarpa ectomycorrhiza microbial communities from riparian zone in the Pacific Northwest, United States - 17_EM | ecosystem: Host-associated > Plants > Roots > Unclassified | place...
CGTAAATTAAAGATACCATAAACTGTTATAGTGCTACAATAAAGTAGACTAAATAACTACGTTATAGTATAAAGAGGGGAAGAAGGTGGAAAGGGGGTATTATATATAAATAGTAGGGCCAGCCGCTAAGTCACTAGTGGTAGGCCAGCCAATAGTAGGAAATAGTACGAGATAGTATAAAACAGTATGCGTTAGGTCAGTGCCGTGACAACTAGTATTGTATTACTTCTACTAGTAAAGCAGTAATTATTTAATGCTATATTTACCTTGCTAAGGCTAGGTTTCTATATTAGTACTATATAATTTAGATAATTGCCACCCTTATTTTATAACGCGAAAACTCCTACCTTTCTCCCTACTATAATATCGCGCCACTAGGTAAAAGCTAGATATATAACTTTCTTAAACGCTAGGGCGAGCTTTATACTTACTATATATAATTAATTAGCTTAAAATAGGCTATTGTCGGCAATAATTCTGCCCTTATTAAGAGGTTTTTTTCTAACTACTCTAATATAAAGACTTAGTATAATATTAAGGACGCTAATATATAGAATATGGATAAGACTAGTTATGCTATAGGCTTTATATATAGCGCTAAGGTAGTAGTTTTAAGAGGCAATATTATTAACTTTAAAATAATTAACGGCTTTAGGGAGTAAGTATTGTAGATTAATTTAATTAGAATATATAGGTAGATAATTCCACCGTTTGTTATTTTTAAGGGATGCTAATATATAGAATTTCTATAGTAAGAGGCGGAGAAAGCTATAGGTAAGTATATACTAGTAATAAGTAAGAATAGATAGTTAAATTAAGAGCTTAGAGTATGGTAGCTAGAGCACTTTAAGTAATATACTAGATAAACTATGGTATAGTAAAGGCTAATAGAGGATAGTAATAATAGTAAATATAATGGCTACCAGCTCATAATTATAGACGGCTATAGTAGCCATATTAAAATAAGTTTATTAAGCTCTACTAGTTAAAGAAAATTATACTAATTTACCTGCCGCTATATTTAACGCACCTTCTACAGCTATTAGATCTAATTATATTCTTAGTTATTAAGCAACTATATTTATCTAAAGTTAATAAATATACGGCTTGCGGTATTACTAGTATTAATAGAGAATACTTTCTAAAAAATACTAGGTAAGATTTGGCCGCAAATATATACTAAAGAGTTAATTAGAAGCGCCTTTAATGTAGTAAGCCTTTATCCCTTTAACCTAAATTAAGCTCTTAATTGCTGCTCTGTATAACCTTCTTCCACTTAACTATCTATACTACCGCCTTCTCTTAAACATGCAATAATTCTATCCTCCCCTATATATCCTCCCCTACCTAATAGCAAACACGCTTAAGCTTAGTATATACGCACAATCCTTTATCTAGAAACTATAGTAGAGGTAATAAAGGTAGTGGTTTTAAAGTTAATATAGTGCCTATAATCTTTAGAGGATGGCTTAGAGATTATATAGGCTAAGAATAATAAGCTTCGATAATATACTAAGGAGAGAAAGGCTAAAAAGAAGTAAAAATAGACTATAATTTCTACTAAGTTGGTTCTTATACTAGAGGCAGTAAGGGAGCTTGCTGCTGCTAAGCGTGCCGCTAATAAAGCCAAAGAGTAAGCTAGGCTTACTAAGGAACAGCTTAAGAAAGATTATTAGGTAGCGGTAGTACTTCTTAGGAAATAGATTAACGCCAGAAAGGTAGCTAGGAAGAAGGCTACTAATATAAGGAAGCTAGCTAAGGAATACCAGCGAGAGGCAGCGGAGGCAGTAAAGGTGGCAAGCAAGGCGCAGAAGAACTCCCTTACCGCTGCCAATATAGCTCGCAAAAAGAACACTAAAGAAGCTTAATTAGCGGCTTAAATAGCAGCTAATTATGCGTTATTAAAATAGTTAATTACGGAGGAGCTTTAGAAGCAAGTGGAGGACTCTATTATTGCTATTGCCGCCGCCGCGGCTCTTATTAAGCAACTTTAAGATACAGCTAATAAGGGAGCGGGAGAAGCTGCTTCGCTAGAGGATACTTAGTAAGGGTAGGAGAACGATAATATAAGTGATCTAGGCGATAAGGAGTCCTTAGATGAGGATGTTAAGTTAATTAGCAACTTTTAGGGGCTAATTAACTGGCCAATTAAGCTCTAAAATACTAAGGGCTGACTTAATATAGACTCTATAATATATATCTATAGCCTTAAAACTCCTTAGAAATAATACAATAATATTTAATGGGTTTTACTAGCGTTTTGCCACTAAATTAATATTTAGTGGCATTTTGGTATTTAAATTAGTTAAAACTATAGGGTTGATCAAAACCCTATAATCTACATTACCCCCCTACTATATTTTTCCCTCTAACCTTAATAGCTCCTTTATTAGAATTAAGCGAGAGGTGCTAACTAAGCTTTAGATATATTGCGAGGATAAAGTCCGCATACAATCTATATAGACATTAGCCGCATCTACTACATCACAAATCAATTAATATTTATCGTCTGCGTCATCTCTATTATTAATTAGATCCTTAAGATAGCTCCACTATAACCCTATAACCTTATAATTCCAATAGGTTATAAGCCTGGGTAGTAACACCTCTCCTAACTTAAAAATCGACCCCTAAAATAACCTCCTCTACCTTAACCTTAACGACACCTACGTATAATTATAAGGCCGGTAAAATCGCCATTTTTAATAGAGATAACTTTGTAGACTAGGAGCGCACCTATAAGGCAGCCCTAATTATAGCAGAAAGATAGGATTTTATTACTAGTACAGAAGACTTAGCTTAAGTTAATTTAGCTAATAGGAGAAGAAGATAAGGGGAAGCAAACAAAATTATCTATAATTCGATAGGAGACGACCATTAGGAAGAGATGCGTGCAATAATAAAGGCGTATAATATTTAGGGAATGTAGGAAGGAATAAAGAAGTTTAATAAGGCTAATAACGAGGTTTACATCTCTAAACTTCGCAGGGAGTTTTATAGCACTATATTTAACCCTATAAAGATGTAAATTATTAAGTTCCTTTATATACTAAATCGATTTAAGATTAATCTAGCCTTAATATCTTAAGCACTTACTAACGATAATATTAAAGAGCAACTCCTCCTAGCCCTACTAAGCAATATTATATAGTATAATGCAAAGACCTAGTGTCTACGAGATAAACGAGACCTTAAGAGCTATATTACCCTTCTTTAGGAGTAAGAGACTGCTCTCCCTATATAGACTGCTATACTTATATATAAGAGAAAAGACAAACCTAAGGAGAGAAGGGGAAACTAAGGTTGAGGTTAAATAAGGGGCAGAGGTTATACTAGTAGATTTAATCATTCCTTATTACGTTATAGCTCGTTATCTTAAGTAACTAAAGAGCTAAGATAACTAGAAAGAGACGAGTGCAAAGTATACTATTAAAAAGGTCACTACTAGAAAGACTATCCCCTGCTTAGATAATTCCAATTTGATAATACTAGGAAGATAGATTAAGGTACTCCTAAGGTAAAGGAAGTAGGGAATGTAGCTATAGCTAAGGAAGAATTCGACAGCAATTTAATCTACTTTAGCCTTAACCCTAACCCTAAACGTGCTATACTTACGATAATATTACTAGCTTAGGCTCTTAACTTAGGAGTAACTAAGCATTTTACTAGTAACTAATTAGACCTAGTATATTTAAAGAGATGGAATATACCTTATTAGGTCTATACTGCGAATAGGATTATTATCCCTGCTATAGGCTATAGCTAAGTTTAAATTGGCAGCCTAAGGCTAAAAGACATCTAGCTTATACCTTTGTTTAAGATAATTAAGCTAATCTTAGTAAGGACTCTTACTTAAGAAGGCTACTTAATTACCTTTAATATAGACAATTAAGCTATTGGCTAGCATAAATTAGGGGTAATATTTAAGGCCACTATAAAGAACAACCTCTATATACTATAAGAGCCTTAAGGAGCATTTAATGCGATAGTAGAAGTATATAATTTATAATTAAACGTTAATAAAACAGATGCTAAACTATAGCATTACTAAACTGGATACACGAACTACAGTAATCTACTTAAGCTATAGTACTCCTTACTAGGCATATAGCTTAGGAAGAGAGTAGTGCTAGTTAGCAAGAGTATATACAAAGTTTATCTAGCTAGAAAGATACGAGAAATACTAAGTAAGAAGACGACTAAGTGTAAGAAGATACCTAGTTAAGGGCTATATTTTAATACTATGGGACAAATCGGTATATTAATTAGAGCCTATAACTACTACCTACTAGCCCTAGATAACGTCACACACTATACTTAGGTTATCCCTCTTAAGACCCTCTAAACTAAAGAGGTACTGCTATATATTAAAGAGATTATCGCGAGGGCAGAGAGGTTTACGGGGACTAAAGCTGTATAAATTCGAGCGGATAATAGAAAGGGGGAGTTTAGCCGCAGATTCTAAGACGAATTAATACCCTAGGGTATTAATTTTAAGCCTTACCCGCTATATAAGCACTTATATAATAGCGCAATTAAGCGCGTAATTTATATAGTCGACTATAAGATAAGGTTACTTCTATTTTAAGGAAATATACTAGTAGAGCTCTAGTACTACGCAGTTAAACACACTATCTAGATTAAAAATTAAGTACCGACTTTAGCACTTCTATTTAACAACCAGTATAGTAGTGCTATTATACCCTACGAGGTATATACCTAATAAGTCCCTAACCTTAAAAATCTAGTTGTTTTTAGGTATTATGCTAACCCAATTAATACGCTTAAGAAACACCCTAGAAAGTATAACTTATAGATAAGACCTAACTACGTCTTTATAGGATTAAAAGGGAGTAGTTAATTTAAGATAATAAACCTATATACCCAAGCAATTAAGCTCTTTAGAGATGCTAAAGTAAATAAGTATAGGTTCCCTTATAGAGCACGTTAGGTGCAGGCTACGAGCTAAGCTGCGAACTAACCTAGACCTCCCCCTATTACCTTAAACAGGCCGATAAAGACTCCAGTTGCGAGAACTAAAAGTAGGCCAGATAGTAACCGAGTGGGCCGCTTAAGCTAAGTGGGAAGCCTAGGTTAAGACTAAATAGGCCATTTAAATTAAGTGGGAAGCTTAAGTTAAGATTAAGTGGGACACTTAAATCTATAAGGTAATGCTTAGGGTAGGACGCCTATATAAAGTATATTAATACGCATTCCTTATACGCAGAGAACTAGGTCTAAAAGGTTACCAAATATAAGGGTTTTTAATAATATAGTGGTTTAGTTAGTAATAGCTATAAAAGCTATCCACCTAGAAGCTAAGAATACTACCTCCTTAGGAGCACCTATAGCACTATTTAACGCTATTAAGCTAGATTAGGCCTTAAGGGAGGACGCTCCTAGCTAGATAAAAGCTATCTTTAACAAATTTCTTTCTCTTAAGAGAATGCATACCTATACTATTATAAGGGGGACAGTACTAGAAGGAAGGTTGTTACTCCTAAGTAAGCTAGTTCTAAAGCATAAGTACAACGCTAAGGGAGAAGTAATTCGCAAGAAGGCAAAACTATACATTTAGGGAGATAAGTAGACCCCTAATATCGACTATTTTAAGATATTTACGTCTATTATACAATACAACACCTTCAGGTTCTTAATGGTAAAGGTGGTAGTAGAAGACCTTAAACTTAACTATATTAACGTTAAAACTATATTTTTAAACCCGCCGTTATAAGAATAGATTTATATGCAGATTCCTAACCTATTAAGAGACTTTAAACCTAACCTTAAGGGGGTAAAAGACGTCTACTTAAAGCTAAATAAATTACTTTACGGCCTAAAGCAGGCACCGAGAGAATGGTTTTAGATGGTTAAGAAGTTCTTTAAGAGTATAGGTTTAAAAGCAGCTAAAGCTAACCCTAATCTCTTTATAGGAAATGAGTATATATCTTATTATTCGTTAATAATATACTAATCGCAGGAAAGCGCTGAGACCTTAATATTATAAAGATAAGAATTCTAAGAGAATAGAGATGTAAAGACCTAGGCCCTATAGAGGTATTTATAGGCTTCCAAATTAATCAAGATCGTACGAATTAAACCCTTAAGCTATATCAGACGATATATACCAAGAAGCTACTTAAACGGCTAAAAATGGACAACTACAATCCGATTAAGCTACTAATACCAACAGGTACTATTCTGAAGCTTAATATTAAAAGTCCCCTTAAATACAACAATGCGACAGTATACCAACAGATCATTAGCTCTATAATCTACCTATTAAACTGCATACGTCCTAATATCAGCTATACTATTAGTCAGCTAGCTAGGTTTATAGCAGCACCGGGAGAACTACATTACCGCTTAAGTAAGCAGCTACTACAATATCTAAACGGCACCCCCAAAACAGGAATTACCTACTTAAATTAAGTAATTTGCCTACCTCTATGCGAGCTTACATTACCTACCGGCTACAATATCTTTACCGACACCACGTAGGGAACAGAACACGATCGGATATCATTCCAAGGCATAGCAGTCATACGCTATAGGGGAGCCGTAATTTGGATGGCTCAAAGACAGAAGTCAACGGCATTAAGTTCAATGGAAGCAGAGATCATGGCAGCATCAGAAGGAGCAAGGTCAGCAGTATGGCTTAAGAAGCTGACGAGAGATCTAGGGGAGAGAGACAACAACAACAACCCTTTTATCCCTACGCTCTACTGCGACAATAAGGGTACGGTTAACCTTTCATACAACACGAAGCACTACTAGAAAGCCAAGCATATCAAGACTCGATACCTCTTCGTACAAAACAACATAGTTCAGCGAGATCGACTCAAAGTGGTACATATACTAGGTAAAGATTAACCTAGAGATATGCTCACGAAACAGCTACTAATCAACCAATTTACGAAGCACTGTGTAACGCTAGGAATCGGTAACTAACGGAGCAAGTGACAGAGGTTTTTCGCCCACTATAGGTTTTCCCTCCGTATGTAGGCCAAATGGCGCTTACAAGGTATTTGGGAATAGCTTTATAATTGCCTATTTAGAAAACAGACGAGCAGACGAGAAGAGCGTCGTCAGCATGGGGGAGTGTCAGAATTAAGCGAGAGGTGCTGACTAAGCTCTGGACACATTGCGAGGACGAAGTCCGCATGCAATCTATATAGACATCAGCCGCATCTACTGCATCACGAATCAATCAATATTCATCGTCTGCGTCATCTCTATCATCAATTAGATCCTCAAGATAGCTCCGCTGTGACCCCATGACCTTGTAATTCCAGCATCCTTACTGCAGTCTGCACAAGGTCGTTCACTGCTGGAGGTCTACACTGAAAAATGAAACAAGCTCCCGTTGACCTCTACCGGGCTCTACCGCGGTGTGAAGGTCTAAAACTGTATTACTATAAGGACCCAAATCCGCAAATCGAATTTATTAATCTTCTCAGCTCTGACACGAACCAAGGGACTACTGGTACGCATGAATATATTTTCAAAGTACTAATAAACTCAGAACTGTTCGCTTTGAAAATAGTACCAACCCTCCCTTTTTCTTTTCTTCCATTCTCTTGAAAAGGAAAAACCAGTTGAGCCAGTTTAAGTGTTCATGTCGATCTGAGTCAGGTTGTCTTGCCACCGACTCAGTTACCTACCCTTGACTCGGTCACCGACTCCCTATTACGTACCCCCCTCCCCCTGTACCTGCATCTACCTTATGTATATATAGTCTCCTTTCTTCATAGTTTAATCTACACACGAGTCCTCCTTTCCTGACCTCCTTTTTGCGGTTGACAGTTCACCATTAATTCGTGCTCACAGTTCAAATTCTATAACCCAGCAGCCGTCCGCAACATGCTGACGGACAGCCAGAACGGTCAAGTTACTGACGACACGCTTGTCGGCCACATGGAACCTTTCTATGATGAATATCGTGCGTACGGTCGCATCTCAGAGCACCAAGGCAAACGCAAAGGCAGCGTTGCGGTTCCATGCCACGACTTCCTAAGCATCCCAGCATCACATGAAACTACGCTGGAGAAGGACTTCGGAGTCAGCAAATGGGACCGGTCGGCTATGGAGTCAACGCTGAGTCCGTCGCAGCAGCAACCGTTCCGCGCGCCGGTCAAAGACCTAGTCGAGGCCGTTGACGATGTTCCCGCCAGCAGCAGGAAACTTAGTGGCATATTGAGGGACCTACGGGAACTGTGTCGCATGGGGGTGTACCCGATGGACGTTTGCGCGCACAAATACCGCGGTTGTCGCCTCGTCGACTTCAGCGTCGCCTGGACACCGCATTTCATGTTCCGCATCCGTCCGCGGTGGCAGGCTGACGGGCTCTACAAGCGGCTAGACCTGGTGTATTTTGATGCCATGGTGGAGGAACTGGGGGTTAGTACCACAGTCAAGGCAACACCGAACCAAGAGTATAACAAGAAACTTCGACCTAAGAAGCGCTAGGATTACAGAATGCCTCCTGTGTGATGTTTGCGTTCCACGACTATGTTGCTGATTATGAGTAGCCAGGTTTTTCCTTCTATCTTCGACGTCTTGCTCCATTGACGCCCAATCAACCTCCCTATAGCTGCTTGGTAGGTAATTCGTGTCAATCGGAAGTCCGTGCGTCAGGAAAACTCGTGTGAAGATTGATCTATGAAGAGAATGAAGCTATATACATGATGGATGAGTCATAGGCACCCCTGATCTAACCCTAATCTAGCAGTGATCGGCACCAGATCGACAGTTCGGTATTGAGAGATGTCGCTATTCTTACGGTAAATGACTGAACCGAGGCTTGGTCTTGCCTCAATAGTCAAGACGAGTTGGACCCCGTCAATATACAGCTTAAGCAAGGAAGTGTACGTGGCCTTGGTATCAAACACTACTTCTCTTTCTCACTAAAGACACGTGGTGCATCGGGCACCATTGGGAAATAGCAGCCGCCTCCTTCTCTCTCCTGGGTCTTCTAAGATGAAACTACATCTTGACATAGTCGGAAATGGTGAACCTCCTGGGCTAGTCAGTACGGACAAGGTTCTTTCAAAATTACACCGGGCGGCTCAACAATCAATCACTACATTTATGGCAGTGCACTATAATCGATTACACTCAACGTGAATTATCGAACACATCAGAAGAGCTTCCAGTGATGGTAGGCTGACAGCAGAATTGAGGAAAGTACTGGCGATGCTTACCTAGCTATATTTGCTTGAGGACTGACATGGTGTCAAACTCTTCTTTGACAAATCGGGCCATATGCAAGTGTCCACCTAGTGATCCTTTGAAGATTGCCAAGGGAATTCCACCGCTCTAAGGTCTAAAAGCTCAACGGTATATTAGCTCGAAGCCAAGTCCGGTATTTCGAGCGTAAGACGAAGTTGACCCGAGGGTTTATTGAAGGATGTAGCTTTTATCATCTACCAAGCATGTCTACAGATGCAACGATGCAGCGCTATGCAATGCCATATCATGCCTATGTCACATCAAATCGTCTCTCTTCCTCATGCCCAAGACTATCACTGCTATTTTGACCAACTCAACCTCGCTTCCTCACCTACCTCGTCTGCAGCCCTCTATTATACCCTGAACCTCCTCCCCCTCAAATATACGTCCTATCCGCAAAACTCTCAATCATCCCCTTCGCCGAAGCCTCATACTCCCTCAACTCCACCTTCCCGTCCTCCCCAATCACCGTATTCGCCTGCACAAACACCTTCCTCGGCGTCTTCTTACTCAACACTGCTGGCCTGAGCTTCGTCGCATACCAGTCATCCACAGCCGTAATCTCATCGTACATCTTCCTACCCCCCTCCACGTCCGCCGTCGCCTTATATATATGCAGCCGCTGCAGATACTTCTCGACAGCCGGGCGTCCCAGACTCAGGATCTTGGAGCGCTCGAGACGGATCGTTAAGTCGCCAAGATCCTCGGCGTTGCTCTCGAGCTCGCAGAACTCGACGCCAGCGTTCAGGAAGGTGCGCAGGATGGAGAAGCGGGCCTGCATGTGGGGCTGGCCCCACTTGCGGCCCTTGGGGTCCCAGAACTCGAGCGCGGCGATGCCCGCGTGCGCCATCGAGAGGTACGCCGCGTAGAGGATGTCGCCGGCCGGGCCGTCGATGTCCTCGCTGCCGTCGCCGAAGCCGAAGATGGAGAGCACGCCGAAGTCGCAGCTCAGCGCCATGGCGACGCACTCAGCGCGGCACTCTTCGTAACTCCCCGCCATGGCGCCGAACACGGAGCCCCAGGTCTGGCCAGGTTTGTACCAGCTTGTGACCGGCTTGCTGGTGAGCGGACTGATGGGCGGAGAGTTGATGTCGAAATTGTAGTTGCCTGGAGAGGTTTCTTGGAGTAGCTTGCCGCAGCCGTGGCCTAGGAGTTCGTGGAGCCCGACTTGCACTTCGAAGGCGGCGTCGCGGCAGCGTTGGTAGACGCCTAGATCGGAGGGTTTGATGAAAGGGATGGATTCGTTGGGGGCTTTGGCTGAGAGGACGTTGCCGAGAGAGACATTCTTGAAGCCTAGCGTTTGGCGGATGTCGTCGTAATTGGGTATGTTAATACCTGCTGGAATACTTTGTGTTGTCAGTATTTCGATATCACTGTTAGGGTATAAAGGGGTTTGCTCACCCACTTCCGGCGAATGTGAGAACCTCAAGGGAGGTGAAGTCTGGACTGAGGAACTTGTCTTTCTCAAAACTTTTGTCCCAAGGAAGTAGAGGGATAAGGCTTGGAGCAGCTTCGACCAGCTTGCCGAATGCTTTCGTACGCTCCTGGTTAACCATAGCAACGAAACCTTCCCACTCGCCTCGGATGCCATGAGGATCGCGGTATGTCTATGAATTATAAGCGCTACTCGACCCTGAGGGCAATGAGCGGGCATAGCCTCAAATACCTCGACAAAGCCAATATCTGCCTCAACCTCCGGGCCCTTATCCTTAATCCAGTACCTTTGGCTTTCCTTGTACGCTTCTAGCGACCCAGTCCGGAACGACTTCACATACTCCTCCATCATACTTGCCTCCGTCCGATTCGAGGCATACTTCTTGGCATTCTGTAATGCCTCCGCAATGGTGCCCATCTCTTTGGCATAATCACCAAACACCAGCTTCAGCTTCTTCCCCTTCAGCTTCCCCTCCAGTTCCCACTCCGACTCCTTCAAGTCCCTATCTGCCGACCCGGGGTTCTCCAACGCGGACGCAATCAAGACCTCAAAGCCATCCGTTGTCTTGCGTAGCCTCGTGTTCTCAGGCAGCAGCTTCTTCCCCTCAAGAAAGTCGCTGATGATGGATATTTCCTCCTTCGTAATGTCCGGCGAGTCCGGATAGTACGTGCTCACGTGCCCCTGGTCGGGATACCCCAAATGCATCTTCCCAACATTCTTATTCACGAACACGCCATCCTTTATTTGCTCATATATCTCTAGCGTCTGAGGCGATACTGCCGCTAACGCCTTCAGCTGCCGCTCATTGAGACGCGGGACGAACTTCGAGTCGCCGAACGACTTGAAGTTACCCAGGTTTCCGAGGAACTGGGCCGAATAGTCGAGGAAGGCAGCGAGCTCGTCATCTGAGAGGCCAGCTTCTTTCTGCAGGGCTTTCCAGTCACCCCGGAAATAGTGGTGCAGGGCGATAATGAAGTCGTAGATGTGCTCGGATTCGGGGGAGATTTGGCGCAGCACGATACGTGTTCCAGCGAAGCAAGCACTGAGAACGTTTAGCGGGAGCTTAGTGATGGAATCGAGGCTTTTCAAACACAGATAGGTAGTGAGCATAGAGCTTCTCGCCCCCGCTCAGAGCCTCAAAGTGGGGCTTGATCTGCAGTGGAACGATGGAGGGGGGACTGTCGGCCAGGTATTGTTTGAGAGATTCGGATTCCATTCTAGATTTCCGGTTTACTCGGACGGCAGCGAATATCGGTGTGAGAGAGCAGGGCTTGGTGCAGGATGTTGGGCATCAAGAACCGATGGTAAGATCTGTGGGATCGCTTCCAGTAGCCCAAGAGAGCAACCCAAGATGTAGCGAGGGTGCGGGGCAGGATCATGCCCTGCAGTAGTGTGACGACCAGCCAAAGCGAAGCAGACCTAACCCCTATCCCTGCGAAGCGAAATGCCCCGTGTAGCGGAACACAATCGGCGGCCTGCTAACCAAATCCAGATTAGTGCTGCGTGCTGGGCTTCGACGACCTAAGCGCGCGTAAAATAGTCTTTGTCCAAGCCACACAGCTAAGTAGAAGCAAACCCACTAGAGACTCATCGTTTCATCACACAAGTCAAAATCATGATTTCAAACCCGCTACATTTCTAATCAAAACATTACTCATCGCCCCCTAACCAGAGGTATAAAATATAATCCTTCCGCAATGTAGGTGGGTAGCAGGAGGTTAAAGGACATTTTAGAAGGCGAATTCCATAATGAGAACCCGGCCGGAGACACACCCAAATACCACAATACCGTCTTGAACAGCAACGCGGATTGGTCGATATTCGGACGGAAGCCAAAGAAGCCTTTCTCCATTCCGACTTACCCAATGTTTACTAACAAATATGGACGGCGGAAGACTTGGTCTAGAAGGAGCCGCGTTACTGGAAAGACGCGTGCTGTATAATGGCCCTCTGTCGGTTTGAAGAAACGTCCCATGATCGGAGAATGAGAGACTGTAGATAACAGAGTCAACTGTGAGCGTCTGCAGCACGGCGCCCGACCCGGCGTCCCACAGCTTGACCGTGCTGTCGTCCGATGCCGACGCCAGCGTCCTGCCATCCGGTGAGAAGGCCACGGCTTTGGCCCAACTCAAATGGTCCCGGAGCATCTGCAGCACGGCGCCCGAGCCGGCATCCCACAGCTTGACCGTGCTGTCGTACGATGCCGACGCCAGTGTCTTGCCGTCCGGCGAGAAGGTCACGGCGCTGACCCAACTCGCATGGCCCCGGAGCGTCTGCAGCACGGCGCCCGACTCGACGTCCCACAGCTTGACCGTGCTGTCGTCCGATGCCGACGCCAGCGTCTTGCCGTCCGGCGAGAAGGCCACGCAAAAGACGCAACTCGAATGGTTTTTAAGCGTCTTCAAGGCCGTTCCTGAACTGACCTCCCATAGCTTAACCGTCTTGTCACCCGATGCTGATGCTAGTAACTTGCCGTCCGGCGAAAAGACCATAGAATTGATGACACTTGAATGACCCTCAAGCGTATATCGACCCGCTACTAACCCAGCGTCCCAAAGATCGACAGCCCCGCAGCCTGATGCCGATGCTAATAACTGGCCTTTTGGCGAAAAGGCCACGGCGAGGAGGCGGCCTGCGGAATGGGCCCGGAGCGTCTGCAGCTGCTTTCTCAAGCTGGCCTCCCACAGCTTGACAGTCCCATGCGATGCCGATGCTAGTACATTGCCATTCGGCGAGAAGGCAACGGCAACGACATAGCTTGAATGACCTTTGAGTGTTTCTAGTAGAACTCCCGACTTGACGTCCCATAGCTTGACCGTGCTGTCGTCCGATGCCGACGCCAGTGTCTTGCCATCCGGCGAGAAGACCACGGCGTTGACGGAAGCCGAATGGCCCTTAAGCGTCTGTCTTAGTTCCCTATAGCCGGCGTCCCACAGTATGACCATTTTATCGTACGATGCTGACGCCAGCGTCTTGCCGTCCGGCGAGAAGGCCACGCCGGTGATGTAGCTCAAATGGCCCTCGAGCGTTTGTAGTACTGTGCCCAACCCAGCGTCCCACAGCTTGACCGTCCTGTCGCTCGATGCCGACGCAAGCTTCTTGCCGTCCGGCGAGAACGCCACGGCATTGACGGGACTGGAATGGCCCTCAAGCGTCTGCAATAACGCGTTCCGGTTGCTTTCAACCTTTGGTGACCTTTGTACCCATCTAGGTATATATTCTTTGAACTGCTTCCTTATTATGCTAGCCGTCGGTGCGAATACAAGCGCACTGCAGTATGTCTGCAGGGGAGCCAGTTCAATTGCTGACCAGTTATAGAGGATGAAGCGCTTCGCGTCGTGGACGAAAGCTGAAAGAGAGGGGCAAGCGATAGACTAACCGAATTATCAGCGAAGGCTGTTGCCACGCTAGAGGTAAACTGACAGGAGCAAATGATTCTAACAAAGTGATAGCATGGTTCCCCTCAGATACCTTGCCTATCCAGCCGAGGGCCTCAAGCCAATGGAGTAGATGCTGCTGTAAGAACTGATGCACTTGGTCGTTGTCACGGAGCTGAGTACAGCCCTTCTGAAGGTGCTGAATCCAATACAGACATGCGTACCGGACTTCATTTGGAAGACACTGCTCTACTCGACTGCCCTCGATCTGGGTTGCAAGCGTACCTGGAGCGTTCACTTCGCAGACATCCTGCTTCAGAAATGTTGACATAAGCCGAATACAGCTTTTCGCTAGCATTCGATGTGCTTGCTTCTCGTCCACCCAGAAATTTGGATCCTTACACCTGCCGTTGCTAAGGAGGAAGTCGCGAAATGAAGGGTGGTGTAGACGAAATAGCTGGTTGTAGTCCTTTGGAATGTCTACAACGGAGTGCAGATCCTCCAGTGTCTGATCGATGTCTTCCCTCGTCACAGGGAGCAACTTGTACAAAGAGTGTGCAGAAAGAGGTGAAAAGAGAATGACGATGCTACCAAGGATCTGCCTAAGCATACGATATGACTCCTTCTTCTCCTCCTCCGTGTACTCCGAGGAGACGGAATGACTAAGAACAGTTGTGTAGATCTCGTCGAGGTGCTTCTCCGGTTCTGTAACGGCGCCACCACTACCCTTGAGAATCGTATCGAGTCGTCTGGCTGCAAAACGTTTCCCTTCGCGGATAAAGCGACAAGTAGTTGCGGCCCAGATGAATAGTCCACATGCATTCTGGACTAGTTGTCTGACAATTTCTTCGCCCGGCCAACTGGCATCTAGAGAGTGTTCCTGTCGGATAACTTTGAGATTGTATTCGAGAAAGATGGCGATATCGTTGTCAACAATTGACGGTGATGTGTTGTGGAGCATAAAGTCTTGGTATTCCCCATCCGGTATCTGGCAGAACCTATGCCGAATGGGGGTCTCCGGTCTGCTCGTCAGAAACACTCGTAGCCGTACCTTCCCCAACGATCGAATCTCGGCCAAGAGATGTAGGATGATCCGGATGTCATCTTCGTCGCCGCACTCATCAAGCGCGTCAACTACAAGAATGTACAATGTCTGGCGGCTGGTGCCGTCTAGCCTCGATAGCGGTCTGAGCACAAGCTCATTCCACTGGTCGCGAAGAGATCGGCTCGCAATGTCGCTGTGCTCCGTAACAGCACCGCTAACGTACTGGTGTAGAGTGGGTATGCTAGTTGCAAGCTGCACAGCAATACTCGTTACGAACTTGCCGGCATGGCTAACATCTCCGCCACCTCGTGAGAAGAAGAAGCTGGCTCCGAGACGCTGCTTGTCGAAGTAATGCCGTGCGACGGTCCGGGCGATTGTGGACTTCCCGGTGCCGGCCAAGCCATTCAACCAGAAGATTGTTCGCTCATCTTGTCCATCAGCCCAGTTGTATATCACTCGACGGAGGTCAACGCGGGTATCGGGAAGGCAGGTGGACTCGTGTTGCTTCGTGTACGAGTTGAAGGGCGCTTCAGCGGCGTACGGTAGGCGCTCTAGTGGGTAATCTAAGCACTCGCTGTTAGTCAACAGCTTTTGTTATTATGTGAGACTGGATGAACGATAAAGCAGTCCACTTACCACCATAGATTTCTTTCCGCAACCTACGCAATGCATTGCCCGTACTTTCGCCATATATAAACGGCATGTAGACGTCGAAAATGCCTAGCAGAGAATACGCCTTGTCCTCTTCGCGCTTAGTCTGACGATTTTCCGCCCATGACATCCGCTCGTCGACGCTGAATTCGGATAAAGGAGTGCCTTGCAAAGCACCGATCGGGATTCCTGTTATCTCGTGAATTTGCCGCTCTAATAACTTCTTGTCGCCGAGCCGCTTTCCTTTTGAGCAGAAGAATTCAACCGACGACGGAGCAAGGAGCTCTTGAAGCGTCCAGCCGCGGGTAAACCATCGGCATTGGCGAAAAGCTGGCTCCCATGGCTGTGAAGACGGGCTGCTCTGATCGTAACCGCTTGTCGAAATATCTGCCAAATACACATAACATTTTTCTGCATTGCGATACCAGCGAAACATAGAGTTAATAGCTTCTTGAAGCTCTACGCTATTCGCTTTATCAATGCAGCAAGTATCCACCCAGAAGTATCGCAGACCATCGCGTGCAGTTTGCTGTGCGCAGAAGCGGAGTTTGTTGTATCCGAGTTTCGTCTTCTTAGGTCCTATGCTCATGTCCTTGAAGCCGATCTCTTCATGATCCTCTCCCCATGTGTGTGAAAGGATAGCATAGGGAGGGATGTTGTCGATCAGATCATCGGTCAGGCTGAACTCGACGTTCTCGTCAACTCGCAAAAGACGCATGTTCCACGGCGAGATTCATGAAGGCAGTGCGCAAAGAGTTGACGTAGTGGTGCATGAGAATCCGAATAATGCAAAAAGAATGTAGGGATAGGGGTTACCAGCATGCCAGCATCAGTCTCGCTAAGCTAGCGGGGCACCGTCTCGGCGCATCCGGTTGAAAACGCGGGTCGATCTTGGTGATCAAACGGCAGAATTTATACCTTTTGAAGTAATAAGCACAGTATTTTTTTTACCTATTTTGGTTAGCGTGATTAACACGCGCTTTCAACCGGATGTTGCCTTCTGGTCAACACGAACCTCTGACACCGATTCCCAAGGAAAATCCCTTCACGAACCATGTACTACGGCCGCATCATTCATCGTCTGTCAAGAGGACATATGTCTGCTGCAGTGTCTCGCCTCCCCCACTAAACCAAGCAATCATCCACCCCAGAACCTTCAACGGATTCAACAACATGATCACTGACCTCTAGCCAAATCAATTACCAAAACACCTGAGGACCGCAGGTCAATGTTAGGGCACCTGCTCACAGGGCAATACAGCATAGCTTAGATTAAGAACCCGCTTTAGACCATTGTGCGGACGTCCACCAAAACCCTACTTTTGAAGGTAATCGGCCAGACGGGATAATGATCGAGTCTCGATAGGCAGATGGATTAGGAACCATCAGCAACAGCATAAATCTCGCTACTCAATTCGCACAAAAGTGCTGTGAGGTTGCCTCCGCATAATTGTAACGGAAATCCGTATGTTGTTATATAGATAACCAAATACCTGTCTTTGAAGTAGGTGCTTGGAGATTTTTAAATTCGCTTGGCTGTATCTTCAGCATGTATTAGAAGGCAAGCATTACATTAGGTGATTATAATCATGCAAACATCTCGTTAGCGCTGCTGTATCTTTTGATAACAAATCTCTTCAAACGACTCCTGTCAGGTCTGCATATCGTGCTATCAGTGAAGTATCTCTAACCTACGATTCCAAATAATATCAGCAAAACAAATGATAATCCGGGCTTCATTACAACCATCCAACCTCTCCAATTACCAACAATCTTTTCTAACCACCTACAACTCCATCACAATAGCCACCAACCCGACCACAACTACCAAACGCCAAGATGACAGTAGAGGGACAACTCCCAGTCCGGCCGCAGACACGTGCGCCACCTCCGGAAACCCAGCATCCTTGACCCCATCCACCCTGCACACAACCTGACACCCCTTACTCTTCCTCTTCTCCATCGCCGCCGCTTCCTCCTCCCGCTTCCTATACCCACCCCCAGGCCCCTCAACCGGCCCACTGGTATTGAAAACTAGCTCGATCCACTGGATGTGGTACTCTGCGGAGCCGCCCACGCTCATGTTGCCGCTCCACTCGCCGCCATCGCTCCACATGTTCATGGTGAGCCCGGACGGCTTGCGCGGCACGCTGTACGTGTTGTTAGCAGCCTCCACGCCGTCGAGGTACCAGAACGACCGCGCGGCCAGCCAGTCGATGCGGTGCGTGCGCCACGTGTCCCAGGAGGGGAGGTTGGAGGAGTTGAGCGAGGACTGCGGGATCGCGTTGCCGGAGTCGTCGACCGAGGGCTGGTTCGTGTATCTGTTTGAGAGTTAGCCGTGCGCGCGCTCGGGTACGCCGAGGTAGGGCTTGAGAACTAGGGCAGGAGAGGGGCGTGAGGTTGGGGGATCGCTGGGATGCAAAACGCACCGGATCATGTCGACGGGGTCGTCCGTCAGGATCTCGATGTCGCTCTCGTTGTTGTCGTCGTAGAAGGTGAAGAAGCCGGCCACGGCGCCCTTGTCGCCCACCACGCGCGCCTTTACGCGCAGAGAGGCGTGCATGAGGTTCTTCTGCTCGTTCTCGACCTCGGCCGACGACTGGAAGTCCTCCAGGCGGACGGTGCGCAGCGCGAGGTACGTGTCGTAGTCGCTGGCATAGCTGGAGGCATTGTTCTGCTCTGAAATTCCCTCAGAAGAGTCAGCGAGAAGAGCCACTGCTGTGGCTCCAATTGGCAGAGCTGGAAGGAGAAAAATGAGTGACGGGGAGGTGAGATGGTGGTAAACGCACGTATATACACATTTGCGGGCGAGTTCTGCATCCGCACGGGAAAATCACTCGTGCTCGGCTTCCCCCAATTCTGGATGCCCCAGTCTGCATTCCACGCCGAACTATTCAGGAATGCCTGATCTGGAGCTAGTTCATCCCCCGCGTCCTGCGAGTTATTCACTGCAGGAGGCGTCACCATGTACTGGTTCTTTGTAGTTGCAACATTGCGAAAGTCCCAGAACCGGTGGTACTGGAAGTACGATGGCGTGTTCCCGGTCTCAACGACGTAGCAGGAGCAGTTGGGAGAGTTATCCTTGAGCAAGGTGGCGTTCTGTGAAAAGCCAAGATTGATGTGGAGAAAGAAAGCGAAGATCAGCGCCGGGCCGGGGGAGATCATCGGTGTGCAGCGGGTGGAGTTTTTGTGGCGCTAATTGGAGTTCGTGTTGAGATTATGAGCTATAAATTAACTACGTGTAAATGGGAGGATCGTAATGCATGAAAGTAAAGAATAAGTGAGTGACGAAGTCAAAAAGGCTGCATATGAGGGAATGGGAGAAGTAAACGGAAGAAGGCTGTGGAGGTCATGACCCTGAAAGGAGGCCGTCAGTTAATATGGACTGCAGCGCTTCACGATGCTGGCCGGGTGTTCCTGAAAGCCCCCATGCTGCTCTAACCCTAAACGAGACAGCTAAGCACCGGTCTGGGCCTTTCCCCTGAGACTGAGGGACTTAACGCGAAAATCTAAATGTAGCGTTACAGCTAAGCTTCACTTCCAGGCCCTTGGTTGCCCGCTGCTTCCGTTCCGCTACTACAAGGTCATAGGACTCCTTGATAAATTTTCCAATCCGCGTTGGTTTCTAGAAGACATCTGGAAACAGTGCTAGCATCTAAAGCTTCGCCAATCTGTCCCGCAAATGCTTTCTAGCCCACAAGAGATCTGATTTTCGCTATCTTGGCATATGTACAAGTTGAATCCAGACCGTAAAACTAAAGAGACATCGGATGCAAAAGTGTGATATATTATAGAGGCATAGGGAAAAGTGGGCAGTAAATACAGGCCCTAACAAGAATAAGCCACTGGAGGCATGGAGAATTCAACTCCAACAAGGAACTCCTCTTTGAAACAACACTAGTCAAAAAACAGTCGACGACATGTGTAGGTACTCAGCCAAAGAGTACGTAAAGTTAGCATTCAAGGAGATATATATCCGAATAACACCGGCCCGCCGTTCGGGTACGAATTGAACTCCTCAAGCTCACTCAGATCATGAAATTTGGTTATCGGTTTTGATGCTCACGGAGCCGATTAGTCTACGCTGACCCCAGTCCGGACAGCCTGCCGTGCACCGGACGTTGAATGGGTTGAGCGAACTTCGACACCGGAACGACGTCGTTTGGGATCTCCTGGTCCGTATTCTCCATGGTTTCATCGTCGTTTCCCATTATTTTTGTTGGCACCTCTGGAATATCCTCGTGCTTATATTGCTGGAGGCTATGTCGGTCTGGCGTTGTCGATGCGCTCGCTATTGACATCGAGGTGCTAGATCGGTTGTGCACTAAGTCTGGAGTGGGAGGAATGCTAGAGTTACGACCAGGGTGCAGGAAGGACGAATCATCATCGCCAAACTCACTTCCCTGATTTGACTGACGCTCGTGGCCGTCTTCTGAAGCTGCAAGTGTGGCTGCGGGCCTCTCGCTCTGGTGATCGTCTTCGCTATCTGCTCGCTGGGCTAGTTGAAGGCCCTCAACAGCAGCAGCGCATTGCTCCGAGATATTTCGAATGATGTATGCAATAGCATCAGTTTTGTCGCGAAGATGCCTGTCGGCGACATCTGCCATGCTGAGGGTGGAGAAGCGTTTCCGCGAAACTGGGCTATTGAGTAAACGATGTTCCATATCCGGAGAGACGTCCTCACCATCGAGGTGCTTACCATCCACGGTACTAGCCCGGCTGAATGCTCGCGATGAGTTGCGGGAATCCAAACCTTGAACACCGCGAATAGTGCCAACCTCGGAGGCATCCTTTGGATCAACGTGCCCTTCCATATCATCTTCACCCTCTTCGGGTACGTCCTCAAACCCCTCCTCGATGTAGTTAGAGATTTCTGGTGCTTGGCTAAGAGACTTGACAATATGCTCCATATGGTGTGTCTGACCGTCGATCAAAGCACGCAGATGTAGAACAACACGTTGAGCCTCATCCCTTTGGCGAAGAATAGTCATGTTAGTGTGCTGAAGAGCAGAAAGCTCTTTCTTGTTGCGTTTCCTCTCACGTTCCAGCTCCTCGGCAATTTCTTGCTGTAACACCAATGCTTCAAGGGCATCGTCACGTTGCTTCTCGGTTCCTGAAAGACGTACAGTGAGACGAGCGGTATCATCCTTCTGTTGGTCGATAAGGCCGGTGAGACGACGATTCTCACGCTTGTGGTTCTCGATCTTGACTTTGAGCTCTTGGGTCTCCTTGGTAAGCTGTTCGGCAAATGCCTGGAATTTGAGGAATTGCTGCTTCCAGCTCTCGAGTTCCTCGACCAAGAAGTTGTTCCTCTTCGTGACTTTGGAGAGCTCGGTGTCCATGCGGCCCTTGAGATTAATGAAGTCTTGCCAAGCCTCCATAGCATCACGAGAGTACTGATTCCGTTCTCTGACAATCTCATTCAAATGCCTCATTGAGACCTTGGTCATCAATGGTTTCTTGACTGAGCCACCAAAGATAGCCTTTACACCCGTGTTGCGCCCCTGTAATATAAGATTAGCTATTGGCACAAGGAATGTTATTGAAGGAGTCTGACACTAACCAGTTTCTCGCACACGTGGTCCATGACCGTCATTATGGCGTCCTGGTTCCACCAGTCTGGGTCCTGGATACTTTCGACTTCACCGCGCATCACGATAATCTGACCGGCAGGGATCAGTTTGCCGCCTCCGTATGCGGATCGGAGATGTTGTGGAACACCTGTTGGCGCGACCTCGCCATTAAGCGCTTGTGTCAAACGGTTAATCATCTTGGTCCTCTGACCAGGTGTAAGAGCGGTTGGCGGGCTCGATGTTAGGACGAAATTGCGATCTAGATCAATCACCAATGCGTCGGTGGGAGCAGTGAACAGTGTGCGGCATTCAGCCGTGATACCAAGAATATAAGGACCAGGTTCTTGTACTAGCTCCTTGACGTGACGTGCATGAACGACAGGAACATACAGACCACTCCATTCGTACACGCGTACACAGAATCGAACTGTTTCAGCAGCAACTGTGAGCATAGCTGGGTAATGGCTCACGAAAACGATGCGTCGTGTTGGCGAAACCGCGGCTTCAAGAACTCCGACAATATTCGGGATTGACAAACACATGAACAGCGGCCACATTGCGAAGTTCTGGAATCCGGTCGGAGAGGAGGGAAATTGATAGCACAAAGCGTAGTCTTTCATGTCGATTCGGACTAGGTCATTCAATCTGGGGGCTGGGAAGCTCAGGATACGTGAGACCTCCTCCGCATGGAAGAGATTAGTTGCCTTGTTCCAGTGAATCCACATTCCACGGAGGTAGTCGCCAAGAAGGTTGTATAGTGGATATCTGGAAAGAAAGCTCAAGCAATACGGAATCCAGTAAGTCTCTTCGGTGCTCTCAAAGAAGTCCGGTTCCGTGCGCTTGCGAAGATCGCGAATTGTCTCAGCCCTCTTCTCGTCGGCCCTGGACCACACGCGGAGCGCGATACCATAGAGGGTGTGAGACGAGTCTTGCTGAAGAACAAACGAATGGTGTACACAATGAGGCTGGCTCCTACCGGTACAGATCTCGACGTCGTGAGGGAAGCAGGCCTAATCAACAGTTCAGCCTCGAGCGCGTCAGGACGAAAATTTCAGTGAGAACATACTCGCATGGCAGAGTGTAGTGACCTCGCGATCTCATTATC
>Ga0307515_10006989_pt1 | contig 22416 bp, 18 predicted proteins | sample 17_EM_MG_FD_194513 | JGI IMG/M metagenome (GOLD analysis project Ga0307515, IMG submission 194513) | Populus trichocarpa ectomycorrhiza microbial communities from riparian zone in the Pacific Northwest, United States - 17_EM | ecosystem: Host-associated > Plants > Roots > Unclassified | place...
GCCTGGGTCAAGGCTGTAGCCTTCTCCCCGGACGGCACCGTCGTGGCATCGGCATCGTTCGATCGAACCGTCAAGCTATGGGATGCGCGGTCAGGACAGGAGCAGCAGACGCTCAGGGGGCATTCGGGCTCGGTCAAAGCCGTAGCTTTCTCGCCGGACGGCACCGTCGTGGCGTCGGTATCGAGTGATCGAACCGTTAAGCTATGGGATGCGTGGTCGGGACAGGAGCAGCAGATGCTCAAGGGGCATTCGGGTACGGTTAACGCTGTAGCCTTCTCCCCTGGCGGTACCGTTGTGGCATCGGCATCGTTCGATCGAACCGTTAAGCTATGGGATACGCGGTCGGGACAGGAGCAGCAGACGCTCAAGGGGCATTCAGACGGGGTCAGCGCTGTAGTCTTCTCCCCGGACGGCACTGTCATGGCATCGGCATCGCACGATCAAACTGTTAAGCTATGGGATGCGCGGTCAGGACAGGAGCAGCAGACGCTCGAGAGGCATCCGGGGTTCATCAGCGCTGTAGCCTTCTCACCGGACGGCACCGTTGTGGCATCGGCATCGTACGATCAAACAGTTAAGCTATGGGATGCGCGGTCAGGACAGGAGCAGCAGACGATTAAGGGGCATTCAGACAGGGTCAACGCTGTAGCCTTCTCCCCGGACGGCACCGTTGTGACATCAGTATCGAGCGATGGAACCGTCAAGCTATGGGATGCGCGGTCGGGACAGGAGCAGCAGACGCTTAAGGGGCATTCAGGCAGGGTCAAGGCTGTAGCCTTCTCCCCGGACGGCACCGTCATGGCATCGGCATCGGACGATCGAACCATCAAGCTATGGGATGCGCGGTCAGGACAGGAGCAGCAGACGCTTAAGGGGCATTCAGACAGGGTCAACGCTGTAGCCTTCTCCCCGGACGGCACCGTTGTGGCATCAGCATCGAGCGATGGAACCATCAAGCTATGGGATGCGCGGTCGGGACAGGAGCAGCAGACACTTAAAGTTGACTTCACTCTTAGTGAGATTTTATTTTTGAACGAATCATACCTAAATACCGATCGTGGGGTTCTTGACATTACACCTACTCCTTCTAGTTCTACGTCTTCTGTTACTATACCATTGTTCGTCAATGAAAAATGGATCGTTCGCGGTTCAGAAGCTCTACTTTGGATTCCCCCTGAGTATCGGGCGCTAAGTGTTGCCGTTTTTGGCGAGTTAGTTGTTCTCGGGCATGCATCGGGCCGCGTTTCGATAATCGAGTTTACTTTACAAGCTAAAGTCTGAACCACCGCTAAATCATAGAATATTATTAGTCAATACAATGGCTTTGAAATGAATAAGCATAATTATCCTGATAACTATAACGGTATCCCTTAACACGCTTGCGTCCTAAGATTAAGTGGTCCGTGCAGAACACTAGAATCAAAACAACGTATATAGCTTTATTTAATTGATTTAATTGGCTAGTTCTTATCGATAACAGTAGGACGCAAACTAGCGTGTTAAGGGATACAGAATTTATAAAGACATGTATAGTATTAGGTGAAGCTAATAAGCGTATATATTTGCCACGCCTTCGCCAAATTTTAGACTGATAATGTGTCGAGTTATAAGAATTGGATCAACAAACGGCAAGGGTGGCTGCACCAACTAAACTAAAGCCACCGGCAACTCACACACTACTTGCTACGTTAAAAGTACTGTAGGTCGTGGGTAAGGTAAAGTGCAGTGCCAAGAGCTGCAGAAAGTCCGTGTGCTGAGAAAATCTCGAATGCGGAAAGCGGAAGCCGATATTGTAAGTCCCTGTAAAGTGACGGAATGACGCCAAACTAAGACCAGATGCATCATTTCCGGACTTATGAGGTCGCCACTAACCATTGATACGCATACACCCCCTACGCAAACAAGCTTAGATCCTTCCACTTCATGTTAGAATATCACGTATTTAACTTGTTTACGCCCGTACCTAAATCAACACCTCGCATTTGCCTTACCCTTATCCAAGAGCCTGCAATAGTAGAATGTCGTCGCGGTCGCGAATCGCATTGGTAACTCTACTCAGCGGGAGCTCTCAGCATTCGAGCGAAATACTGCACTACCCGCGGGCGGGCGCGGGCGCGGGCATGTCCGTAGAGGCAATCCACAGACGTCAAATGGAGGCAGCAGCACCCAATCTAGTTATTGCAGCGCCTCGTAGAGCACTCCGTAGTTCTACCAGTCAACATAGGACGATCTTGAAGGTATTACACACCTCGATTTTCGCGATTTAGGTATAAACAAGTCAAACACGTGATATTCTAACTTGAAGTGGAAATCTAAGCTTGTTTGCGTAGGGGCGTTTGCGTAGGGGCGTATGCGTATCAATTGGGGTGTACGCGTATCATTTAGGGGGTGTATGATTGGCGATCTATTTTAACACTCATTGCTCATTCGTCGCAGAACGTGATAGCGCAGAACAATTAAATTTTCGAAAAATTTCTAATGCGCATTATGTAGTTCTAAAAATACAAAGGCGTAAGATAGAATGACGGGGTTTGCAGTATGAAACCCAGTGACAGGCATGAAATGCCCATGCCGTCACGCTTGAGACCAACTTAGACGGATTACCCAGAAGCACTATTTAAAATGCCGATGATGACGAATCAACACTACTAACGCCAGCCCAGACATGCATTATACGTGAAAAAGAGACCCGCAGATAATTCGAGCCACAGCCTAATGAGGCAAATAGAGAAATCTCGCCTGAAGATTGTGTTCCATTCCGCCCCAATATTCCTCTATTAAACGCCAGTAAAGTACCTATATGAGCCTCTCACATTGTCATCCTCCCCCTCCGCTTGCTGGACCTTTGCCCTGGGCTCTCAACCTCCATGCTCATAGTGCGTTCCCTCTCCCTTTCTTCCGTCTCGCGCTTCAGCAGCAACTGCTCTCTCAACGCACGCTTGCCCTTTCGAATGCTTCTCTCCTCTTCTGGTTCGACGAAACGATGAATAGTTCTGTGATCCAGGATCCGCTCTTCCTTGTCGTGTTTGCCCTCCTTATCAGTCTTTGGCCACGCGTATCCATAGAGTTTTGAGTGCCGCTCACAACGCGGACACTCGCTGCGAGTAAGATACGCGTCTTCCTGCACGAAGTCGGCCTCGCATGTGCGACAAGCCACCCAGCGACTGTATTTCGCGGAGAGCAGAAGCGGAGTTAGGGTATAGTCACCTGGGCGTCGTTGATAGGTTGACGTGCCCGACTCAATAGAGTCGAGCGTAGTTGGGGTGACGTTGCCAAGGGTCTCCGATCTGCGGCTTTGAGAGCGCGTCGTGCGAGAGACTGGGGGTGTTCTAGATCGCTTGCGAGCGACAACTTGACGGAGCACGTCATCCAGCTCGTAGCTAGAAGATAGTTCAGAGATATCCGAGGAAGCGTCATCGACAAGAGACGTAATTGCTGGATTGACTATGGCTATTGTTGAGACCTCGCTTGTGGTATCTGCTACCATACAAGTGACTTCTTTTTTGGTGATCTGTTGTGTACCTGTCATAGTGGTGTCTCCGTCAACCGAGGTTGCCTCAGTTGATGGAATTGATTGAGGTGATCCATCAGCAGTAGATGAAAAAGGAGAAGTAGATCGCGATATTTCTGCTTCCTCTAATGTGACAGTAAGAAGTCCGTCGCGTTGTTGGTTTCTTATCTCTCTTGTCGCCGTTGCAGTTGATGATACATTTACTGTAGGGTCTTCGATGCTTGATAGAGGTATTTCTTGTCTGAGTGAGGATGTACTGCGCTCCTTCTTAATACTTGTCAGCCGCCCGGGTCGTCCTAGTCGTCTTGATTCGACCGAAAATGACGAAGGGGCAACTTGAGCTTCATTAACCCGCTGCCGTTTCCGTTGGTCTGGCGACGATGGCGACGAAGGCCGCGACGGATTTTCACTTTCCGAGACATATTTTCTCTTTTTCCTAAATGAATATGGGCCTTCCTGTAGAGCTTCTTCAGGCACAGGCGTGCCGTCTTCGCTCCCGGCCTTCTCGCTGATAGGCACCCAGCCATTAATCTGTTGCTTTTCGCATGATGCACAGAGACATTCTTCATTATCATCACCGAAATAGCCTTCGCCATATGACACTGTTATTTCCTCACCGATCTCAATGTTCTTGACTGAAACGATCTGCATCCCGTGTGGTCCTTTTGTAGATAACCTTGCATTGGCGTCGCAATCATGATTTGCAAATCGCGCAGGCCCCAAGAATAGCGATCGAGTCTTCTTGCGGCTAGATACAACAATACTGAAGTCGCGTCTTGTGAGATCTAAATTTTCTTCTTCTTCTTCGGTCATGGCAACCTGGATGCCACTGAGGTATTTAATCTCTTCTCCCTTCCTAATCTCTTTTCTTGCCGTGACAGACGCTTCATGTGTAGTAATCGTATAACGGTTCGTAGTAGTGACTTCAAAAGGACAATCTGGCATATACATGTTCACGTACTTGCGCAAATGGCGTTGGAAGTGTTCTTTCTCGTCAGCAGTCGAAAGCCGCTGTACGTAGTTGCGCAATCCCTGCAGCTGGAGTAGCTGCGTAACTGCTCCCGCCGCATCTTTTTCGATAATGACGGTTTTTCGAATAATATCCGCTATCTCTTCTTCGTGAATGCCGCGCGAAGCTGAATAGCGCGCGCGATTCTTGCGAATAGTGGTCCAGTAATACACCTGCGTCAAAAAGAGTAGAGTCAGCGTAAGTGACCGCGCATGGGTTTCTGTCGGGAGCGACCCTCGAGGATGTGAGATTGACTCACTCGGTCAACAAGCGCATCAGTGATTAGGTCGTCATATGAAGCAAGTTGCGAGAAGGTCAAGCCGCCCTTTTTGGCAAGGGTTTCTCTCAAAGCCATGGTCTCTTCGGCGATTTTGTGGACCATGAGAATACAAGGAAACCGCTATACTCGCTGGTCGACAAGGCGAAGGTCTGACAATCTGTTCCTTTGGGCGCAAAAGGGGGAGGTTGGGGGGTGACGTAGGAAAGGGAACGAGATTTACAAGGGTTGTGGAAGAAAACAGAACGCCATGCAGAGAGAAAAACCTAAAAGAAAAACACAAAGAGAGACGTGGCGAAGGAGCGACTGTTGCTGCTTTATGCACAGCTGAAATGCTGAATTGACGCGGTGAAGAGAATGCGTGAGACGCAGGCTGAGTCGCGGATGGGCGGCGAACACCCTGGCTCGAGGATTTGTTCTGGGGGCGCGATTCGAGGCGAGGCGCGGAGGAGGCGCGGCTGGGATTTTTCACCCGCAGAACAACTCGCGGAATCTTCCATTTCCGCCTCACCCTTCGCAGAGACGACAGCGAACAAGCAAACAGCACCACCACTGCAAGGGGCCGACGGTCAGGAGGGCTTTAGCAACTTGAGTTGTGGTAGTCTAGCAGAATGATACAGCTCAAGGTATGAGGTCCATTTATACAGGGCTGTGTGACAAAAACCGGTCAACTGACTAGGACTGAGCTAGACCCTCATCAATTGCATCGACAACTCCGGCGCCGCAATAGTCGAGTGCGTAAATGTTTTGCGATCAAAGAGGCCTGCCAAAGTTGGTGCGTGGCCATACCTTATCTCAACTGCAAGAACTGTCGAGACTTCTATCCTACCATTCCCCTTAGCACCTGTGCTCCATTATAAACTCGGCCTTTCGTTGACACGCCACCTCTAGGAGACCGCATAGTAGTGGTAGTTCAGAAACAGCGTAATTTCGGGCCTGAGTCTGGTCCAGGAGGCAGCGTCTCTATCGGCGCAGCGCACAAAGTACGGCGAGGTGATATACGGCATGCTATTATTGTTCGGACCGCGAAAAAATACCAACGGCCAGACGGAAGCGTGGTGAAATTTGACGACAATGCATGTGTGTTGATAAATAAGGCCGGGGAACCCATTGGTTCCAGGTTGAACGGTATTGTCGCATCGGAGTTACGGGATAAGAAGTGGTCCAAGATTTTGTCATTGGCACCGATGCATTTATAGGCGTGGAAATCTTTATGGGAAATGTTCAACTGTAGAAATAGTGTATTATGCTTTTGTATAGCATGTCTATGGATATCAAGACCCAAAATCGCTAGAGCACCAAGCAATAAAATTAATCATAATGAACCCTAAACTCCGTCTCAATGCCATATATTCCATATTGGACCGTTTGCGCCGGAGATGCTGAACGTTAAGGATACGTCTAGACTTGCCTATTGCCAAACATTTCCGCAGGCGCAACACACGTAGTAGAGTTTCTGATAGCCATAGCGTGGGTTAACTATGCTTGAATGAATATAAGAAAAGAGACAGGTAAACTCTCACCATTCCTGTTTCAGCAGTTCGCTGCTGTGATTGGAAGAAAACCGCCTCGTTCTCGCCACAAGTTGGACAGGGTTTTTGAATCCTGGGCAGCTATACGCAAGAAAAGACGACATAAGTTAGCCAAGCATAGCCCAAAGATGAGCGCAACAAGCGACGAAACAACGTGCGAGCACGCTCAGGTCTTTGAAAAGTGCTTGTTCTCCTGTTGAGGGGTTGAACTGTGATGTGGAGTGGAGGAGCGAGTAATGGGACCATAAAGAGCAGACTCTTCGTCGTCAGCTTCGATGTAGAAGCCATTTTCTGTCTCCTGGCCGCATATCTCGCAGAAGACCTCCTGTCCACACATTGTACAAAAGTCGGGAAGGGGGCCGGAAAGAGATGTGTCGGAAAGAGAGTCGGAAAGACCAACCGTTGGGTCCTGGCCGACGTCCTGGGTGATGCCGGCGGTGTCTCCAACCGTCGATGCTATCTCATGGCGCATAACACAGGCAGATGGGGCGGGCTCTGTAAAAGAGCAAGTGCGGCATGCGAAGAGCAGCTGACTGTTTTCCTTGTCTTCCTTAGGGAAGAGGAGGTTGGAACTGTTTTGGAGAGTTTAATTAGTAAATGCGCATAAAGATAGAATGATGCGGTTGACTCACCATTCTGAACAGAAGCGAAACAGAATCTTCTTGGGCGCCGCTTCTGCCGCAGTCTCAGAGGCTTCTGGTGATGCAGACATACTTTACGGCTGCTGAATGGGGAGTGACGAGTGCTTGGTGTTGCGATGAGTGTGGGGGGTGCGGGGTTGGCGGGTAGCAGCAGAGGTTAGCGTTTGGGAATGCGGGCCTACACTTGTCGTATTAAAAGGGTTGGGAGTCGGTGCTGAGAAACTGAAGAAACTAAGAGGACGATGCGCGTGAGACAGCTTCTTGAAGAGGCTGTGAATGGCTTCAGAGTCATTTGGCGCTAGCAGCCGCAACCAGAATTAATTACGACACCTGACTCATCTACCCTTGGCGTGTAACTAATCACCTGGGCAGCGGAAGTGCCACTCGTGCCGCTCAACACCCCGCGAGCACAGACGAGGCTCACTGCGGCGAACCGTCCCACGAGTATTTGACAGCTCGAGTTCCACCGCTAGTCAAGTCGCCGCGGTTACGGCTTCATTGCACCGCTATCTCATCGAAGAGTCCTTTCTACACCTGTCCCCTTCCCTGACGAAAGAAATCGCATAGCTATGATGGTACGTCCCTACGCCTTTTTCCGATTAGTATCGTCTACTTGCCGCTCCAGTCATCAATTGTTGACTCACATCTCTTGTCGCAGGAGGAATCAGGTCTTCCATCAGGCTGGGAAGTCCGCCGCTCAAATACGAAGAACCTACCATACTACTTCTGCCCTGGGACCAAAGAGTCGAGATGGGAACCCCCAGCAGATACAGATCCAGAGAAGCTGAAGGTCTACATGGCGAAATTTCATAGCTCTAAAGGCCTGAATGCGGAAGGCCCCGGTAACCATGATGGAAAAATTCGATGCGCACACTTATTGATAAAGCATTACGGCAGTCGTCGACCTGCTAGTTGGCGTGAGGCTAAAATCACCCGCTCCAAGGAAGAGGCCATGAGCATTATTCTGGCTCACGAAGCGCGGATTCGAGCGGGAACGACAAGTTTGGGAGACCTTGCCATTACCGAATCTGACTGCAGTAGTGCGCGGAAGAGAGGTGACCTGTAAGTTGGGCCAGCGCCAGCGGGTCTGGCATATATTGATATAGGTTGGGCAGCATTCACTAACGAACTCGTGATAGGGGCTTCTTCGGTAGAGGTGATATGCAAAAGGAGTTTGAAGATGCTTCATTTGCACTCAAACCCGGTGAGGTTAGTAGGGTGGTGGAAACAGCCTCGGGATTGCACTTGATCGAGAGGTAAGCTTTTCTCTGCACGTTCGGAAGCTTTATCACCACTCGTCCACGTGGCATCACAGCTACTAATTTAAAAAACTTTGCTCTACTTAGACTTGAGTAGGTGTTCATGGTGCCGTCTTCGGCGTTTGGATTATGCTATGCGGTCGTCCAAATGGGTGTATGGAGCAATGCCAGTGGCACAAATATAACGCACCTTTCTTGCCCACGAGGTCCCAAGGGTTGGTTGACGTGGTTCGGAGAGATAAGCCCATAAATGGCATAAACATTTTGGGGGCATGGGTCGTCATGAGGACATTGAAACCAAGTAATTACATGTGTTACTACGGAATCTACAACCTCTATCACGCAGTTTGTCAAACGATGCACCTCCTGTCTATTTTTGCTTATCCACCTACCACGCTATCATATGACTACTGACCAGGCGTCTAGCCTCCCCAGACTAAGGGTTTTTACGGAATGCAGATGCCGGTAGAGACTAAAAGGTATATCAATACCAAAGGCCCTCCCAACCAAGCGACGAGGAGCAGAAGATTTTTGCACCAACACAACGGAGCATCTTAGCCCAACACCAAGTATCAATTCTGCAGCGTAGATCCTGCAACGCCATTCCCTCTCGTGGCGTTCCCGGGATCGATTTACCCACCCGAGACAACCCGATCCTCGCCACGGCATCAAAAAGTCGGACAGACCAATTGTGTCTGACACTCCCGGTACCTGCTTTGCAAGACCATCACAACTCGAAAGATGGCCTAGACTCGACTCCCGCCAAGTGCCACCCCGCATTGGCCTGTCATATCACGCCAGCCCTGCCTCTCCCGCTTGCAGCCGCTCTTCCAAAGGGTTTGGGCTTTCGGGTCCACGCATCGCCCTCCGATTCGGTCAGATCATCCTGACCAACGAGTTGCGTCAGGTTACTATCCACCCCGGAGCTGCGATAGAGTTTCCTAAAACCTTCATTTACCGCAAGGCTCCCCCGCCACGACTGTTCTTCATCCCGCAGCAGCCCGCCAAGATCGCCCTCACGCTCCGATCGTCCTCACCACCTAGGCAACACCAATTGAGTCTCCGCCATCATCTCCGCCTCTGACAAAATTATTACTACCTGACCGGTCATGGCCGTCGCTCCTGCGTCTCCCTCTCATGGGAAACCCATCTATGCTTCTCCGACCAGCAGGAATCCCAATCACCAACGCCGCCCATCTGTGCGTCGTTCCTTCTCCGCTACATCCCCGATTCCGTCCACTCCCAAAATCGAGACTCCCCGGACTCCATGCCCTAGGGATGGAGATGCTTTCAGCTATAACCCAGCTCATCTCCCGGCGTGGTACATGCCACAAGACCTTTGGGCTCGCCTTCCCCGCCAACTTCTCGCGAGCTTAGCTGCCATGCAGCATGCCGGAGCTGCCGTCCTTACTGGCTTTGAGCGGCTTGAAAATCTGAGCGGGTCTCTAAATTCTGTGCCCGAGGAGAAATCTCAATTAGGCGGACCCGAGCTTGGAGATCGCTTCGCTACTACTATCGTCAAACCGCGCACTGCAAGCAACGCTAGCAGCGCGCGACACGACTCTGGCTTCTCCTCGCCAATATCAGCATCGCCACCTTCATCCGTCTCCTCTTCTCCTCTCCTCTCCTACAACCATCCAACCGCATCCATCTCTCCCCTATCGCTCTCTCCGACCATGAATGCTGCTGCCCAAACCAGTCATCATCACCGCCGCGCCTTCACTACTCCTCTCAACCCACACAATGCTTACTATGCTGCCGAGCTATCCTACTTGCGCACCGACTCGCTTCCACGCCTCCGACATTCCGCTCGCAGAGTCGAGACGGAATGGGCGGAGTGCAAGCGTGCTGACCGTGCGTTTGCAGACTCGGGCGCAGAGTTCGAGGCATGGTGGGTTGGGAAGAAGGAATTGGTCGGCAGTTTGGACGACAAGGGCAAGAGACTCAGCATGTCGGTGGGTGTCGGAGTGATGAGCATGGGGTGGTGGGGTGCATGAGTGCTAGTGAGGTGGTTTGTAGCAGTGAACCAAAATGCCCAGAGACGGAAGGGGGAACGCAGGCTAGAGTGGGTGGAGCTGACAGTGGTTAAGATACACGCATAAGGCAGGTGGGAAGGGGAAAAGTGCTGCGGGTCGAGGCTGTTTGGCGCTGCATGATGGGAGTATGACGAAAGAGAAAAGTTTAGATTTCCTACGTAATTTCTTGGGGCTTGTGTGACGATATTCCTTCTTCCATTCTTCATGACATCTATCTGGGCTTTAGTAAAGTAGCCGTGATGATTCTCTTTGTTTTAGTATCAGGATTGATTGAAGCTCGCGCTATGGAATATTTCCTTAATACTATCTTAAGAGCCTTAAGATGCCTTTCGTGCAACCACATGTCCTTCTAAGCTCGTGCCCTGTGCTACTGATAGCTCTTTGCCCCTCATCCCTGACGGGAGCTGCCGCTGCCCCTTCATTCGACCCTCAAAAAGCAAGCCGAAATCCCAGCTATCTACTCGACCGTTGGGACGGGAAGAAAAAGAAAAGCTGGTGGCCTAAGATGCTCCATGTGGATGGTCAGCGACGTGGAGAGCTTGGCTCCGCATCAGGCGTGCTCAGACCATCAGGCGTGCTCAGACCATCAGTTCATATCGAAAGACACACTGCTTGCCCATCTGAGCCGCATACCCGTCTATCTCCTCGTGGATCGACGGAATTAACTTGTGGAGCCTACTAGGTATGTACATGCGACCTAAGATCTAGACAGTACCGGGACGAAGGAATTGGTTTTGTTTAATACAGCTTAGAGCGTAAGAAGTGGGGTAAATCTTAGGGTAAGATGAAGCTATGCTGCAGTATACAGTTTTGGGCCTGAAACCGTTCCAAGTTTCCCAAGCGATCGCTTTTCGTTTGCCAATGGGTGAGTACCATGGTCTTGGATCTAAGTGGACTGAAACGCTGCTTTGATATCTTTTTATCCACGTGGTCGTCTCCGAGCAGTGCTATTCTTCCTGCATTCAATCTAGGAGGAGTTATGCACGATCATACTTTTGCCCTTCCCTCTTCCATGCAATGCAGTGCAATGCGATGCAATGCAATGCCTCCGCGCTTTCCATCCTTCCATGACTTCCGAGGTTCCCTCATTTGCTTCACACGTTCGCTATTCAGTCTTCAACACCAACACTAATCACTCAGCGCTTCTAATCTCACGAAACCCGAAACCGCCCCAGTCACGCAAACTCCACCCCATGTCCATCCCGCTCCGCAAGCCCGCAGGCCGCAGCGGCCCAACCCGCCTCCTGCACAGCCGTCCCAAAAAAGATTCCAACCCAACCTCACTACTGCATCGCTACCGTACTTCATAAGCCTCGAGCGCCTTCTCCATATCCGCTAGGCTCATGCGATCGCCATACGCGTCCATCAAGGCGGCATTGCGATCGCTCTTCTCGCTCTCGGCGGGGCTAGGCGAGCTGTGCAGGGGCGAGAGCGGTGTCGTGCTGAGGACGCCTAATACGACCAGGGAGGCTGCCAGAGCGGTGCTGAGGGGCGTGTTAGTTTGGCAGTTCAGGATTGGTTTGGGGTACGAGGAATGAGGGAAGGGGGTAAGTACATTTTTCCTGCTCGGCCGCCGGCTTTAGGAATGTTGGGCGTGGTTGGCGGTTTGGAGGTGTGGAATTGGGGCGGTGCGGGATAAACACGGGCAGCGGTGGAGAAGTGACGCGGTGGAAGAGGTGCGTTTTGAAGCATCGTGACCATGGTGGCGGCGGTGCGTGTCTTTGGATGGGTTTAGAGAAATGAGAAGGTTGGAATTATATTTGATATGTGCGGGCTGTCCTTGACATTCCCGATATAGAAATATCCGAGGTGAGGTAATTCCAGCACAAGCGCTTGACAATGCCAGGCACAGGTGAAAGTTTTTCACGAAATATCCCTCATGAAATTAGCCCTTAAGCTCTGAAAAGTCGTCGCTGTATGTGCCAGCAGCGTATATACGCAGCTCAAAGCTGCGGTCGCGTCATATGACATCGCTCTGTGCGGGGCGAACAGGTGACCCTCACACCATCATCTGAAGTCTCGCCTAATCCCGTAACGCTCTCCCGTAGATCAGAGCCTCACCCATGGGTTAACGATCCTTAACCGGCCGATTTCGCACTGCAGCCTTGCCAAACGTGCGCGCATTGCACTGCGCCCACGTTGCACCGCGCCGCTGAGTTCAGTGCAGATAACGATGCGGCAGAGCGCTCTCATACGCGGGGCATTGGAACTGCGTAGGCTAATCCCGGGAGCTTGGTCTGCTGTGATGCTGGGCTTCGCGCGAGTTGGGCGCGTGCTGGGGGGACCTAGGGAGCGTTGGGCGATGGGGTAAGAAGGGGTGAAGTTGGAATGTTCCGGTTTCTGCCGAGAAGGCTTTTCCGGGAATGTCGGGAGCTGATTCGCCAGCCCATCATAGACTACTTTCATTTAATCCAGGATTGCATTGGTTTTGGGTTTAAGACGGACTTAATATTGTTGTTCGGGGGCCGAACAACCTGTTTGTATTGCTGGTGATAAGTATTACTACCGAGTGACTTTCGGAAAAGACCTTTGTCTCTTGAACCGTCAATTATCGTCCTACGTTATCGATAAGAATCCGGCCAATCAGGAGGCATATATGCACGGGCAATATCCTTATCGATAACGTGGTACACTGACGGTTTCACTGTAGGCTTTGCTGTAGCTGCTGAGAACATCAAGCCGTGCAGAGCATCTGACTAATAATCTAGTTGTAATCGAGCGTATATGGCAGTAATATGTCCAGATATTTCCTCTACCGATTTAATATCAAATGGTATTTTTGGGAGAAGATGCAATTATGATATGCTCCTGTATCGTATTGTCGATCCAGGTCGGATTTTGGTGATTACCCCGTTCCTGTTCTAGTTGCCTATCACCTTATGATTTCATACTATTTCTATTACCTTTCTATTACCTATTACCCGATGTCGATTAAGCGGCAATGAGGTAACAGTTTCAAATCAACGTCAGTGTCGACGTCAGCCTTTGCCACCTACCTAGTGTATATAATGAGGCTCTAGCCCCTTGCAATAAGACATAATTATCATTCTTTTTATCTTTTGGTCTTCCGATCGACACGTATAAACTAACAATCCTGGAAGCTGCCCGACCTAAAAATAGCTAGAGAACCCCCTGCAATACAAATAATTTCGGAGGCTATTCAGGGGGCACGGCAATCCCTCTATGAAAAGCAAAACAAAACCCAATTTCCGCGGTTCTAGATCGATACATAGTCGACCAAATAGGCACGTAGTGGTTGAAAAGGGTTTCTAAGTCGATAGTTTTCTGATTCGCCTCGGCCAGTCACAGGGATGCGCAGCTATCCCTTACAGGCACATAAAAAATCTGTCATTTGCAGATGACAGCCAAAAAGGCGTAGACCCACTGGGGATCGAACCCAGGACCTTTCGCGCTTTGAAAGCTAATCACCCAGATGTGAAGCGAACGCTAGCGAATATTAGATAGAACATAAGGGGATGTTGGATGCAACATACTCATACCACTAGACCATGAGTCTTTATATTGAGGCAGGGATTCAGAAATTTTAATAAGTTCTTATATAGAAAAGCATTTTTGGACAAGAGCGTCTTGTAGGACTTCGTGGGAGGATTAGACCCCTCAAAGCAATTCCGACGTCGGGACGGAAAATCTTTATAGCTGTTCTTGCACCCCTCAACGACTCCCCCACTCTCTACTCTCCTAAGTGCACATAACACCGCCATATGTTTTATTCAATTCTTCGCTAAGTGTGTGAGCTGAAGGTTGGGCGTACGACTAGGTTTCTGCGCCCATAATCTGTTTCCGTTACCTGAGATTCGGACTTTCCTTCAAGCTCTATTTGGCTGGCATTTTGGTTGTTTTACTAACGGCCTTTGTTCGACACTTATTGCAACTGCGAGTTGGGAGAAATGCTATGCTCCGTGTCTTATTCGATGATATAGTTTGTGACATATGCGAGGATTTCTTGTTCGAAGGTGGCGTTTGGACTTGTTGGCTTCTGTAGGCTATCATTAGCTTGTCGGGGCCGGAATGTCTTACGCTTTATTTCGTTTGGGTTGCTTTGCCTCGTAACCCAACGTATTGCTGGAGGCACTGCCATTGCTGGCGGTTCTGAAAGCATTACTTTCAGAAAGGCAATTTCTAATTTATCGGCAAGTTCATCCCATTCAGAGTATACGCTTCTTTACATTTGATTATTGATATTGTGTATTCATGACACCTCGCACCGCTTCTCATTTATAGTAAGCCAACCTGGCAACCCTGTTAGTGCATGCCTTACTAAATAGATGTTACTTTAAACCCCGAAAACCGCAATTCTACAAAGCTCTTTAATATCAAATAGACTCGGATGCATCCTCTGTATACGCATTCCTTAGTGGCACACCTCCGCGTTGAACCCTGCTCTGGGTACTCTGATGTCGAGAAGGCCCTGGTCTACGTGGTCTTCCTGGAGGACTCGCTCTTCGGTGCTGTGGTAATTCAGCATGAACTGATTCAGTCAATACAAACGTAAAATTGTTGTCTTTTTTCATGAAGCAGTGGCCCAATTACTTACTAGAACCTACGTCTATGTCAGTCCAATTATCATTGGGCTCGGGATCGGCATCGTTCAGACCGCCGTCGAGATCATGGGGCATGCTGTTCCTGCCACCATGCATTGTGAATTGAGAGTCGTCTTCGTATCCCCCTCCAGACATAGGATTCCTCAGTATTTTCCCACCAGGTATATGACGGCCACCTCTTCTTCCTCCTCTAGACTGCGCGCCGTTACCTCTTGTTCTCTCCATACCGCCGTAGGCGCCGTACGCAGGCATTTCGGAAGAGTCAAAAAGGTTCGAACCATTTCTAACCATGCCAAGCCGTTGTAAGCTGTATCCAGGGCCCCTGCCAAAGACCCTGGCTCCTCTAGGGTCCCGTCGATTCGATGGTCTAATTCCCCCGGGGTCATCGTCACCATAAGACTTATTGTCATTGAAGGCGCCTCCAAGGCCCCCTCCTTGGTATTGCCTTCCTCGACCATTCCCACCTCTTTGAATCGCCTGAGACAACTGGTCTAACCCACCACTAATATGCCCTAGCCCATCAGTAATATGATTCAACCGGTCATCCACCCTTCTCAACCCTTTATTCAACTTTCTATCCAATTTCTGAACTCTGATAGTTGCCTTTCGGGACCCATCATCCCCATCATCGTCGCTATTATCCCCACCCCCACCCCCACCCCCACCCCTACTCCCTCTCCTCCCATTCCCCCTCTTCCCTTTACCCTTCCCCTCTTTACTTCTTCCCTTTCTACCGTCATCGCCACACATTCCATTCCCATCACAATTCCTCCCCACCTCCTCCTTCAGCACATACCTATGCTCGCCATCCTCAGTTCTACCGTCCCCATACCGCGTGCGAAATAGCACCTGATTCCCCTTACGGCGCCTACACTCGCGCGTGCAGAAACACGTATCCAGGAACGGATCCCCGGGGAACTGCTCCACCGGCCGCGGTGGGGGCGGGTAGCCCCGGTGATCACGTCCCAGCTCGCGAAAATCGGTGACTCGTTCTGCGCGCGGCGAGGCCATGCGTCGAGGGGGTAGAGCGGCGTGGCGGCGGGCGGGCGTGCCTGGGGCCGGGGCGTATATTGGGGCTACGCGTGGCGAGCGCGGGGGCGTTGGGGTATAGTAGCGGTTCGGGAGGATGTAGTAAGTGCCATCTCTGCCGTGGCAGTTGTTGTAGCGGTCGCCCCCGTCGGGATAGAGGGTGTGGGCGGGGACGAGGGCGTATGAGTAGGGCCGTTGGACTTTTATAAGGGGGGTTGGGGGTTGGCAGGAGAAGGCGTTCCCCATGCCCGCCTACTGGTCGTGAATTGGAGTAGAGCGGGAAGAGCAAGATTTGGGAGCTTGTTGGTAGAGTCGAAGCGTATGCGCTGCGACTAAGTGGAAATTGACGTCCTGAAGTTCTGAGGCCAGACAAGTGGCAGTGTTAGGATGCTTAGGCACCAAACAATTTCATTGAATGGAAATCCGTGGACAACAGTATTAAGTAATATTGTTGCAGTCAGGAAAACAGAAAGAACGGCAAGTGGATAAAGAAACAGACGGGCTTGGTGTCTGTAATGCGGCATTATGTATGTGCTGGACCGTTTGCAGCTGAGGCAGACTAAGCCAGAAGGAAGACTTCAATGTAGGCTGCGGATCGATGTTGGGAATGCTGGGTAGAGGCTGTTTGTGAAGCAGTATGTTGAATGTTTGCTCTAGTATGGGGGTTGCACGAATGACACAACCTAAGCATTAAAGTCAGCAGAAGCTGCGAGAATGCTATCAGGCAGATAGGCAAACTTTTCATAACAGAGTAGCATATCAAATCACGAGAGACAGCTGCTCCAAGTATTATGAAGTAGTTTTGACAATGTATTGTTCATCCCCTGCGTCATGTCTCATCCATTACACAGAGATCTCGTGAAACAGCCACCCATCAGAACGCCCAAGATCCAAGACAAACAATAACAAGAATGGAAAGAAAATTGAAAATAAGAGAAGGGAAGCTGTACAGCCAAGACGTGTAAGACCAATTGCCAATAGAAACAATGTGAATAGTACCCAATGTTCAAACACTGCCGCGCAGCGACGTGTCCAAAAGGAAAGAAAGAGAAGAAGTGCGTTGAATGCCAGCTTAGAAGATCATTGACCGGACTTGATCCCTCCTCGCGGCTCTCCTGGGACTCGCATGCCGCGGACTCTTCTCTATGGGTGGTGGCGGCTGCTGTGCTTCCCGTTGATTCCATTTTTGCGGACTTGACGGCGCACTCTTGCTGCTCGCTCGCTCGTTCGGCTGAGGTTGAGATCGTGGACGATGCTGTCCGGCGTTCACATTCGCATGTTCTCTGAGCGCCTTTGCCTTTGCCTGTGCCAATTGCGGTGCCTGGTTCTTCTCTTTTCGTTCCTTCTCAAGAACCATCTCGGTCCAAGCCTTACTACCGCTAGCATCCTTACCCACTGTTTCAGAGAGCACCTTCATCCAACCCTCTTTTTGTTCTGCGTTATCAGCGTAGAAGTCGATGACCTCGCCATTGGCAAAGCGGATCCTGAAGCCTTCCTCAACGAACATGTAGCCCTCCTCTTCCTCAGCAAATGCTGATTTTCGACGGCCACCATTCTTGGAGGATGAAGGTTGTGTAAGCGCACTTCGATCATCAATGAGTTTACTAGCTTTGGCGAGATTAATCGTTGCGCGTGGCTGATGCGTGGCCTCGTGGTAGGCGGTGAGCTTTGTGCCGTTGAGACGGAAGAAACGGCGACGCCAATACTGCGCGAACGTCAGTATTATTCCGCATGAAGCGTCTTACTCATCTATGCAAAGTTACGCAGGACGCATGATCAGGTACTTACCGGACAATCGCCACCCTGCTGACTTAGGTGTCCTTCCCATGACCTCTCCTTGACCTCCTCTGCTTCTTTTAGCTGGCGTATGCAAGCATTCATGCTCTTAGGCATAGCCTCGTCCTTAGCACCCTTAGGCTTGGGAATATAAAGTAGCTGCAGTCTTAGTTTGGCAACACGGTACGGTGGTCGCCGCACAACGCCGCCGCGCTTACTCTTGACGCTACTGACGCCAGAATCATCCACAGCCCATTCGTTGAAACAGGGCACATCAACCTCAAAAGGACGGCCATATGCTTGATTTTCGTGGGTCTTGAGACAGACATAGGCACGAGCGAAAGAGCCATCTGGACCCACGAGATCGTGCAATAGGTCCCAAGCTGTCGGCTGCTGACTTGCACGTTTGGCCTGGAGCTCTTGTTGATGTCTCTGAGCGGCGCGTTCATTCTCTTCTTGCTGCTTACGTTCCTGCTCCTTACGCTTCCTAGGTGATGCAAGAAGGCGACTGAATGCGGAAGCCGATTTCTTGTGGTTGACAATCCTGGCCGGGGAAGTATGGACAAGCTGCGGTTGTGGGGGAGCCTCGAGTTTTGTTTGTAGAGTAAGTTGAAATTCGAGGTCGTTGAGAACGACCAGTTCGAATTCTTGACCGATAGGAGCGTTGCGGCCTAACTCAAGCCAGGATGTCGTTACGCAATGCAAGCCGTTGTCGAGGGTAAGTTGAAACCATGTTTGCTCGGCTGTATTTTTGTTAGCAACCATGTTTCCACAAGTGCGGTAAAAGATACTTACTTCTAGGCAAAGGCATTTCAAGATCCTTGACTCCAACAACTTTGACAAAAAGCCTACCTCGCTCTGTGCCTTCATCTGCGTCTTCCCCAACCATCTGCTGGCCTTCAACGAGCGTGCTTAGGCCAGCCTGAACATTGCTTTCTTGGCCGGGTAAAGGAGGGGCTGGACCGTTTGCTGCCCTTCTTGGGCCATTAGAGGCCTGACGGACGCTCTTTCGTCTGACCTTACTATTCCAAGGCTCGGTGGTCCAAGCAGGCTTGCGCTCAGCACTACCCTTCCGCGGGCTACTACCCGCAGATCTGGTACCTCTCGCAGCGGGGGTTGGGCCTTCACTCGTTGGCGACATAGGCGGCTGCTCATCGCTGAACTGCCGACTACTTGCAACAACAACCTTTGTGTTTTGCCTCATTAGATATCCTTTCTGCGTGCGTGTGTACTCGTTAGTGGAACTGTTCTGATAAGAGAAACCTTGTCCACAGATATATTCTGCTCCTGAATGACTCGAAGAAGCCGCTGCGGATGAAGTAGGGAATTGGCAATAAGAGGGAATTGGAAAGAGGTCTACCTTCTGGGCCTCAATGACACGATCAAACTCCTTGTCCAAACCGAAGCTCAGGTCATCAGATATCCCGCTGACTGAAATATCGAGCTTCATTCTATTACTCTCTCGACGCTTGAGGTTTTCCTTATTTGAGCCATCATTGTTCTCCTCGCCGGACTCGATTTCTGATCCATTAGAAATCTCCAGACTCATCGAAAGGCGGTTTGGGCTTCGCTCTGGAATAGGTGGTGGATGCTCGCCGCTGACTTGACGTCTCGCGGCTGCCATGCTAGCTGTGTCAGAGGGAGCCAGAGATGCACGAGTCTTCAATCCTGCACCAGGGGCTTTGATAGTTGCGATTGGCTCTGGAACAGATGGAGAATCTCGCTCTGGGGGCTCAATAACTGGATGGCAGATTACTGAATCAGGAGTCCCTGACTCTTCTTCTTCATCCGACCCTTGACCAGGGAACTTTGGAAGACGAAGCTGCTCCTTGGGAGTACTTGGTCGCTGAAGAAACTCTCGCATAGCTCCAATATGCTGCTCTGACTCGTTGGACGTAAGCTTTGGTACACTTGTAGTAGATGGGGTCATGTATGACTCAAGCTTGAGGTTGAAGTCGTCGTCTCCAAGGAATGACCCGAAATCGGGCAAGGTGTTGTGCTTCTGCTCGATCTCTTCTTTGATATCAGATTTGGGAGTTAGATAAATCTCAGGCTTGGGCGTTGGAGGACCATCGGATTCCGTGGTGCTATTGGATTTATGTTGATCTTCTTCCTCTTCGGCTTGCTGTGCTGAGTATTGACTGGCACCATCGTCTTCCTGTTCGGACTCCTCATCTAGCTTATGGTGAATAACTGATGTTTCCCGATCATAGTCATCCATCCGAGAAAGAGACCTTTCTGGGCTATATATTTCTGTCATCGAATAAGCATCCAAAACGCTGTCAGCGTCGCTATCAGCCTTTGTTGGGGCATCTGGAACCTCAGTGTCAAAGTTTGAAGACGCCTCTCTAGAGGGAATTGGAACATCAGGATCAAGATCTGCAAGGTCTCCATAGCTACGTTCAGGGCTTGAAGCATGAGAAGAGTAATCGTAATCATATTCGTCAAAGTTGCGGCTCTTCACCCTCCGCAAGATGGACTCGCGTGAAATCCGTGGCGCTTTATAGTCTTCAAGCTCGGACGTATCAACATCATCCGCAGGATCTTCATGCACTTGAATGCCAAGACCAAGCTCCTTCTTTGGAGACTTCGAAGCAGCGTACGATTCGTTGTGGCTTTCCTGAGTTGGGGTGTCGGTGTTACGGTCTTCTAGCCCCATGAGACGAAGCCGGTCCTCAAGCGACATCGATGTATCTCGCATGTTCAGAATGCCTGATTTAGAAACTCCGGCAGCACGCGGGGGCAGCGGAAGCGACCGCTGAGCAGCACTGAAGTGTTCGGCAGTATCAGAGAGACCGACGCTCGAGTCGCGCTTACTGCTACTGCTTGATGACAGCATGCCAGGCAGTGGTGGTAGCGGCCGAGATTCACCCTCTGAATTGGCTGAACCGTGTCGTGCGTCTGTCTTCGCAGCCCCATTAGGTCTGGCATTTGGCATAGGACTGCTCTCCCTTCCGTCGAATGGATCTTCGAAAGTGTTCGCCAAGGAAGTATTGGCCACTTCAGGGCTCATATGCCGCCAATCTTCAGGAAGAACAACCGGTGTCTTGTCTGTGTCCTCCAAGGAGGCATCGAAGCTATCATCCCGATCCATTGAGGATCCGCGATCAAAGCTCTCATCGAACTCGTCGCCCGAGTCATAGCTGCCCTCTCGGGAACCGGAGGCCACCGATGACGGGTCTGGTGTTACCATCTCATATTCGTTGATTGTCGGCGGGGCAGCATCAAAGGTAACGCTCTTCGCATGACGGCGTAATGGGCGAGGTGTCTGGTGCTTGAACTGCTCTTCATCCTCTGACCAGACACTGGACTCGGGGTCATAAGCCTGTCCAATGGAACTGAAGCGTCCATTACTCGAGAGGGATGATTTCGTAGGTGATGGTTGCTCTCTACTAGGAGATGCCTGTTCTTTCGTGGGTGAGGCTGATGCTTGTTCTCGGGTAGGTGAGGAAGATAGAGATGGGGCAACAGGCGCTTTTGCGGGGGACTTGCTTGGACTGAGAAGAGGTATCTTGCTCAAACTCTCACCCCGCCGGTGTCCCTTGAAGTCTTCGTTATGTTTTCGAAGGCCATCCAATCCACGTCCACTGAAAGCGTTACCTTGAACTTGGACATTGAGAGGTCGGCCTGCAGCAAGCGGACGCTCGACAACTGGTACTGAAGTAGGATCATATTCATTCTTCTGTTCGCGTGCGAACATGCTGCTATTCTTAACACGCGACGCTTTCTTCAGATTCTCGATTGATGAGCGCTTAGGCGAAAGGGTATGATCCCGATCAAAGTCGTTCTCTGAACCAAAGCGACTTGGAGAAGTAGGGTCTCGCTCTTTCCAAAACAGGCGCGGGGAGTTGTTGAATACCGGAGAATCAAATGGGGATGAGTCACGAGTGAGCATCATTTTCTGGTGCTACGTTAGTCGGACAGCCCAAGGCTAAGGGATGCGGACCGGCAATACCTTCGTTGTTTGGTTGAAGCTGGGGGAGTTCCTTCTGCGCTCTGTGGAGCCAATCTCTGAAAGTGGACGCTGGAAGGCGCTTCCAGACATTTTGGATGGCGACACTGATGGCGTTGTTTTGTTTATGCGAAGAGGGAGTACCTTTGCAACAACACATATACATTAATCTTCAATGAAAACACATTAATTTTCATGAAGGACTTACTCCTTCAGAAGGCATATCCTTCGCTCAACAGGCCCGGTAAGGGTTGGCCACGTAAATCCAATCTCAATGCAACGACTGGAATGTGAGTGAAGAATGCGCGCGATCTTCTTCGAGGAGGTTTGGCGAAAGAGTGGTTGCTCGATAGATGCGCGCAATAAATGATGAGTAGTGAAGTGAGGGTAAATGAAGCCTGAAGGCAAGCCTACGGCGTAGTTGGAGGTTGAAAGAGATAGAGGTTGAGAATGTGTAGGTGTGAGTGGTGGGAGAGGACTTAACTGGCTTGATCCGCGCGCGGCCACCAAAACAACTTCGATTGCGGGTGTTGCTTGAGCAACGAGCCACTTTTTCTTCAGCCACAGTTTTAGCCCCATCTTGGCACATCGTCTCGGATTTTCTCCTGCCGTGTTCGCAAACTTCTTGACATCATCCATCTTATATAATATCTCTTGTTACGATTCCCCCGTTTTTGTACACTCGTTATAGGTGTCTAATTGCTTCTGTCCCTTCATTGTACAAAAGCATATAGACAAACATGCTCCGCCCATCCACCCGAATCTGTCCCTTCTGCGAAGTACGATCACTCTTTCATACCAGGCAATCAAGTATAATTCCAGCATCATGGCA
>Ga0307515_10006991_pt1 | contig 22412 bp, 10 predicted proteins | sample 17_EM_MG_FD_194513 | JGI IMG/M metagenome (GOLD analysis project Ga0307515, IMG submission 194513) | Populus trichocarpa ectomycorrhiza microbial communities from riparian zone in the Pacific Northwest, United States - 17_EM | ecosystem: Host-associated > Plants > Roots > Unclassified | place...
TGGACTTTTTAAGCAAGCTTAAAAAGAATACTACGTATATAGAGGTAAGATTTAGATAAGCAACTAGTTTTATAGCTAATTTAGAGTAGTTCTATACATCTTGTATAGATATTAATATTGTAGCGAATTAGATAGTGTTGGGAATAAGGTAAGTAGTTATTACATATCATTACGTGTCGCTACAGCATTAGCGTAGTAAGGAACCTTAAGTTCCTTACCCTCCTTCCTCATTCTAATGGAAAAAAAAGCTTTATTAACCAACATCACTGTAACCTACTTAAGTAGTCGTTATTAGTGAGTCACCCTGTATAACCAACAGATAGCTATATATTTTTCACCTAATAAGAAGGCTAAGGCGAGACAATTTACTTATATACTTCAACTTTTATAAATAAAGTTTATTGGTATTACTACACCTTATATACTCTAGAAGAATCATATCCGGATTTTCCGAAGGTTTTAATAAATTAAATTGAATATATATAAGAGTTCCATCTGCAAGAGCCCCATATATAAAGAAATTAGAAAATATTTAACAATTAACAGAGCAGCTTTATTATAGTAGATCCGTTCTATAACGGAACCAAATAATTAGCCTTTTTAAACCTAATTTAAATAGTTTATTAATATAGGGGATCTATTTTATTAAAAAATATATCGCAGTTCTAAGAAAAAGGCATGCTAAAATTCTAGATAGGATTACCTCTACTTCCTTAATCTACAGTAATTAGTATAGTAGGTATTCTATAGAGCAGTTTTAGAGTCCAAGAATAAGTACAGTTATTAGCGAAACTAGCTTCCTCTTAAGTATAGTTTAAACTTTCTACCTAAGCGACTTAGTACCCTACCTTATACGTTTAATAAAGCGTTAGATCTAAAATATATATATTCTATATGTTTTAGATCTAACGCTTTATTAAATATATAAGGTAGGGCACTAAGTCGCTTAAGTAGAAAGTTTAAACTACACTTCAGAGGAAGCTGGTTTCGCTAGCGACTATAACGACTAAGTCTACTATCTATAAATATATTATTACTAAAAAGGCAGCCTATAAAACGACCCGGCCGAAATTTAACTATTATATAAAGTTGTCCTCCCCCTTTTTAATAATCCCCTTATTTTTACTAACGCCTCTTTTATTTTTTATATATAATGGTCTCCAAAATATAGGGATTTCTGTCAATCTAGGTCGGATATTAATAATTACCCTATTTCTATTCTAGTTTCCTATCACCTTATAACTTTATACTATTTCCATTACCTTTCTATTACCTTTCCATTACCTATTACTATCGATTGTTAAGGTCACTGCTAGATTGTCAATAAAAGAGGATCTAAAGCTAGAGAAAGGGAAAGAGAAGAAGGGTAGCGCTAGTTGAAGTAGGGTTCTTTTATACGGTCCTCTTATTACATAACCGCAAAGTTCTACCGTTTTCTACTAGTGCCATAATATATATGCCAAATTTTCTATATTTATCGAAATGCTTTAGTAATCTATTTAGATCGGAGTAAAGCGGATTTAAAGCCAGATCCACTCTATTTAATAAATATTTAATTTAAAGCCAGGAGCGCTACAGAGCTCCAGTGTAATTATATACTATTTATAGTAAGTCTTAGCACAAATTTAGTGTAGTATTTAAGAGGTAGGAGGCCTTTAAATGTACTAAAAAACATCGTTAAATAAGCTCCTTAGATTCCTTATCCTCCTCTATAATATTATCGTCCTCAATAACCACCACCTTACCGTCAGACGTAGCCTCTCCTTTAGCCTCTCTATCAGCCTCTCCCTTAGCCTCTACCTTAAAGCCCTTAATTATATCAAACTCCTTATTAAAGCCAGAGCCCCAAATATCCTCAGAAGTAGTAGGTAGTTAAGGCAGAGCTTTTACAGCCTTATAAACCGCAGAGGCTTATATAGGCAATACTGTAAGAGCTGTAGGCTCTCCTTCTACCTCTCCAACTTCTTAATTATCAAATATACCTTTTTTAGAGGCCCGTACGAGTGCCGAAGATACTTATTTGCCTTAATTATATCCATCCGCAATTAAGAGCGGCGATCCTTAAGAAGAATCTTACAGCTGCTAAAGAGCCTCTCGTATTTGTCTAATATAGGAGGCACTGCGAGAATATTAAGGGCAAAGCGAGCCAAATCTAGTTGGCTTTTAAGGCGATCTATCCAGTATTATATAACGTTAAAGTGTTCGCTTTTATCAACCGGCTCGCAATTGGTTTCAAGGTAGACTCTCAAGATATCCTTCTTAGGCGGTTAAATCGTTTGAGATCGGTGAGAGACTTTAAGGCGTTTATAAGCTCGAGTAGAGGTATACGTCTTACCTAGCTTTAGTGGCCGTAGTATAGAGTGTATAGAAGGCAAATTCGAGAGAGAGGCTAAAGATTTACCTTTATATTTAAGCTAGAGCCTCTTAACGAGAGCCTTAACCGTAAGGATCTACCGCTGCTTCTTAGCTAAGTCCTCCTATTACTGTTCGAACCACCTTATCTTAAGAGTTAGATTTAGTATAATCGCTGCGTAGTATACTGCAGTATTATTAGCCTTTTTATAATACTTCTCATACTTTACTTAAGTAGCTTCTATATAGCCTGCAAGATATCTATAGCTTTGGGCCTCCTAGCGGCTCTACTAGTACTTCTGCTTCTTAGCCGCAATCTTTAGAAACTTCTGCTTTATAGTATTAAGCTCATTTAGGAGCCAATTAAGTATTTGAAAATAGTCTGCAAGACTTATTGCATTCCCTTTTACTATAATAGTAGCCTTATAGAAGGTCTCTAAGTAATTATATAGATATTTAAGCTCCTTCCAGTGGTAGGGTTAAAGGGTGTCATTCTTTAAGAGAGGCTTCGAGCTAGAGGAGGGTGTATAAGTGTTATAGAATTATTTAACGCGTTGCTTATAATTTAAAAAGCGACTAATAGCCATAAAAAGGGAATTCTAACGCGTTTAATTATTCTATATAAGCTAATTGGCGTTAGTATTAATTTAAAAGGTAAGTTGAATATTGCGACCGTAGAGACTCTCTGCGCATTTCCCTATCGGCGTATAGAAAATCTATAACCGAGCCAATTAGAACCCTTATTTGTGACATTAAAGGGAAAATCTAAGCTTAAATCTTAACACTAAGCGCCTATACAAAATCTCATCACTTACTTCTAGGCTATCAAACTCAGCCAACGAACCTCCCATTTAAATCTTTACGAAGAAGCTACGACGCTAGGGTGTTAAGCGAATAAAACGGACGATATTATAAAGCATTCCAACTGCTCTACGCTTGCGCCAGAGCTTCTCAATAGCTACCATATCTATATCGCGATAGGCAGTAGAGAGTTGCTTATAAATCTTTTTAGAGTCTTTCCTTATAATAAAGGCTTAGGCGTAGAGGTTAGTAATATAGCTAAAGCAACATAGCCGCCATGCCTTTCGCTGTCTTGCTAATATATTTAAATAGAGAGCTTAAAGAACTACATCAATATAAGTGTCGTTTAACTCTGCATTGTCAGCTATAAAATATCCTATATTACTACCAATCTTATACTCTTTAAAGAGAGCAATAAGTACGCCTGCTTAGTTCTCTCCACTATATTTACTAACGACTTCTCATAAGCCTAAAACAACTTAACGACGCCTTCCTCTTTTATCAATATAATGGGCAATTACCCTAAGAACCGTATGCGCATTTAGCAACGTCTAAAGGTTAAAGGATATTAATATTACGCTTTAAGCTTCCTTTAAGTCCTTCTTTACTTCCTCCTTCCGTTGCTTTAAGGCTGCAATAACCCATCCTCGAATTGTATTTGCGGCCTTCAGAAGGAGCTTTTCAAGGCCTAGGTATAAGAAGAAGAGGAGCTATCGGAAATACTTGTTTTTAAATTAAAAGAAGGCAATATAGTAACACACAATCCATTGAATTAAGAGCCGTTTAAGGTCTTTAAAATTGCGATATATATTAAGAGACTACTATAGAGGGTACTCCTTAATCATTAGCTAATTTAAATTAGTAGGACGCCTCTATTAAAGCTCGCCGGTAGTCCTATATATATTATAGTCCTCTATAAGGTAGTCTAAAGCTATATACCTCCCCTTTAACACCACTATAAGCTCTTAGTATCGCTTCTACTTCTTATAAAGCCAGTAGTAGAAATACGTCGTCTTTCCATCTAAGTCTCTTAGGAAGATATCCTCGCCCCACCGCTAGATTGGCGATATTCGCTACTTAGTATTCTTTAGCTTCTTCGCCAGCAATATACACTATATGTACTGCCTACCGTACAGCCAAAACTCGTCGAATTCTTAAGACTTGTCAGCTCCTAGGTTGATTGATTTTAGTACGAGGATAACATCATTAGTGGGCGCGGCTGCGCGTATAGGAAAGAATCGCTCCATCGTAATTAAGAGACAAAATTAAACCACCAAGTAATTAAGAATATAGAAAGGAAAGTAGGGAAGGAAGTAAAATAAGTAGGCTTCCTAGATTGTATAGAAGATGCTCGTATTTTAGAAAATTAAGTCATTACATCACTTTGCCGATTGGCTCAATACCACACTTTAGCACCTTTTTAAGCCCTACTCTACAGCCTCCTTCTTCTAATTAGATATACTACTAGCGCTTTTAGAGCTCCGAAGCCTTAAGATCCACTCTACACCACTAGAAAAATCAACAGATCTATAGCTAATATAAGTCGGCTCCAACTATCTACGCTAAAAAGGATCCAATCTAAATAGATTACTAAAATGCTTAGAAAGCCGTAGTTGTATTTAAGGCCGCGTAGGCTTATTTTTACTTTCTTTACCTTTCTAAGCATTTTCAATCTTTGCTTAAATACTGCTGTCATTTTATACACTACTTCTCCTCTTTTTTAACTTTATCTTTAAGCCTTTAAGCCTATACTTGTAGTTGGAGTTTAGTCACCGCAAAGGGCTATATATTGTTAAAAAGAGGCTTAATAGGGTAGTACTATTATCTATTAAGACTGGCGCACTAACTAGGCTTTCTTTTTTTTTCAATCTGCCTAGTAAAGCAGGTAAGTTTAGAATTGGTTTAAGTAGAATAAAGCAGCCTATAATATCTTTGATTTCCTCTAGTAATTTATATCCTATAGGCTTTAGCAAACGCAATTATTTACGCAAATCACTTAACAATTTTAACGTAAAGTCGTGTAGCGATAATAAATACGCCAACTTCCTTTTAAGGGTATTGTCCGTAATATTTACATTATAAGCCCAGAGTTTGAGACAATCGTATTGATTAGAAAATTCGGCGCAGAGGTTATCTACTTTATTTCTGCTCCAGACTATCGTTTTATATAAGGTTTTAAAGGCCTTTATATAAGTATAGAACATTTCTTTAAGAGTCCCGCCCTGGGCCAATATAATCTACGCTTAGCTCCTTAGTAAATATAGCAGAGTGCAGTAGCAAGGTAGAAAGGGAGAGAAAGAAAGGTAGATAAGGCACTAGTATTTTTTATTACGGGATTAGTTAGATACTAGAAACGGGGGAAGCCTAAATTATAGTCGTAAATAATAAGTATAGGGCTGACCGTTATAAAATTGCCGTCCCCCTTCTTTATAGCCCCTACTCTTTCTTTACTAGACTCTTCTTTTATTTACTTCCTACACTTTTCATTACACCTTTTACCTTTCTCCCTTCTCTAATCTACTACGTGCTTTTTAGTTTATTTATATATAATTTATATCTTAGTAATAGATATCTAAATATTAAGACCGAAATATCTACTTTTAAAGCTATGCCTCTTAAGACGGAAATGCTTAAAACGCAAAATAATCTAGTAGCCTACTTTACCAATAGAGGGCTAATAAGAAGGGAGTGTCTAAATATATTCTGGAAAGTTATAGACAAGGATCACGCTAAGATACTTTGGTATAAGTGTCACGGGACACCCCCGTGACACCTTATACACATCCACCTGTTTCTACCGACTTAGCAACTAGAGACTAACCACGAGACGGCAATTTGCGGCAATCTAACGGCAATTTGCGGCAATCTAACGGCAATTTGCGGCAATCTAACGGCAATTTGCGGCAATCTAACGGCAATCTGCTATATTCTGCTATATTCCGCCAAGTTCCACTAAATCCTACCAAGTTCTACTAGGACCACCACCTGAATCCTATTCTGCTCCATGCACATATTAACTAAGCAACTAAGCTAATAATATATACCCTTTCTTCCCGTTTCCCTACCTTCTCTCCTTACATAATGTCTTAACCTTATTACACAGTTTATATATATAGCTTAATAGTATCTACTTTGCTATATATTATTGCCGCTTATACTTACTCTATAACACTACGTTGCGTTAACCACCCACACCACCATTAAAATGCAGACCAAACCTGAAGCCCCTATAACAACCGCTAGTATTATGTCCGCACTTTAAGAACAATTAGCAAAAATATAAAAGTCTTTTATAGACGCCCTTGTATAAAACCAAGCTACTTTAAATTAATAATAAGCCGAATAAGAAACACGACACCGATAATTAATTAAGGACCTCTAAGAAGAAGTCCGCACCCTTAAGATGCCTACGCTAGGACCTTAAGACTAAACGCCATCTCCGGAAATAAACACATGGAACGCGAGCCCTAAACCCACAGTAGTCACTTACCCCGAACCAACTACTGCACTGTAACGATCTAAACGACTACTAGACCCTCTAATATTCACTAGCAAATAATAAGAACTTTAATTATTTCTAAGCCAGCTTAAAAATAAGCTAATTAGTAATGCTAACCGCTACCTAACTAAAGCTAACCGACTTTGCTACGCCCTAAGTTGACTAGGAGGAAACGCAGCTAACCTTATTAAACCCCTTTAACTAAACTTAGTACCAAGTCTAGTTATACTTCTTAAAGCTACGTACGGTAACCTAAACTACTAAGCTACTACTTAAAGAAAGATAAACCACATAACTTAAGGAACGAAAAGCTTTCTAATATACTTCTCCAAATTTAACCGTTACGCAAAGGAAATAGGCTAGAACGACTCTATACTAATTAACAGCCTTATTAAATTCTTAAGCTCTAAACTAAAAACCTCCCTAATAAGCGTAGACCTACTAGGAGCCCTTAATGCCTGCGTAAACGTTATTAATAAACAGTATAACGATATACTACGCCTGATACCGAAGCCTGCCCCCTAATACAATACGACAACCCCGCGAACGTCCACTAAGTCATTATCTCAGCCTAAGCACCCCAACGCCATGGATATTAACACTAGAATCCTAGATTACGCCCCACTAGGGTCCTTTAAATGAGAACAACGCCTTAAGCTAGGCCTCTGCTTTAAATGCGAAAGGAAGAATTATATCTTAAAATACTGCCTTGTCCCCCTACCTACGCACCAAAACGATTTACGAACGGCTAATACTAACAGCCATTCACCATATCGATCTTCCGGTTACCGTCCCCAATCTTTATCTAGTTCCAGCTCTACGTCTAGTAAGCACTATTTATAAGGATGAAGCTTCAACTAACGCTCTATAAGAACCCCGCCCTAATTGCCTTTAAAAGGAAGGTCCTAGAGCTAAGTCGCTCTCCGGGACAGCTCTGCCTTAGGATCTCGTTAAACGCATTTAACGTTACAAACTCTAACTCTTAGGACCGTAGCATAACCATTAACTGCCGTCTTTAGCAGAATAGTTAATAGGTTAACGCTTAAATCCTAATTAATACAGGAGCTAGCGGCATAAAATTTATTAATAAGATTTTTGCGTAAGATAATGGTTTTACCCTAACCCCCCTTAACCGGCATATTAATATATTTAGATTTAACAGTAAACGCACCGTCTTAGGCCGTATTACCTACGTAGCAGCCCTGAGACTTTAATACCTAAACCACAAAGAACTAATTAAGCTTTTTATTACCACCTTAGGTTACCTAGTAATCCTTAAATAACCTTGGATAAAGCTATATAAGGTAACTATCGACTAAAATAACCTTAAGCTTCTATTTACCGCCTCCCGTTATAAGCAGAAGTGCCTTATAACTTACTGCCCTAACCCTAAACTAAAACCTAGGAAATCCACTAAGATCCACTAGTCTAAGATTTCCACTAATATCCACCCCACGCCCAAGGAATCCACCAGATTCCACCAACCTAAGAATTCCACCAAATTCCACCAACGTAAGATTTCTACTAATATCTACCAAAGATCTAGAAATCCTACCGAACCCCACAAACTAACCCCAACTACTGTACTACCCTAAACTAAGCAGAAGCTTAAGCTTAGTATACGGAAGTACCAGAAGAACTAGTACCCTATAATAAAAAGAATACTTAAAGAACCCGAACCTAAATCTAATACCAACTTTATACCTAATACTAAACCTAAACCTAAACAAGAAACTATATAAGAGACTATAGACGATCTAAGAGAGCTTAATACCCTAGATATCCGCATAATTAGAGCTACTCCGCTAGCTTAGCTTACTAAAAAGCCTAAATATACAATTTTCGCTGTCACGATAGCTGATATTAAGAAAGCCTTAGCACTAAAGAAGTACACCAACCCTATTACAAAGGTACTAGCAAAGTACTATTACCGCTTAGACGCATTCTTATAAAAGGAAGCCGATAAGCTACTAGAACACCAACTATATAATTACAAGATTGTACTTAAAGAAGGAAAGCAGCCTGGATTTGGACCCCTATACAGAATATCCTAAAACAAACTCCAAGTACTACGAAAGTATTTAGACGAGAACCTAAGTAAAGGATTTATCAGAGCAAGCTCTTCACCTATAGCCGTACTAGTAATCTTCGTTAAGAAACCTGGCGGCGGTTTGCGCTTCTACGTAGATTACTAAGCCCTCAACGCCGTTACTATTAAGAACTAATATCCGATCCCGTTAATACAAAAGACGCTAAACCGACTAAGTAAGGCTCGCTACTATATAAAGCTTAATATTATCTCTGTATTTAACCGCCTCCGTATAGCAAAGGGAGATAAATGGCTTACCGCATTTCGTACTCGGTATGGATTATTCAAATACTTAGTGACGCTATTCGGCCTCGCAAATGCTCCAAGCTCGTTTCAACATTACGTAAATAATACCCTACGCCCCTACCTAGATATCTTCTGTACTGCTTATATTAACAATATCTTAATATACAGTAATAACCTAACCAAATATTAGAAACACGTTAACCTTGTCCTATAAGCCCTATATGGAGCTAGTCTACAATTAGATATAGATAAATGCGAGTTTTATAAGACGGAAGTCCTATACCTTAGGCTTTTTATTTCTATAAACGGTATATAAATAGACCTAAAGAAAATTAAAGCAATTATAAACTGGTAAGAACCCGAGAACGTTAAGGACATAAGAGCCTTTATAGGATTTGCCAATTTCTACTAACGGTTTATTAACAACTTCTCCGCCCTAGTTTCACCCCTTATAGCTCTAACCTAAAAGGACAAAGCCTTTATCTTCAACAAGGAATGTAAGAAGGCCTTTACTTATCTAAAGGTTATATTTACTACCGCGCCCGTACTCTAATACTTTAACCTAAACCGAATAAGTGTTATAGAAGCTAACTTATCCAACTATATTACTAGAGGCATCCTGTCTTAATATAACAAAGAGGGAGTATTGCACCCTATAGTATACTACTTAAAACGACTAAGCCTAGCCGAATATAACTATAAGATCTACGATAAGGAACTGCTAGCTATTATTAGATACTTTAAGCAATGGCAACCCAAACTAAAAGGCGCTGGATTCCTAATTAAGGTCCTTAGCGATTATAAAAACCTACAGTACTTTATAACCACAAAACAGCTAAGCCACCGTTAGGCCTACTGGTTAGAATACCTATCTTATTTCTAATTCTTAATCACGTACCGCCTAGGCGTTTAAGGCTAAAAGCCTAATACCCTAACCTAACGCTCGCAAGACGCGCTAGCACTGGAAGAGGTACGTTCTTACCAAAATTAGACCCTACTTCGCCCTAAACTATTTAACCCTCCTGCTAAAGATCTTATAGTATAAGTCCTTAAAATAACTAATCGATCGATTAAATAGATTATAACTAATAAATACCTAAATAACGAGTTTATCCAAGAGACGCTTAAGCTAATTTAAGATAGCGTTAGACGCTCTAAGAAGATCTCTCTAAGTAAATATAAAGCTCGCGGAAACCGCTTATATTACCAAAACCGTCTAGTTATCCCTAATCACAATAAACTTGAGCTTAAGCTCCTTAAACTCGTACACAACCTACTAGTAGCCGGCCACCTAGGCTAAGGAAAAACCCTAAAGCTACTCTAATGGGAGTACTACTGGCCGAACATACATAACACGACATAAAGGTACGTCTCTAGCTGTTACGTCTACTAACGAGCTAAAGCTTCGCATAAGACATACAACGGCCTTCTAAAGCCACTACCTGTTCCAGACCGAAGATAGAAGGACGTCTTAATCAACTTTATTATTAACCTCCCTATAAGTAAGGGCTGCACAAATATTATAGTAGTTGTAAACCGACTATCTAAGATAAGACACTTAATCGCCTGCCCTGATATGTTAACACCTACCGTCGCCTAACTATTTCTAGACTACGTATAGAAACTCCACAGACTCCCTAAAACAATTATCTCCGATAAAAGTAGCTAGTTTATCTCTATATTTTAGAAAAAACTAACTACCCAACTCCGCATTAAAGCACTATTATCTACAGCATACTACCTAGAAACGGATAGTTAAACGGAACGTATAAACGCTATAATAGAATAGTACATTCGGATATACACGTCGTACTTATAAGATAACTGGATTAACTGGCTTATATTCGCCGAGTTTACCGCAAATAATTCCATTTTAGAAACTATAAAGGTCTCCCCGTTCTTGGCCAACTACAGCTAGCATCCACAAATAGGTTTCAAACCCTTTAGTAATATTCCTCGCCCTACTTATTACGCCTTATAAGTTACGGAAGCAAATGAATTTATAAAGAAGATGGAGGAACTACAACAGTTCCTTACTAACAAAATAATATAGGCTTAATCTATCTATAAAGCCGCAGCAAATAGGAAATAAACCCTAGCACCAGCCTACTAAATTAGTAACTTCGTCTGGCTAGATATAAGAAATCTAAACACAAAACGACCTACTAAGAAGCTTAATTAGAAGAACGCTAGCCCTTATAAGGTCAAGAAGGTTGTCTCCTCCTACGCCTACTAACTAAAGCTCCCTAATACGGTTAAAATCCACCCCATATTCCACACGTTAGTCCTCCGCCCCACTACTCCTACATTAGACGCCCTGCCCGGACAAATACAAGACCCTCCCCTACTAGTTAAAGTAGATGGTGAAAACGAGTACTTTATTAAAAGAATTAATAACATTAAGTATAATAAACAGAAACGTTAATATATATATCTTACAAAATAGAGAGGCTTTATTAAGCCCTTATAGGAACCTATTAACTCTATAAGACTTATATAAGCCGTAGAAGACTTTTACAAACTCCATCCAGAACTACTACAGCCCCATCTCGCAGAAGCTCGAGTTTAAAGGGGGGGTACTGTCATAGGACACCCCCGTGACACCTTATACACGTCCACCTGTTTCCACTAACTTAGCAACTAAAGACTAACCACAAGACGGCAATTTACGGCAATCTAATGGCAATTTGCGGCAATCTAACGGCAATCTGCCATATTCTGCCATATTCCGCCAAGTTCCACTAAATCCTGCTAAGTTCTGCCAGGACTACCACCTAAATCCTATTCTACTTTATATACGTATTAACCAAGCAACCAAGCTAACAATATATACCCTTTCTTCCCATTTCCCTACCTTCTCTCCTTACGCAACGTCTTGACCTTATTACACAGTTCATGTATATAGCTTAATAGTATTTACTTTACTACATATTATCGCCACTTGTACTCACTCCGTGACAATAAGAAAGCTTTCAATAAATTTATTAACGTATTTATACCAGAACCGGAGCATACTGGTTACGTAAAAGATCTGGCGGGGACTATTAATAACTATACTTTACTTTAGTTACTTTTAGGATTAAATAACTAAGCTTAAGCTTTGCAAGAAATAACAGATAAGAGTAAGACGATAATTTTTAAAAGTGTAAAGACGTATAATACAACCAACGGCATCCTTAAAAAGATAATATTGTCTAGTAGCAAGTATCCTAGTGATTTACCGTTTTCCGCCTAAGTATATAGCTACTGCGGTTTGGAATATAACAAGCTAGGATATATAATTTACGGAGCTAGTTGCGGTAAACATACTTAGTGCCTAGAGTATAAAGATAAAGGCTATAATAAATGCTCCGAGGAAGATAAAGATAAGAACGTTTAGTAAAAGCTAGAGCCTAGCTATAAGGCGGAATCTAGTAATAATAAAGTTAGTGGTAAAGTGGCATCCGGTAATAAATTAGGTAATAAATTAGGCGATAAAGTGGTATCTAGTAATAAAGTTAGTAATAGAGTAGGTAATAAAGTAGGTAATGTTAGTGATAAAGTAGGTAATAAAGTAGGTAATATTAGTGATAGAGTAGGTAATAAAGTAGGTGATATTAGTAATGGAGTAGGTAATAAAGCGGGTGATATTAGTAATGAAGTAGGTGATAAAGTAGGTAATGAAGTTCGTAATAGAGTGGGTAATAAAGTTCGTGATAGAGTGGGTAATAAAGGTGATAGTAAAAAGGTAGATGGCGAAGACAAGCCCGCTAAAGTTAGCGAAGAGATAAGTATTAATAAGGAAACAACAAACCTCTTAAAAACTAAGCCTAAACCTCCTAAAGCTAGGTTCCGGGTTAAGGACGCAATAAGAGCTAAATTTGGACCTAATATAGAATATACTGCGAGTATTGCTATAGAAGCCGGAAATGTTAGTATTAAGGAGATTATTATGGCAAAAAATATAAATAGTGACTAGAATTGGTATAACAAGACTAGTTTACTTAAAAAGCTTGAAATGGAAAGGTTAAAAGGAGGAAATCTAGTTAAAGCGCTGACTAAATTACTTAAGAAGATAAACTTAGGGAAGGATAGGAAATAGAAGAATTAGTAACTTTCTATTTGGCTTCTTTCTTTTTAATACTTAGAATGCCACCCTATATTTAGAATTCTTATAGATAGGTCAATCAACCTAGTCTTCCCTAATAGCAATTTCGAGATATATTTCCCGTATAAGCCCTTCTACAGTTAGTCTAGTTATAAACTCCTATTACCCTATTACCTACTACCCTATTCCTATTACCTGTACCCCCTTCCTATTTTATTAAAAAAGTTCCCATATAAAGATCCCTATAGACTTTGAAATGACCCGAAGCCCCCTTATATATACTCGAAAAAATCTCTATATAAACAGCCCTATAAGCGTAGCTATAAGTCTAAGCCCCCTTGCGTAACCTAACTACCCTTCCCCACTAAACTAGAATAGATAAATAACCGCTATATACAATAAGCGGAGAAATGATTTAAATAAAAAGAAAGTACTGTAGAATAACGTATTAATACCCTTAAGATATAAATCTATAAGTGCCGTGGTCTTAAATACAACTAATAGTCGCTAAAGTGGCATACGTTCTAGGTTTACAAGAAATTCAAAAAATGCTAGGTTATCGGTATAGATTTACCTTTTACTATCGCTTTTAAAGTAGTAAATAAATATATCTAAGGGAATACCTAGATCCTTATAAATACTTTATAGCTTACTATAAGTTAAGCGGGCAGAAACTCTAGTAAAATGTTATCTAAGTTTAATCCTTTTACTAGCTTTTATTAGAACTCTTTTTTATATCTATATTTTATACTTATAGATTTAAGGCTATAGAGTTAAGGACACCATATTCAACCGTCGCCTATATTTAGTTAATAGTATTGGCCTCGTTATCGATCAATATCTCTTTATTACTGTCTACCCCTATTTCTTAATCCTTAGTACTAAGGTTATTTTCTCCGTCCTAATCTTAATCCTTATCGCCAAATTCACTTTCCCTATTAGTTAACGCGTTGCCGTTACTATCTCCAAAGTCGGTTTCTCTATCTATAAATGCCTATCTACTAATATAAGTAGTAGAATAAGGGTGTATATCTATAGACCTCTAGGTAGCGGCTACTTATTGTCTTAAATATAGAGTCTTACCTTAGCTAGAATACTAATTAAATCTCTAGCAGCGCACTAATAGCTCCTTTGCTATAGATTAGGAGCTAATATACAAGATTAACTATCTAGGATAAGTCTACTATTTAAGCAGTATCTTACCCGTAAAGGATAGACATTAAGAGTATATAATGCTATTCCTACTAAGGGAGGCGTTATTTAAGGGGTCAATTTTCCTTAATTTATACACATAAACGAAATTAAGCTACTCTATATCTACTTAAAATCGCCGTTAGACTTATAAATAGTACCATATAAAATGCAGAAGATACTACTCCTAAGTATAATCTAGCGATATCCCTAGTTTTAACTCTAATATAAGGCCGAGCTAAGTAAGCGGTAAAGTATACAGAATATATAATATAGGAAGGGAAAGCATATATTGACTTAAATAAAATTCCGCATATTATATAGATAATAAGAAATAAATTCTGTAAACCAACTCTAAGCTATCTATATCGTAAAGCGGTAAGAAAGACCGCAAGAATAAACTATAATAAAACACTAAGCACTAAACTAATTATTAAGCTACCTACTATTGTCTTATAACTAAGTCTAGCTAAGGTGTAATCTAAGCCAATAAGTGTAGTAGAATAGGTTAGCGCTAGGACGGAAACTTGAAGAGGAAGCAAATTACAGTTTATAGAATTTGTATAGTTAGTATAAAAGTATCTTATTCTAACCATTACGTTTCTTAAAGACTTAGAAGATAATACCCAAAAAGCTATTTAGAACTAAAAACCACCTATATTTACTTATACTAACTTATAAAGTAATAAGTCTAGCCTTTTCGCCTTTAGCAAATACTTAAATAATAAATACTGCTAATACAATTCCAGTATATACTGTAAGAATATATACTAATTTAATCCATTATAACATTTTTTATTTAAGTAAGGGATTGTACAGTATAGGGGATTTTACGATCCTTTAGTTGCACGATCCCCTAAGTCGCACGATCCCTTATAACCCACGACCCTTTAAATTATATAACCCCCTTAACCCATAATCCCTTAGGTCGCACGACCCTTTAGATTACACGATCCCCTAAGTCACACGATCCCTTATAACCTACAACCCTTTAAATCGCACAATCCCCTATAACCTACGACCCTTCAGATCACACAATCCCTTATAACCTACAACCCTTTAAATCACACAATCCCCTATAACCCACAATCCCTTATAACCCACGACCCTTTAGATTACACGATCCCCTATAACCTACGATCCCTTAGGTTGCATAATCCCCTATAATTTACAATCCCTTAGGTTGTACAATCCCCTATAACCTATAATCCCTTAGGTTATATAATTCCCTATAACCTATAATCCCTTAGGTTATATAATCCCCTATAACCCACAACCCCCTATAACTTATAACCCCCTATAACCTATAATCCCTTAAGTTATATAATCCCCTATAACCTACAACCCTCTATAACCTACAACCCCCTATAACTTACAATCCCTTAGGTTATATAATTCCCTATAACTTATAATCCTTTAAGTTATACAATCCCCTATAGCCTACAATTCCCTATAAAATAAAATATTATCTTTTCTATTAGTTTACTTAAAAAATATCTTATTAAAAATTCTTTTACCATTTAAGAGCTAGAAAGTAGGGAAAACGACAAAAATTAAAAAGCTTTAGCGCTGCGCCTCTTTTAATTTATTTAATTCTTAAGTTTTCTCACTTATTTAAAATATTTATTGTTAAGCTTTTTAAACTAAAAGGTAGTAAGTTTAATTAGATAGGCGACCCAAACTTTTAATATAGTTCTATATAACCCACAATCCTTTAGGTCGCCCCGTCCCCCTTTAATCCCTTACTATTAGCGCTGGCGGCGGATTTTTACGCGCCAGCACCGCGTGGCCGTAGCGTAGTATTTAAACCTAATAGGCTATATTAACCGTTGTCCACTAACTAGATAGGGCTTAATAGGGCTATAAGCTGTTTTATAATAAATAAGTGTTAGGTAAAACCTGAGTAGATAGTTATATAGCCGCAAGGTACGGGCGACCCTGGGGCAACCCAGGGGTGACTCGCCCGTGAGGCACGTGCTCTGCACATGCCTAGGGAAAACCCTTCCTACCTCACACACAGACTCCTCCTTTTCCCTTAAGGATTCGTCTCTGTCTATACAATATACCTATTGTTCTATCATTGGACTCCCTATCCACATCCTTACCTTATATTTAAATCCTTACCAATCCCCTTAGGAGGATAGCCGGTTCAATTTTCCTATGATGCCTCCGAAAAGAAAACCGACGCCTATACCCAACGGTAATACGCTGGCGATGCGACCGCAGAACGCCTTAGGATCTAGTGCAGACGAAACCGCTAGAAGCACACTAGCAGAATCTAAGCCACCTTTTAAACCTCAAAACGATTAGACATCTATAAACGCTGGAGACTAGTTTAACTTATATACCTGGGCTTAATAAGAGCTTAGTAAGGTTACCAGCGTCCTACCTAATACCGCTAATATAAAGGAGCTAGACGAGCTAGTTAAGAAAATAGCTAACTTACGGAGCATTATCGATTTAATAAAGCCCTCCCGTTGCCTCTTTAGTAAAGAGTACGAGTCACGTAGCGAACGCATACGCCAATTAAATCTTAACGCCCTAGTTAAGAAGTTACTACCCAATATTAGCGGTACTACTTAACAGTATTTTAACTGGTAGATCGCCGCAGTTAAGAACCGATTTAAGGTTAATAACGCTAACTACGACTATAAGCAACGCACGCGCTAGGCTATTAAAGGTCTTATAAAAGAGAAGACAATCGCCTAACTGGTTTATCGCCGGTTAAGCACTAAGGATAAGGGTCCTTTACTATGGGACGAATTTAAAACTATAGTCCAAGACTAGATTAGGAACCCCATAGTGAGACGCTTTAATAACGCTATAATGTACTATACGGCTGTTATAAAGGAGAACTAGAGGTTTAACGTCTTCCTAGCCCGTATATGTAGCTTAGAGGACCTCTTCTTATATACCCCTTTTATCAATCCTAAGCAACAGGTAGACTTTTAGTTCTTACGCCTCCCAGCCTACCTATAAGTAGAGCTCTTCCGCCAGAACTTTATCTAACGGGTAAGAACCGCTAAAGACCTCTTTAACGAAATCCGCCGTATAGAGCAATTGCTTGATACTACAAAGCTCGCAGAAGATCGCGTAAGTGGCAGCGGCAAATCATTGCGTATAAAGCGCGGTCGCAGTATAGGCTCTGTAGAGTCAGGCTTAGGGAACAGAACCTAAAAAGGGCAACGCTTTTCTAAGTAAACTCCTAGGGAGACCACCTAAAAGCCAGATGGCTCAGGGGACCCCTTAGACGCCAGTGCTACGCAGGCAAGTCAAAGAACCGCAGGCGGCCACTATAAGGAACACTAGAAGCAGGCTAATAAGGAGAAGTTAGCTCGGGCTTTAGAAAACCCGAAGCCCTAGTAGCGTATCTCTCTCAACTATAACTAGGGCCTAATATAGAGGGAGAGAAGAAACGCATTATGGTATACGTCGCGATAGATATACCCTAGGGCGAAGTCCGCCTACGTGCTTTATATAATAATGGGTGCTAAATTAACCTTATTAATTAAGATATCGTCCATAGGTTTAACCTGCCTATACGCTATGCGCTATATTCACGTAAACCTATCGCACGTTTCCTTAATAGCAACTAGATAATAATCTGGGATGCTTATAATTTAACAGTTACCACTAGCGACTTCTAGGGTACCTCTTACACTATCGGCCCGCAGACCTTTTAGGGCGGCTTATTTAATGGTTATAATATAGTTCTTAGATGGGATTAGCTCGCGGAAGCAAATCTATTAATTAGCTTCCGTTCTAGATAGTTTATCTAGGGTACTTTGGACCCTAGACGCCTCCAAATAGTCACCCTTAACGCTCTCCTAGTAAACATTAAGGCTAGCAAAACAGTCTATTTGCTATAGCTAGAAAACTCCTTCTCTACGCCAGTCGTGAATATAATAGAGGACCTGTCGTTACTGGCAGCGAGTACCCATGCAGACCCTCTAGACGTAGAGACACCGGTTGTAAACACAGTAGAGGACCTGCCGTCACTAGCAGCGAGTACCCGTGGAGACCCTCCAGTGCCGGCGCAGATCACCTATACGTAAGGGGGAGGTAATTAAAACCCTGAAACTATTAAGTATACTATAGTAGAGCTGTATATACTCTCTATATAAGCACACCTGCGAAACGCATGTCGGCTGCACCCTTCTCTCCACTGGCTCCCAGAAGCACACTACTACGCAATAGTCGCTTTAACCTCCGTGGCCTCCGGCCTACTAGAGGTATATAAGGAGGAAATTAATGTCTTCTCTAACGAGCTAGTAAGCATACTACTGCAGAACTCTAAGTACGACTATGCAATTAATTTAGAAGAAGGTAAAACGCCACCGCAAATGCCCCTCTACAACCTCTTACAGAAAAAGTTGTAGATCTTATAAGAGTACCTAGACAGTGCTCTTAAAAAGGGCTAAATCAGGCCTAGCAAGTCGCCTGCTAGAGCGCCTATCCTCTTTGTGCCGAAAGCAGACGGTATAATGCGGCTATACGTTAACTACAGACGCCTAAACAAGATCACGATCAAAAATCGGTACCCCCTACCGCTAGTCGGCAAGCTCTTTAATAGGCTTAGCCATGCGAAGATATTCACAAAGCTGGATCTTCGTAATACGTACCATAGGATTCGTATTAAAAAGGGAGACGAATAAAAGACCGCATTTAAGACACGCTACGGTCACTTTAAGTACCTAGTAATGCCCTTTAGTCTTGCTAACGCCCCTACAACTTTTTAGAGCTATATTTATAAAGCTCTAGAAACCCTAGTAAATACTATCTGCGTGGTTTATCTAGATAATATTCTTATCTACTTAAATAACAAGGATAAGCACGTCAAGTATGTTAAGCAGGTACTACAACAGCTTCGCGCTTAGGGCCTATACGCCAAACTATTAAAATATATCTTTTATATTAAGAACGTTAAGTTCCTAGGCTTTATTATCACCCCTAGGGGTATTATAATGGACCCTAACCGCGTAAAAGCTATTAAGGGATGGCCCGAGCCTAAGTCCTATAGGGATATCTAGGTTTTCCTTAGCTTTGCTAACTTCTATAGGCGATTTATTTAGAACTACTTAGATACCGTATACCCCCTACATGTATATCTTACATAGGCACATCGCAACCCAACGTTAGATAGGGAGAAGAAGAAGAAACGTAAGTTAAAAGGGCCCACTAAATGGTATTAACCTTGGTCCTGGCCTAATGATATACAGTAGGCATTCCGTAAGCTACGCGCTGCGTTTATGCAGGCTCCTCTACTTTAATACTTCGACCCTAATCTACCCCTAATAGTAATTACTAACGCTTCCGACTATGCCTATAGCAGTATACTTCTATAGCCTTTAGGGCAGGGAGATTAACTCCACTGGCACCCAATCACTTATTATAGTCAAAAGCTTACTAGCCTAAAAGTACGGTATAATACATATAATAAAGAACTACTCGCTATAGTGCAATGCTTTAAGACGTGGCGCTATTACCTTAAACACGCCGCGCATATAACGCGCGTGCTCTGCGATTATAATAATCTTAGGTACTTTATAACTACTAAAAGCTTATCTACTCGCTAGGCCCAGTACGCTAAGGAACTAGCTAAGTTTAATTTTAAGATTAAATATAAGCCAGGCAAGACAAATCCTGCTAATATACTATCCCAGCGCCCGGATTATGCCAAAGGCTTTAAAGATGGTAATAAGAGGATAATCCTTAATGCTATGCTGCCTATATTATAGTAAAAGTTATAGGTTATAGGCCTTATAGGCGGCCCTAGTGCTACTATACCAAACTAGCGAGTAGTATATGTGCAGCATGCGAGCGACCCTTATAAACTTGGCGCCGGTGGACTAGAGCGTCCTACTATTCTCTCTAAGACCACTCCAACTAACCTAATGGCGCTTAACCCTAGGGAAAACCCCTTAGCCCAGGCTATGGTCCCCCGTAATAACCCAGCGAGTTACCTACGCATTATACGTTATTTTACTAGTACCAACTTTGCGCAGAGTCTCGTGCTACAGCAAAAAGTAATAGTAGCTACTTTAGCTAAAACGGCGTTCACGGAACAACCCCCTAAGTCACTAGTTAATTTCATTTATAGAGTATAAAAAAGGGACGCCTTTATACGCTTTATATATAATTAGTTAACCTAGGAACGAGTTCCTACCGGTAATAAGGACTACACCTTTAATAATTAAGGACTTCTAAGGTAAAACAATAAGGTCTAGGTGCCGAATTGCACACTACTATAATAGGAGATCCTTAAGCGGAATTATAATAATCCTATAGGCGGCCACTATGGTTTCAACCGTACTTTTAAGGTAATTGCGCGAAAGTACGCTTAGAACGGCCTTACCTAGGACCTCTATAAATACCTAGATAATTACAATGTCTACTAACGCTCTAAATCGCGCCGCTATAAACCCTATAGTAAGCTGCAGCCTTTCTAGGCCCCCACCCAAGCCTAGCGGCATTATTTACTTAACTTTATTACGGATCTCCCAGAGTCCAAGACTCCTAATAGCGTAGAGTATAACTCCGTTCTTATCCTTATAGACCGTTTTACAAAGCTAGTGCGCTACTATTTAGTGCGTAAGATAATTAATGCTACACAACTCGTAGAACTCTTATTTAAAGTCTTTACGCAAATAGGGCCTCTAAACAATATCGTCTCTAATAAGGGTAGTATATTTATAAGCGAGTACTAGAGCACTATATGCTACTATCTCCGCGTTTAACGTAAACTTAGCACTACATTCCACCCGCAGATAGATAGTTAGATAGAGCGCCAGAACTAGGAGCTTAAGGTATACCTACGTATATTCACAAACTAGGAACAGTCTAATTAGGCCTCCCTACTTAAAGAAGCAGCCTTTGCCTATAACTCTAAGGTCCATGTTATAATAAAGCGTTCCCCTATTAAGTTCGCCTATGGCTAGCTACCAAACGTCCTAGACGGAGTCCCGGACGGCGTCTAGGACGCCTAGTAAGATAGAGAAAGGTCTAAGTTAACAAATGTTAAACTTATAGAGATATATTTATAACGCCTGCGCCTTACACGTAAGGCAGCGACGGCGTCAATAATGTACGCCTAACAGCTTTAGGCAAAATACTACAATTATCACCACCTAGCCAAGCATTTCGCCGTTGGTAAACGAGTCCTACTCTCCTCTAAGAATATCCGCATAAAACGTCCCTATAAAAAGCTTAACCATAAGTTTATAGGACCGTTTCAGATCCTAAAGCGCGTAGGGCAGCAAGCATATAAGCTAGAGCTCCCACCTACTATAGCATAGCTTTACCTAGTCTTCTATGTCTCCTTACTAGAGCCTTATAGGTTACGCCCTGGGTTTTAACCCCTAGTAGTAGAAGAGCTTAAGGAAGGCAGCTAGGAAGTAAAAGCAATCGTCGCCTACCAGGATCGTGCTGGACAACCGCAGTACCTTATTAAATGGCTAGGATGGCTAAATAAGTATAATAAATAGAAATATAAGACAGAACTTAAGAATTATTAACAACTATTAGATAAGTACCGCAAGTGGGACACCCTAGCCTTATAGCCGAAGCGTAGGCGAAAAGTAAGCGCCGCTATTAAAACACAACCTATATTAAAGCGGAACAGAGGACGTTTAAAAGGATTAAAGAATAAGCAACGATTGCTATAACTCGTAGGTAAGGCCACGGCGTATACCGGCAATAAAACTTAATTTAGAAAGCACCCTTTCTAGACCTAGTCCGTCACTCTATACTAGCTAAGCAGATTATTTATATATTAGAGAATAGGCCCGTTTATAACTAGGGTCTATTTAACCGGAGTCCACAACCTGCTGGTAACCCGCTAGTAGTAACCTATACTAACAACTTACACTATTCTACGCATATACTACGTAGATAACGTATAAGGCTAAAACATAGGTTAGCGGCGGGTCTAACGGGCATATAGCCTTACCGTCCTAATCTGGCTGTATATAAATAACCTATAACCTACCCGCAAAGTATATACGGCGCTATACCGGTATAGCGTAAGGCTAAAGTAGGGTTAGCGGCGGATTTAACAGGCATATAGCCTTACCGTTTATAAATCTGGCTATATACAAATAACCTATAACCTACCCGCGAGGTACTAGCGACCTACCTATACAAACGAG
>Ga0307515_10006992_pt1 | contig 22409 bp, 15 predicted proteins | sample 17_EM_MG_FD_194513 | JGI IMG/M metagenome (GOLD analysis project Ga0307515, IMG submission 194513) | Populus trichocarpa ectomycorrhiza microbial communities from riparian zone in the Pacific Northwest, United States - 17_EM | ecosystem: Host-associated > Plants > Roots > Unclassified | place...
GACCCGGAGCGCCGGGCGACGACGGAGCTGCTCACGCTCGCGCAGTCGCCGGCGCTGTTCACCGATGAGAAGCTGCACTCGCTGATGGTCTGCCGGACGGTGAACCTGAGCCTGGAGCACGGCAACAGCGACGCCTCGTGCCGGGGCTACGTCTCGTTCGGCGGGATCCTCGGGCCGCAGTTCGGCGACCCCGCGGCGGGGTCCAGGTTCGGCCAGCTGGGGTTCGATCTGGTGGAGCGGCGCGGGGTGCTGCGCTGGAAGGCGCGGGTCTACGTCGAGCTCAGCTACCGGATCCGGACCTGGACCCACCACCCGCGCGACAGCATCGAGATGGCGCGGTGCGCGTTCGACGCGGCGATGGAGTGCGGCGACCTGACGTTCGCGGCCTACGCCTGCAACTCCCCGATCACGCTGTCGCTGCTGGCGGGGGCGCCGCTCGCGCCGCTGTTGCCCGAGGCCGACGCGGCGCTCGCGTTCATGCAGAAGCTCAAGTTCGGCATGATGGTCGACATCGTCTCGACCAATCGACAGCTGATCCGGTCGCTCCGAGGGCTGACGCGAGAGCTGGGCTCGTTCGACGACGAGGCGTTCGCCGAGGACCGGTTCGAGCAGCGCATCGCGGTCGAACCGAGCTTCCCGGCGGCCTGGTACTGGGTCCACAAGGTGCAAGCGCGGTTCTTCGCCGGCGACCACGCGGGCGCGGTGGCGGCCGCGGCCAAGGCCCGGCCGCTGTTGTGGACGATGCCGTCGTTCCCCGAGGGCGCGGAGCACGTGTTCTACGCCGCGCTGGCGTGCGCTGCCCACCACGACGCGGCGCCGGACGACGAGCGGCCGCGGCTGCGCGACGAGCTCGCGACTCATCACGCGCAGATCGCGGCGTGGGCCGCGCACGGCCCCGAGCGGTTTCGCGACCGCGCCGAGCTCACCGGCGCCGAGCTCGCGCGGATCCGCGGCGACGCCGACCAGGCGGCCCGGGGCTACGAGCAGGCGATCCGGACCGCGCGGGCGAGCGGCTCGGTCCAGATCGAGGCGATCGGCTACGAGGTGGCGGCGCGGTTTCATCGCGGGCGCGGCCAGGGGCTGATCGCCGACGCGTACGTGCGCGAGGCCCACGTCCGCTACCTCCGGTGGAACGCGGACGGCAAGGCGCGCCAGCTGCGCCGCGCCCACCCCGAGCTCGAGCTCCCGGCGGCGGGCCCGGCGGCGGTGACGCTGCGCCCCGAGCAGCTCGACCGGCTGTCGGTGATCAAGGCGTCGCAGACGATCTCGAGCGTCATGGACAAGGATCTGCTGTCGCGCACGCTGCTGCGGTTCGTGCTCGAGGAGGGTGGCGCCCGGCGCGTGGTGCTGATCACCTCGCAGGGCGGCGAGCTCGAGATCGCGGCGCAGGCGAGGGTCGACGAGCCGTCCGATCCTGCGGACGATGCGCGGGTCCCCAGGTCGCTGCTGTCGTACGTGTTGTGGACCCAGGAGTCGGTGCTGTTCGACGCCGCCGATGACGCGGGGCGGTTCGCGAGCGATCCGTACTTCGCCGCCATCCGCCCGCGCTCGGTGCTGTGCATGCCGATCCGGCTGCGGGCGGACTCGATCGCGCTGCTCTACCTCGAGAACGAGCTGGTCCCGGGCACGTTCACCGCGGAGCGGCTGCTCGCGCTGGAGTTGCTCGCGGCGCAGGCGGCGATCTCGCTGGAGAACGCGCGGCTGCTCGAGCGCGAGCGGGCCGGGCGGATCGAGGCCGAGGCGGCCGAGCGCCGCGGGCTCCTGCTCGGCGAGGCGACCGCGCTGCTGTCACAGACGCTCGATTCCCGGGATGTGCTCGACGTCCTCGCCCGGCTGCTCACCCGATCGCTCGCGGACTGGGCGGTCATCGATCTGGAGGACAGCGGGGGGCTGGTGCGGATCGCCAGCGCGCACCGCGATCCCGACAAGGAGCCGATCCTCCGCGACATGGCGGCGCGCTACTCGGTACAACCCAGGTCGCCGGTGTGGCAGGTCCTGCAGACCGGCAAGCCGGTCGAGTCTCCCGCGCTGACCGATGATCAGCTCCGGGCCCACTGCGTCGACGAGCACCACGCCGAGCTCGTGCGCCGGCTCGGCGCGCGGAGCGGCCTGTTCGTGCCGCTGTGCGCGCGGGACAGGGTGATCGGCGTGCTGTCGCTGATCTCGACGACCTCGAACCGGTTCGCGCGCGCCGACGCCGAGCTCGCGGTCGATCTGGGCCGCCGGATGGCGCTGGCGATCGACAACGCGCGGTTGCTCGACGAGACCCGGCGGGCGCTGCACCTGCGCGACGAGTTCCTGCGGATCGCGTCGCACGAGCTCCGCACGCCGCTGGCGTCGCTGCGGCTGAGCGCGCAGGGGCTGTTGCGCGCCGCCGAGCGCAATCGAGCGGTGTCGCCGGAGACCCTCGACCGCACCCTGCGCCGCGTGCTCGGCAACACGGTCCGGCTCGAGCAGCTCACGTCGGAGCTGCTCGACGTGACCCGGATCGAGCAGGGCCGCCTCCACCTCAACCCGGTGGAGATCGCCCTCGACACGGTGGTGCGCGAGGCGGTGGAGCACATCGAGGCCGATCTCGCGGCGGCGGGATCTTCGGTGTCGATCGAGTGCGCGGTGCCGGTCGTGGGGCGATGGGATCCGTCGCGACTCGATCAGGTGGTGACCAACCTCCTGAGCAACGCGGCCAAGTTCGGCGCCGGCAAGCCGATCGAGATCCGGATCGAGCGGCTCGACACCGCGGTGCGGCTGGCCGTGATCGACCAGGGCATCGGCATCGACCCCGAGCGCCGGCCCTACGTGTTCGATCGATTCGAGCGCGCGGTGCCGTCGTCGCGCTACGGCGGGCTCGGGCTGGGGCTCTACATCGCGCGGTCGATCGTCGTGGCCCACGGTGGCACGATCACCGTCGACAGCGCGCCGGGCGCCGGCTCGACGTTCACCGTGACCCTGCCGTGCGTCCCCCCCGAGCCGAGCACGGCGCCGCCGGCCTCGAACTGACGCGTGGCTGGTGTTCCCCGTGCCGCGGGACCGACTCGCCGAGCAAAGCGAGCTGCCGTTCGACACCGCCAGACAGATTTCGTGCTCTGCAGGGTGCTGGGGCGTCGGGCTCACACGGACTCACACCATGGCTCCCGGCAACCGTTGCTCACTAAATAATTCACCGGCCGCAAGCGAGTCCAGACTCGCAATCAACCAATCCGGAGTCAATATCTCACGTGGCAGATGGCGGCGCGCTGTGGCATTCGTGCCCGTACTGCGGCTCACCTGTACGTGGTCGTGGTCGGCGTGGATTCGTTCGGGACGTATGCTACAACGCTATGGGTTGAATCAAGCGTCGTCGTCGTCGTCGAATCTCGCGGGGAGGCTCCATGGCGACTGATTGTGAGGCATCGGATCGTGAAGGCTCGCCGTCGATGTACTCGAAGTCGAGCGAGGACGATCTCGATGCGATATTGCGCGACGTCACCAGCTTGGCACAGCGCGACTATCCCACATTCGATGTCGCCGCCGACGTCTTCGCGGCGTACCTCCGCGATCGACTGCCGCCAGAGGCTCCGCAGGCGCACGGGCTGCGCCGGATGCACACATCGGATTTGTACCTCGCCTGCGCTTGCGCGCGGGGAGACCGGCACGCCATCGCGGCGTTCGACGACCGCTGTCTGGGCCATGTCGATCGCGTGCTCCGGAGGATGGGAATCGACGCCGATACGAGCGCCGAGATCAAGCAGGACATCCGCAGTCGGGTGCTCGTCGGCGACGGCGGAGGCGGGACGATCGGCGAGTTCTCCGGTCGAGGTGACCTGTGCGGCTGGGTGCGCGTCATGGCGGTCCGTCAGGCGCTGCGGTGCCAGGGTCGAGCCCGCCGGGAGGTGTGCGTGGAGGACGACGAGCTGCTACAGCAGATCGCCGTCCCCGGCGACCCCGAGCTGGCGCACACGAAGGAGAGCTATCGGCAGGAGTTCAAGCGAGCCTTCGAGGGCGCGCTGCGGGCGCTACCAGACCGAAGCCGCACGGTGCTGCGCCAGCACTACGTCGATGGCTTGACGATCGACGATCTCGGCAGGTTGTATCGCGTCCATCGCTCGACCGCGGCTCGGCTCGTGCTCCGCGCTCGCATGCTCGTGCGCGAAGCCACCCGGGCGCGGATGATGGCTCGGCTCCGAGTGCAGTCGCAGGACCTCAACAGCATCATACGAATGATCCGGAGTCAGATCGAGATCAGCCTGCGAGCCTTCCAGTTCGCCCGAAAGCGATAGCGGCGACATGCTGCGCGACTCAAACGACGATGGCTGTCCTGGCGAGGACGATATCGTCGCGTTCCTCGGAGGATGCCTGAAATCTCAGGACGCCCGCGCGCTCGAAGCGCACGTCGCGCGGTGCTCGGCGTGTCGACGGTTGCTGTCCGCGCTGGCGCTGGTGGCGGCAGGAGCATCACGTCCGGCGACAGACTCGGCCTCACCCACGCTACCGCTCGATTCGAGCGAGGCCGTGACCGAAACCGAACTGCAGATCGGCGCGCAGTTCGGCCGCTACTTCGTGCTCGACTGGCTCGGCGCCGGTGGTATGGGTGTCGTGTATGCCGCGTACGATCCGGAGCTGAACCGCAAGGTCGCACTCAAGGTGCTTCGCAACGATGGAGCGAGCCCAGCGGCTCGGGGGCCGATCCACGACCTGCTGCTGCGCGAGGCGCAGGCCATGGCACAGCTCGCTCATCCCAACGTGGTCGCGGTCTACGACGTGGGTAGCGTCGAAGCGCGTGTGTTCTTTGCGATGGAGCTGGTGGAGGGCACCACGCTCGCGCGCTGGACCGCGGCTGCGCGTCGCGACGTCAGCGAGCTCATTGACGTCTTTCTCGCTGCGGGTCGTGGTCTGGCGGCCGCTCACGACGCCGGGTTGATCCACCGCGACTTCAAACCTGACAACGTCCTCATCGGCAACGATGGGCGCGCGCGGGTCACCGATTTCGGCCTCGCGCGTCAGACGCTGCGCCCGCCGCTCGACGCCGAGCATGGCGGTGCAGCGGAGCCGAGGCCCGAGGCCGGTACGATGCAAACGGGGCTGGCGGGGACCCTGGCCTACATGGCGCCCGAGCAATATCTCGGGCGCTCCGCCGACGCGCGGGTGGATCAATTCAGCTTTGCCGTCGCGCTCCATGAGGCATCTTATCGCGAGCGACCGCGCGATCGGCAGCGATCGGCGCCGGAGCAGCGGCGCGGGAACGACGTCACGCCGGCGACCGACCAGTTTGCGTATTGCGTGGCGCTGTGGGAGGCGCTGGCAGGCGAGCGGCCGTATCACGCGCACGGCTTCGACGAGCTTCGCCGTCAGATCGCAACCGGCCCGGCGGCACTCGACGCGTCGCGCATTCCGCGCCGGGTGCGTTCCCTGCTGCGGCGCGGGCTGGAGCCGGATCCCGCGCGGCGCTGGCCGAGCATGAACGCTTTGCTGGACCGCTTGGCACGCACGCAGCGCAGTCGCGTCGCAGTGATCATCGCGTCCGCGGTCCGCGCAACTGTGGCGGCGCTGGTGGTGGTTGTGGCGATCGCCTCGGTAGCGTACTCGCTGCGCTCCGGTGAGGTAGCTGCGATCAGCTGCGATCCGCCGGTGCGCGATGTCACGACCGTGTGGTCACCCGCGATAGCGAGCGAGGTCCGGGTGCGCATCTCGGACGCCCACGTCGCGGTGCTCGACACGGCGTACTGGGACTGGCGCGCGGCGCGGGGCGCGGCATGCAAGGAGCCGCCGGCGCGGCGCCACACCCAGCTGCGCTGCCTCGAGGGGCTGCTCGCCCGGTTCGATGCGCTGCGCCGCGCGTTCGTGCGTGCTCCGGAGGCGACGCCCGAGGAGCTGCGCGCCCAGCTGAGCAGCCCGTCGCTCTGCCGCAATGCGATTACCGAGAAGATCCCGAAATTCACGCTTGTACCGACGGCGAGTGTGATCGATGCCTATGCGCTGTACGCTCGGAGTCAGACCGAGCACAAACCCAGCGACGCCGAGATCCAGTCGCTGGTCGCCGCACCAGATGGCGACATCTGTGGACGCGCGATCGGCATCCTCGCGTTCGAGTCCGCATCGCGAGACGTGCCGCGCAAGCGCGCCTTGGTCGAGGAGGCGCTCACCGCGGCCTATCGGTGCGCCGACGACCGCCTGCGCACCGATGTGTTGATCGCAATGATCCCATATCGTCGCGAACACCCGATGACCGGGCCCCGAGGGCAAGCCGCGATCGAGGAAGCACTGGCAGCCGGCTGGGCGATGCGAGCCGATGTTGAGGGCGCGCTCGCGATGCAGACCCTCACCGTGGCCCGCGAGCACGGGCGCTGGGACGAGGCGCTGCAGCATGCCGATATGGCGGTCGCAAATGGTCAATCCCGCATACTGCCCGTCCGGATGCTGCGCGCGATCGTCGAGCGCAACCGCATCCGCCTCTCACGGAGCGAGCCAGGCGATCTAGACGCGGTGATTGCCGACGTGCGCGCATGGCGGCAGTTCGCCGCGCGTCATCAGCTCGAACTCGCCCGCCAACTCGAGGTCGAGGCGGCCCTCGCACAACTGCGCCGCGGCGATGTAGCAGCGGCGCACCTCGAGTTGGTCCGTCTGTGGCAATCCCAGCCGCGCCCGGCGCAGCCGAGCCCCTCTCATCATATCACCGGTATCGTGGTCGACGCGCGCGGCAACCCGGCGGTCCATGCACGCGTCGCCGCATCGCGCTTCGTGACCGCCGACGCCGTCGACTTCGCGCTGCCCGATCTCGCGTTTGACCACCAGCTGCGCGACGACGACTTGCGGATCACCACCACGGACGCCGCCGGCCGCTTCGCGATCGAAGACGCGGTGGCCGATGGCGTGATCGTCGCGGAGCTCGCCAGTCAGCGGTCGCCCCCGGCGGCGATCACCGATCACCTGACACTGGTGCTCGGACCGACCCGCAACGTGAGTGGCAGGGTTGAGCTCGCGGGTATCGCGTCGACGCGGGTGGTCGTCGTCGGCCTCGCGATCACCGACCCGACTGGCCGCTTCGAGGTTGTGGCATCGGTGGCCCCGGATGGCTCGTTCACGGTGGCTGGCGCCCCGATCGGCACGCTCCGGATTGGTGCGGCGCTGTGCTGCGACGAATTGCAGGGCTCGCGGATGCAATTCGTGCGGGTGCCCGCCTCATCGGCGTCGGCCACTGGCATCGTGCTCAGCGTCGCTCCGTCGGGTCGCGCGCTCGATGTCGTTGTCCGCAGCGCAGTCACCACAGCGTTGGAGGGCGCCCAGGTCGTCCTGCTCCAGGGCGCGCACGTGATCGCGAACTTCCGTGACATCGTCCGCCTGCCGGTGACGAGCCTGCAGAGCCGGATAGCCGTATCGGAGGCCGGCGAGCCTGCCCGGCGTGCGCTCCGCGATGTGCTCAGGGTCGGCGACCTCGTGGCGCATTTCGACGATGCCGGCCCGGGCGACTGGACCGTGTGTGCGAGCAGTCTAGCACCGGACAGGCTCGATCCGGAATCGCGCCGGCGCGTGCAGGACCACCTTGCACAGATTGCGGTCAAGTGCGTGCACGTCGGTCCGGACGCAGCCTCTGTCGTGATCGACGCGCCACCCCAACGGCGCCTCAACTAATTCAATTGGAGTCCAAACCACGCGAGCAACCAGAGGCCGCGCGACCACAGCGCCAGCAAGACCAGCGCGACCGATCTCGAGGTCGTGCGAGCGTCGGTGAACCGTTGGCTTCGGTGGTACGAGACCGCCGGTACGGAGGCGCTGCAGCCACGCAAGGCACCTGGCCAGGTACCCCGGCTCGGGCCAACGCAACGCGCAGCGCTCACCCGGCTGATCGAGGAGGGGCCGCAGGCGACTGGTTGCGCGGGTCACCGTTCTGGACCGGACCGCGAATCGGTGACCTGATCCGCCGCAGGTTCGGCGTTCGATATCACAACGCGCGCCCTGTCGATCGATCTGCGGCTCTCGAGATCGCTGAAGGTACGCGACGAGCTCGCTGGGTAGCGCGGTCATGCCAGCCCCACAGCAAGCGATGTTGCTGAAACAAGCCCTCGTTTCCGCGATGTTATGAAATTGCTGCGCGACTTCTCGTGCGCCACGTGACCTATACGTAGCGCTCGCGAACGGCGCAGCAACCGCCTATCGCAATCGCGACCGAAGCCACAAAGCGTTCAACGGTCACATTTGGCGAAATCCCTCTGTACAGAGCGACATAAACCATCAGCAAGAAGAGGCCACAAATGCGCAACATTGTGAATGTGCTAACCATTGCAATCTCCGCGGTCATCGTTTCTGCTTGTGCCATGGAGCCCGAGGAGACCGCCAGGGACCAGACGCAGAATGGCGAGGGCGAAGTACTGGGCACTACAGAACAGGCGTCAACCGTCCAGGGGTGCCCCGACGGCTATGCGTGTATCTACCCGGAGAACGCAGGGTGGAACAATGGCACCCCGTCCGATTTCTACTTCTTCTATCAAACTTACAATCTCAGTAATCAGTTCGGAAATCACATTATCTATAACCACCAGACTGGGTCCGCCAAGGTGTGGCTCTGCAACCAGTACGGCGGTGGTGATTGTTGGTTCATGCTGCCTCCCGGCACGGCTTGGACCGTGAACTTCACGCCGATCAACTCGATCGTGCTCACGCCGAATTGATCTCGACATGTCTGCTCTAGAAGAACCAATCGGCGAACACCAAGCACAAGCCGCACCTCTTGCACCCCAAGTCGATCCACAACTTGGGACATGTTAGGGGTAGCGCGCAAGCCGAAATTGATCGAGGCGATACCCGAGATCGACTGGATCAAGCTGCCGCCGTCGGAGTTAGACTTTCTGGACTTCGACGATGCCGAGAAGTTGATAGCGGCTGCGGAAGAGGATAGCGCACGCTGATCCTGATCGCGATGCGCACCGGGATGCGGATGAGGGAGTTGCTCGGGCTGCGCTGGGTCGATGTCGATCTGTCCGCGGGGCGGATCAACGTGCGCCAGAGCATCGTGCAATGTGTCGTCGGGCTTCCCAAGTCGGGCAAGCCGCGCGAGATCGCGCTGTGCGATGATGCGATCGAAGCGCTCGCGGCGCATCGCCACGAGCGCGGACCGCTCGCGTTCTGCGATGCCGAGGACAAGGCGCTCATGGCGGGCTCTTGGCGTGGCTGCTCAAGCGACGGTCAAGCGCGCCGGGCTACGGGACGTCTCCTGGAGCTCATCGCGTGACGAGAGCGCCGATCCGGCCCGCACCGCGGACCGGCAGGTCGCGGAGGCGACCGAGCCGGAGGAAGCTCCGCCGTGTGTTGGGCGGATGTTCGAGTGCTATGTTCGCGACCATGCGTATTTGGATCGCGATCGGGATCGCTGTGCTGTCGAGTGTCGCGTACGCCGAGCCGCCGCCCAGTCCGCGGATCGCGGCGCTGTCGGCCAAGCTCGCCGCCCACGAGCGCGGCGCCGAGGAGGCGTTCTGGCGTCAGCTCGCCGTCGAGGGCACGCCGATCATCGAGGACGTCCACGAGGCCGGCCGCCTGCTCGTCACGTTCGTCTGGCGCGGCAAGCCGGATACCCAGCGCGTCCGGCTGTTCGGGCCGGTCGATCACATGGCCGAGGACAGCGACCTCGAGCGGATCCCGGGGTCGAACGTGTTCGCGCACAGCGTCTCGCTGCCGGACACGGCACGGTTCACGTACCTGTTCGGCTTCGACGGCGATCCGGCCAAGCCGGGCCGGCACTTCGACCTGAACACCGCGGTGACGCGCCGCGACCCGGTGAGCAAGCACCCGTTCGGTACGGCGGAGTCGTTCGTCGAGCTGCCGCGCGCGCCGCCACAGCCGTGGATCGTCCCGCACCGCGGCGTCGCCGCCGGTACGGTGTGGCTGCACGAGATCCGCGCCGCGGCCGGGCAACCGCCGCGTCGGGTGACCGTCTACACGCCGCCGGGCTACACCGCGACCGGGAAGCCGTACCCGCTCGTCGTGGCGTTCGACGCCGAGTCCGCCACCACGCAGATCCCGCTGCCGATGATCCTGGACGAGCTGATCGCGGCGAAGCGGATCCCCCCCGTGGTTGCGCTGATGATCGGCAATGTCGATCGGATGAGCGATCTCCAGCCCAACCCGGCGTTCATCGACATGGTCGCGCTCGACCTCGTGCCGTGGATGCGCGCGAGCTACCACGCGACCAGCGATCCGCGACTGACGGTGCTGAGCGGCGTCAGCCTGGGTGGCCTGGCGTCGGCGTACGGCGCGCTCCGGCACTCCGAGGTGTTCGGCAACGTGCTGTCGCAATCGGGCTCGTTCTGGTGGGGCACGCCGCCCGGGGCGACCGCGCACGACTACGCGACGACGCCGCGCCTGCCGATCCGGTTCTGGATGGAGGTCGGGACGTTCGAGTTCGGTTCGCCGACCAAGGAGACCGTGCAGCTCGCGGCGAACCGGCACATGCACGACGTGCTGCTCGCGCGCGGCTACGAGATCGGCTATCGCGAGTTCGCCGGCAACCACACGTACGTCGAGTGGCGCGGCTCGATCGCCGAGGGCCTGATCGCGCTGCTCGCGACGCCGGCCAAGCTCCCCGCCGCACGCACGCCGCCGGTCGCGAAGCGCGCCGCGCTCGACATCGCCCCCGGCAAGCGCTCGAGCGCGTGGTGGCTGGTGCGCACCGCGATGCTCGACGGCGGCGATGCCGCGCTCGCGGCCGCCAGGCCGCTCCTGGCGAACAACCCCGACGGCTACTTGCTCGAGGAGCACGAGCTCGAGAGCGCCGGCGTCGCGCTGTTCAACCTCGGCCGTCCACGCGACGCGCTGGCCTTGTGGCGCTGGAACACCGAGCGGTTTCCGACCTCGTCGAATGCGTGGGATAGCCTCGGATACGCCTACCAGGCCACCGGCGATCGGGCGCGCGCGCTCGACTGCTTCAAGCGGGAGCTCACCCTCGACCCCAGGAGTGAGAGCGCCAAGGCGATGCTCGACGAGCTCACGTCGTCACCGTGATACGCGGCGCGCCGAGCCGGGCGGGCTACGGTCGCTTCTGCCAGTGGAACGGTCCGAGCGGTAGCGCGTTCCCGCGCCCGGCGGGCGCTGGATCGAGCTCGTACGGCGGCGCGATCCACGGCGGCGGCTGGAACAGCGTCCCCGGTGGCGCGTCGGTCACGGCGGCATCCCCCTTGATCGCGGCGATGCGCTGGATCGGCCGGTCGCCGACCATGCCGAAGCTGCTCGACGAGATCACGGGGCCCCGACACCGCCGCGCGCGCAACGTGGTGGCCAGCCGCGGCGGCCGCAGCTGGCCGTCGCCGTCGGTGTCGCGCGTGACGACCTCCATCACCACGAACTGCCCGGTTGACTCGAAGAACGCTCGGCTCAGCTCGCCGGGATCGGGATTGGGACCGGGATTGGGACCGGGATTGGGACCGGGATTGGGATCGAGGATCCGCTCGACGCTCGACGACAGGTCGCGCTGGACCACGAGGGCGCGGGCACCGTCGCTCCTGATGTAGAGCAGGCTCGTGCCGTCGCGCGAGAACCTGGCGGCGCGGTGCCGACCGTCGATCGGATCCCCCGACCTGCCGTCGGCGCCTGCGAGCACGGTGGCCTTGCCGCTCCGCACGTCGACCAGGTGGACGCACATGCGCCGGGTCACCACGAGCCATCGGCCCTCCGGATCGCTGTCGACGAGGTCGTCGATCGCGGTGCCCGGCCCCGAGCCGAGCACCAGGTAGGGTTGCAGCTGATCGCCGCCGGTGTCGCCGTGATGGAAGGTCTGCACCTCGAGCTTGCCGTTGCGGTCGGTGTCCTCGCGCGCCTCGCAGATCGCCGCCCACCGGCGCTGGAGATCGACTCCGTACTCGACGCCGGGGCTCCGGGTTCCGATCGACGCAGCGTCGGGAGCGCTCCGCCCGACCGGGAACACCGTGTCCCTGCAGGTCACCCAGGCCTTGTGCGCACCGTGGCGCCAGATCGAGGACGCGACCGCGTCCTGCAGATAGGTGCGTCTCGGCGAGGCCGGCGCTCGGTCCCCGAGCCGCTTCCAGAACGCCAGCAAGGCGGCCGGCGCCTCCGGACTCTGCATCTCGGCCAGGGCGTCCACGAGCTCTTCGAGCAGGCCCCAGTCCTCGACCGAGATCGGCAGCGCGCGGAGCGCTTCGAGGCGCTCGCGCAGCGCCGCCACAAAGCGCGGATCGCCGGTGCGTGCGGCGACCGCTGCCGCGGCGGCGCGGAGCTGAGCGGGTCCGGTGCGGATCACCTCCTCGAGCGCTGCCATCGCACCCGGGATCGGGCGGAGCGCCGCGAGCGCGGACTCGGCTTCGTACGGCATCGGGAAGCGCTCGAGCACGGCGACGACCCGGTGAGCCGGGTCGAGGTCGTCCTCGGGCGGCAACCACCGCACCAGGGAGTAGGCCTCGAGCGGCGCCGCGTCTCGGTTCCGCCCCGACATCCCCACGTTCTGCGACAGCAGCACGCCGCCGGTGGCCTGGCTGAAGAACGTCAGGTTCCTCGCGATCGTCCGCAGCTCGGACCGAGCGTCCACCAGGTAGACCGACTCCGGGGAGTTGTGCGGAACGACCAGGACTCGCTCGCCGTCCGACAAGAAACCGGCCCCGTACATGTGCTCCGTCGGAAACTCGAGCAGGCGAGTGCCATCGCTCAGCCGGAGCACCTCGATCGCGTCGCTGCGCATCACGAGCAGGCGGCCGGACGTCGCATCGGTGAAGAATCGTCCGCCGCTCGGCCCCCGCCACACGACGCTGCCATCGTCGGTGCGGCGCGCGACGAGCTCGGCGCCGCCGCGGACCACGTGATCCCCTGCGACCTCGAAGCGCGGCCCGTCTCCCGGTTGGGTCCACTCGATCTCGAGCCGGTTGCCGGCGAGCCGTCCGCACCAGGTCTGGGTGACCGAGACTCCGCAGAGCCGGCCAGCCGGTGACACGTCGAATTCGTCGACGACCGCGACCCGTGACAGCTCCGTTCCGGTCGATGGGTCGAGCTCTCTGATCTCGTGGAACGCCGGACCGGGCTCGTTCCGGCACAGCAGGTAGAGCCGCGGCCCGGCGGAGCGGGGGTTCGCGCCGGGGCACGCGAACGCCTTCGACCAGCGCACGCGGCCGCTGTCCGCCGACAGCCGGACGACGACCGAACCAGCAGGGCCGGCTCGGGACACCAGCAGGACCGAATCATCGGCGACGTACATCCGCCCCGACTCCGTCCACGGCGTCGCCAGCGCGGTCCGCCACAGGGTCTTGCCGGAGTTGACGTCGACGGCCTGCACCGACCGGCCGTCGTTCGCGACGACGTGGTACACGCCCGCGCGCGCGGCGCCCTCGAAGCGCCCGAGGCCTTCGCGCCTCCAGATCTGCTCGAACCTGGGCAAGCTGGTGACCGATGTGCCGGTCCCGGTGGCGACGGCTCCGCCATCGAGCGTCGCTGTCACGCCCGCGTCCTCGGCCCTGGGTTGGACCGAGGCGCGATCATCCTTGGCGGCACCGTTCGTACCGCTGCCATGCCCCGAGCAGTGCACGAGCGCGGCTGCCGTGGTCGCAGCCGCGAGCCACACGAACACACGGCCACGCGCCCGATGCGACGTCACGCGCTCGAGGCTACCAGGATCGCCGGCCGCTGTGCCGATCCGGTCGAGCAGCCGCTGCGCCGCGTGCTGCTCGCCGGACTCGATGCGATCAACCGCCGCTGGGGTTGATCACCGACGTGCCGGAAGTCCCGATGGTCGCCACGCACGGCCCGCCGGTGCAGCCATTGGTCAGAACGGGGCATGCCGTGGTGCGAATGATGATCGTGCCGACCGCGTTGCCTCCGTGGACGTAGTGGAGGTCCGAGGTCGTCAGGATGCTGATGGTCTCGCGGCTCAACTTCAGTTTCTTCATGGCGTTTCCTTGTTGCTGTCATGGACCGCCGGGCGCAGAGAATCCCCGCGGCCCCGGTTGCTCGACGCGTGGCGCCCGCGCGGCCGGTGATCCGGCCACGCGTCTCTGTAGCGATACCGGAACGTCGGCGCGGCCCGATCTTCCCGGCGGCGTTCGGTGCCGCACGTCACGAAGACCGATGGCTTCGACGGCCGGCTCACGTTCGATCGAAGACCTCGAGCTGAAGTTGCCAGCGAAGCTCGACCTCCTCCTCGCCGACCGGTGCAGCGGAGCTACGGCCGTCCACTCTGACAGAGGTTGTCGCGGGTTCCGTCCGTCCTGATCAGGATGACCGGGCAGGTCGCGGCACCGCAGACGGAGAATGCCTCGAGCTCGCACTCGAGCTCTGCAGCGCCGAGGCTGCATCCTTGCTGTCGGCACCGCGTGCCGTCCGGCCCGGCCGCGTTGCAGGTCGTGACGACCGCGCACCCGGCGGCGGCCGACGCCGCGTCGTCCCTACCGGTCGCCGCCTGCGCGGTTGCCGCGGTCTCGAGTGCCGCTTCGGTGTCGTCGCGCTGCGCTTCGGTGGTGCGTGGGTCGCCCGCGGGATCCACCGCGCAGGAGACCAAGGTCATGGCGATCGCGATCGAAAACAGGGCTCGTACTCGTAACATTCGATTCCTTTCTCGGCTGTCTGGAAGACAGGAGATGATGTCGTTGCTGTACGAGCGTTGCCGATCATCGGATCGCGGTCAGGTAGGGCGGGGCGCGCCGATCACGAGTCCTTCGGCGAATCGACGAACGCCTCGGGCTGCGAGATCGTCGCGAGGTACGCCGCCATCTCCATCTGGGTGCGCGGATCGTCGAGCGCGAGCTGGTCGGGCTCGGCGTCCGGCAGCGTGGCCGCCGACATCGCCGCGGTTGCGGCGGTCGCTCCGGCGGGGGCCATGTGCTCGGCGCTGTCCGGCTGGCGGCGACGGTCGCGCGGCCGCAACAGCGCGATCACCAGCGTGAGCCCGGCGAGCAGCCCCGCGATCGCAACGCCGTAGGCGAACCGGTAGCCGAGGATGGTGGCGTCGTGGAGCGCCACGCCGCCGGCCGCGAGGCCGCCCGTGCGGTACGAGGCGACCGTGACCAGGATCGCGAGGTCGACCGCCGCGGACAGCTGGAGCGAGAGGCTGACGATCGCCGAGCCGAGCCCGGCATCCCGGGCGGGGACGTCCGACATCGCCAGCGTGAGCAGCGGCAGGAACGACGTGCCCAGGCCGAGGCCGAGCAGCGCGTGGCCGCAGGCGCGCAGCGGGAAGTACGGCGCATCGATCGACAGCGACGCCATCACGGCGAGGCCGAGCGCGATGATCGCGAGGCCGGCCACCAGCACCCGCACCGGACCGTGGCGCCGGACCAACCGCGAGGTCACCCCGAGCGACAGCGCCGCGACGACGAGGGTCTGGGGCAGGAACGCGAGCCCGACGCGCAGCGGGCCGAAGCCGAGCGTCTGCGACATGTCGAGCGTGGCGAAGAAGAACACGCCGTACATCCCCATCGCCATGAACCCGCGCACGACGCTGGTGACCATCAGGCTGCGGATGCGCACCACGCGCAGCGGCATCAGCGGGTTCTGCACCAGCGCCTCGACGACGAAGAACACGGCGGTCAGCACGAGGGCCGCGCTGATCGGCACGCGCACGGCGAGCGACGTCCACGGCTCGCGGGCCGCGGCGACCAGGCCGTAGATCCCGGCCATCGCGGCGCCGGTGACGAGCACGGCGCCCGCGACGTCGACGCGACGATCGGTCGCGAGCGGGGCGGTCTCGCGCAGCGCGCGGCGCGCGATCGGGATGCCGAGCACGCCGATCGGCACGTTGATCAGGAACACCCAGTGCCAGCCCAGCGCCTGGGTGAGCAGGCCACCGACGAGCAGCCCGCACGAACCGCCCGCGACGCTGACGAACATGTAGCCGCTCATCGCGCGCGCTCGCTCGGACTCACCCGGGAACTCGGTCGCGATGATCGCGAGGATCACCGAGGACGCCCCGGCCGCGCCGATCCCCTGGACGAACCGCGCGACGATCAGGACCGTCGACGAGGTCGCGAGCCCGCACGCGATCGATGCCAGCGTGAACGTCCACAGGCCGAACAGGAAGATCCGGCGGCGGCCGAGCAGATCGCCGAGCCGGCCGAACAGCAGCAGCAGCCCGCCGAACGCGATCAGGTACGCGTTGGTGACCCAGGTCAGCGCCGCGGGGTGGAGGTCGAGATCGACCTGGATCGTCGGCAGCGCGACGTTCACGACGGTCGCGTCGAGGACCAGCATGAACTGCCCGAGCAGCACCGCGATCAGGCCGAGGCGGCGCCGGTCGGGCACCTCGGGGGTCAGCCTATCCCCTGTGATGGTTGAATCAGCCATGATAATCACTGTACATGTGATGATCATGTGCGTCAAGACGAGATGCGCGGTACCATCAGCGGGTCGTGTCGAACTCCCGCAACATCCCGCACCTGACGCGCCTCGCCCGCCGGGTCTACTCCCGTGCCACCGAGGAGCTGCTCGGGATGACCCTGAAGCACGTGACGATGCTGGCCGGGCTCCGCCATCAGGGCGAGCTCCCGCAGACGGTGCTGTGCGAGATGATGCACACGACGCAGAACACGGTCGTCACCTGGCTCAACGAGCTCGAGGCCGCGGGCTTCATCGAGCGGCAGCGCGATCCCGACGATCGCCGCAAGCACATCGTGGCGCTCACCCCGGCGGGCGCGGTCGCGCTCGAGCGCGCCGAGGTCGAGCTCCGGCGGCTCGAGGACGAGGCGCTGGTCGCGCTGTCGATCGACGAGCGCACCCAGCTGCGCCGGCTGCTCGCGAAGGCGCTGGACGGCCTGACCTGAGGTCTGGTCAGGGAGTTTCGCCGAGTCGCCCGAGCTGGCGCTGGATCTCCGGGCGCAGGCGGCGGCTGACTGGTAGCTCGGTGCCGTCGTCGAGGACGAGGTACCAGTCGCGCTGCGTCGGGCGCCGGAGCTCGCGGACGCGGGCGAGGTTGACCAGGGCCGAGCGATGGACCCGGATGAAGCCGTGTGCGGCAAGCCGCGGCTCGAGCCGGCGGATCGAGTCGCGCAGGAGATAGCTCGTCTTGGCGATGTGGACGAGGACGCAGTAGTCCTGGGCCTCGACCCAGTCGATCTCGGAGATCGCGACGACGACGGAGCGCCGGCCGGTGGTCGCGAGGAGCGTGTCCGCGCGCGGTTCGACGCGCGGCTCCGTGGGGTTGTCGGTGACGGGTGCGGTGAGGGGTGCGCCGAGGAGGGCGGAGAGCCGGCGCGCAGCGTCTGTGGCAGCGGCGTGCTGAAGCTGCTGGCGCGCGCGCGCGAGTGTGTCGGCGAACCGGCGATCGGAGAACGGCTTGACCAGGTAGTCGATGGCGTGGACCTCGAACGCGCGCACGGCGTAGTCGTCGAATGCGGTGACGAAGACGATGAGGGGCAAGGGGCCGGGAGCGAGCGCGCGCAGCACGCCGAAGCCGTCGAGGCCGGGCATCTCGACGTCGAGGAACACCAGATTGGGCCGGGCGGCCCGGATCGCGCGCACGGCCTCGCTGCCGTTGCGGCTCGCTCCGATGACGGTGATGTCGCGGTGGGCAGCGAGCATGCGGGCCAGGCCCTGTCGCGCTGGCGGCTCGTCGTCGACGACGAGGGCGCGGATCTCAAGCATCGGGCCTCGCGGCGGCCGCTGGAGGGGCGACGCGATAGGGCAGTCGGAGTCGCACGCGAACACCGCAGGCCGCGCCTGCGGCGACCTCGAGCGCCGCGTCGGGGCCGTACATTCGAGCGAGCCGAGCGCGGACGTTGGAGAGGCCGACTCCGGTGCTTCGATCGAGGTCGAAGCCGGGGGCGAGTCCGACGCCCTGATCGATGACCTCGAGCTCGAGCTCGCTGCCGGCGCGGCGCGCGGCAATTGTCAGGGCGCCACCCTCGGTACGCGGCCACAGACCGTGGCGCAACGCGTTCTCCACGACCGGCTGCAGGATGAGTGGTGGGACGAGTGCGCTGGTGACGTGATCGTCGACATGCCAGGAGACGCGCAGGCGATCGCCGAACCGGATCTGCTCGATCTCGAGGTACTTCCGGAGCAGCTGGAGCTCGCTCGCGAGCGGAGCCTCGAGGTCCGAGGAGCTGCGCAACAGCCCGCGGAGCACCTCGCCGAGCAGCGCGATCATCTCGACCGCACGGGCAGGATCGCCGCTGCGGATCAGCATCGCAACGCCGTTGAGGGTGTTGAACAGAAAATGCGGCTGGAGCTGCATGCGCAGCGCGCCGAGCTGTGCCTCGACGAGCTGGGTCTGGAGCGCAGCCTTCTCGGCCTGCTCGTGTCGGACCCGCTCGGCGTATTCGAGCGCGTGGCCAATACCGACCAGGCTCGCGTAGGCCATGAGGAGGAAGGGCGCCCAGGAGACCAGGTGATTCCACAGCTCGCGGAGCAGCGTCTCGGTCTTGCCCGGAGCCGGAAACGCGTGGACCGCGGCGGTGTAGGCCAGGTTGAATACGACAGCGATCGTGAGGCAGGCCGCGACGTGCGCAGCCAGCGCGCGGAGCTGGAGCGGCCAGGCGAGTGAAAATCGTCGGCTGAGCCGGATGACCGGTGCAGTGGCAAGGCCCCAGACCGCCCAGCCCGGAGCCTGGACGACCAAGGCATGGCCGAAGACGATCAGCCTGCCCGTGCGCTGCGCGTAGAGGAACTGCTCCGAGGCCGACACGATCGTGATCACGCTCCACGCGATGGTCGTGATGAGCGCGAAGCGGCGGGCGGGCACCGACCGACTGTGGCGCGGATCGCGGGCCGGGTCGAGGTGAGAGACGACCACTGGCTGCACCGCGACCACCGCTCCCGGCGCCAGCGGTGACGGCAGGCGCGGCGCTCGGTGTGCCGTCGCGATCCGGCTGCGAGGAGCGCGCGCAGCCCGGCGTGGCTGGCTCGCTGTCGGCAACGCCGCGACCGCTCGCTGCGAGCCCATCACGACCGTACGCCTCGTGAAGTAGCGTGACCGGCATGAAGGCGCAGTTGCTGGGCGGCGAGCAGACAGCTGAAGACCTGCAGTTCAGAACCTCGTCAAGTCGAACAGGAGAAACAGCAGATGAAAGCACTCACGAAGATGGTCCTGATCATGATTCTGTGTGGTTCCGTGTCCTTCGATACGGTTCTTGCCGAGCCAGCCAAGCCGGCCTCGCAAGGCCCGAGCGTTGCCGACACGATCAAGCAACTCGAACAGAGTTGGGTGGACGCCATGATCGCCGTCGACATCCCCAGGCTGAATCAGATCATCGCCGACGACTGGATAGAGGGTTACCCTGGCAAGGCGTTCACGAAGGCGAGCTTTCTGGACGCCGTCAAGTCCGGCAAGCACAAGCTCGATACCTGTGAATTTGGACCCAGGGATGTGACGGTGCTGGGCAATGTTGCCGTGCTGCAGGGCAGCGTCACCGAGACGCGGATCGCCGACGGACAAAGCAGCAGCTTTCGCGTGGCCTACATGGATGTCTGGGTGAAACGGGGAGACCGGTGGGTGGTCGTCCGCTCGCATGCCCACAAGCTCTGAGCGGACGGGGCGCCCTGCCATCATGCTGGGAGGTCGGCGATTGACCGCGCGGCGCCGCCAGCGCACGCTCGCGGAATGGCCCTCGTGAGCCGCTACACGTCTCGACCGATCCCCGACACGTCACTGGCCCAGTTCTTCCGCGACGCGGTCGAGCCGCGCGGGGATCGGGTCGCGGTGGTCGACGGCCCGACGGGCCGCAGCTACACGTTTCGCCAGCTGCTCGATCTGTCGGCGAGCGTCGCCCACGGTCTGGTCGCACGCGGTGTCGCGCCCGGCGATCGGGTCGCGTTCATCTGCCCGAACCTCCCCGAGGTCGCGGTCGCGTACCACGGCGCGATCGCCGCGGGCGCGGTCGCGATGATGGTCAACCCGCTGTCGACGGCCGAGGAGCTCGCGAAGTACTTCCGGGTCGGCTCGCCCAGGCTCGCGATCACGGCCGCGCCGCTGGTCGGCGCGATCCGCGCCGCCGCACCGGATCTCCCGGTGATCGCGATCGGTGACGCGCCGGGCAGCGAGCCGTTCACCGCGCTGCTCGGCGGCAGCGCCGTGCCGCCGGTGGTCGCGATCTCGCCCGATGCGGTCGCGGTCATGCCGTACTCGAGCGGCACCACCGGGTTCCCCAAGGGCGTCATGCTCACCCACCGCAACGTGATCGCGCAGTGCCTCGCGATCGAGTCGGTGACCGACGGCGACGTGGTCGTGGCGGACGCCGCGCTGATCGCCGTGCTGCCGTTCTTCCACATCTACGGGATCATGGCGTTCCTCACGTTCGGCCTGATGCGCGGCGCGAAGCTCGTCACGATGCCGCGGTTCGATCTCGAGCAGTACGTCGAGCTCGCCCGGCGCCACGAGGTGCCGCTGCTCCACGTGGTGCCGCCGATCCTGCTCGGGCTCGCGAAGTACCCCGGCGAGCTGCACCTGCCGCACCTCCAGGTCGCGCTGTCCGGCGCGGCGCCGCTCAGCGCCGAGCTCGCCGCCGAGTTCACCCGGCGCACCGGCGTCATGGTCTGTCAGGTCTACGGGCTGACCGAGGTCGCGGGCGCGACCCACCTCGCATCGCGCGATCCGGCGCGCAACAAGCCCGGCTCGATCGGCAGCCTGATCGGTAACGCCGAGGCCCGGGTGGTGTCATTCGAGACCGGCGCCGATGTCGCGCCCGGTGAGCCCGGCGAGATCTGGGTGCGCGGCCCGTTCGTCATGAAGGGCTACTTCGAGGACCCCGCCGCGACCGCGCAGACGATCGACCGCGACGGCTGGCTGCACACCGGCGATATCGGCCACGTCGATCGCGACGGCGACTTCTGGATCGTCGATCGCGTGAAGGAGCTGATCAAGTACAAGGGCATGCAGGTCGCGCCCGCCGAGCTCGAGGCGGTGCTGCTGCAGCACCCGGCCGTCGCCGACTGCGCGGTCTATCCCCAGCTCGACGCCGAGGCCGGCGAGATCCCGAAGGCCGCGGTGGTGTTGAAGCGCGACGCCGCGGCGAGCTCCGACGAGCTGCTGCAGTTCGTGCAGGCCCGCGTCTCGCCGCACAAGCGGCTGCGCGCGCTGCGCTTCGTCGACGCGATCCCCAAGTCGGCCTCCGGGAAGATCCTGCGCCGCGTGCTGATCGCGCAGGACCGCGGGTGATCGGGCGGCGCGGCGGGCGAACGATCCCGCGACCCGGCCGCCGCCCGTGAATCATCACACGTCGTCAAACAGGCGACCTGTGCGGCGGCGGACTGGTGGGAGTGTCGAGCACGGTCTGCGCGAGCTCGCACCGAGGCGTCGCTTGTATGCTTGCTCCCGGCGAGCGTGAGAACTCGGTGACTCCGGGGATCGCCGTTCCCGGTGAGCAACCCGCGACCTATGATGAGCCGGATCGCCGGATCCGATCGAGCTCGGCGGGAGCTCGCGTCGGCGGCGGACGACCCTCATGGCAAATCACCATCTCGATGACCGGTCCGCCGGCCTGGCGCCGGAGACGGTCGAGCCTGCGCGGGCATCGGTCGAACCGGGCGAGTCGCCTGCGAGCCAGATCCCGGCTGCGTCGTCACGCGCCGAGCGCGCACGAGGTCGCGCCGGCACGGCGAGCGCCGGCAGCGTCGGGAGATCGGGATCGCGCGGCTCGGTCGCGTCGGAGCCGACGCCGGATGCGAGCCAGAGCTCGCCGCGGCCCACCGCGGGCGCCAGGCGGTCCGGGGCGAGAGCGAAGGACCCGCGCAGCGCAGCCGAGCCGGCTGCTCGTGCAAGGTCCATCTCGCGAGCGCCTGCACCCGGCGACGATGCAGCGCCCGGCGGTGTACAGGCCAGCGAACCGACGGCGAAGCTCGAGCCGCGCGGCGCGGTGTTGCAGCGAGGGCTTCCCAGGGCGGGGGTGTACCGCCCGTCGTCCGTGACGCGGTTGCCGCATGCGAGTCCGGCCATCGCGACACCGGTCGTCGATGCCGCGGACTCCGCACCAGTCGCGCCGATGGCCGCGGAGCCGATGGCCGCGGAGCCGATGGCCGCGGAGCCGATGGCAGTTGCGCCGACGGCTGCTGCGCCGATGGCCGCTGCGCCGATGGCAGTTGCGCCGGTGGCAGTTGCGCCGGTGACTGCGGAGCCGATGGCCGCCGCACCGATGGCAGTTGCGCCGATGGCAGTCGCGCCGATGGCAATTGCGCCGATGGCCGCGGAGCCGATGGCAGTCGCGCCGACGGTGGTCGAGCCGCTAGCTGGCGCTCCAGGCGCCATCGACGTCGAGACCACGAGCGCCCCGAAGCCACGTGTCGGCCGTCGCACCAGGCGGGTCTGGGTCGGCCTGGTCGGCGCGGTGGTGCTCGGCGCGGCGATCCTCGTGGTCTCGATCGGGGTTTCGGCCGGTGACGAGAAGCCGGCTGCCCGACCGTCGGGCGCTGCATCCCGCCACGCGCTCCGACCGGAGCCGCCGCCGCGCTCGGCATCCGAGCCAGCGCGGCCCGAGCCTGCTCCGCCGATCGCCGAGATCGCCGCACCGGCAGCCGTTCCG
>Ga0307515_10006993_pt1 | contig 22408 bp, 20 predicted proteins | sample 17_EM_MG_FD_194513 | JGI IMG/M metagenome (GOLD analysis project Ga0307515, IMG submission 194513) | Populus trichocarpa ectomycorrhiza microbial communities from riparian zone in the Pacific Northwest, United States - 17_EM | ecosystem: Host-associated > Plants > Roots > Unclassified | place...
ATTCTTTTCCTTTTCTTTCTTTAGCTTTAGATCCTTATTTATAGACTACTTTATATAGGCTTACACGCGTTATATTGTAATACTAGCGCTTATACCTTAATTAATTGTTAGAACCTCTTCTATACTCTACTATAGTATTAAATTAAGAAATAAAAATAAGAGTTAAAGTCAAAATTACATTCTTAGCTTTTATTTACTATTTATTATAAGGGAAAAAAAAATGATTTAATATATTAAAAAAAAGACTCGACGTGAGCAAGATTCGAACTTGCGCTCCCTGTGGACGGTCAGTACCATCAGCAGGTAATTTTACTTAGAATCTTACCGAAGGAACAAGCTTAGCAGGCCTTTCGTTCATTAGTTCACATTCAGTTACAAAGGAGCAGTAAACACCAACTTGCACGATAACCACTCCGTCATCACGCCTTCTTATTAAAGAGAGGAACATCTTACTTGATATATAACTTTACTAAAAATATCGCAGGTGACATGTAGAATCAAGTAGGCCATGAGGCAGATTGTGGGGTGTCGCAGCTCGCTTCGACGGCACGGGCGAGTTCCGAGCTCCATGACGTTGTGCGTCCTGTTCCTCTCCGCGAGCTCAGATAAACTCTCAATACACAAAGCTAACGCAGCAAATTTTTTGTTCTAATCTAACCAAACCTACAAACTCTCTCTGGATACGTTGACGCTCAAACTCATAGGTATTAAGTCTCAACAACAGCTTCATTGAGGCAGCAAGCCACTGAGCAAACGCCGACGGATAAGCGATGGCTTGGTTCTAGCCACACAAAAATCATTAGACGATATTACCTAAGATTTACTATCTTAATACTTAAGATTTGCATAGTACAGCCCTCAAGCACGCTCTCGACAGTCTTTCGCTGAGCCCGGTTCCAAAAGTCCCACATCGAGATCTGTGCTTCACGACATGGACCTAATATATATACGCTAATAGCATCTCAATCTTCATCCTTGGTAGGCTCGTACACTTGACATCTTGGTTCTCTCGATGATGGCATCCACCCGTCGAGAATGAAGCCTTTCACGACCTGGTCGAAATAACCGAATTGGCGCGCGAAATCCTCAAGACGGTTCCTGCTAATAGAGGCAATCTCTGGGTCTATTGGAACAAACCTACCCTCACGCCCGTATCCAAAACAGCGAATGCACCGCGGTCGTCGTTCCACATAAAGCGGGTTTCGCCGAGTGTCCATTCCGCCTTCTATCCTCATAGAAGCCGTAATTGCCTTTAACTTGTGTCTTCTCCCTGCACCATGCACACCATAATTTTACGATCGGAGGGAGTCCGTTGGGCGGCGATTATAAGACTGTGCTGCAGTCCCTATATATTCGCCCCCTACTGGACATGAAATTGGATTGGTGAATCCATGTTTGGCTTTTTGACGTTGGTCTCATTGACTGCAAACGGCCTCTGCATTCCGCTGTGATGAACTGGATCTGAGGATAAAAGAATGAATATAAATCTATCGAATCTATCTACGACGAATATAGGCCTTTATATAGGCCTATACCTACGGAGTCATAAGTAGTTGCTTACGGACGTCGTCCAAAAAGGAACCAAAGGGAATCTGCTTATGTAAGCAGGCAACAAACGTGGAGGACTCCTCCAGAACCATTATCACACCCCCTAGTACTCCACTAAAACAGAAGTAGATCCTTCCTAAATTAGTGTTGAACTTAATAATATATAAAAGAAATACCTTATAATCCTCTAAGTATATTATAGGTCCTATTTAACCTTTCCCTAAGCTATAATCGATTACCTATTATAAGCTCTACATCATTCTTATCCCCCATTTAAAAGTCGTTAGCATTAGTTAGAGTTGTTAAATAACGTACCCTCTGAGTTTTTGCTAACCTATATACAATTTCCTACTTAGGTTTAGTGTCTATATCGCATTAAATAAGGCCTAGCTACTTAATAAAGTTCCTAAACTAAGTCATTAATAATAGCTTTATAAAACCGTCTGCCACTATACTACTTATAGGAACGTACTATAGGTAGATTACACTACTTTAAACCTTATTACGAATATAGTGCTAGTATAGCTTAAAGTGCTTAGTACGCGCATAATAATCGTTGCTTTTAGCAAGGCTAATAGCTAGTTAATTATCGCCATATAAATGTATTGGTAGTAGGTCCTTTCTGGTGTAGCCTAAATTAGTAAGTAATTAACAGAGCCATAAGGCTTCCTTAGCCGCATACATCATTACTACGTACTCAGCCTCTATAGTAGAGGTTGTAAGAATTAACTGCTTACTTAATTTATGTGAAACTAGACTACCCGCTAGCTTATAGATATAGCCAAAAGTTAACTTCCTATTAACCGCATTTGCAAACACTGTATCGCTATAGCTGTGTAGCTATAGGTTAGGTATATTACCTAGTGTGCTTCCACTATACTCCCTATTGCAATTAGGGGTAGTATAGTCCGTAGCTAACGCCTTGGCGAAGGCTTTTGGAGGTGGCTGCTGCCCTTAGGGTAAGCCGAATTCTATGCCTAAGTCGATCGTCCCTATATAGTAGGCGAGTATCTACATCGCGGCGTCTATATATAGTTCGGTAGGGTTATATAGGAACTAATAGAGCTTCCTTATAGCCTAGGCTATATTGGGCTAAGTCCAATTATATAGATATAGTAGAGAGCCTATTAGCAATTAATACCGTTTTACTAGCTCTAGCGGAGCTTAATCCTTAAGCTTATATAGCTTAAAGTTTACTATAGATAGGTAGATTGGTGTAGAGGCTGGTGCGTAGTCTTCTATATAAAACGTATATAGAATCTTCCTAATATAGGCGTCCTGTACTAGTTGAATTAATTATGCCTAGCGGTTCCTTATAATTTAAATGCCTAGGTAGTACATAATTAGGCCTAAGTCTCTTACTTTATACTTGTTCCTAAGTGCCTCTTTAAAGAGTTTAATTATCTATATATCTCGTCCAATTAAGATAAGATTATTGACGTAGACAATAATAATTTGGCCGCTTTACTAGCTAATAAAGACGTATAGGTTAGCTAGAATTAGTATATATTTAAGGGTAATAAGGAAGCTCTTAAGCTCCTTATACTAAAGACGTGGGGCCTACTTAAGACCGTAGAGAGCCTTAAGTAGTAGGCCTACGAGAGTAACGCCATCCTTTTAATACTAGCGGTATCCTTCTAGCAGCTAAATATAGATATTTTTACGGTTAAGCTTTCTATTAAAGAAGGCCGTGATTATATCTAAGTGCTCGTACTTTAGATCGTATGCGGCAACTAGGGCCATTAGTAGCTTAAATGTACTAGGTTAAACGATACTTATAAACGTATCGCTGTAGTTAATTTCTAGGCGCTGCTTATTACCATATAATACTAGCCGTGCTTTCTATCTAAATAGGATATTATTCTTATTAAATTTGTATATAAAGACCTATTTAATGGGTAAAGCCTTAGCTCTAGGTAAAAGTTTAATAATCTTAAATAAGATATTAACTATTTAAGACTCCCATTCCTTATCCGCCATAGCCTTTTACTCCTTCTTAAATATTAAATTTATAGCTTCCTTTTAGTTCCATAGCTTTAGAGGTAGTCTTTTAGTTATCTTTATCTACTAAGGCTATAATAGAGCACTTATAAATGTATAGGCGAAGAATAGGGTAAGGTAAATGGCCTTTATAGCCGGTTCCTTCCTTCCAGTTCTATAAAGTACGCTATAGTTAAGCTATATACGAGTGTTTACTATAGGTTTAGGTTCGTTATCTAAGTACTTAGGCAGAATCTACTCCAAATCCTCCTAGTAGATATTTCTTAGAGGAGTTGCTTTCTAATAGAGGTGTCCTTCTAAATTAGGTAGCTCTTGCTAGTTAAAACCTACCTATTCTTTATTAGTAAGGGGAGGTCAATTAGGCTACGGTGCAATATTGTAATTATTAGAGGCACCCCCTAACTAAGAGTTACCCCCCAACTATAAGGCCCGAGAGTCCTAGTTTACCTCCTACAGTAACTAAGAAGCCTTATTTCCTTCCTATAGTAACTAAAAGACCTCGCCTCTTCCCTATAGTAACTAAGAGACCTCTAGTATAGTGTCTTTAGTAGGAAGGTCCTTAAGTAATACCTAGTAGATATTGTTATCGCCACCTTCTTTTTTACTAATTAGTGTAGTAAGAAGGGTTCCTAACTTATTAAAGGTAACGCTGCTTAATTAAACAACCCTATTTTTATAAGGTAGATAGACGCGATATATATATAAGCCTTTATAGCTAACTAATTATCCTTTTTAAGCTCTTATAACGAACTTATTACCCCACTACTACTAAGGGTCTTTTTTATTAATAAGGATATAGGCGGGACAGCTATAGATCTTTTAGTTGGCGTATATAATTATAAAATCAGTATTACCTAGGGCGAGAGCTATTACTTAAGTAGGCGGAGCTTTGTCCTTATTAACTAATATAGGTAATATATTAAGCCTATATACAGCTACCTTAACGACTTTAGGCCAGAGCTTTAGTAGTAATTAAGTCTTAATTAACATTACCCTAACCCTTTCTTTAACCAGGTAATTGGCCTTCTTTACTATTTTATTTTAGTGTGTAGTATACGGGGTAGAGGCCTTAATAACTATGCCTTCATTTTTAAAGAAATCGGTTATATCCTTATTAAACCACTTAGCAGCTCTATCTAATCGGAAGCAGCCAATCGTTATCCCTATTTAAGTCTTAATTATATAGATAAACTACTTTAAGGTAGAGGCCGCGGAGCCTCTATTTAATATATAGTAGATCCATCTAAAGCGTATTTAGTTATTAGTAAATAATACCCAGTACTTCTCACTATAGAGGCCTTCGTGTTTTAATAGCCTAACTATATTAACGTGCACCTTATTAAATATGCGATTACTATATCGTTAAGGGCGTCTTAATATTTGCTTCTTAACTTTTCTAAGGTAATAGTCCTTATAGTAAAATAGCTTATCCTTAGTAATTATAATCCTCTTTATGCTTCTAGCGAGGAGACGTATTTAGGCAGGAGGAAGGTGTTATAGTCTCTTATACTAAGTCTCTATAATAGCTTTAGTAAGCACGCCTTTTTTATAGAGGCGCGATTATATGGTAGCCAGAGCCATTATAAAAGAAACCTCTATAGGGTTATCTACTAATATAAACGTATTAAGTCCGTTAATATATAGGATATAGGCTATTTCTATCTAATCTTTAATGAGATTAATTGTATTATAGAGACCATTAAAGAAGGCTCCCTTCTCTTATAGAACACTAAGCGAGATAATATTTATAAAGAAGTTAGGATAGTAATATACTTTAGTAAATATAATTATATAGGCTAAGTGGTTAGTTTAGGTAACTATAAGCTTAACTAATCTAACGCCAATGGCCTTTATTAGGCCTTCTCCCGTCTAAATTTAGATAGGTTTAATTTCCTAATACTAGACAAACTTCCTAATATTATTGCCTATGTGAATATTTAAGCAACTATTAGCTATCCAGGAGTCCTTAATATTTATTCCTAAAGCTATAGCTGCTAGCTTAATAACCTACGTAGTAAAGATTAATCTAGTTGCCGAATTAGTAGCCTAAGAGGGGTAATTAAATGTCCCTTTGGAGGCCTTATTTATATTTAAGGCTACTCTATTACCTAAGCGCGGAGGTTATCTCTCTCTAGGTCTCCACCATTTGGGCCTTAAGTAGGCATGCTTTATTTAATAGCCTTTCTTGCTACCTAGATAACCTTACTTACACTATCTACACCTATTTAAAGCATCCTTAGCAGGACCTTAATTGCCTAATAAGGCACTACAACTGGCTCCTCCGCCGCCTCTGCCGCGGCTATTGCCACGACTATATCCGTTACCGCGTCCTTAACTAGACTGCTCGCGTAAGTCACTTAGTGGCTTATTAATTAAGGCGAAGCTCTTAAGTAAGTCCTTCCGCTAAGCCTCGTCGGTGAGGTCAGCGATTAATTAGAGTAGTAAAATCGTGTGGCTGTTGCGAATCTTATTATATTGGATTTGGGCCTATATAGGGAAGTGTTTGTTAACAGCGTTAATAAATTAATAGTTAATGATCTTGTTATCTAGGGTAAGCTTTACCTACTTAACTCCTTAGACCGCTTCTTAGTAACGGCTTAAGAAAGTAGTAATTACTTAGTCTGATTAATAGCGGAGCTTAATAAAAGTCTCTTATATATTGGCCTTATAGATTAAGCCACGGGCCTTAAACGTCTGCTTAAGGTAATTAATATAGTCCTTTACCGTCTGCTTGTGCTCTAAGGTAGTAATAATCTTATTATTAATTATACCAAGGATAACTAAATAGACTTTACCGTTTTTCTTACTATACTATTTAAACTCCTTATTATACTCGTTGGAGAGTGCCTTATTAGTTAAGCGAATTAAGTTATTAGTATCCGTAATAATTTAAGACCTCTTAAGGATCTTATCTCGCTCCTCCTTACCAGCATCCTTTAGTACTTAATTAATAGATATTATAGGGTTTTCTTCCTAGAGCTTTAGGTAGAGTGGGGCCGTATCTTCTTAAATAATGTATAGAAGGCCCTTACCACGTAGGTACGTGCTAAGCTGCGTTTAATATTAGTGCCAATTTAAACCGTCTTTCTTAAGGCGTTAAATGCCTAGATAGTCTTTACCTATAATGACGCATAAATAAATAAATTTAATATATAAACAAATGATTTTTAACGCGTAAATAAACGATTCTTATATATAATTTTAATAATAAGCAGTGATCTTTTTGGACTGGGTTAATTCTGGAGCTCCGTGGTGGAGCCATAGTTTGATTAGAGTGGATCTTACCAATTTGATTAACTGGATGGAGTGGATTCGAGGCCGTGGAGCTCTTAGAGCTCCAAATCTAACCTAATAAGGAATCATCTAGTCTTAATAAGGAAGGCAGGTGCGTGCGTATATCATGTGTGATAAGATAAGAACCTTCATGCTCTGTGCTCGTTGTGCTCGTCGTGTTCGCTTACCTAAACGCTCACCACCCACCTATCTCTTGCATCTACCTCTACCTATTTACCTCTTTCTTTCTTCTTTAGCTCTATATACTGCTTTCTATTCTTTTTCTTTAGCCCTATCTATATATTTCTTTAAATATACCTTTATTATATTCTTTTATAGTATGATATTAACGCTAAGCTTTTCTATTTTTAGTATATAAATATACTGGAGCTCCAAGGAGCTCCTGGAGTAAAATAATTTACTAGCTGGATGGAGTGGATCCAAGGCCAGATCCACTCCACTCCAGTCCAAAAAGATCACTGATAATAAGGAATAACTTTATACGTAGGTGTGGTAACCCTTAATATGGCCTGTGGTAAGGCGTTAAATATAGAGTAGTAAGATATAACCTAGCACGGGTGTGGTAACCCTTTATGCAACCTATGGTAAGGTGTTAATCTTCTGATGTCGCAGCTTGGTAGCAACGAGTGCTTATAACCTGATGAACTGGATCTGAGGATAAAAGAATGAATATAAATCTATTAAATCTATCTATGACGAATATAGGCCTTTATATAGGCCTATACCTACGGAGTCATAAGTGGTTGCTTACGGACGTCGTTCAAAAGGAACCAAAGGGAATCTGCTTATGTAAGCAGGCAACGAACGTGGAGGACTCCTCCAGAACCATCGTCACGCTGATTTACAGCGTTTTGATAACCTGCAAACATACGATCCCACCCTCATACAAGAAAATCTTGGCCTATCGTCCTCACTCTTCAATTCCCCACAAGTACATACAGTCTGGACCGGTACTGCATCAAATCGGTTGTGAAAGTAGTCTAGATGGGCGCAATCCAATGACTCAAGATGCTTTTTTTGCATCAGCATCAATTGCCCCAGCATCGCCCGCAGACCATGATCTGGAAAGCGGCGCTCAATCTCTCAGCGTTCAGACCGTGAAAGAGATGTCTTACATTTATCAAGGGTGATTGCAATATCGCTTTCGCCGTTGATTGGTCCATCGCAGAAAAGGACTTGTTTCTGGCCTTTGAGCCAAGTCAATACAGCAGGAGGAAGCTGAGCAGGGTCCTGCCACTTTGTGGGCTGTCCTTGGTCAAGAGCTTCAGTTGCTCTGATCGCCTCGTCAAGCATTTTTCGAATCGCTTCGTTGCTGTGTGGCTCTGGGCTGAAGACCCCATCCCATCTACCGCTGTGTCTTTGTTTTGGTGCAGCCTCCACTCCTTGCGGTTCTTGACGAACCTCGGGGAGATCTTCGAAGGGGAAAGACTCATAAAGTCTTGCGGCTCGATATAGCGCGAGTTGGTTGACAGATGGAACATATTCTCGCCATCGCTTGGCTTGGTAATAGTCAGCTTGAAAGGTGATTGTTGCATCGGTGATCCGCACGGCTGCTTCAAGAATTCGATCTTGTCGAACGGCAATTTCGCCACCTTCGCGTTCGTAAAACATTCGTTGAGGATGAGTGGCAAATGGCAAAACTTTCCGGAAGCGGTGACCTGGCTGCTTGTTTTCAAAGTTGTCTTCGTGTACGAAATAGAGAACAATGTTCGCGAAGCTACCCCAGAGAAGAATTGCTGTAATTTTCAGCCCTGAATGCAGGACACGAGCTTGCACTTGCCTCCCTAGACCACTTCGACCTTCGCATATGAAGACTCCAAAATCTTCTGGGTGAACTGTTCGTGGCATTCCACCACGTTTTCTAGGTAGTTCTCGAGACCTTCTGATTTCTTGGACCATCGATGCAAATGATCGTAGATTAAGGTCTCGTTCTCGCGATATGCATTCCCCATAACCATCGCGATACATCCATTACTCTTGTCGGCCGTCTCTGTCTCAGTACATAAGCTAGTTGTGAAAGAAGGCTGATGGAGTCGGTGGGCAATTGTGACTTCCAGGCTTCCCGATGGATGAAGCAGAGAGCTTCCAGGTTCTAGCACACGTCTTGATTGCGCCCAAGCCTGCGCTTCCTTACGCTTGAAATCGGAAAATTCATGTTGCAAGTCAACGATACCATGTGGCAAAGCTAAAGCGACAAAGAAGCCAGAAATTGTACCACATTGGTGCCGGTCCAGATCAAGGTAGCCTTACTATTGAAATCTCGGTTGTCCAGCTTCTGTACATCAGGCAAATTTTCTTTAATATGTTGAACGAACCTAGGATGTAAGCCGCTCGAGTCTAATTTCGGGAGCTCTAAGATGCCCATGAGGACAAACGCATCAGATGTCGATGGCGCCTGTAGTGATTGCCACGAAGAGACCTGCAGGCGTTTCCTATCCGGCCCCTCTAGAGAGGGCGCCTGTCTCTTTCGAGCGTCGACTTTCTTGTTCTTAGCTGCGGCCAGACCTTGATTCTGTCTCTAAACATCCTAGGCTTGCATGCGTTCTAAATCTTTTTAGTAGAAGTTCGAACTTATTGCCCGATAAAGAAAAATTACCTCTCGTCCGATGAGGACATTTCGATATGCGCGGAGCGTCGCTATTCAAATAGCAGTTGACACATAATCCACCAAGGTGACCGTCAAAAAGGACGCACTCTTTGAACGGACCTTCGGCCTTCGCACAATCCGGACAAGGCTTAGCGGCGACGTATCCTCGACTTTGGCAAAGTGCTGCGGTCTTGACCGAATTTGGTATCAATGTAGCGAGACCGCCTTCGACTGTGCCTGATTAGGTCGGACAGAACGTTAGACCGGGCGAGCCGTGCAATATTTTCGAAACGCTTTAGTAAGAGCATGGGATCTTGCGGGAGTACCTGCTTGGGCAAGTTTGACCGACCATGTCTACTGACCCGCTCGCTAATTCGCTGATCCTTGTCGGATTGTTAAACAAATGCGGGGCGCTCACGCTTGGAGAGTCCACTTAAGCGCCTCGCCTGGAGGTGCCATCTGAAGCAAGAACGGGGAAAGCTTCACGCTATGACGCACAGGCCATAACGGCCGCAGACTGGCCTATCTTAACGTTATGCTGTAGCAGAACCCGTTGCCCTGTGGCCTGACCATAGTTTAAAGAGTCACCCAAATCTCAGTCAGAATGACACTGATTTCAGCACTTCACACTCTGCGATTTTTCCATCTGCGAAACACCCAGCTAATCGTTCGTTGACATCAAACCCTCTCAAGGTTCCGCACAGCTCCAAAGCAACCCTACAAGCTGTCTCCCCGCCTAACTAGAGGCTTCCTCTAAAGAAAGACTGCGAGAATGACTTCTCTCCTCTCGCACCCCCCCTACGCCGAAGACCAGCCCTACGCGCGCTCAATCCTCACCTTCCACGTCCTGCGCGCGGGCGCCGCGACCGGCTCTCTCATCTCCCTCCTCACAGCTACCGCCTCAACCCTTTACCACCAAGAGCGCACACTCTCCGCTTTCGTCCCCCGTCTAATAGTCCACTCCGCTCGCGGTATCGCTGCTGGTGTGCTGCTCTCTGGCCTCGCGCTCGCCGGGCGCATGCGCGGCAAGGAGGATATCGAGTGGAAGGATCGCGCGTGGAGGTTGATTGAGAACAAGGGCCAGTCGCAGCTCGACTTCTGGATTGTCGATGGCGGGGTGCTCGGCGCGGTTGCGGCGGTGGTGGCGGCGAGGAGGGGCATGATTCCCGGAATGGCGGGGAAGATGGGGACACTGGTGCTTGGTGGTGCGGGCGTGGGCATGACGGTGGGTACGGTAGACTATATGGTGTGGAGGTATGGGATTAGGGGTGGGAAGTTTGATTGAGAGCGTTGGAAGCCATACTATGTTGGAGCAGGTGTAATTTGGGCGGGTAGTCATTTTGGGATTGTAACTGTATGATTTGCTCACACCTTTTGTATATCATCTGTTATCACTCAAAATCTGAAGAGTAAATTTGGCTTGCAAGCTCAGCACAGGCGCTGGGAGCAGGTCCCGATTAGCTCCGATTGGTTTCTCAGAAGGGTGTTACACTTCCTCACAGCTCTGTTACTCCGGAAACAGTCGCCCAGGCTTGCAAGCTAGGTTACTAGACGGTAGACTTCGTAAGCCTTTCCCACTTATTCTCGTTCCCCCGAGTGTCCTCCGAATACCCAAAAACCTTAAATCCTTTCGCTCGAAAATCCGGGGTAAAAACACCTGGAACCATCCTTATTCCCGAAAGCATACTAAAAGACCATGACCCATATCCGATGCCCTGCCATTGGCCAATCCACAACCAACAGTTCTCCACCACCGATGCTATGGTTCATCGTCCCGCTAACCACCGTCGTGGCAATGTCATTCTGCAAGCAGCTCCTCGCATCTGCGACAGCTGCCGAGGGGTTTCCAGCGGGCGAGGGGATTGAGTAAAACATTGGCAACGAATTTGAATATACAAAGTAGGTAGAACTTGATATCTTCGCTTTTATCTTTGCTCTAGACCTTTGGGTGGCCACCATATTTAGCGTCTCGTTGAAATTTCACCCTCCTCGTATGCGATTTACACGATGCCTAACACCAAAACCGTCCGCGTCCCCCATCTGGGTGGTATAACTGCCGCCTACTAATGCCACATCCATATGATTCCTCCAAACCAACTTTGATCATGGTGAATAGCTTCACCACTTCGTCCGAGCTGTACAGGGAACAGTACACCAACAAGGAGCTGACAAACAAGATGAACCTGCTTGCAATTGAACTGCTCGGGCATGGCCAAACTCGTACTGAGAATGAAAACTGGACGTACTGGGACACAGCGACCATGAATGTGCAGGTCATGGATGCCTTAGGGGAAAAGGCGTTCGTGTTGGGTACTAGTCAGCAGGGTGGTTTTGGATAAATCTTATCGCGATAAGTCTTGGCATACCCCAAATAAATGTTTAGTTGCCTTCTTTATTATCGTATAAAATATAGCTTTAGAAGTGGAATTAGAAACTCTTAACTCTATTAATACCTTTAAATTAAAAATATAAGAGGTTGCTTAGCTCTTTTAATATGGGAGCATACCCGTCCACTATGGTGTAGTTTTAGATAAATCTTATCGCGATAAGTCTTAGTATACCCTAAATAAATTTTTAGTCGCCTTCTTTATTATTATTATATAAAAATAACTAATTTAAACCTAGTAAATAAAGTTGTATTATCCCCTTTTTCTAAATTTTAGTAGGTGGCTCTATATATAGCTCTACATTCAGCTCTACGTATAGAAGCTCTGCATATGGAGGCTCCGTATAAAGCTCTGCACGAAGCTTTTCACAAAGCTCTGCACAAAGCTTTGCACGAAGCTCCACACAAAGCTCCGCACGAAGCTCTACACGAAGCTCCGCGCGAAGCTCTGTACGAAGCTCTGCAGAAGCTCTGCACGAAGCTCTGCACGAAGCTCTGCGTACGGAGGCTCTGCACGAAACCCTGTATACAAAAGCTCTGCACAACGGCTCTGCGTACGACGGTTCTATCCTATTCAGCTTGGTTGGGGTAGAAAAGCCCCGCACAGGGCACTTTTATCCTTATCGATTGCGATATTTTATGCTCGCTTATTCGCATTATCCAAAACCACCCTGCTAGTAGTCAGGGTGGATGGATCACTATAAGAATGGCATTAGTTGCACCGAAGAGGGTAGGTCTAGCAAAGGTTTTCGAAGGAAGTTTTGAGAGATATTCAAAGTGCGTACTACTATGGAAGGATAAAATTAGCCTAGAAGTAGATTCAAGGAGTAATTCCTCTCGGTACCTCTGTGGACTTCAGGTCGGACCACACCCGCTCCCCAGGATGCTGGGATGCCCCAAAGTTACTCACCGGAACCATCGATGCCTAGACCACTAATGACCACGCGCCTAACTTCGAGCTAGATGATGGCTACTGCAATTCCCTGATCGATATCGGATTTGGAAAGAACTGTGCGAAGGAAGTGCGGGAATTCTGGAAGAAGACAATCAAGCAGAACTATCAAGGGGATGGTGGAAGACGCAGAGCGCGAATGACTGTTATAAACCTGCGTGGCCGCGATGGACTGCACCCAAGACTCTGGGATGTGGAGTGCCCTGTGTTATGGTTACATGTAAGTTTGCCAAGGTTCCAAGCAACCTCCCAGAAGTAGATCAATATTTTTGCTAACGACATGAGTTTAGGGTACGGGTGATGCTGTCTACTCAGTTCTAAATGCGGAACAAGAAATTAAGCTGTTCAAGAACTCGCCTGATGCGAGACTAGTAACAGTGAAGGACGGACAGCATTTCCTCAGCTTCTCGCACCCGAAGGAAGTCGCGGACAACCTAGTCGAATTCGTGGGGAAATATAATAAACAGAAAAGCACGCTGGAAGCGCAAATGCCCAGTAACATTCTAGGAGCAACTTTCTAATACCCTAGCGCCAAAATGCAACCCTGGAAGGGACAATCTATGTGATTGGTAAATGTGATACTCTCCTGTCGTGTCCCTCTCAGGATATTATAGCTCATGCAAAATGCTCTGGTTGGAGCATATCCTGTAACAGTCAGTGATAATAAATCAATGTTAAAGGAGAGAACAATACCATCATATCGTTTAACAGCTGGGTTTCTTTGCCGTCTTTACGGAAACCACCTCCTGCGAGATGCAATTTTCTCAGTTGACGAGCTTGAATACTCTACGATTGTGAATCAGCAGATTGCCAAAGCTCCAGGACATTGGTCCAGACCTCTTCCACAGTGCTCTTCATAATATACCGGATTACAGTAACTTGGCTCGTCTGTCCAATACGGAGGGCACGCCCGATAGCCTGATTTTCTATTGAAGGATTCCATTGAGGTTCGAGAAGGTAAATTCGTGATGCTACGGCAAGGTTGAGGCTATTAAGATTAGCGTGTACGGTATGAAAGGCAAGGGTTTTTTAACAGATGAAAGTGAGCCATGTTACAATCCTTTGTAGACCGAAGATGACCTCTTTCTATAAGACTATATTGATTGAATAGAAATGAGACATACCCAACAGCCCCAGTACCGAGAGTCATAAATAAAACAGTTGCTCCTCCGTTCGACCGGAAATCTGCCAGCACTTTTTTCCTTTCTAAAAGTGTTAACGACCCATCAATGCGATCAAAGCGTATTCCGGTATTCTCTAAAAGGTGAGCAGCAATGTTGAGAGTCTTTTTCCATGAGGAAAAGACAATACTGTATAATATCAGGTTAGCAAAAGTACGCTAGAGAGACCACGAGAACTTGGGACAAATACAACCTTTTTTCCCCATTTCGCAAGTTTTTCAAGTCTTCTAGAAGCGCCAAAAGTTTCGACGGATAAGATCTATCCGAAAACATAGGATAGTGATGTTGTAGCTGCTTGTTGTAATTTTGGCTTTTGCCCAAGCTATTTTCTTGTGGTCTCTCAACTGTTCTTTCGGCGTAGTTAGAGCGGTCATATTTTCGACATATCGGACAATAATTTTTATTTCCTTTACGCTGCTGCTCAAGCTCCATCTGATAACGCCCTATGCAACTTACGCAGATGAGGTGAGGGCACGCTGTCAGCTTTGCCCCGCCTGAATCATGTGTGCCATCCACGAAGTAAACACTACATGAACAGTACGCACAGTCCGCTTGGTCAATTTGTTGAAGGTAAGTAAACGCCTCATAAGAATCTGATGGTAATCCATCTGAAAAGACTTCGAAGGTTTGCTCGTTACTCCCATTATTACAAAACAAGCGGAGCTTTAGAAGCGATTCTAGCACAGTATGATTGACTAGCGCACGTCTTCTGCCGCTGACAGCCATGTCAATTGCTTGCCTGCAACTTTGCTCTATGAGCTGGTATTCTGCGCGCTCTATTGCTGAAAATTGGATTTGACGTATCTCTGTGACTGGAGTGGACATATCCAGAATATCTCTAGTCCGTCGCAAGCAGATGGATCCCAGCAGCAAACGTAAGTTTGAGAACGAATCGGCTGAAGGAGATTTGTCCATATTAGCAACGTATTTTCTGAAATTAGCTGATTCTTCCATAATCGGTACTCGAAGAAAGGAAACAAGAGCTCCGAGATCCTCTAAAGAGTTTTGGATAGGTGTGCCTGTTAAACACCAGCGATGCTGTGCCTGAAGTGCGGAGATTGCTTCGTACTGCTTTGTGGACTTATTTCGAATATCGTGCGCTTGAATATCGTTAGCATTACTAATTTTCACGCATTGTAAACTTGCGTAAATGTTGATTCTTGTGCATGCAATGTGTTGCGCTTAATCGAAGCTACATGATCTTGAAATTGATAATTTAGGGAAATGATGCTTATTACCTTCGTCAAGCACTATCCTAAACCATCTTACCTGATCTAGAATATTTCCACCACGACAGTACTCGGCTGCGACTGTAGCGTATGTAGTGAGTACAATTTCGGAGGAAAACAGTCGAGGCATTTCAGACTGCCTGTTTTGGCCATGATGTTTATGGAACGTTAGAGAGCTTGAATAAGTGTGCCTGATAGAAGCGATTAGCAGCTACTTATGCAGACGATTGCCAGAAGCCTCACTTTCGAATCTCGTCTACCCAACTGTCTATTAACACTGAGGCGAGTTAGAGACATCCACAAATTGTCAAGTATTCGCGAACATACATGGAGATGGAGCAACGATTAGTGTTGCTTTAGATGCAACAATCGGCCGATTTCCAGACGTGAGATTTTTCTCACTCGTCGAAAAGGTATGGGCCCGTTCGAGTGAGCCCGCGATGGTTGATATCATAACGAGAGATTTTCCAAGACCCATATCATCGGCAAGAATACCCCCTTTAGCGTCGTCCAGTGTTCTGCTCTTGACGCCACTGATGAGGTGTTGATAACTAGAGCGCCTTGTCAGTTTGTGCCTCTCTTCACAGAACTTAGTCCAGTCAGGATAATCTTATGGCATCCTCGCCATACAAATCTAACCGGTTATAATTTACCCGGCCACTTCAGAGACTCCGCACAAACATGAGCATAGTTATTGGCTGAATTTTGAACTTCTTGTGCAGTTTCCCAGCAATAGTTTCATATTATTCTAGTGGGAGAGACTCACTAAGGTACCTCGGATGTCTGGCTCTCATATCGCCAAAGACTTAGTGAGAGAGGCAAGTCGCCTGTTTCTCTTCTTGCGATAAAGTCCACCGCCTGTTTTTGGTGGCTATGGGCACAATAAGAGAGTTAGCATGATCAGTGTGAAAGCAATTATGAAGAAGTAAGTCGCCACTCAGATCTTCGACTCGATTACAAGAACCTAGATACAGTGTGAGTAAACTACGTGGGTTTGTGTGTATGTCTTCCTTGCGTGGCCTTACGCGTTTAATATGGGTTTATTGCCCAAAAACAGCCTGCATTTTGTACATATCGAGAGCAAAATATCCCAGAATGGCGTGATGTAACAAGAAACACAAAATACATACTCCAGCAATACACTCTTGATTCGGCGATCGGTTGTGCCATTTTTTAAATAGCCACGGTGAGAGAGTGTGTCAAGGATTGAGCTGATGTCGGAAGTAGAGGCCTGGTTCACAGCTACGGCCTCACCCATTTCTATACTATCCCCCGTAAATATCGTCGGCGTGGTATATATGCCGTCCAAGGAATCGACGAGTCGTATGTAATGAGGATTAAAGTAATCTTTAGACTCGGGATTATAGCGCGGCTGTTGCAGAAAAAGTGCGGCTTTCGTAAGCACCGTTCCCACTGCTTCAGCATCTTGCCTAGGGCCGTAGATATTAATCTCCACCATAATAACTGCATGTTCTTTATTACTTCTCCAGGCACGGAGACCTTTATTCCACTCCATAGCTGAAACAAAGGCTTCCAGGCGGACAAGCTTTAGATCTGCCAAGTCTAAGCCTTGAAGCCCGAGACTTGTCTTGATGTTGATGATTGCTGCAATAGATCCAGCTGAAGTTGCAAGGGCTGAAACGCCATTCCGCCTAAGAAGGTCGAACTTGACAAATTCGTCGCCCGAAATGGAAGTACTGACTGAATCTATCACGCAGTCATGAACCCGGGCTTTAACATCGATGATCTACACTAAGTTAGTTATAATATAGAAATAGTTTCTTAGGGGGCAAGTCTGTTTTCGAGGATGCAGAACATGAATCCATCCTAGCAATGGAAACATCTAGACGGTGTGGGTTGATTAATTGTTCGTCTTTACCTCTCTGAGGCTTTATATGTATTTTGATTGACCGAGTGGTAGGAAGGGAAACCTTACTGAGCCATAACATATCTCTGGCGAAGCTGCCAAGTGCGTTGTTTCGCAGTTTTCATCCGCCTCGAATTCGGTGATAGGAGACTGATCTCTGAATCTCAGCGGCGGCGGTTCGAAATTATCCCGAGTGTCATCCGTAAATGGGCATGGTCGCTTCTCAGTTGTTTTAGTTATCATTTGGAAAGACCCAGAAGGCTAAGCATTCAGTCCGTGCGAGGCTTGGGCGGCAGTAGACATAAAACTGGTGGGGATGAGTACTGACGAAAGCTCGCCTAAATATGGCTGCCTAATTTCCTTGAGAAATTATTGTCTGCTTAATGCTCTGTCAAATTTGCCTAGAGCTAAGCCAGGTGGCGGAGCATAACGCGACTCGGGGCAAGGCGAATCTGGAGGCTGATGTGCACAGCCACGTTCCATCGGGGATATTCAAGTGAGGCAAAAATAATCTGCACTGCCTGATGTCTGCATGGTCTTATGAACTCAACCTTCATGTGGAAAACTCCGCGCCACAACAACAGCGAGCAATCAGCCATAACGGAGTTTCATTTAGATTTCCGTATACCTAGGTGCACCTAGCCTCCATCATGAACACCGCTTCTCCGCCCCAGGATGACCTGTTTCAAAGAGTTCTAGATTCTTTCAAGAAAGACCTCAGTAGGCAAGAAAAGCAGAACTTTTCCTTCACTGATATCAAAGGTCTCAATCTCGCTATCGATGACTTGCAAAAAAAGCAGCACTCTCAAAGAAGGCTACAAAATCTATCCCGGTTGAAACCTTTCCTTGAAGCGATGGAGCAATACGGTAAAGTGATAGAAGTCTTTTGCAATAGCTCCGAATTCGTTGCTTTCGTTTGGGGCCCAATGAAGTTTCTTTTGCAAGTAAGTACTCGAGACTCATATCCTTGATTCTGGCTTGGTTGGTCTGCGTATGCCTAAGTATCTTCAGCGGTCCTGCTATGTGGTTTCTAGGGGGACACTATGGCTGCTTAAGTAGCTGCGAGGATTTTTCTATTAGATCAACAAGGTGCGCGTGCTACTCAGGTCTCGTCAAGTAACCTTAGGTACGCTGTAAGAGATACGGCCGTCCCGTAAATGGTTTTAAGATGTCTCACAGACGCAAATCCTGTCTCAAACTACTACGTCTCTTTTTCTTACCCATCCAACCATATATTTTACTCATGAAATAAGTTACAATGTTTCTTCGTTTCTCAAATTAGGAAAAGCTGGCTTCTAAAGCTTGCAACGTTAATCTTGCGAGAGGCTTATCATGCATCAGGTCGCTAGTTCATACGCGGAGGCATTCAATGAACTCTTAGATGTGTACCAGACAATTGGACAGGATATGCCACTTCTATTACAGTATCAATCTATCTTTCAAGACAATCCGCATATGGTTAGAGTTTTAACCTTGATGTACGAGGATATCCTTGAATTCCACCGAAGAGCCCTGAAGTATTTTCAACAGCGAAGTTTGTTTTATCTTAATGCGACTTCATGAACCCTTTTGCTAACATGTTAGTCAGTGTGGAGACAACTGTTTCAAGCCACTTGGAAAACATTCAAGTCTAAATTTTCTGGTCTCTCTGATAACATGCGTCGGCATAGAAGTTTGATAGAAAGTCAAGCGAATTTGCTCCAGATTGAAGAATCCCAACAATCTCGGGCATACCATGAAGCTCAGTTCAAATTAATCAGGGACGCAGAGGAATCTCGACGTCGAACTACCGTCAACACCTGGCTTCACGCAGCCAGCACTGAGACAGACCAGTATAATGCTTCGTCCATACGATCAGAGTACCCGGACACTGGTGGGTGGCTTTTCGATATGAATAAATTTAAAGCCTGGTTTGACCCCCAATTCTGTTCCACACCTGCACTGTGGCTCAACGGTATTCCTGGCGCTGGTAAGTAAATCAATAACATGATTTCCATTCATTTCAAAGTCCACTTCCTCCGAATTTTCCTGACGACAAGCTTTAGGCAAGACGATCCTCGCATCTCTTGTTATTGAAAGGGCCCGAAAACTCACCTCGACGACGGTGTTATTCTTTTATTGCAGACATGATGACTCTCAACGCAATAATTTTGTTGCAGTTGCGCGGGGGCTAATATCCCAGATCCTGTGTCAGAATGACATGCTACTATCTTACTTATACGAAAAAGCCGCCACTAGCGGTGAGGCAGTTCTGACTGGACCTTCTTTGGTGAAAGAAATATTGAGTATGACGATAAAGAATTGCGAACGCACCTACATTATCCTTGACGGTCTGGATGAATGTAACCGTGAGGATCGTAAAGAAATCACATCTTGGTTCCGCGATTTAATAGACTCCCTTTCTCGGACAGATTTCGGCAGCATCCGTTGTCTTTTCATCAGTCAGGATGATGGCCCGGGCCGAAAGGATCTTTCGATGCTTCCAACGCTGAAAATCAGGAGCGAGGATAATAGGTGTGATATTGAAGTGTATGCTAACGCATGGAGTAAAAAGATTCAAGAAAAATTTGAACTCCAGGATGATAACAGAGACGAAATAGCAGGGAGAATAGTCACAGCTTCTGGAGGTAGGGCCTTTGCTAGAGGATAGCTACTTACCTTCTCAAAGCTTACCAAACCGCTAACTTCAACGAACTTGAAGGCATGTTCTTATTGGCAAAGTTAATTAGCCGCAACCTACTAGATCAAACGTCCCAAGATAGCCTAGATGAGGAGCTTGAGCCGAATGTATTCCCAAGAGAGATAAACCAGGCGTATGTATTAATTGCTTTCGTCCATATGCAACTGACATTGTGGCGACAGATATTCAAGAATCATAAAACGAATCTTCAATGATCACAATTCTCCTCCTGAGAAAAAAGACTCTCTTATGCTGCTCGGTTGGCTCGTGTGCACCAAACGTCCTCTAAAATGGCATGAAATCCAAGGAGCTAAATCAATCGACATTGAATGTCGTTCTGTTGAAATAGAACGCCGTCGGTTCCGAGTGGACTCTAAGGATCTTTGCGGATCCCTTGTTGAGATCCGTGGTGATGGAACAGTTGAACTTGTTCACCTTACAGCGAAACTGTAAGTGGCCTGCACAGATCTACCGTCGACGCATGTCAATGAACTTCATACTAACAGTGACTTCCAGCTTTCTAATTGACGATCGTCACATTCTTCGCAATGTAGAAGAGCTCAATATGGCAATTCTGTGCTTAAACTACCTGAACCTCCCGGGGTTTTGCGGAGACGATATCCAGTCCTTGCTTCCGAAAGGCTATTTCGCTTTCTTCGATTATGCTGTGGTATATTGGGTGAGCCATTTGGAAGCCGGACTCAGCAGTGATATTAGTTTTGAGTCACTACAGCTGCTTGCCGAAGGTTTAGATAATTTTCTCGATTTGCACTGGGCTTCGCCAAAGAGCCGTGTCGTGGTTTCACATAGAAACTATGAGAGGCTGAAGCAATTAAAGGATTATTCGTTTTTCGACAGACTCACGCAGGCAGCTGTTGCTTCCAGAAAGAAACTGCACTTCCATGGAAGCACATCGTCTGAGGAAGCAATTTTGGATTTATCCGGCCTTGTTAGTCGTGTTCGGATAGCCCTGGAGCGCGAAGTCTCTTCTGCCTCGGACGATTCAAGTCGCTGCAGACTCGAGCGACTGTACGGTACCAATTTATTCAAGTGCCCCAGGTTCAGTTGTGATTTCTTCTCAGCTGGCTTTCCTAATTCAGAGCAACGTGAACAGCATCTATCAAAGCATGATCGCGCATACCGCTGTACTATTGAAGGTTGTCAGATGGCGGCTTTCGGATGTGCGACAGCGAAAGATTTAGGCAAGCATATGGCAGACTATCATGGGTTATCTGTGGAAGAAGAAGTCCAATTCCCATCAGAATTCCCTGCCAGAGCGCCGTCCAAATCCCCAACAAATTCGCCGTCCTCGACGCCGTCGCCAGAGCCAGCGGTCATCCCTACGTCCAATTTGGTCTCGAAGAGCGCTCGCAAGCCGAAGATGCCATCTGTTTTTCAATGCCCTATGTGCTCTAAAAAGTTTACACGAGCTTACAACCTGCAAGCACACCGACGAACGCATACGGACGAACGTCCTTTCCCGTGCAGGATATGTGGGAAGGGCTTTGCAAGACAACACGATCGCAAGAGACACGAAAATTTACACAGTGGAGAGAAGGAATTTTATTGTAGAGGAACATTGCAAGATGGCAGCGAATGGGGTTGTGGGAGAGGTTTTGCTCTCGCTGCTGCTTTGGCACGCCACTATCAATCCGCAACTGGCCAAGCTTGCATAAAACAGTATCTTGAAGAACAAGCAGCACTTCAAAGGTATTCAAACTCACAGGAGGCATCATCGGAGGATCGTGCGCTGGAGTTGGCTCAGAAACAAGGTTAGTAATACTGTTTCATCGAATATATGGTTGTGTTAGTGGATTAAAGAACGTTTAGATAATGACAGGGGGTTCTAAAGATGTTAGCTACTGGACTAAATATTAATTGATTTTGCGCATGCACCTAGTTGTTGTCTCGTTCTCTTAGGGTTGCCTATCTGCTTCGGTACTACACTTAAGCCGCTGCTGGTTGACACCGAATCATACAGGATTACTGGTGTTTACGTCCTATAGAGCTTTTCGCCCACAAGGCTAATGAGAAATTATTTTCTTTTGCTAACGTTCTCTCTAGAGCTCGTATAATGAGTCGCTGCTAATAGTTTTCGACAGATTTGATTTCTGGGGGTGGTGAAAAATGCTCACAGAGCGGGGGTTGCGCAGCACAGTCACACTCATGGCAACGGTATTGCTGATTTCGAACCTGGAAATTCACTGTTGCCAGAGTACTCACGCTCTGATTGGGCTTTGACTTGTGCTTGGCTCTTTGCTAGTATACTTTTGGATATGTTGCTGGATTAGCGTCTCAACATTTAAAAGTGAGGCGAGCACAAGTAAGACTCGTGCAGAGAGTTTGCTCTATGATTGGTCTTTACACCTTGGGCGCTGCTCACGGGGCGCCAGGGTTTGATGTTGGCGCTGAAAATATGCCTCGTAGGCCGATTGAGGGTCCAGGCAGACACAAGGCAGACACGGCGGACATTGGAGACTACGGAGGTACAGCCCATAATGTTTGTAATAGCGCTAGCAAGGGGGGGTCCCTGCTGCAATCGATTTATCCTAACAAAGTAATACAGTGATGTGCACGACCAGCTTCACCCCCCCCCTTTAGCGAGTTGCAGATTCGGTACGCGCATCCAATTTCGCCTGGTTGCCACCAGCTGTACATAGTAATTGTAGCGAAGCCGTATGCT
>Ga0307515_10006994_pt1 | contig 22406 bp, 29 predicted proteins | sample 17_EM_MG_FD_194513 | JGI IMG/M metagenome (GOLD analysis project Ga0307515, IMG submission 194513) | Populus trichocarpa ectomycorrhiza microbial communities from riparian zone in the Pacific Northwest, United States - 17_EM | ecosystem: Host-associated > Plants > Roots > Unclassified | place...
CCCCCCCCCCCCCCCCCCCCCCCCCCCCCCCCCCCCCCCCCCCCCCCGCGCCCGCGCCCCCGCGGGGGGGGGGGCCCCCCCCCTGAGGCGGCCGCTGATATGTGATTGATAGTGTAGTTGCTTCAAGAGTAAAATTGATCACAGGGGATGGGCCAAATGTACCTTGATAGTCATCTTCGGAAAACAAAACCGTGGCATTCTTTCCTCTGGTGTATTCAGACAGCGCACAATGAATTGCTGTGGCTGCCAGCGCTAAAGTCTGAGGAGCAAGAGGTTGGAAATACTGGGATGTTGATGGCTGGGGCCACAAGCTATTGGCGGTGAAGAAAAATTGTTGGTAAATGAGATCAAGCACTTCCATTCGCGTGAACCATGACTTCTTTTCATTGACGACCTTGGAGAGGTAAGCATCATCAAACAGGAGCTCCTTAACCTTGATAAGAAGCTCAGTCTCAGAGCCCACATCCAACCGGTACCTCCGGACAACAGTTCGACGTGCCCGATCTGCCAACCGTCCTCCAATCGTACTAATCTTCAGTTTCAACTATATATACTTTCTGGGGTAGTCAATATCCGTAAGTCTGATAGAGGAGCATTAAACAGAATTCAAGACTTGCAGCTTCTCGTGTTTGCGGATCTATTTTGAGAGATGGACCACCGGGCAATCGACACACAGATGGTGCACCTACAGGTGCACCTGCTAATGCCTGCTGACGATCCTGGGATTCAATCGCTAGTTTGCAAGCTTCTTCAACCATCGAGTACTTGTCATCAGATATTATTGGCCAAGGATTCTTTATGAATACAATTGCCTCCATGAACCTGTTCGCTATCTCAAAAGTGCCCATTTGGTGTTGGGGAACATTCTGATCACTACTGGCCTTGGGTTGTGGAATATTCTGGTCTCCACTAGACTTGTTGGGAAGCACCAGTGCCCAGGCAGCTGGTGCACGGTCAGATTTGGATCATTTGTTGAGGAGGGATGACCTTTGGTGTTTGAGCAGTGGTGGTGCCATTGCCGCAGGTAGATTTCTGGAATTTGGAAGCGGAGGGCGTGCCAGGAGAGTATCAGCACGGCTCCGTTTCATTGGCAGTTGAACCCTTGCAGTGCATAATAACTTGTCCCGGCGCGCCTGACCTAGATGAAGGACCTCCGGTTGATGATCCAAATCGTCATCTTCAATGTCGAATGATAAGGTGGACTCTCCGGTGCTCTCACTGTGGTCATCATCGATCTCCTGCTCGGTCACGTCATCCTGAAACATTAATGAAATCAGGTATATTAGTCATCCGCAATACGATACATGATGGCAGATAATCAGAATGCGAACACTTGATGGGCAATGAAGATTGGTTGCTTTCTTGAATGCGAGTGCTCTCTCTAGGCGTGCTTCTTGATTCTTCTGTGAATAGTGACTCCTCACCTGGCTGGGTGTAGGTTCCATTTGATGTAACAAAGATCTAAAGTTGGAGAATGTGGGAGAGAGTGTAAAAGCTGGAAATATAAGAATAAGTGCAATACAATAACGGGATAAATGGTGCAAGAATTAGCACATAGTCAAGGAGGATGCAATTCGAGGCATGCCTTGAAAGGGTTAGGGAGAGATGACTTCAACGGTTTATATTTATATCGAGGACAGCAGTCCATGTTGGGATTTTGGATATTGTCAGGTGCGCCGGAAGAGATGGATCTCTAATGCCGAATGTTAGCAACTCCTATGAACAACATTCTGTACAGATGCAAGAATTGGAGGTTGGCTAAAGCCAACGCACATAGAGGATAGAACCAGATGCACCGGAAGATAACTCGCGACATCAACTGACCCTTGGTGCTGGCAACAAATTGAGCACTGAGAACCTGAATGAAAACATGAGCCCCTGCGTATGACTCCTCCAAATGTAGTCATTATGCGTGAAAGTTCGAGCATTTGCGGTGACCGCATAGCATATAAATTAGTGCAGCATTGAGAATCTTCAGAACTTGATAGATTTGGTTGGGACCTTGTGAGTGACGGCTGAGTTGCAAGGGTTCATACCGAAGTTTGTTATTAAGTGAGGGGAAATATGAATCCCCATATGTGGTATATCTGCCGGAAGGACACATGTATTTTAACGATATTCTATTGTATCAGGATGCTGCAGCTAAGTTAGTGGTTGATAAGGCAATATTGTAAGCATAACTTCCCTTTCATGCATTCATCTGGGCCGTGTCTGCAGAATTGCCTTCACAACAATGTTGCAGTAGTTAATGCAAGAGGGAGAGAATTTGGTACACAAAGGAGAGATACAGGTGTAGAGAAAGAATGGTAATGCACGATGGATGATTCAGGGGTAATCATATTGATTCAAGCACTCATCAATGTCAAGATCGCTAACAAATGGGTCATAAATTCTCACTCACATTCTGATTTTGCGCCTAATATCTAGTAAATCGCACACCATTAAATCACCCATTCATTATGAATCTCACAACTAAAATGTTGACTTAAAATATATATTGGGGTTGCAAGCTATATTCTACTACAATGGTATGAATGTATAGTGAGACGTCATGTCATGGCGGGCAAAGGAATGATGGTTGCATGCAAGTGAGACATCATGTCATGGCAGGCAGAGGAATGATGATTGCATGCATGCAGTTCTGGGGAAGCGAGGTGCACCGAAGTTGAAATGGCTATGCTTGGATTCAATGGCAGAGGATTGCAGGCTCGCCTGACTCTGACAGTTAATCGCACTCCTCGTAGCTGTCTTCACATAACTCGAGCTTTCAAGATTCTGTCTCTCGGAGCATCTCTCGATGAAATTTGGTCGACATAATCTATTTCCGGATACGAGTTGTAGCGGCCCAAACATACATTCAGTCAGAATACAGTTCAGTCTTGATTCAAAGATTTGAGAACTTAGGCCTCTTTGAGTAGGTGCGGTACATGGGTGAGCGGGAGTTGCTGGCCATCTTGCAGAGTCGCTTAGCAGAATCAGTCTTTTGAGATTCTCGCTCTTAAGCTTCCACAGGTCTTTTGACAGAGCCCGAACTTGCAGAAGCTATTTTAGGATTTGGAAGCATTGGTCAAAACATACTACTTAGTCAATATCGAGTTAAATGGGGTTACTAATTGGCCGGGCTTGGGCATTAATGGTTTAGTTGCACAGTGGCACCTTCCTCCAACGGACAGTTGACATGGAGCTGACAGTTCAAGGCATGTTTGCGGTGGCATTCAACATACTGATCAACAATAGGTTCATATCTTAGCAGGCGCGGAGCGGGATGAGCCGCCTGCACCTAAAGGTGAAGTGTCATGATAGATCTGTGTGCACTGGGTCCACTAATTCAAAGTCGCGGCCATCTTGCAGAGTCGCTGAGCAGAATCAGTCTTTTGAGATTCTCGCTCTTAAGCTTCCACAGGTCTTTTGACAGAGCCCGAACTTGCAGAGGCTATTTTAGGATTTGGAAGCATTGGTCAAAACATACTACTTGGTCAATATCGAGTTAAATGGGGTTACTAATTGGCCGGGCTTGGGCATTAATGGTTTAGTTGCGCAGTGGCACCTTCCTCCAATGGACAGTTGACATGGAGCTGACAGTTCAAGGCATGTTTGCGGTGGCATTCAACATACTGATCAACAATAGGTTCATATCTTAGCAGGCGCGGAGCGGGATGAGCCGCCTGCACCTAAAGGTGAAGTGTCATGATAGATCTGTGTGCACTGGGTCCACAAATTCAAAGTCGAAGTACATGCGCTTCGGTGACTTATTTGTCGCTCTTGAGCCGTCCCTGGGCTGGAATGATCACATCCATAATGACTCGCAGCTAGTCAAAGTTGGCTTCATACATATCCAAGAAGCTCATTCTGGACAGGATTGAAGATCTCAATTGTGAATGATCTCCAATCATAGGCCAGGAAAACCCTGGCAGAGAAAGCGGCATTTGAGCCAAGAATACCTGAGCTGTGTCTCAGCATCCGACTCTCTGGGTTGCGGATCAGAGGTGTGCCAGAACTTCATTGACATGCCAGCAAAAGCTGCGGATTTGCCACGAATAAGTGAACCTATGTCTCATATTCTGACACAAGTACTCAATATCGCCTAGTCTGTTTTGATTGCCAAATGGGATTGGCGAATATGCAGTGCTGGATCTGTCACGAAGATATGCCCAGGATTCTCCGGTGCACCGGAACTGCAACCTTAGGCCATCAGATTCTGCGGCTATGCCACGATTATCCTGACACAGAGACTCCGGCGCACCTTCAAGTGGATGAATTTTGCTTCTTCATTCGAAATACGGACGTGGCTTCAGGCTTCCGGTGCACCCCAAATTCGCAACTGACCATTGATTGAAGCCCTTTGCTGCATCATTCTCATGACTCGACTCATGCCATTTATCATGCAATTGGTCAGCCGGAAGAACTTCTTATGTTCTGTATCAATTCACCTCATCTTATATGTTCATTAATAATCAACAAGAACGCCAATGAAATCCCACTCTAGCCATTTCTAATTCTAGATACAACAATTCCAACATCAGAACTTTGATTCACTTCAACATTGAAGAGAGAAAGATTCATCTCTCCAGTATAGTGTCCCTTACAAATGACCTTTTTGACTATTTGTATCAGTTAAGAAGATTATATGTTGCTTGAATGTCTAAAGAGGCATACCTTGTTGAGGTGTCTAACACTCTAAGATTGATGGTTCATCAGACTGTAACGTGTCACCATTCTCTGTCAGCCGCTTCGTATGGTCCTCACGAGCCTCCAGAATCCGGTATATCATCAACATCGTGATGTTAGGTCGACTCATCAAGCCATGCAGGACTCTCATCTGCGCAACTCCAGATTGTTGGTGGAGATCACTCACGCAGTTATTGTAGTCACCAGGACCTGTATTCAGTAACCATGTGTGTGGTACTCGGTTTTGCCCTAGCCGTACAACTTGAGCACATGCCTGCCGCTGCTCATTCAATACCTAAAATTTCTGAGTTATTACTGCATGATTTGGAGCTGGAGGATTGAGGCCTGTCCCGCCCACTTTCTGTGTGGTTATGAATGCAGAGGGATTTTGTGAATCCTGGAATTTCAGCTGCATTCCTGTGCATTCATCATTGCCCATTTGGGCATACATGTGGAATATATCCATATTATCCGCAAAAAACTTTGTTAGCCACCACTTCAAATGACGAACTTGGCCAGGAAGAGGACAAAATAGCACTGCCTTTTGTGGAGGAGGTGCACTGGGCAGTGCATTTTCATTTCTCTCTGCTGGAAGCAGCGTCTCTCTTGATGCGTCATCTTGGTCAGGTTCGGGATACTCTGCAGGTTCCTTGACAAGCATTGGCAAAAATGTCTCTCTCAGCCATTGGAAAATCAGAGATTCCACGCAAGTATCGTGTGGCCGTTCAGCATGCCTTTGTCCAGAAACATGGTTGTGATCCTCGGTGTCTCCCAACACTAATGAGATACATGCCAGCCGCCATCTATGAACCTTCCATGCTCCAGAAGCACCCCGCGAAGTGTACCTCTCCACCAGGGTCTTCAGATGTGCTTGCTCTTCCTCAGTCCACTCGAGATCAATGAGGTGTGCTTTCTCCTTTGGTACCCAGACGAGAGGTTTTCCATTGGCGAGTTTCGATTCTGACCACCGCCTGATCGTCCATGGCTTAGCAATCTGAATCATCTGGTGCACCGCATCCTGTTGAGCTTCTTGGTCTTTAGCCCTGATTGCATGCATGAAACTCTTCACAGCAGAATACAATGCCTCAGCACCATGCTTTTCCATCACAGTATCATCCTCTGGATCTTCAGGCGCACCTGAAAACAGCCAAATCGTCTGAAAACACCAGTCCTAGAGTGAATGGAATCCCGGTGTAGCTGTGACTTGAAGTTGGAATCCAATTTTCGCATTCATCGCAATTTGCCAGCCCACACTGTTTTTAGTATTATACTGATGGGACTCATCAAAAATCCCAAAACTCTATGCACAGTAGGAGAGTTGGCCGTTACTCAATTGTTTCGCTATGGATGATAAGGTATCATATGACACAAGGTGGATAATCCATCGGTTGTCTGGCTCGTCAATACTGGTGTTCAGATCCTCGTGGGTGGGATTCGCATTTTTGGCATTCAATAAGTTGAGGAATTTGAAATCGGTTCCATGTGTCATCTCGTCGATAACACTCTTGCAGGTCGCAGCCACTCCGGGCATTGTTACCTCCAGGATGGGTTCAAGGGATGACATCAGCGCTGGATCGCCGCGGGGTGTTGTTGACTGGATCTTAAATAGGCGGTGGGGCACAGAATTCAATCCCTGGAGTGGATACCACTTCCACTCTTCACCAACAATGCTGGGAAAGTTATTTTGCACCAATATCACCCACTCTTCAAGGGTATTCCCCAATAACATGGACAGTGGCAACCCCATTACGACTTTCTCAGTCACCAATTTGCATAGCATCGCCGCTGCAACCGAGGTGAAAGTCTTTCCAAGTCCCATTTCATCCACCACCAGTGGTCCTGGCATATCAGCATCCGAAACCCATCTCCTCACGATGAACCAGATGGCCCAAACCTGGTGCACCAAAAAGTAAGTTCCAGGCAGGCCGAGAATTGAATACTTGCGGCCTGGAACACGGTCCATCTGCAACAATGCTAGTTTCCGTCTGAAACACCCGGGTGTTCCGGATAGCTCTGACGGCTCTGACGGAACCTCGAACCCTCTGACGGAGAATTAGACGCTAGCCGTCGCCCAGGCGACGGGTCGCGTTGTATACTTACCTCCATTACTTTGCGCCTGGTATATGCACCATCAGAACGACACGTGTGTTACACTCTTGGCAGGGGCTGCAGTTATGCTGTAGCCGTTTACACAACGCCTGGGGATGTTTATGAGTTTCTTTGGCCGATAGCCACATTGTACCTCTCCGCTATTGCTATAGCTATTTATCGGATGCCGCACTCGCCCCATATATGTTCAGCTTTGAGATTTTGTCACATATTGCAATACAGTCTTCGCTTCGGATACATCGCTTGCTGTTGCATTTGCTTCGCCATTATTGTATTTTACAGGTCTGAAATATACAGTCTAATCTTCACACTCTCTAGTATTATGCCCTTAGTCCTGCACATTCTGCGTTGATCCATCATCGGCTTGCGATGCATCGTCGCCATCCTCGCACTCATACCTGTTGACATCACTGATTTCCAGGTCAAACCTACTATGCATTCAGTCCTCCACATTCTGCGTTGATCCATCATCGGCTTGCGATGCTTCCTCCTCCTCATCCGCATACGCCTCGTCGCCATCCTCGCCCACATACCCATCGACATCACTGGTTCCCAGGTCAAACCTCTCAAGTTCAGTCACGGGCCGTTGTCGCCGGCTGGCGGTGGGGATAGCATCGCGCACGTCGCTTTCATCACCTTCATCTTCGTTATCCCCGTTGGCCCCTGGCATCCCGAAATGAAGTTCTTCATGCATGCAATCGTTGTCTATCGGGATGTTTGGGTCAGTGCTTCCAATCTCAGCCTCCACAAGCGCCACTTCAGAGGTTAAATAATCAAGAAGAATAGCATTGTCAACACATGCTGCTTCCACGCTGATCACCATGGCAGGCGTTGGGTTCTCCGCCTTTTGGATCTGACGCTTGACTGTAGCAAGAGTGTTGTTATACACCCTCTGTTGGTAGCTCTCCGGTAGTGTGTTGCAGGTATTCATCAAGAATGCATATGTGTCTGCAACACCAGGCGAGGTTAACAACTTGCGACTTGTTGCAGCGCAGCAGGATGCGTTCTTACCACCGTCGATCTTGTAATTGAGGTAGTTCGAGCGATCAGGTCTGTCCGCGTTCAGCTTTGACTTGGAAGCTTTCGGATGAACGCGTTTGTTTTTTTGCCACTCCAGGAGAGCATGACGCAACGCGGTGCAGGTGAAAATGATCAGTGGCGAGGGTATATGACCGTCCTTGTCGTCAATCATGGAATTATCAAATCCATCCGCATACGTACTGTGCATATTCGCCCGATGATACAATTTGATGTAGGTAACCCGCAGGACTACCTCCGCCAGGAAGTAAAGTGGACACTGGCCATTCGTTAGCAGCTTTCAACACTCTCTGCGTTGGATTTGGACCGCGTACACCACCTTCCACACGATCTGCTAGAGGAAAACGATACTCATTGTCTGCCAGAAGGGAATCAATGAATTCCTAACGCTCAGCGTTGGATTCAAAGCGGTGGAGATCATATAGCTCTGCTATCTTGTCCCTTGCTGATTGAATAAAATGGGATTGAACCTTATCGACTTGTGTGCGAACCTGGTACCGGTTTAAGCGTGTAATATCGAACGTGGGCCATTGATTCAGCATACCTCTTTCAAGATCTCCTTTGTGCGTGCCTCAAATGCTATGGACCAAATGTTGTTTTGCTGCATTGCGGTGTTGCAGTACGTTCCTATTATCTACCGGTATGGGGCTTCAGCTAGTGCGTTCGCAATGTGTCACGTTGCATAACCTCCCGTCTCCAAGTCGCTTGCACTCCTAAACAGCTGTCCGTTCCACATGTAGAGATCCAGGAGTCTGCCCGTTGCAAATACAAGATGCGTCATGTTGGAGTGACCAAATCAGTGGATTCTGCGACTGCCGGAGACCACTGATCGAGGTGTAGACACTGCCTGCGCTTGCAATTGCCACTGCCTCTGTCTCTGATTCATTTCTGTAACTCGCGTTCGCAGTGGATTTGTAATGATCGCGCGGGCTTCTGGATTAGGGTAGGGGGTGGGCAGGTTCTCACGACCGCTGAGAAGAGTGGGAGTGCTAGCAATGCCAGATGCAGGGCTGGATACAACGCGACGCGTTGATTCTGTCTGTGAGGTTCCGCTGGGTGCTGGTGTGTTACGAATGCTTGTACCCGGCGTGGCGGTCGGAGTAATCATCGAACGTCGCTGTGTAGGGGACAGGATGATATCTGCAACGGGAGGATTGTTCAGCGAAGATGAGGGAGTGGAGATCTGACCTTGGATTGTAGAGGCTACGGAACTTCCTCCATGAGAGGAATCCCTCTCGCCAGCCAGTATGGAACCACGTCTCTCAGCAGGGGGAAGTTGAGAATTCCCCGAAGGCCCACGCTTTTGTTGATTTTGACGACTTCGAACATCTTGTACGACCAGAGACATGACAGGGTGAGGGCTTTGGGAAGGCATCATCAGATATGGATGGTCGACTGTAAGATGGTAGGAATACGATCCTATGCATGCATATTCAACGGCAGGCGAGGTTGACTCCGATCTGAGCGACCATGGACGGATTCGACAACAAAGGGAGACGCAGTGTAGACCGTGCTAGACTCTAAACCCTGACAATACTCGGGGATGAGATCCGTTCAAAAGTATTCAATTATGGGGTCAACTGCCATCAGATCAAACTCAGATCAATCTCAGCATTGATATTCACTGTTACAGCAATGTCTGAAGGTCCATTTGCACCGCTTGAAGGGTGTTTATGCCTTCTTGGCCAGATTATCATCGTATTGCGCTTGTTCTTTGCACAATACTTCGAACCATCGATTGTGTATATCTTCAGCTTCCTGGTGGAAATCACCCTTTGGCAGAGCGAAAAGCATCGCAGTGCGAAAAATGACGTATTCTCTATCCTATGACATCAGTTGCGTGTGCGTTTTCCACTGCTAGGCGTTGGTAGCCGTGTTGGATGGTTGCACAGTTGGGACAACCTGAGAACTACTCAGTTTGCTCCAGGATGCACAAGGTCTGAGCGGCAAAAATAATGTGTGATGCAACTGCAACGCCGAGGGTTGTGAACTGTCCTCTCCGCGAGTATTCAATCTTGTCTCAAGGCTTGTCGTTCATGAGGTGCCTGCTGCTTCTGCAAGATGAAGGCTGGGCCGTTTTGTGTTTGTTAACCAACAATACCCACAAGTTGAACCAAGAAATCGCCGGAACTCGAGTATATATATCCCATCTTCCCGCAGACACCTGCTTTCTCTTTTCCTCCCGTATTTTACACACCGACAGCATCCTGATCTGGATATCACGTCACTTGCACAAAACAACACCTCACATTCGAAAACACACACGATAACCTCACAACTTTGTACTTTCCCTGTGGGCATCCTCCCACTTCATGCAACTGTTTTATAATGCTAACGTTTCAGATGTAGATTCATTTTCAACTCACAGCGATGGCACCAAAGGGCAGCAGCAAAGGAAAGGGGAAGGCTAGGGCAAAGATGCCGACATTGTTTATAAATCGACGCTTGTTGTTGAATCGGGTCCGTATACTGGGATTCATCTCTGAACGCATCAGTTGACCCATACGGATATACAATGTTTGCGGCATTATGGACGAGAGTCTGTGGGACCTCATTTATGATATTATCTTGCTTGACCCAGTCACGACTCGCCACTTTTCAAAATTCCAGGCGATGAGGCCACTCCGCAGGAGCATGAGTTCGCATTTTCGAGGGTGGTGGGCTGCCTTCTGCTCATATATTGGGCAAAGGTTCGACAAAACCCGCGACCAAATGAACAATTGGAGGTGCGACAACCTCCGTGCCTTGGGGGATCAAGTCGATCGCTCCAATCTGCAGACAACCTGCTCGGGGAAGGGTAAATGCACCGGTGAGCATTTCTCTTCGTACGGTAGCGATGGTCTGAGGGCAAAGATTGAGCCGCCAAGCTGCCGGGATTACGAACCAGGTGACTTCCTGGCTGTTTGACCACTATATTGGGATGAGATTATCGACGAGGATGATGATGACGAGAATTGGGAGGATCCCGGAGCGCCGAGCAGTGGAAAGAGCTGTCCTGGCGATGACAATGACAATGACGATGGTGAGGGTCAGGAGGACACACAGGGCGGTGAGAAAGGGACTGGGAAAGGGAAGGGAACAAAGCATTGGAAGGGGACAGGGAAGGCGACTGAGGACGGGAAGGGGAAAGGGAAAGGGATGGCGAAGGGAAACGTCGAAGGGAACAGTATTGTTAAACAAACCCCAGGGGGAGGCGATATCTCTCGTGCCGTTGCTTTGCAGTTGCAGATGGAAATTTCAGTGGCAGACTTGGATATGGAGGGCTAAGTAGAGTAGGTATATTTCGAGCTGGAAGCTTCGCCTGCCGTGTCAATTTCCTCGGATGATTAAGGCGACTCTACCGAGTCGGACGGCGAGTATGACTCAGAATGTGATTCTGATGTGGATATGCGCACGGAGGATGATGTGGACGCACTGGAAGGCGTTGATTTAGACGGCAATGTGGACATGGAAAAGGACCGTGAAGATGAGGAAGATGAAGAGGAGGATGATGAGAAGGAGGAACAGGAGGTGGATGAGGAGGAGGATAAGGATGAGGATGAGGATAATGGCAAAGAACCTTGGACGATTGGCCAGGGAGAGATGGTAAATACATTGGCTGACAATGCTGATACCATGGTAGACGATCAGCCAACCGTGCTACCTGAGCAAGGCCAGGAGATGCGCGAGCTTAGCCCACGGCCACAATCTCCGGTGCCTGCCCCACAGCCACAAACCCCGCAGCCTCGCCCACGACCACGAACTCTGGATACTCATACCCTCAGCGGGCTGGAGTTGCTGGGGCTTGTGATGCCACAAAAACCTCGCCCAGCAGCGCCAACTCTGCGAGATGCTGAGGCAGCCGGAAACACATCGGATGTTGATGTGGATCAGCAGCTACCCGGTGAATTGGCAGATGGCGACAGTCTCTACTATGTCCCTCTCCCGGATGTCTCTCTCGCGGATGTCCCTCTCCCCGATGTCCCTCTCCCCGATGTCCCTCTGCCTGAGGCGCGCCCGGATGGCTCAGTAGGCAAGGAGTGAACCAGTCCTCGCGTTGTAGAGGAGGCGTGCATTCGGGTTAGGGTCGGGTTCTTTTCTTGTGAGTTTCCTTTGATGTGATCCATTCATCTCAGGCACTGATTGAAACACGTGTGGAGGTGTTTTGTTCGTTTGGGTTAGGGTTGTGGGCTTGTTTGTTTCCATTGTTCTAATCTATTTATCTCAGGCATTGATTATTACACATGTCGCGAGGTTTTTGGATTGCTTAGGGTTTATTTCTTATTTATTCATAGTATTATGGGACATCGCACATGCAGTGTTTTTGCAACTCCTGGCGTGTAAGGAACCTCCTTGTGATGGTGATGAGGCTCAATAAATCTCTCAAGTATCGTGAGCTTATACCCACACCAGACTGCGCAGGCCCAGCACCAACTTTCGTCCCTTTCTACAGTGAATACACCACTCCTCGCGTGTCGTCGACAATGCCAGAGAAGAGCCCATTCCGTCCCCCCGAATTTTCATGGCGAAAGAAGTTCACCTTAGACAGCTGGCGACTTAAATATATCAAATTAAACCATCCGGAACACCTTCATGTTGCACGCCAGAAGATTGTGACTGTTCGCAGCAGGCCCTGACCCGTTCAACCCGCTCAGCATCATGCAATCAACGCTAACAAAGATTCAGGCAAAGACTTGGACGCGTTTCCCTACCTCGAAAACCTTGAAAACATCGCACACTCGGAGTCACAATCGCCGCCACCTCCTGTGCTGCGGGCGGAAACATACCCGGGAACCGGTGCTCCGCCGAGCGATTACATTGCTGAGCCATGGGAACGCGATGCTCAGGGTTTCCCTGAGACAATACTACAAAACAATCCCTACTACCCGTTTGCGACGCGTGATGAGACCAAATCTATCCAGTGTCGGATCGAGAAGAATCGCATGAAGATGTACTATGACAATGTCCTGAACGAAGGAAACACCGCTCTGCATTTCCCAAGCTTCAGCAACGGGGATGGCGTCCAGAAGCTCGTGGCTAGCATGCCAGATGATCTGGCTCTCGGGGAGTGGGAACTACACACTCTCGAGGATATGACATGGAACGACAATCACTAATGCCCTATCAAATACTGGAGTCGAGACATCATCAAAAGCATGAGATGGTTGATGTGGCAGCCAGCGTACGCCGAGCATCTTATTTACGCCCCTCAGCATTGCTTTAACAGTGATATGCCACCGAAACACCTCTATCCTGAAATGCACACTGTGGCCTGGTGGTGGGAGACACAGGTATGGAGAGATACCGTAGTATGATGAAATGCTAACCGACGTTAAGTGAACGCTCAGAGTGAGGGATACAGTGGTTCCCTTGATCTTCATGTTCGATGGAACGCATCTCTCGAATTTTGCTGGCGACAAGAATGAGTGGCCTGTATATATGACAATTGGAAATCTATCGTCGAAGCTCCGCCAGATGCCCACAACGCACACTGTCGTAATTGTAGCTCTCCTGCCGATTCCGATCAAGAACCGCAATATTCCTCAGAAGCGGCTGGATGAGCAGCGGCAAACAACCCTAGAGGTGCTGAACGAGGTACTCCGGCGGGTACTCCACCCTCTCACCTTCAAACAAAATCCCAGCACCGAGAGCGGGTATTACAACGTTCTCTGTGCAGATCGCAACTTCAGGCGTTGCAAACCGGTTTTTGCAGCATGGCTTGCAGATTGCCCTGACTATAGCAACCTACATCATCTCGAGCAACATGTCTGTATGTGGTGCGAGTGTCCAAAGAACGAACTTGGAGATAATGTCCCTCCTGACAAGCAACACCCCAGGCGGGATCACAACCTATATCGAACGCTCAGAGATGCCTACACCAAGGCAGCTGATGCCAAACTCTCGTCCCGCCATATTCCCTCAGGATTCAACGGGTTTCAACATATTCCCTGTATCGTGAGCGACCTCCCGAAACCTGATATCCTCCATACAATGCAGATCGGCATGCTTGATCACCTCCGGCAGTGGATTTTCCACCTCATGAAGACGCACGAACGGCTCGACAAGTACAATGCAATCTGGTTATCCGTGCCTGCTTACCACGACCTCACACTAAAAATTAAGTCATATGAGGAAGTTTCTCAATGGAATGGGAAGGAGATGATGGAAATGAGCCGGTATCTGCTTGGAGTTGTAACCCAGTCTCTATGAGGAGGAAACCCCGCTCAGCGTCCCATATTCAATCGCGCAATAAAGTGCACACGGGCATGGGTAGAATTCTATATGTATGCTCGATATAAATCTCACGATGATGCAACATTAAGCCACATGGAAGACGCATTGTGTCGTTTTCACACCTTCAAAGATGTTTTCTTACTCGGGTGAGCCAGCAACAAGGCAATGGCCAAAGCCAATGCCCTGAGAACGGAGCTCGTGAAGAAGTGAAATGTAGACGAGGAAACATATGCTGAAACATGAATGCCGTCCAAGAAGCGGCGCGAAATGAACGCCTGGCGGGATTATATCAGCCACGAGATAGATGTTTCGAAGGAGTTAGATGCCAACTTCAACATTCCGAAGATCCACTTGATGTCTCACTGGGTCGAACACATTCGTAGATACTCAGCCTTGCAACAGTATTCTGCCCTGAGACATGAACAAGCACATACAATGAATCTTAAGGACGGTGGGAACGCCTCCAATCACAATCTCAACTACCTGCCGCAAGTAATCACCTTTCAGCGTCGCATTCTCTGCTTCGAAATCAGAGAGCTCAATCTCCAAGCCCTAGCTCAGCGTCGAGAGAACAGCGCTGCCACCTGCCAAGTCCTTTCTTCCGGCGCTGATCTGGCTGCCCCCCTGAGTTCACAGTCATATGCGAAGCCCGAATTCACGGGACCTCAAAACCGCCATGATGGATAGCATCCTCACGCTATGATCAAAGACTTCAGAGCATTACTCAACGATACGCAAGAGGCAATGCACCACGTGACAATATACAATGGCACACGGGAGGTTCTCAAGCATAAGAGTCGTAACAAGACGTATATATTGGATGAACAACTGCACACAATGGAGCTCTGTATTTACCATGGTATTAAGGTTCAAGTTGAGGGTTTAGAAGGTGAACGCATATCTCAGATTTGTCGATGCACAGGAAGCCAGAGCTGGCGCGGAGGGCACTGACGGAACAACTGGGTGTGGGTAAAGCAACATCAAGGGAGATGTTATGGTATTGCATATACAGGTCTCAGCCGGAGATGGAGATTTCTTGTACAGCCGGAGGCGGAGATGTCTGGTACAGTCGGAGGCGGAGATGTCTTGTACAGTCCGAGACGGAGATGTCTTGTACAGTCAGAGATGGAGATGTCTTGTATGGCCGGAGACGGAGATGTCCCGTCTGTTCAGAGATGACTGTTGACTCTGGTATGAGCTGATTGCATTCAGCCATACTGGTACGTTCATATATATACTGGCCTTGTAGCCCTCTTGGATAGAATACAATCAAGCTTCTCTAGCATCACTATTTCAACAGGTTATGAGCCCGGCGCCCGCTACAATCTTTACTCCAAAAATACTGTATTTATATCTTACAATTAAGAGCCTCAAAAACCCTAACCCACTCACAACCATCCCTGCTCATCAGCCGCAACACCATCACAATCCATCACTCTACATCGTCACCTTCCTAACCTCCTCCACTCTAAAAACATGTGAAACGAAACATTCAAGACCGATCATGGCGATGTGCTCATGCTGTCCAAGGAAAACTACCCTGTCTGGAAGCAAATGATCCGCCGAGTCCTCATCGCCAAGAAAGCCTACTATAGTGTCACCGGTGTCGAACTCCTCCCTGTCGGCAACGGCGTCGCCCTATGCCTTCTACAAGAAAGCTGGCATGACCGAGCCAATAAAGCACTAGCGCAAATACACCTTGGATGCTGCGACAAACTCCTTCCACTCCTCGACGATATCGACAACCCCGTGGAAATGTTGGAAGCACTTAGGGACCGACTTGACAATGCCTCAACGAAACTTAGCCACACCCAAGTCCTGCGGAAGTTCACCGCTTCTCGACCATCGCCAGACGAAACGGTCACCCAGTACTTTACCAAACTAATCGCCTTCCGCAAGAAGCTAATCGGCAGCACCGAAAATATCACCGATGACACCATGAAAACACATATCCTCACTACCCTATCTAATTCATATGCAACGACCATCCAAATCCTTGAACAGTCAATCCCTGCTCCCACGGCCCAGCAGTGTATGGATGCGATCCGTGAGTATGCCGAGCGAACGACCCTAACCAAGGAAATCGGAGGTGCATCCACCGGAGCGGCCCTGTACTCCCGTGGTGGAAATCGTGGCCGTGGCAGACAAGATGGCGGACAAGGTGGTGGACGTGGAGGAGGACGAGGAAACGGACGCCAGAAACACAAATGCACATACTGCAAAATGGACAATCATACCACCGAAGCATGCGGAAAAAGAAAGTACGCTGAAGGCGATACAAACACCTCCCTAAACGACGTGCGGATATGCTACCACTGCGGTCTCACAAGACACTTCAAAGCTGACTGCGTCCACTTCAAACGTGCCCGGGATCAACGCAACAAGGTCAACAAAGACACAGCATCTGACTCGCTCGCTACCGCAGGAGATTGCGACCTGATCTGACTAGCCGAAAACGCAACCGCACTCACCGCTACCTCCGCTCCAGCTTCCTGGGTCATCGACTCCGGAACATCTCACCATATGTGCAATGACCGCACCAGATTCAACTCAATAAAGAAACGTAATCAGCCAATAGTCATTGAACTCGGAGACGATAACAATGTTATAGTAAGCCACCATGGACTCGTTAACGTCTCACAGGAATACGAAGTCAATGCTCTCTACACGCCTACATTCCGGCTCTCGCTTCTCTCCATCAATCAATTGGACACAGCCGGGTACACATCCACATTTGGACATGGCAAGTGCTCCATATCATCTCCATCAATCACCATCACAGGCAATCGGGTCAATGACCTCTATATCATATCCCCCGCAACTGCACTCACTTCGACAGTACCAAGCATGCCTACGAAGTCCACTTCAAGAAGGAGAAAGAAGAAGAGAACAAGAGGATCATCGAGCGCACACACCGTACCATCAATCGCGCACTCCACCGACCCTACTACAAGCCCACTCCACACCGCATCACCAAGTGCAGCCAGCACCATAACTCAAAGTCCACCTACCACCAAATCTCCAAAGCCACTCACAATCTCAGAATCACGACTGTGGCATCGCCGCTTAGCCCACATTCATCCCACTGCCCTACGATCTCTCATTGTCGGATATACAAAAGACGACTCGATGTACACCGCATGCATTCAGGCCAAGCACAAGCAGAAGATCATCAAAGTCAAGACCAAGCGCACTACAAAGCCATTTAAACTCATACATTCGAACGTGTGTGGACCATTCTCCACGCCCACCTCCGCTGGCCATCTCTACTATATCCTATTCATCAATTACTACACACGATACACCTCTGTTTGGGTCCTTCCAGATAAGAAGCCAAAGACATGCACTTCAGCCTACCAATCATTTCAGGCCTGAGTTGACTCCATGGGATATGAAGTGAAACGATTTCAGCGCGACAATCACCGCGGAGAATATGACAATAAGACCTTCCGACTGGTGCTCGCTGCTCGTGGCACAACATACGAACCATGTCCTCCCTACGCTCAACCTAGGAATGGCGTTGCCGAATGCATGATCCAGACCATCACCGAGAAAGCACGATCCATGATGATTGACTTCCAGGCGCCACTTGGCTTCTGGGGAGAAGCAGTCAATACCGCAGTCTACCTCCACCAGCGAACCCCAACCCAGGGCCTAACGAAAAGAGACGACCGCGACGGCTACCAAGTACCATATCCAACTCCATACGAGATGCAGCAAGCATTTGGCAAGCCCTCCCACGACAATGATGGCAATGAAATCTCGTACACAGCTCCTCTCCACCACCTTTGGCGATTCGGCTGCTACGCCAGTCGACTGATCCCCAAGCTGCAATGCCATGGAAAATTCAGCCCAAGATCCGAGCCATGTATGATGGTCGGTTACGTATACGATTCGACTACATTTTGGAGGATATGGGACACAGCATTTCGAATAGTAAGAACATAGTCGGATGTCATTTTCGACGAGGAGAGGAATGCCCACGCATCATGTCTACACGGAGACCAAACAGACATCTTAGAACTACCAGAAGAGACGGAATATGTCGAGGAAATTGAAACGGGTGGAGATGGACTTCTCCATGACCACCCAGGAACCAGTCGAACAGGTGAAGGCCACGGAAGTGGTGATCATGACTGTACTGACGATGATCCAGACCACAATCTGCCCAACGCTGACAATCATCGAAGTCCCCCTGCAAGTATAGGTGTGTGATCACGTCCTCCTGACAAGAAGGATGCACCACCGGTGTCCAGAGAAACCGTCGTCCACAATCGACAGCTGCGCCGCGAAAATGACAAAGCCCAGCGAATGGCTGCCATGACCAAGCAATCATGCCAACCACCACGCACGAATCATGTCACAAGAAGTCAGGCTAGGATCTCTGCAAATGCACTAATCATCATGGCAAAGGCTCTCGCATCGACATCCATCAACAGCGATCCATTCACATATGCGGAGGCCATGGACAGCCCACAATGAGACCACTGGAAACGAGGAATGGAAGAAGAATGCACATCGATCCTGCTCAATAACACATTTGCAACCATCAACTCCCGGGAAGCAAGGCAATTGCGAGTCAAACCAATTAGCTCCAAATTGGACTACAAGACGAATCAAAATCCTGACAGCACCGTACGATACAAAGCACGCCTAGTAATTACAGTATATGAACAAACAGACGTCGGAGAAACCTATGCTCCTGTCGGAAAACTCACCACTTTTCGGTATCTCATCCCCCTGGTCGGAAAACATTGCTGGAACATCGATCATTTGGATGTGGTCACTGCTTTCTCAATCCCGAGGTCAGTGCCGATGATATCTATATGACCCTACCCGAAGGCTAGCCGGAAGTACTCAACACACCTACGATCATTGTCCCACTAAAGAAGGCACTTTACAGTCTCAAACAAGCACCAAGACTTTAGCACAACGATATTACCACCTTCTGACTCTCTCTCGAGTTCACACAGTCCCGGGCCGACCCCAACCTCTATCTCCGCAGCAATGGTATTCTGATGCTTTTGTACATCGATGATATCTCAATGTTGTACCCAAAACACGCTACCAAAGCTGCGTTCAAAGTTAAGGCCAGGCTCTCGGACATGTCCAAGATCACCAATCTCGGCCCGGCACGCCAATTCATTGGCATCGAAATCCACCGCGAGAAAAATGGTACCGGCATCTGTCTGGGCCAGAAGGCTTTCATCACCACTATTCTCAAATGGTTCAACATGCAGATTGCTCACGATGTATCCACTCCAATGGATGCTAATGTGATGCTAGATCTGGCCGAGGATCAGGGGGAGAAAGAACTAAAAGATATCAAAGGCTACCAGGCAATCGTCGGCTCATTGATGTACGCAGCACTTGCAACTCGGCCCGAAATCTCATTGGCAGTCACTGCACTTTGCGGATACAATTCCCGCCCTTTCACCAGCCATCTCATCGCCGCCAAAAGAGTCCTCAACTATCTCAAATCCACAGCCAACTTTCGACTGCACTGTAGCAGCAGCAGCAGCACTAACAGCAACGATCAACTCACTGGCTACACGGACTCCGATTGGGCCCATGATAGTGCCGACCGCTCATCTCAAGGAGGTCATGTATTCCTTCTCAGCAACGGGGCTGTCTCGTGGCAGTCACGAAAGCAAGATCTCATGGCCATGTCAACCCTCGAAGCCGAATACATCGCCTGTTCCGAGGGCTCCTGTGAAGCACAGTGGCTACTCCAGCTGCACTGAGATATACACGGCAAAGACGCATCTCCGCTCCTGATCAATTGCGACAATCAGGGCACACTTAGTCATATCACAACTGGGATCATAAAGGCTCGCACAGAGCTTATCAACGTTTGCTATCACACTAGTCGAGATTTCCATGCCCACAAGATAGTTGACTACTCCTATGGGCACACAAACGAGAACGTGGCAGACATACTAACCAAGGCCTTGACGAAGGACAAGCACGAGAAATTCACAAAGGCGATGGGGCTATGGTAATAGAGGTCGATTTAAGGTTGGACTTAAGGTTGTTTCACTTTCCTTTTGGGCACACGGATTTCTTTGTTTTTCACTGGATGGCCATCCTCAGGCTACGGCAGTACTCTTTCCCTGCTGACTCTCGCAGGGTTTCAAGGAGGCTGTTATGAGAATCACTTTGTTTCATTCTTTTCATCTTGTTGTGTTTCTTGCTCTACGGTATATAACAAGAGAGGGGAGTATCGCATATACAGGTCTCAGCCGGAGACGGAGATGTCTTGTACAGTTGGAGACGGAGATGTCTTGTATGGCTGGAGACAGAGATGTCTCGTATGGCCGGAGATGACTCTTGACTCTAGTACGAGCGGATGGCGTTCAGCCGTACTGGTACGTTCATATATATACTGGCCTTGTTGCCCTCTTAGATAGAATACAATCAAGCTTCTCTAGCATCACTATTTCAACATATGGTGCGCTGAATGGTCGTCTCCCGTGGCAACTGCAACGACTATTCAAAATCAAGCTCCTGAACAAGGATGGAGCTTTCGTTGAGTACTGGTTAGCCCTGGCGCTCACCACAATGCCTGAAAACTCGGGTAACTTGGATCCCGTCTCGAAATTTGTACAAGTGACAAAAGCACCAGTAGCAGTTGCTTTGGAAGTTTTCAGCATGGGAAACATCGTTGGCTGCGCGCACGTAGTTCCAGAGATAACTACTAGTAGTTACACAGGTGACGGACGGAACTAGCAATGGATTGTCAATAGCCACATAGATCTGGCGACTTGGAATGATGTGTATAATTAGTAAAGGGTGAATTGCATTATGCGCGCAGGTAGAAGGAACGCGAGGAGAGGTTTTCGCAGTGTCACCCATCGCATTGCAATCCCGTTGCACGCGCGTGCCCAATGAACCCATTCCTACGTATGGTCGCAGTTGGCCTTCAACGCCAGAGTGTTCGTTTAAAATAGGAGACCGACAGAGCAAGAAGACACGGTGAAACTGCGATGGGAGGGCTATATGCAACGCGATGCGTGGTATTGACGCCGGGCGCGGAGTAAGCCACCACCGGGGTGTCCCTGACTGCTCTGACGGAGCGCGTCCACTCTGACGGAGCCATTCCGCCCGGACTGAATTATGTTCTGCTGATGTTCCCTTAATATGAGAAATTTGGAACCTTCTTCGCAAGGCACAAATATATATGGAGCTTGATCCCCCAGGAGGATATGATCTGCTACCAGTCGAGGAAGGCGATGAACATAAGTTAGCCTTCCGGACAACATATGCCCTATTTCAACCTACAGTGCTGCAGTTTGGCACAATGTATGCTCCTGCAGATTTTCAAGGATATATTAATAACACCATAAGCGAGGATTTGGATGACTTTGCTTCAGCGTGTTTGGATGATATATTGATATCTAGTGACTCGGAAGAACAACATGAGGGACATGTTAAATAGATTACGCAATGCCTGTTGGAAGCTGGACTTTAATTAAAAACGGAGAAATGTGAGATACATAATGAATCTGTAAGTTACCCGGTATTGACTTTATCAACAACAGTGATTTCAATGGATGATGATAAGGTTGAACCAGTGAAGAATTGGAGCCGTGAAAAGAAAACATAGAATGACAGATTGAACAACCTATTCAAAGTACAACAATTTCTCGGGTTTTGTAATTATTCCTGACTGTTTATTCCAAAATATTCAGAGAATGCAGAACCATTGACAAGATTAACCAAGAAGGAGGAACCTTTTCAATGGGAAGCCAAACAACGGTCCGCATTGAAAAACATGCTAACTGCTTTCACTACGGCGCCTACCCACCGACATTTCGATCATTCGAGAGATGTCGTCATCGTAACAGATGCTTCTGATTATATATCTGCTCGAGTGTTATCACAGTATGATGATGCCGGAGTGTTACATCCTGTGGCATATTACTCAAAGAAACATATACAGGCTGAGTGCAATTATGACATATATGACAAGGAACATATGGCTATCATTAAGGCACTTGAGGAGTGCAGTCCTGAATGCAAAGGAGCCGCGTATCCCATCCAGTTGATAACAGATCATTGCAAGTTGGAGTATTTTATGACAAAACATGTTACGGCTCAGGAGGATTGGGAAGGAATCGGAGATGTGACAGGTTACATTCGTTTCGGTACGAAGGAAGAGGAGTGCAGGAACCAGGGGAAAAGAAGTCACTCATTTAGCAGAAGCGGGGACGAAGGTTCTAGATGGATGTAAGGAACCGGAAATGGTGGGGGAGTCATTTGGGGAGATAAGGATGAGATGAGGACATAGGAAGAAGTGTTGCGACGTCGGATGTTGTGGCGTGGTTGTACTGATAAGACGTTAGGAGATGGTGTGTAAGATCAGGGATGATGATTCA
>Ga0307515_10006995_pt1 | contig 22404 bp, 17 predicted proteins | sample 17_EM_MG_FD_194513 | JGI IMG/M metagenome (GOLD analysis project Ga0307515, IMG submission 194513) | Populus trichocarpa ectomycorrhiza microbial communities from riparian zone in the Pacific Northwest, United States - 17_EM | ecosystem: Host-associated > Plants > Roots > Unclassified | place...
AAACAATGCGCTTGACAGAAGCTAGCTTCTCTCAATATGGCTCCATTGTTGCGTCATCAAATAAGAATTACCGTAGTATGTATTCTTTCAATGAATCAGCTAAGCAACAGTTCTTGCTTATTCAATCAACGCGCGACTCTTATGATCCCCGCTAAAGGACCTAAGACTGATTCCATGCGTGCCATGAATAGGTGTTATGCATGTCACGTGACTAGACCGAGAGTAACTCCATAACATGTATTCATATAGCCTCTGCAAGTATCATTATCGCTGTTAGGGGAAAACCCCTAACAGCGGGCCACATAGCTGCGAGGCAAAATCATATGGACGCGGCAGTAGGGTCGACACGAAAAATCGCTCAGAACATACTTACTGAAGTGGAGTTAGAAAGGGAGTATGCAGAAGAGAGGGCGGAAAAACTCGACGATAGGTTGAGTAAGATCGAAAAGAAATTGGCCAAGATCGCTCTGGTGAATATGGCTAAGACGATTGAAAATGCATTGAGTGGATGCATGGAAAAAATGATAGATCAGTTAACGGATAGGGTGGTAGAGAGGTTTGAGAGGGCAGCTGAAGAAGACAGAAGAAAGGGAGAAATTCGAAGGGGGAAACAGGTAGAAGCCACCCCTGAGAATGGAGAGATGAGCGATATCGAGTTTGAACCAGGGGCAACTTTTTCAGAGGAGGAAAATGAGAAAGTTGCGAGGGTGCTCGAACAAATGGAGGTGGAGGAGCAGGAACTGGAGGCATCTAAACATGCACCGGTTATCCCACCGGGAGAGAAGAGGCAGGAGTTCCCAAGGTTCACCCCGAGTGGACAAGTTACGATTGCAAAGAGACCGGTTGTTGCACCTGCAGTGCCGGAACAAAAGAAGAAGGAGGTGAAAAAACCGGAGGTGAAGGAGACACCAAAGGGACCAAAGGCAGGAGAGAAGAAAAAGCCGGAGGTCAAGAAACCTGAACAACAACAACCGGCAAAGAAGCCGGAAGAGAAGAAGAAGGAGACGTGGGCACCAAGGGCGGCTGCGCCACCACCATCAAAGAAGCAACCCGAACAGCGACAACAACAACAACAGTCGGGACAGCAGCAGAAGAAGAAGGGGGATGGTTTTGTTGAAGTAAAACGACAGCAGAAGAAGGAGGAGATGAAGCCGGTCCCCCCAGGACAAAATTCGATGGAGAAAAGGAGAGTTACCTTCAAGAGGGATAACAGTCTCCCCCTTTCTCAGAAAAAGGATTTGGATATTTCGTCGGAGGTGAATAGAGCACTTTTTGAGGCAAAGGTCCCATATTTTGTTCGCATCCAGGGAGTTACAAAGAACACCCAAGGATGCTTGTCTACGATCACGACCCCTGCAGCAACGGCCGAAATGTTGATTCGGTATAGGGAAATAGTGATAAAAGCAGCGAGGAAGGTGGACGCAGGAATTGTGGAGATCGAAATAAATGAGATCTGGGAGAGAGTGAAAATGCACGGTGTCAATTTCAATAGGTATTTGGGAAAGAAAACGGGAGGTGGACTTGAGAAATTGAGGCAAGAGTTACAGGCTGAGAACAAAGGGGTGGTGTTGCCCCTCGCCATCAACTGGATTGGAGGACCGAAAGATGTGCAGAAGAAGAAGACGGAAGGAAAGATAGCATCTTCGGTTGTGTTTGCGGTCAAGGGTAGTAAGATGGCCGAAAAAGTTTTGAAGGGAGGTCTGAGAGCAGCAGGAATAAAGTATGATGTGGAGAAGTTTATGAATGCCGGACCGGACTCCTTTTGCGGAGTATGCAGCAGATGGGGACATGTTGAGCCGAAGTGTGGGTCCTTGAAGATGCCGGCGTGCATGTTGTGCACGGGGAGACATCTAACAAAGGACCATAAGTGCAACGTGGTAGGTTGCAAAGCTAATGCAGGACAGAACTGCACCCATAACATCGACAAGTGTGTCAACTGCAAGGGAAATCACATCGCAAAGGCCAACTGTTGCATTAAGAAACAGGAGGCTATTAAGACGGCGAGAGAAGAAAGGCGTACCTGGAAGGAAAGAGAAGGGGAACACCGAAATGTGACAACTGATCAACAGGAGAAGCCGAACGGTACAGAGGATGAGGGACCATCGACTGCAGATGCGGAAAAGAAAGCTCAGAATGATGAGCAAATCGAAAAGGAGCCGGAAGTCCAAGTCGTAGCGACACAAGAGACTGAAGGACAATCTTCTAACCCAGGGACCCAAGAAACCCCTGTGAAGTCATGGTGAAATGCGTAATGCATAACTGTGGAAGGGGGTATGAGGCGACTATGGGAGCGTTGGAAACAGGAATTGTTTGGGGGGCTGATGTTGTGATGTTGCAAGAACCGTATGTGGAGAGGGAAGGATACAACATCAGTCACCCAGGATATAGGCTGATCAGAGGAGGAAGAACGATGACAGCAGTAAGAAGAGATACACATCTGGAGTTTTCGGAAGTTGATAAGGGGGGAGATGGAGATGTACAGGTGTTTGATATAAGATACCCATCGGGTATAAAGATAAGATTGGTGAATGTGTACGATCAGCTGAGACAAGAGGGGGGAGTGAGAAGTCAAGGCAGACCGGCACAGACAGCAAGATGGAGGGAGATTATGGAACAGGAAAAGATCCTTTTGGGAGGAGATTGGAAGGCTCACAGGGATAGATGGGACCCTCAGTGCCCACCAAAACGAGATGCGACCTTTTTGGAAAATCTTATGGATGAGTACGATTTGATCGACGTTACGGATGGGGAAGAAACCCATTCGAATACGAGAAATGGTGAAACTTCGGGATCGCTTATTGATTTCTTTATCACTAAAGCCTCGATGGCTGATAGACTAGAGATTTCAACAGATTTGGCAACTACTTCGGATCGCGCAATTGTGTGTGCCCAGTTAAGATGGGACGAAGGGGGAGGGGCCAAAGTATCGAGAAAGATTACAGGATGGGATATCGATGGGCTTAAGTCAAAAGAGCTTGGAGGAAGAAAATTATAAAAAAGCACAAAAAGAATGGAAGGACAAGAGCTCAAAGAGACCTGTGTTGGATGAGAAGAGCAGTGGGGATGAGTTACAGAGAGAGGCTGAGTGGATACAGCGGAACTTTGTTAATCATCTCAATAGGTACTGCAAAAAGATTAAAGTTTGCGCGAGATCTAAGAGGTGGTGGACGGCGGAGATCGCAGAAAACCGAAAGATTTTGCGATCGATAAAAAGAGCCCGAAAGAGAGGGGAAGCGTCGCAACAACAAGTTAAGAAACAGCGAAGCAACCTCCGAAGAATAATCCGGCAGTCGAAAACGGAGATGTGGAGGAAGTTTCTAACTTCGGCCACAAGAGATCAGGTCTGGCAGGCGTTGAGATATACGAAACCAGGCGGACAACAAACGACAAAGACTTTGAAATCTAGGACTGGGGAGGTGGCGGAGTCCTGGGAGGATAAGGCAGAGTTGATTAAAGAAGAAGCATTTCCGAAACCTTTGAAGGGTGTGGAGAGAAAGGCCCAAGAAGAAGGAGGAGAAATGTGGAAAAAGATTACTGATGAAGACATCCGAGAGGCTCTGTTTAATCAGTCGGTTCAAAAGGCACCTGGCCCGGATAGGCTGGGGTTTAAGGCGATACAATTATTATGGGAGTGGGATTCCCAAAGGATAATTAATGTCGTTAAAGTGTCATTTAGGTTAGGAGTACACTCACGAGTTTGGAAGGAAGCGAAGGGGGTGGTTATACCAAAGCCGAATAAGCCAGATTATGGAGTCGCCAAAGCATATAGGGTGATAACGTTGTTCAATTGTTTGGGAAAAGTGGTCGAGAAGGTGGCAGCCAACGCAATAGCAGAGGAGTGTGAGCGAAGGAAGCTACTTCATGACGGACAGTTTGGATGCAGAAAGAGAAGGTCAGCAATAGACGCGGTTGGAAGGTTGATGAAGAGAGTTGAAGAAGTGTGGGGAAGGGGGAAAACCGCGGCAGTGCTGTTGATGGATGTTAAGGGAGCCTTTCCACACGTGGCAAAGGGGAACTTAATAAAAAGAATGAAAGAAATGGGGTTTGAAGCCGACCTGGTGAGGTGGGTGGAGAGCTTTATGGAAGAGAGAAAAGTGATTATGTCGATGGACGGAAAGGAGGGAGATAGTATGGATGTCGAGACGGGAGTCCCACAGGGGTTGCCAGTATCGCCAGTACTTTTCGTCATATACCTTTCGGGGTTGTTCGGCCAAGTTGAGGAGGAAGAAAAAGAGTGTGGAAGTGAGGGTATATCTTTTGTTGATGATGTGGCATGGGTGGTGGAAGGTGAGGATGTGGGGGAATGCACACAACGACTGGAGAGATGCGCCGTGGAAAGAACGATTTGGGCAAAGAAGAATGCCTGTCAGTTCGACATCAAAAAAACGGAGGCGATGTTGTTTACTCGACGAAGAAAGAATAAGGAACCGAAGATGAATACCCGAATAAGGGTAGGAAGTCATGAGGTTCCATATAATAAAGAAGCGACAAGGTGGTTGGGGGTATGGCTGGATGATATGCTTACCCTGAATGATCACACGAAAAAGACCTTAGCAAAAGCAAGGAGAGCGCAGAATAGAGTGAGATCCTTGATGATGAAGAAAGGATTAAGCTCAGAAGGGTGCAAACGAATTCAAGTTGCGGCGGTTCAGGCAGTGGCATTGTATGGATCTGAACTGTGGTGGCATGGACAAGAAAATCGAGCTCAAGAGGTGCAAAGGTTGTTGAATGAACAGGGCAGAAGGGTAACCGGATGCTTTAGAACAACACCTCAAGGAGCATTGATGAATGATGCGGGTTTACGACTGGCAAAGGCTCTTTATAATAATCGGGTACGACGGTATAAGTTGAGACAGATGATGATGGCCGATGCTCAAGGCGGAGGGAGAATGTTAGAAGTACGGAGGAATGTCTTACAGAGGGTGGAGGGGATTGATGAGTTGATCCTGGAGGATAAACCTTTCGAGAGGAGGAGTTATGAAAGGACGACATTACCGATCGAAAAAAGATCCCTTAAAGGGAAAGTGATAATTCAGGATGAAGAACAAGCGTTGGAAGAAGCGAACTTGGAAAGGGAGGGACTTGTTCTTTGGACTGATGGATCGAGAAAAGAAGATGAGTGGGTTGGGTGTGCAGTGGTATGGAAAGAAGGGGGAAGGTGGAATAAGAGGAGGACACACCTAGGCCGACAGAAGGAAGTGTTTGATGCGGAGATGTATGCGATGTCGGAAGCGATGAAGATCGCGGATGAGAAAGCAGAAAAGGAAAAGTTCGCCAGGGTTACGGTTTTTACAGATTCCCAGGCAACTTTAAAAAGAATACAATCGGACGAGCCAGGACCAGGACAGGTGCTAGCGCTATGAACGATGAACTGGACCGATGCATTAGCCAGAAAAAATATCCAGGTGGAGTACCGGTGGGTACCTGCCCATAAAGGGATAGAAGGCAATGAAGAAGCGGATCAACAGGCAACAAAGGCGGCGTATAAGCATTGCGGAAGTTATACCGAAACGCAAAATCTGCCACCGTTTTTAGATTATGTTTCTTTCTCCCATGTTAGTCGAAGGCTGACCGAGGTGAAGTGGGAAGAAAGTAAAGAAGAAATAAAAAAGATTGGGAAGAAGTCAAAGCACAGTTACCGGTATGATTTGGTGAAGAGGGGAGGTAACAGTGCGGTGATGGGAGCCAAAAAGACGATTGCGGCGAGGTTTTATCAGCTTAAGTCAGGACATGCACTGATAGCGAAATACCTATTGCGGATTGGAAAAAGAAGTGATATGAAATGCTGGTGGTGCGGGCATGAATATCAGACAAGAGACCACCTGTTTAAGTGGTGCAAGAGATGGAAACGAGAACAAAAGAGGCTTTGGGTTGATGGGCAAGAGGGGGAGGAATGGTATGAAGGCGTTGAAAGGGTTTTAAAGACGCCAAAGATTTCATTGCCAATGTCTCTCATTTTTGCAGAAGAAAAATGTTCGCAGGCGTTGATGGATTTCTTATCCTGTACAGATGTCAGCAGAATTAGCAGAGTGATGGAGGAGGCGGAGAACTCAGATCACGAGGAGTCGAGTGATGGGGGGGTGTAAAAGTTGATGTTGTTTTTGTGTGTGGCAGTTTCTTTTGTTAAGGGGGAGAGGACTTGCGACTTTGCTTTTGTCTCTTTACGTTATGGAAGAAGTGGGGAGGAAATATGTACGGGATATGCCATGGCCGCCAGCGGCCGAATGCAATATGATTACAAACAAACAAACAAACCCCAGGAAATGCGAAATAACTGACCATGTTCTCATATTAGTGCGTGTTTGGGCTGGATTAGGGCTGGGTGACTCACGAATTACTTACATAGATAATCACGCCGTTAGATTTAATCCGCTCACTAGTGGCACTTACGATACCCCTAAAACGATAATTGATATCTCAACCTTTAACGCCAAGGTTCTCTGGCAATCCGAAGTTATGATACGGTTTCGAAACTCTCTCTCACGGTGTTGGTGGAGTCAGGATTTTTCAGGAATGTCCAATCGTTTGGAATTTACTGTGGATAATTTTGTGGTCCAGGAAATCCTTATTCGCAGATGATCATTGGAAATTCCTGCCTTGCTTTGTGTTATTTGGAGATAGATAAAGATACTTTATTGCATTTAGGAAGGACCATCTTGGACTCTTGTGTACTTAGTATATACCCGTGAGAATCTATGTACGACCATCACCAAAGATAAATCACGTATAAAGGTAGGTTATCTACAAACTATACCCGGAGGTAGCTTCGCCGCCTCTGCATCTAAGTTTGCACTGACTCCGAGCTCGTGTGGTAGTTCCGAAACAACTCTGCTGGACAGAGATAGTGTTTCGGTACAGGATAGAGACCGTACAGCTCGAGGTAGTATGTATATGATAGCTTGCAGGACCCTAGACAGGTGCCCCAGGGCGTGGAGAAAGCTGGCTGGAGATGGCACATGAATTGGCCGGGAATTGCTCTATATACCTAGCGTATCAACAAGGTCTAAAAGCCGACTGAAGACAATGTATTGAAATTGCTGGGAATTGACTCAAGGTAGTATGTGGAAGCTGGATGTGGGTTGACTGACGACGGTTCATTTGGGCTGAGCTGAAACTGGGTTAAAGTGTGTGTGGTGCCTGGCCGAGAGCTGACGGCCAATTGAGAAAGAAGGTTCATATTCGACTAGCGGAGAACAGGCTTAAGGCTATCGGCCGTTAGAGGGGGTTCCGATCCGATCTCTCACAACCTCCTCTCCGCACCTTAGAGTTCCGGATCCAATCTCCATTAACTCTTCCCCTCAACCCAGTGTTCCCAATTCCCATAGCTACTTGGGTGCACATGCGCGCTTTTCCACAGCCGCTCGATGAAAGTCAGACATCGTAAATGAGAGGCTGGGAGGCAAATGTACGCCTAGTTATACACATTTCACACATAGAATACACTATGATCGGAATAAACCGGAGACTTAATTGAGCTTAATTAGGACTTGGTGTTCAGGCTGATTTTGTGGCACCTAAGCTACATCATCGGCCAACCAATGATAATGCTTCGTGATTACTGCATGCTTAATAGGTATGAAAGACCTAAGAACCCCGCTTTTCTAGGGTGGAGAACCACCAAACAGCGATCATACCCATTGCGGCAATCATGTACCCTCACCGCGCAAACCATGATTCCAACGCACGTACGAGGCCACTGGCCTACTCCGAATACTGCAAAGACCAACCTGGACGTCAGCAAAGAGCGCTAACGACCCAGCAACCCCGACCTGCAACTGGCACTGTATTATGCGGGGTCCCGTCACTCCGGCAAGGAGACCGCCCCTATCGGGAAGAACGTCTCGTTATAGCTAGAGAGTATGTCGGGGACTTTAGTCAACAGGATCGAAGCCTACGTCATCGACATGGTGGGCGAGCGCGCTCGGTGCGTGTTGGGTCAAGCAGGACACTGGGAAATCAGTCGCAGGGTATACACAATCCAGATTATGATCCAGGTATGCCCTAAGATAGGATTGCCCGCTTAGACGTCTTATCGTTTCATGAAACAGAACGTGGAGACATTGGGTATATCTCGGCGACACAACCGGATGTACATACCCAGCTCACGCCGGAACCTCAAATGGAACGAGATGCCTCTAATCAAGGTCCCCCCAATATCGAGAGCAAAGAAATCTCAAGGAGGCAGTGGGAACTGCAAAAACAACTCGGGGTAGGCTCGTCCAGTCTTGTGTTCGAGGAGCGTTACCCGGATCCCAAGACGGGAAGCCGCACTGTTGCTGTGAAGAGGATATACAAAAAACCCAGAGGCATCCGGATTAAGGAAGTGGAGTTATTTGTTAGGGAAGTGGAGAATTTCGCCTGGATGTCACAGGTACGGTGGTTCATGTGATCCCCTTGGCGCTTTGTAGTTTTAACATAGTTTCTAGTTTTCGGAGTTTGTGGACTTCGAAGGCTGGCATGAAGACGACGATTACCTCTACATTGTGATGGAACACGTTAAACTCGGTAGTCTGAGTAAACACTATCCTCCTCCTCCCTTCCACCCTGAAATCGTCCAAGATATAGCCATTCAATTGTGTAAAGGGTTGAGAGTTATGCATTCTTGTGGCATCGCCCATCGTGATTTGAACCCCAATGTTTGTAGGCCCCAGATGAGGTGGTGTAATTACCAGGGATTTGTCATCCAAATTTACTTGCAGTGCTAACTGCTAGGGTATGACCAGAATATCTTGATTTGTTCCTGGGAACCCACTATCGAGATCAAAATTGCCGACTTCGGAGTTTCCAAGCTTGCTTATTCTGAAAATAACACACAATTTCGAACAAATGTCGGGACAGAGTGGTACAAGGCTCCGGAGATCTTTCTCAGCACACAACCATATACCACAAACGTTGACCTTTGGTCACTAGGATGCGTTCTCTACTGGATGGAAGAGGCAAGAACACCGTTTACGGACTATAATGAACTTTGCCAATACTATCACAAGGGTGCCATGCCTTCCTGGTCTTTCCGGGGAACCAGGACACCGTTAGCAGTCGTAATGGAAGGACTTCTCCGGGCGAAACCAGAAAACCGGATTACAACTGAAGAAGCATTGAGCGCGTTGCTGAGTGAAGCGGAATATACACTATGATCGCTATCAGATCCGAACTAAATTTTGACACCCTCAAGGTTTCCCGCTCCAAGGCAAGTCAGTAATTTCTCCTGATAAGTATGGTTTCTTTGCCATGGAAAACCATATAGATAAGAATTCGGGTTTCTTGTGTGCATTGTGGTTTAGACGCCCACTTGCTATTCTAATTATGGAATTTCAATTGGTGGGATTTGTTTTTGTTATTATTTATGATTTTACACTGCAGCTGCTTCTCCGTCATATCAAAGTCAACCGTGGCTGGGTTCTTGGAACTTGCTCTGTATATGTTTAGGCTTATATATTAAAGATGGGGTTGTTCTGTGATCGGTATGGAAAAACGATTGGACAGGGTGTTATATATTGATAATTGGCCTATCTGGACAGTATCAGTGAACTTTATTGATTTACATAAGCCTAGTTCGCAAACAGCGTCAAAGCCAAGAACAGAACACTGATAAATGTACGGAAGACACTTGCAATTGCAGTATCTGGTGCTTTTGAGTTCTCAGGACCTCCAGTTGTTGGAGCCGGGAACCCATAGATAGCAACACCGGCGACGCTGCCAGGAAACGCGCTATTCTACCGAATCTGATCCCTGTTGTATTCCATAGGTCTTTTCACTTTGCAAGGATACAATCAAAGATTCTAAATTATTTCCGCGGGGTTGGTTAGGCGTAAAATAGCTTCTTAAGGAATAAGCCTCATGGATTGCGGATTGTGTGACATTCCCACTTCATAATTTCCATTGGTTTTATCACGTACTGCAAGGCGCACTGCAGAAATGATGGCTTCTACGAGTTGGATACTGCTGGCGTGCTTCGATAGGTATTTGCATTAATTCTAGCACCAACTGAATAGAAGCCCATACTAAGTAGCTTACTGGCTTTTATATGAAGAAGGCAAATGCCCCCGCCAGTGAAACGCTAGCGGACATTTCGAACTGTGTCTGTCTAGGGCCTATCTTGCCCCGATGCTGTTGTTTGCTTCATAGGCCCGCGTTCCACTGCAAATTTTCTTTTGTCTGTGTCTCCGGAGTTTGGCACCGCAGTGGTTGCTACAGATCTGCCATCCAGAGACTATTTCCATACGTCACAGTGACGGGAGTTTTGGATGGATTTGAGAGTAGGAAGATAATCTTGAGGATCGATATATCTACATATCTACATTCGAAGTGATGGGGAAAGACGTTCTAGCTTGAAGGTCAGTCTTGGTCTTCTCTTGCAATCGGACTTTTTGACTTTCTCGAACAAGTGATGGCGAGATAAAAAAACAACGTATTATGAAAGAGAGCACCTTCAACCCACCGGAAGATAATGATATAATAGAGCAAATCGGCTCGCTGCGTAAGAAAAAGCCGTCAATACGAGGTGGTGGTCAGATGAAAATAGCTCCACGCTACTAGACGCACCCAAACTTTATTTCAACGTCAGCTTTACCATAGCTCAGGAGCCCAATCAATGGTCTTCCCGTCATCCCCCATTGGTAGCAAACTTCAAACACAACGTCAACGCGTTCGATTAATCGAGTTTCCCTTCGCATCATCATCAGGAAGGAAGGAGTGGCTTCATCAAAGCCATTGGCCTCCGCTGAATCGCTTCGACTTCACTATCAACACAGCCACAACATCACACCTCCGACAACCATTCTCATCGCTTAGAATCGCCAAGACTTTGTGTGTGGCACCAATCACGTTGATGTCTTCGGTTGCACTTTGGCTTCATGGGAGGGGTAGGGTGTGTCCGCTCTCACCACCGATGGTTTGAGTGTACCTCAGGCAGTGATGAAACCCCCTCGAGTGTAACTATAAGCATGGGGATTTTTCCGATACTTTCGCCCTTGCTACGGTGGTTCTTAGAATACCAAGTTGTAGCAGCAGGCATGGATATTATTCCGACTCTATTGCTCCTTTCCAACCTCCTATTGATGCTCGCACCTCCGATGTCACGTATAGCACTGCCCCCTTCCCGATACAATACATAGATGGACAGACTCGAGCGATGCATGCATACAACTACTACTTTCCGGGACCGATATAACCAAGCGGGCCTCTTCGATGACTGGAAGGAGACGCTGACCTGGGCCGATTGGGGTATTCTATTGTGATAACTCCGTATGGAACCTTGTATTTTCGGACTTTGATGAGAGACAGCAAAGGAAAACAGCCCATGATGCATTTGTATGTACCCCGGTTGCGACAGACCTTATCGGGCGTTAAAACTGGAGTTGCGGTGGCGGTTGCAAGTGGAGTTGAGGGTGGGTTCACGAATTTTTTTGGTTTTAATTGGAGGGGAGGTGGATTGGATTAGTGGCCCTGGTGCCGAAGTGAAGACACCTGTAGTGCCCTCCGTTGCGTAGCGGTAGTGGGTGGGGAAGCTATGACTTGAACTACGAGGGTTCTCCTTGGGACATGGCAGGGAATTTTCTAGTTAGGTATTTATACCACGGTCGCTCGCGGCCTAATGCAAAATGATTACAAGCAAACAACGGCCACAACTATCTGAACCGAGTTGTCCTAGACGAAACGACAGATATTCCGGAGAATACTGCTAAAGTCTAAGCATCCGCCATCTTGCGGCCCACAGCACCGCGAAAGCCTGAGCAACCGTTATCCTACGGCCCGGGCCGCAGCAGCATTGATATATCTGCGAAAGCCTGAGCACCCTAACCACGTGCTCTACCTGCAATGCGGATATTCACCCCTCGTTCTTCTCTTCTAATAAACAGCCCCTCAGCGTCACCCTTCCATCACCTCTTCGCAGCAGCACTCACAATTCTCCATATCCGTTTCGAATTCCTCAACCCCCCTCCACTATGCCTCCATCTGTTTCCCTACCACAAGCTCGTTGTAGATTCTCCTCCAATCTACCCTCATTTCCTCTAACTCCTTTCATTTCTCATTCCAGTAGCTCCCACAAACACAGCGCATCCAAGATTACTCTGATTTCCAGAACTCCTGCGGCAGCTGAACTGTTGCTACAGCTCTAGATGCAACCCGGAGGTTCACTGCGTCCTCACGAGGAAGCAGACACAGGACCCGCATCAGCAGCTCTACAGGGAGCGCTCCGAGCACCCCCTCCACTTTCTAGCACTCCCCTAACCGCTAGCTCCGTCTTTCTGACCATCATCGCATCCTTCGTCAGCGGTAGGGGGCAAACATACTCCTGCAGGGCTTTAACAACCAAAAGATCCGCTACATACCACGCATCGCCCGTCCGATTTCCATCCCACACTTCTAAGCGGAACTCTTCGGCCCAAATGCATCAATTGTGGTATAAAGTCCCGATTCATCATCCACCTTCTCTAGCCAGTACGCCATCAAATCTAACCCCACGATCCCTGCAGCAGCTGGTGAGTAAAATATGGCGTATTTGAGGAACGACCAGCAGGACCAGTGAGCGGCGACGGCGCGAACCTGTAATTCCGATTCCAATATCAATATATGAACTTATGTTGTTGATTATGACATTGCCAGTGTAACTAGCTTGAGCGGGGATGGTGAGGAATGCGCCGCTGGCGGGGTTAGCAAGATAGAAGAAGGTGAGGGAGGGAGGGAGGGAGGGAGGGAGATACTACTGTACCGGCCACTGTGGTTCGGATGTCAGCAGTCAGCACGGGGGTGTCTGTCCAGCTGTTTATATGCCTCTGTTAACGTTAGTAGGCTAGTTTCTAAGTAGTAAAAGCTGTCAGCACCTTCAAGTCCAATTCTATACTATTCATTTAAAACAAATTCATATTGCGGGGTATTTTCCCGCTTAATCCACCCTTTACCCTACCCGTTCTTCCTACACTTCTTATGACATGCCACGAATTGAGAACTTCTTCCATGCACCACCATCATTATCATAGCCCTGCCTACCTCTTCTGCAGCCATCTGTTGAGATAAATCGAGTATCGCTGCCGAGGATAAGCCTCCTCCTCGGCATGGGAGCTAAGCCACTAGCCTCATGCCCGCAGCCTTAAGCTGATGGAGGCTGTAAGCCACCAGGCCAAATTCCATGTCGACACCATCTGCACTGGCTGTCCAAAACGATAGTATCTATTAGTAGTAGATAGTGTCCGAACCGATGTTATGTTGCAAACGCCTCAAAAATAGTCTGCGCCAGGACAAAGTTGATAAGGGCCTAGGATCATTCGACAACGACTTGCGCGATGTATTTGGCGGGTGTTGGGTACTTCTGGGTTGTCTTGTTGTAGAGTTTGCACCAGGAGGTGCGTAGGATTTTCATCTTAGTACTCAGGACTCTCCACGGTGCACCTGTTCTGAAGTGAACCTAGGGTTTTGAAAGCAAGCAGGTTCAGTCAGGTACGTGCCCATCGGAGGGATCTTAGACAGGCCAGGAACTTGCGTAAGCACACATTATCGTGATCAACGGCGGTGTACGTGGCTGAAGCTGAGCCTACTTAGTATCGCTTTCGTTTGGGCGCAAGTAAACGGCACCTGGCTTTAATATAGTAAGACACGAATGTAACGCCATTAGATAATTACTAAGTATTCACGAGTTGCCCGCGCGGTCGAAATTTATCAATCCATTCACTAATAGTCGTTTGATCTATCTCACCAACCAACGTGCCTGTAACTTGAGATTACTACGACTCGAAATAACCATTTATTCTTTCCATGAACCCCACCGGCGCATCATCCCTAAAGCACAGCTCCAGATTCTCCCATGTCTTCGTTGCATTACTCTCAGCCCTTTTAAGCATTTCGGCTTCGTATGACCTTAAAGCGACAGCCAAATCCTCTCGATCAACAGGCAGTTCCTTCGCTTCCCAGTCGTTTTTCCGCGCCACAATAGCCGTTGCGAGATCCAAAGCATCATGCATCGCAAGGTTGACACCCACTCCGGCAAACGGTGTCATAAGATGTGCCGCGTCGCCTAGCAGAGTAATGCCTTGTTTCGAGACCCATTGAAAGCCAATTGGTAGCATAAAAAGCTTCCTGGAGATGATATCATCATCCGCAAGTCGGACTAAATCCTTCAGACTGTCGTCCCAGTCGTTGTAGTACCGATTCAAAATCTCCGTTTTTGTTTCAGCAGGATTGGAGAAATCGATCCCGCAGTCGGTCAGCCAGTTTTCTGGCGTGCGCATCATAACATAACAGCGGATACTACCATCACCGTTCCTCTGCCCCAGAAGTCCTTTGCTGTCGCTGTAGGCGAAGTAACTCCCCCTGCCCACCAACTGCGCTATCTTCGGCTGATTGATATCGACATCTCCAAAGCGAAAATCCAGGCCACTGACTCCCGAGTAGAACGGCTGAACGTCGGAGAGAACGGCGCGGACCTTCGACCATGCTCCATCTGCGCCTACCACAAGGTCGAAAAACTCGCTGGGTTTGGTGTTATCCGTAAAGGCTATTCCCCAACGACCATCCGCATCGGGTTTTTCGATACTCTTCACTTTCCAACCCCATCGAATATTCTCTGCCGGCACGGAGTCCAATAGTAGCTGGCGTAGTTGGATTCTATCGATTTCGGGTCTGCGCCCTTTTGGCTCATCCGCTGACGTGTTTATGTATAAGTGCCCGGACTTATCTGCCAGCCGGAACGCTTCGCCTTCGAGCCGCATCAATTCTTGAAAGCGGTCAAAGAGACCAGCGGCCTTGAGAGCGGACTGTCCGGACTCTGGATGGAGGTCGAGGGTCCCGCCTTGCGAACGTGAATTGGGGGACGCATCGTTCTCGAAGACGGTGCATGAGAGATTATTGATATGCAGCAGACGCGCAAGGGTTAGACCGCCAGGCCCGGCGCCAATGATTGCAATGGAGGGGATTGGAGACATGGGGAAACTCTGAGGATGTTCAGTGATTGTTGGTTGATTCCTGAAGTTAAACATAGTGACTTATATATCAGAGAGTCGGAGCCATTCCCTCCGCTGCCGTTTGATCCGGCGAATAGATGGGCCGATGAGCGACATCTTTAAGACAGCCGTCAGCACCGAGATTGTTGGTTGTGAGGTTGGGTGCACAACATGAACACGGGAGACTGTGAAACCACGCTAACCGGAATATGCACATGCAAAGCTTAAATATGACTACCATACTCCGAGACTATAATATGACCCAGCATGCGCACCCAGCCATCGGCATCTGTTTTACATCATATCTGTTATATTCGCCTGTAGAATCCAATCGCACAAGCAACACCGAACGATTTCAACCGCTAAAACAGATTGTCATCACATCAAGGACCACCCGCTCTTGCTACTGTTCTCACCGGACAACTCCACTAAAGAGAGGATATCGGAAGAATACTGATGCACATTAAAGCTGCCCATTCATCATCGGGGATATTCCTTGCACATGTGCACGGCCACATGGTGATCACACTTATACACACCAATCCGGTCAGCCTAGTAGCCCCAGTCGTTGTGTTGTACCTGCACATCTGAATTTGTCAGTATGGGTCATAGTGATGCAGTGTTTTCTCACCGTTCTGCAGGGCCAATAATAGCATTGCGACGCTGCCTGCAACGCCTGATGCACCTGCATCCACCTCCCATTGTGGTAGTTCAAGGTTAGTGGAATGCTATAGGAGTTCGCGGTATCCGGGGAGCTGGAGACACTGCTTGATCTCGCGCTCTGGTATTTGTCGGCAGTATTTGCGGCTACTGTAGCAGGCATATCGGATTTTGGGTGTGGCAGATAGTTAGTATATTGTTTGAAAGATGCAATGGGCGGAGGTGTATTGCGGTTTGGGGTGAGGTTCTTCCTTTATCGACCCTCAAACCGAACACTAAAACGCCTACCGTTGTCGTGTTAAGATCCTTTCGTTACCCACCAACACCGACACAACAGTCTCGAACTACTGTCAGTTCATTACTCAAAGAGTGTAGCGAGTCCTTATTACGACTTACCATGTATAGCATTGACGTTAAAAGCGGATTTGATCGGTATTGTGCATCCAGAGAAATAACAGCTGTCGTTTGTGTAGCCCTAACCCTAACACAATCCTAGCAACGGCAAAGCTTGGAATCGGTCGTTGGAATTGTCTGGTAGATCCACTTTTATCAAAACACCAGACAGACGAGAAGCATCAGCATGCTTCATGAGCCGAAAGGCTTCTCCCAAAAGCTAAAACTTATCAAAGTACTCCTTCCCATGACGCTTCGCGCGGAATTAACAGTAGAATGATCTATAATTTATTGAGATTTCAAATAATCTAAGAAAAAAATTGAAAAAACTCTAGTAATTATAATTTCTATGTGCCGTAGCATATTCTGACTAAACCGAATACCCTCAATTATGGAGTTGACGCTCAAAGCAATGAATGCCAGTGATCCGGTCATGTATTCATCTATATATCAGGCTAGCCAGGCCACGTTCTTTCGAGACGTTCTTAGCGCAGGACGGCCTGGCCCGGTCAATGCAAACACTGGAACCTTTTGAAGCGTTTGAGGTTATGGTTATGCAGCTGTTATATATATTCTTTCACAGCTTCTTTATTCCCGCTGTGGCTTGGATTATCGAGTAGGACATTTAAATCGAGGCTTGAACTCCGGGCGTAGCACCATTCATCTTGTCTTCCAGTTGTTTGAAAGGTCCCTCAGCCTTGTTGTCAAATACTTTGATCTTGTCTTTGGTGCCGTTTAGGTAACGGTCCCGGCCGCCATAGTTGCCCTAGAAGATGGAAGTAAGGGCAGTGTATAAAAGTCGGTCTTGGACAGTAATAATGAGCTATCGTTCTCTATGGTGCTCAAGTGCTCAGCGAAGGTTGGGTGTGCCAGGGCATACATGTTTTAACTGGGAGGTTTTCGAGCTTCGCTTTTCGGTTCGACGCAGGGGTCAACGCATGTTTAGTGACTAATTAAGTTTTCTCCTGCTCTCGGTGTACTGGTGCCCGAGACTGCCGTTGTATACTTCTCCCAACCAAGCATTTAATCTACTCCTTGAAGGTCGTCTAAAACCATTTGCACCTCTCTCCACGGGCTACATACATCCCTTATTCCCAATTTTTAGAGGACTCGATTACACATTCACAATGAGAGGATCTCAACGAATGCTGCTGGTCCTTGCAGGTGAGACGCTGCTTAACCGACAACCATAACGATCTCCGAAGCGCCTCTTTGCTAGTCAGCAGCTGAACAATCCTTTAGTCCTATAGATGTGTCGAATCCCGCTAGTGAATGCCGACTATGAATACCCAAATCCTCCTATCAGGTCCGAACTCTACCGAAACAATATCTCACTAGATGACGGATCAGCTTGCCGAAATTGGATCGGCTGGGTCGGAGACGGGATACTCTCCAGGAAAGAGAAAAGAGGGCAAGTGCGTGATTCAACTGGTACGCTTTTCTGGGTTAATATTCGCTGGTTCTTGACTGAGGACTAACTTATATCTTATAATATAGTACATGATCTTACTGCAAAACGCAAGTATAAAGCATACCCCATCGTCCGCTCTGGTCTACAATACATCACCACCGAACGTTTCCATTAAATAAAAACTATTCGCAAATCACCTTGCAAACCACGCATAAACCTTCAAACCCTCGAAAACCTCCAAACCTCCAAACCTCCAAACCCAAACACCACCATGCGCCTCACTCTTGCCCCCCGCCGAGTGCTCTTCTCGGTAACCGTCTATGCGCAATCATGTCCCACGGAAATCGAGTTCTGCAGTGAATTGGACGGACCATGCTAGAAGCCATACGATTTTTCGCCTTCGGATCAATGCGTTCGGCTTATGAGACCAGCTAGATGGGTCTCTCGTCGCGACCGCAATCCCGACCTAGGCATAGACTGCAAGTCATACTCAGACTTTGATTGCACCTACAATGAATTTATTATCCTAGCTGAACCCGAAGAGGGACCGGGTGCGAGGGTGCCGATCCGCCCGTTGGACGGGAACGTAGATGATGAGGTAATAGGGCAGGCAAGGAGCTTTTATTGTACTTGTTCATGAGGGGTCTTATAAGTATATATAATGTATTATTAAAAAGAAGTCTAGTTTTCAGTTTATCTGCATAGATCTTGCAGATAGGTGTTATGCAACATTCTAGCTTCATATATCAAGTGGGAGTAATAATATATAACGAAGTATTACAAGTAAATACACCTTGTCGGGCCCGATCTTTCGACTACTGAGACAACATCTCATTTGAGACGCCGGTAATCTCGTCAGACGACATGTATACGCCGTGGTGGCTACGCGCTAATGAAAATGTATAGCGAGTAGCTAAAAGAGTAAGCGACTTCTACCACTGTAACCAATCCTGTACCTCCTAGAGCCTAGTCTCAAATGACCAAAATAAGACTATAGTTACCATGGAAAGAACTTATGGTATTGAATGTGGCAATCTCTGACCACCGTTCAGTTGACCATAATGGTATCAAACAGGCGGGTGCACTTTCAAGTGAGAATGTATCCTGATGAAGCACTTAATGCAGATCGTCTACTAGTTTAAGTCTGCTGTATAGTTATTGCCCACTTTATATTTTTAGCCAGCCCAGTAGCCGAAATCAGTTCAGCTGGGCCGAGAACAGCATACTTTCCAGGAAGAGAGAAAACGAGAGCGGTATGTAATTCGGTAAATGTTCCGCCGTGTTAGCATCCGCCAGTTCTTGACTTAGGGTCACTATTGTACACGTTCACAGCAGGTATAAAGCCCACCCCATTGCCCGCCCTGGTTTCTACTACTACTCCACCTTCGAACGCCTCCATCAAAGACAAACCGCCTCTGCAAGCCTCCACACCTCCAAACCCAAACACACTCATCTCTGCGCTCGCGCTCCTCCCGGCGGCCATCTATGCGCAATTGTGCCAGACGACAGTCCATTTCTGCCAAGATAAAGACGGGGTCCACTAGAGAAGTTCCAAAACTTCAAATCGAAAGCATGCATAGTGCCTCATCGGGCAGTGATGCGGGTCTACAGTGACTACAATTCGAAGGTAAAGGCATGCGTAGCATACCCACCATAAACTGTAAAAGTGCCGGGGATGTGCCCGATAGGATTTCCTAGGATTTCCATCCCCAAAGGAAACATAGAGGGGCCGATGAGCCCGCAGGCAAAGAGCTTATGTGTGATTGTCAGTGATGTGGTAGTGGTGAATGTGGTCGGTCACCGCTTAGTGCGGGCTTGAGGAGAACAGCCCGGCCGAGTGACCACCTATTCCCGCTCCAATAGTATACCGCTACTAAAATAGCACATTCTCCACCGAAAACTTTCTAATAAATCTGGTGATCCAACTCAATCCGATCGGCTCCAGCAAAACAGCGTTAAAGGTACTCCCTTATCGCTAAGTACTATGCCAAAAAAAACCCGTTTATTGATGTGACTGCAGTGCCACATTTACCCGAGTGCAGCATGACTCCCAGAGTCCAGTGAGTGTAGCATATTACTAAATTTAAGGTTCCAATTACTGGGGAATAGCTCAAAATACCACAGTAATACAAGTTACCAGCAAATATGACATTGTAAATGATTGAGTATTTAGTTGAATGGGGTAATATTGGTCAATTGAGCTGCATTGAGCATTTGCATAGATGTGGCAGGCATTTCACATTCTTGTCACAATGATGTGACAGTAATAAACCAGTATACCTACAAATAGCCCTAACATGATTTTATGTTCAACAAACTACATACATAGTGTAGTGGTAAGTGTGTGTAAAATACCCACTGAAACAGGTTAAAATCATGCTAGAGATATTTTTTTTACCATACGTCAGTCAGCTGGCAGCATCGGGCCTAGAGGCAAGCCATTGGGCATGCGCGGGCATGCGCGGGCGTGTGCAAGCGTGTGCAAGCGTGTGCAGGCATTTGCGAAATATATTCATGTGGAAGTAATATAGTATAACTCTACTATTTAACTCAATGAACATCATTTTGAATGACAGCAATCCAGTATCAATGTGGCATCAATATACCATCTAATGTGGTCTTCTGTGCTACATTATTGTGAAATTGATATTGTTGCAAATTCCGAAATACCCCACAAGTTCAGCCAATGTATACATTTATAAAGAATTCAACATTAATACAGCATTAACTCGGCATCAATAAACGGGGCTTTTTTGGTACAGTAGTTGTGCCGTGCTGCATGATGAATCAAAGGATTCGTGGCAAATATGTAAGTAAATATCCTCCTTCGAGTGTGTGATTCGAACAATCTATTGATTATTGGATCCACTCAGATATAAGGCACAGGACTAGAATCGATATCCCACTACTGACCGTTCAATAGGTATAACCCCTTATTTCACCGGCAAGCGGTACAGAAGATCTGGATCGGAGGAGTTCAAAGGAAACAACAGGAACCTAACCAACGATACCCCCAATTGATTCTTCTCTATAAATGCTTTCAATGCAGACCACAAAGTAATCAATTCTGTATTCTCCCAGTTCCTCAGAAACTCGATAGATTCAATGATAGCATTCTAAGCTTGCTCGCTGATATGCGACCAAGTTCTTTATTCGGGACCTATTACTATCGGTTGAACGCCATCATAATCTCGTGGGTGAAGCCTGAGGAGAGAGAAGCTACCCAAGGTACACTTCCAATAGTTGCTTATCCCTCGACAAATGCACTCCATACTCGTAAAATTAGGAAGCGACTTCTCTCTTATTTCCTATTCCCGGTACTGAGGTACCAGTAGCAGTATTCTCAACAGTTGAGTTAGCCGGTAAAGTTGGAGGTTCTTGGTCTTTTGGATGACCCCGGGGGGTTGTATTCGTCAGGGTCAGAGTTTGTCATGCCTGGGGTATGGGAATTCCACGAGATTAACAGCCAGCCTGGAAATTTCTACGGATAGCGGAATCGGTGGCATGTCGATGTCTTTGGGGTGGTTCAAGTTCTGTCCTAGAGGTTGCTAGCATTTTGGTTTTGGCTTCAGAAATCAGCTTAGTTCGCCCGACGTTTTAGAGTACGACTTTTGCGTACACTGAAACTTTCCGGTGGGCCAGTCCAGCAATGAATCGAGCAAGCCAGTTGTTGCACTTCTAGCTATCGCCGTGGCAGCCCTTGTTATCGAGACCCAACGAGAAGATGTTGTGACGAAATCTGGCAAAGTGAAGTTGTCGCCGAGAGCAGCCCTCAAGACAACATGAATGATATTCTATGACGCAAGCGGCTGCAGTACAACTACACCGCTTTCTCCTTGTCTATCTCTGGAACTGGTATTCTGCATCGAGTGTTCACTCATCCAGAAGGGCATGCAGAACTGGGATCTTGAAAGCTGTTACCTGAAAACGTCACCGGGCAAAACCGGCTTCAAATCAACCCATAAATACAACGGGGTAGGGGTTTCTGCGGGATTTCTGGACCCTTTACCGTGTAGTTTCTACACCGGTACCCCATATTGCGGGTGTTTAGACTCGTGCCCCGGGTTCTCCTCTTATCATTATGCAAATACTGTACTAGGAAATGGATGAACTGGGTCGAGGTGATACTTGCTTGCAGACGTAGATTAAGAGTGGTGAACGAACTGAATCAGATCAGCATCTAAGGGGAAGAGGAGAAAAGCTAAAACATGTTACATGTAGAGTACAGTGTCCTGTTTTATTACGCTCTGACTGTATCTGCAAGCTGCGTGCCAGAGAAGGTGGCGTTCGTTGTTTATCTCTAGAGTACAGTAGCTCTATTCAATTCCCAAGATCCCGGGCGGGGCCTGTGCCCCACGAGATCTCCTTATTACACCTCGCCCCCCATTTAGTTCCGTAGCGTCCAAAGAGTACTAGGGATCTGCTATAAACCTGCAACTGAACGTTGACCCTCAAACTCAGCGTTCAGGGGTACTAATGGCATGCTGTAGAAACGACCGGCCTGCTGTGCAGTAGTGAAAGTTTGGAGGGTGAGATGAGGAGATCAGAGATGACAGTTGCCCAGTAATGTCTGAGCGTCCCCGGAAGTAGAGGTACCTACTTTCGAAGCCGAACCAGGTTGCGCCCAAACATGAACACCCTATCTGCTCTCTTAACTTGCTACAAAAATAGCATTTCAGCCCCTAGTTTCGGGGTGTGATAGTTCTAGAACTATACCCCGCCAACCGTCTCCATCCCCTAGCTCAATCCTAGAAATTGAACTAATGGGGAGAACTGCGACCTTTCTTCCCCACGGCCACGTTCGTTGTCTACCTCCCGGGACATTAACCTAACGAGACACCCAGAACCTCGCACCCATGAGATATATTGCTCGAAGAGACACGTGTCCCAGATCCTTCATACATCTTGCCCCATCTCATCCCGGGCAGCACCAGAATCTTTTCGTGAGCCTACACACGGGCGGGATGTCGAGATCCTCTATGCATGTACGCCAGCGAAATATAG
>Ga0307515_10006996_pt1 | contig 22404 bp, 1 predicted proteins | sample 17_EM_MG_FD_194513 | JGI IMG/M metagenome (GOLD analysis project Ga0307515, IMG submission 194513) | Populus trichocarpa ectomycorrhiza microbial communities from riparian zone in the Pacific Northwest, United States - 17_EM | ecosystem: Host-associated > Plants > Roots > Unclassified | place...
TATGTAAATAAATAATCTAGTCTTTAAAGCCAACTAACCTTCTAAAAGGAGTAGGAAGGATTTAAATATAAGGGGATTTTATAAATAGGGGGCTATAAGGACACGATTATGGAATAGGATAAATTAGTAAAAGAGACAAATCCTTAAGGAGGTAAGGCCTTTAGGATTGTAAAGACTATATACTACGGGTATATACCTCTAGTACGTAACCAGCGACTATCTAAGGGGTATCTGGGGGTTGCCCTAAGGGCAACCTAAGGTGACTGTAATAATATCCCTTATAGTTTAAGGGTCTTAAAAACAGGAGCTACTACTATAAATAACTACTTAGGTAACCCGAAATTAAAAATATAGGGAGTGATATATTTAGACATATTGAGGCGATCTCTTACTATATATGCTACAAATTTAATATATTTTAGAATTGTAAGTTATACTCTATAGAACCGTAACTATATACCTCTTTACGGATATTAATACTCTTCTTTATATTTCTTCTATCTCTCTAGATAGCTTTACTACTACAGCGCCCTTTTATTCCAAGACTATAAATATAGCTAATAGTAGTCCGCTAAATAGTGGAATACTAACTGTAATATCCGCGAGTATAATTAAAGAACTTTAATTAGCGTACTTTCTCGAAAATTTAAAGGTTTTATTTTTTAATACTAGTTTAATAGATATTATAAAGTAGGACATAGGCGAATACTATAATAATATCATTAAAATTGTTACTAAAATTGCTGCTATAAGTATACTATTACCCTAAAGCCTAGTATATTACTTAATATCCTTATAGTAAAAAGAAGTCCACCTTAAAAGCCTTGCTCACATGCTTAAGGCCTATAATACTACATTAATTTCTCCTTATAATTACTTCTTTCCTATAAATTTAACCTAGGAGTTCTTTAAACTTGCCTATCTTATAACCTTAGTAGGCATTAAAGCCATAATTAGACTTATTAAATATTTCGCAGTTACTAACCCTCTGCTTACGAGACTAGTATTATTAATACTTACTATTAAATCTTAGTATAATATATTCTTCTATTATATCTAGGGCGAAGTACCTACTCCGGCTCTATTTAATACTAGTATTAGCAATATATAGGCGTATCCCTTAGCACGGCAATTCGCGTCCAACGGTTATCGATAAGAACTGGCCAATAGAATCAATAGGATCAAGGCTCCGTGACCATACGCGAACTTTTAATTCTGGTGTTCGCGCACAGACCACCTACTCATTGGACGCTGCCGTGCTAAGGGATAATCTCGATTTTTATTTATCGTTCCTAGGTCTTATTTAGTTAAAGTTTTACTACCTATCCTACCAAGACTAACTGCTATATAATTAGTAGTTAGAGTATTTATAAATAGTACTAAAAATATGCGTAATAGGAGTTTATATAGGACTTAATATAAATACCGTTTGTCGCTAAAGTAGGTAAGCGATTACTAATTAGATAGGTTAACTAGCTTAATATATCGGTATATATACCTTTAATTATTACCGCTAAAAGAAGGGGGAACCGTATATATCCTACAAGAAATAAACGGAGCGGCTTTTACTATAGTAATACTGCAGAAGCCTAATAACCTAGCTCTTATAACAATAGCAGGGCTAATTATTATATTACTATCCCAGAGAGTAGTAATAGGGTTGTATTTTCGTTATACAAAGCTTAGCTAAGGGTTTGTTTTAAAAGGGGTTTCTTTGATTTTTTTTACACAATATTTTAATACTTTAAACTACAAAGTAATAAGATTCTTAGGCTATATAGGTGTATATTAAATTTAACTCTTTTTACTTATCTATCTGCAATACCTTCCAAGGTATATAATAATTAAGATTTTTAGAAAGAAATAATACTTCCTTACCTGTTATGGGATAGTCCGGCTAGGCGGCTTAGCTCCTTAACTCCTCGCTTAAATCTATACCCTTCGGCGTAAACTAGTCGAAATTTATATATTTGTTTATTTAATATTCTGCCATTAGTAAGTTTATTACCCTACTATAACCTTAACGTTAGTAGTATCTAGCTAAGCCCTATCTATATAAAGAAGAGACTATAAAAGCAACAATAGGAAGTAATAGGATAGATTTAAGCGGTTAAGCTAGCCGCTATAAAGGAATAGTAGATAATGCATTCTAATGCAGAGAATAAGAGATATATATAGTTGGCGCTTAATAACTTCGTTCTAAAAATTATAGGCAGCTATACTATAGTAGGTAAGAATTTGTCTATATAATCAATTAATTAAATATCTATATAATCGCCTATATAAATATCTATACGCCTATATATAATTTAATAAAAGCTCTATACAAAGTTTTATTAAAGCCTTTATAAGAGCTTTACCTATATAATAAATAGAGTACGTAGTGTACTAGGGGGGGGGTCTAAGGGGGTCTCTCCTTTATGCTTAAAACTCTATTAATACGCAGCATTAATATATTAAAATAGCTTTATAATTATCTGCACGATCGCCTATATAAACGCCTATAATAATTAATTAATCAATTAAACGCCTAAACGAATACCCGTATACCTATACGTCTACGTATCTATATGTCAATACGTCTATATATAGCTTTGCATAAAACTTTATATAAGGCTTTGCCTAAAGCTTACCCTTTTGCTATAAAGTAGCCCCTATAGTATAATATAATAAAGGTATAAGGTTTATAAAGCAAATCCATGCCTATTAATATATATATTACTTTTAAATTAAACTTAACTTAAATAGAGTACCTTAATTACTACAATAGATCCTTTTAATAAAATAATATTACCTAGTAATAATTAAAATGCCTTAGCCTTATTATTATTTTTAAATTAAATAAAAGCTCTATATAATAAGACTTTAAGTTAAAGCTTTAGGGTAATTAATCAGCTTATTAATTATAGACTTGGGTTAAAATTTTCGTTGGCGGACCCTAACGATTAGCATGTTCCAATTTTACAATATAATGTAATTTACTACCAAGTAGCGAACCAATTAAAAACGCGATACTAAAAATGCGAATTCCTTAACCATGAATAACTATATTTACTATAGCTATTTACTACCTACTTATCTAATGTCTTGGGCACGTATATGTTGCACTTACATATTACTTATTACATTTGCTTAACTATTGCTTTTATTATAGACTTTTAGGCAACTTATATATAAGATAGCCCTTCTACTCTCGATATAACACCCCCCTTAGCTATATATTTATGCCTAGCCGCTTTTTCCTTTTTCTAGCACTGGTTTTTTACATATAGTTTTTTTTTATTACTTGTAAGCAGAACAGCGCTTAACATTTGTGTTTCCCTATATAATAAAGGCTTTAATTATTATAATTTATTTTTAATTACCTAGCTATACAGTTCTATATCTACTAACTTTGTTAATTTTAATAATAACTTTTATAGTTATAATATCACCTATTTAGCAGCTAGTTATATTAAAATTCTAAATATTTTTATATCTTAAATGCGTTAAAACTAGCCTTAAGCTACATATGTATCGCTACGCTAACAGCTTGTTGTTCTAATCGTTTTATTCCACCGTGCGTGTCTTGGCCACATCTGCTGGTGGAATCACTAACAATAATTCTTTCGCACACGCGGCCGCCGCCAGTGCAGCGTACGATTGCCACCTCTTGTTCTTATGCGAATCGGCATAATCGCAAATTCCACGAATAACAAGGCATGGAAAATTATCCATCAGGCCCGCCGCCTCCATCTCGAAGCAGAGCACGCCGCCGAAATCCCTGCTCACCCCGTCTCTTGTTGTACCATCTTTCATAACTCGGTTGCCCGATGCGATCGTCCCATAGTGGACTACAATACCATTGCTCTTGCGCGGCCGTCGATCCACCACCTTATCTGCACTACACATCTCGCATGAGTCTCCTCCCACGTGGTTGTATGACGCTTCATATAGAATATCGGGTCCAGCGTTGTCGCGTGTAAATTCTGGAAGATTTTGGACCTTCGAGACATACTCTGAGAGCTTGCTTTTTCGTCGGAGGTAGTTCGCCCGCATTCTAGTGACGGCGCTGAGTAGTGCTGGCGGCGGGGAATTAAGAAATCCTGTCCGCTCAAACCCGCTTGGGGTCGCCTTTCCAAAGTCGTACTGTATCACCCCACCGTGTCCCTGATTTGGCTGACTGATCACCACATCCCCGAGTCGAATGTCCTCTTTGCCCGGAACACCACCCCCAATCCCAACCATCAGCCCAAACCGGACCCGTTTGAATGTTGCCTTCAGCTGCGTGGCCACCACGGCAGCCGAGCCTATCCCAGTCTGTCCCGCCGGCAGGCCGGCCAGCACGATGTTGTGTCCTCCAATTTGCCCTAGAGTATATACGTTATTATCGTTTTCGTCCTTTTCGAGGTCTTCATGCTCCTCGTCGAGCATCTCCTCCGCGGCGGCCAGCTCGACTGGGAGTGCGCATATCCATCCAACGGTATATTCCTCGCGTCGGTGTTTGCCAAACAACGTCACAGCCCGATCCAGTTGAAGGGGGAAGGTTCTTTGGACACCGGCAGCAGATCCCGATCTTGTATCCAAAAGACCGTCAGTTGTACTATTTGATGGTATCAGAGATGGTCCTGGTACTTGCCGTGTTACAGGTAATGTTCCCAAAGAACACCATTCGGCAAATTGAAATGACGAATCTTTGGAAATTTCTCCCCCCAATGTGTAAACTTGGCCGTCATAATCGCATACAAATAGATCTAATGTCTCTTGAGAGCGCGACACACTGGATGTGCGCCCTCCACTCATTGCATGCCCGCGAATCCTAGTCCAATAATCCCACCCGTGTTTTGGGTTCCACCAAGCGTTGTACATGAATCCGTTGTTGCCGATAACGAAAAGTTCGAGATTTTCAGGTTTTGTAGCTAGGGCATTCACATGGGCTCCGGGTCGAAAATGCCCACCTAAACATTTCCAACCATGCCGGACGCCAGACCAGTCAGCATCACCTTCTCTCCACCAAGAAGTGTAGACCTGACCATCGGAGGCGCAGGCAAAAATATCTAGTTGGTCTGGACGCCGGGATACTGCGGTGATGAATGCACGGGATGGCAAGCTAGAAGGGCCGGGATTCCTCCAATGCAGGTACCATCCATCTTTCTTCGTCCAGGCCTTATAACATACCTGCCCGTCTTCATCACAGAAGAACACATCGAGAGCATTGGGATTCCTGGACACGACGGCAACATTGGCGGAAGCTGTTTTGCGGTGCAAACGCCCTCCAAGACATGTCCAACCTTGCGAAAGGCTTGACCAGTTTCCGCGTTTGGTCCACCAACATGTGTAGACATCACCACTTTGAGCACTTGCAAATAAGTCCAGCTGTTCCGGTTGCCGCGCTACAACTGTAACATGCGTATTAGAGGGAAATGATCCACCGATATCCCTCCACCCAGAGTGCCAATCCCTTTTTAGAGACCACCAGGTCGTATAAATATGACCATCTTGGCCGCAAACGAACAAGTCAAGTTGGCTCGGCTTCCGCGCCACGGCAGCAACGTAGGCTCTCGGTGGAGACGTTACACCTCTAAGGGGCTTCCAGACATACTCTTCCGACCACCTAGACAGGTGTATTCGGCCATTATATCCTTCTGACCACCTAGACGTGTATACTTGGCCATCGTTTCCGCAGACGAATAAATCAAGGTAATCTCGTTCGAGTGTACGAAGGACAGCGGTAATGGGAAAGTCGTGGATATTAGCTAGATACATTAGTCTACAAATCTATTGTCGAAATCTCCCTGTAAGCACTTACGAAGGCTCTCAGAATCCATGATTTAATGAAACCTAGGGTCCCATACAGTAAGTTGATCTTTAGTAGTATGTCGTGAGCACTCAGCTCGCCCAAGGTGAGGGGAAATCATGGGGTGTTAGCTCGGCGTGGTCAGGAGAAAACTCGGCGTGGTCAGAAATATCCCTTACAGGTAGCTAGGCTACTTATATTTATAGACGTTAAGCAGCTAATATTATATGCCTCTTTACTACCTAAGACCGTAGTAATATCCACTCTATAATATCTTTTAATTTATTTACTAACGCTAATAGCTAGCTCTCTACCTAATTTGCCTTTTCTATCTCTACTTAAATAAAGGTAATAAACTTATCTAGATTATTACTAAGCTAATTATAACTATAATTAGGTAGATTTTTCTTAAGCGTCTTATAGCTAGTTATATACTAGGCGCAGCTATAAAGGGCGGCAATTTACTTATTAGATATAACGTAGCTTAAGGTTAAATTCTAAATAGTATACTAATATTTCTTCTCTATCTAGTTTTAGAACTAGTTTTTTATACTTATAATAAAGGCCTTTTATTATATCTTCCTTAAGATCCCCTTTATATATAACTTATAGTTATTAAACTCTTTAAAAACCTGTAAAGTAAGATTATAGTTAAAGTAATAATCCTAGCTACTACTAGACGGAGAGTATTCCTTATAATTCTCTAATATAATTTTTTGTAGGCAGCCCTTTTCCTTATTTATAAGAGTATCTATATAATAGGAGAGAGCTACTCTTTTTTTAGCTTTAGTCTTTAGGCGCTACGCTAGCTTCTTTAGTAGGATATCTATAGGTAGAACTATAGATATTCTATCTAAAATAAGCTCTTATCCTATATTAGATATAAATAGATTAAAATTAGCATTGCTATATATAAATACTCTTAAAGATATATTACTAGTAAAATTAGTAGCTCTATCCTTTTATAGTACCTATTACTTAATATAATATTCGTAGCTAACTTAACTTAACTAAGATTAGAAGGCTCTATTAGTATAATCGCGATTCTTAGCCAACTTAGTAATATCCTTATATGGACCTTTATACTACTCCTTAATTAGAAATATTACTTTACCTATTTAACTACTAATATAAGTACCGCGTTTAAGTTGTTACTATATTATATTAACGGACTTATATTTATATATATAATACTACATAATATAGTTAATATTAGGAATATTAGCACTATATGTAAGTATGTTAAAGGAGAGTAGAATATAGATTTCTAAGTTGGACTTTCTTAACTCTTTATATAGTCTATCTTTATCTATAATAGCTAATAATATATAATAAAGCTAAGTAGCTCTTCTAGTCTATACTTCCTAGTATCTATAATATACTAACTATAAATAAATTAAGTCCCTACCTAGTAATATTAGGTCCTTTTAATTAAGAAAGGTAATTATTTTTAGGATCTAGTAGGGAGTTAGTATATATTAGATTCTCTACTTAGTAAATATAGCGGTATATACGCAGTCTATAATAAAGTATAAGCTCTTAAAGGACTTTTTATTTCCTTACTTAATATATTCTCTAATAATTAATAGATCTAGCTAGTTAATTAATATTATTTTTAAAAGCCTACTAACTTTTAAATAATCTTAAATATTATATTATTAAGCGTTATAGTATAAGCAAACTAAGGCTTCCGCCCTAATAACGACCATACTTTCTATAGCTATATATATAAATTCTAAAACAAACCCCCCTAATTAGCTATAAGGTATACCTTTATTATATCTAAACCTAACCCACTTAACTATATAAACCACCAAAAAGGTAGCAGCAGTGTCTCGCGACTAGATAGGCTGCCAGTTAGAATACCTTATAAGCTCTCCAGCCTATACCGCCGTATAGGTAGCGCAAGGTCGTAATAACCTTATTAATTATTACTAAGCTAATATACGTATAAAAGGTAAGGTTAGTAAGAGTGTTTTAAAACCTTTTACTAATTAATAGCTCTGATAATATTAAAATATAAGTATATACTTTAATACGGGTTTCCTATAAAAGATATACGGATATTATCTTAGCATATATATAAACTAGCCATATTCTAGAAAGCTCCTTAATCTTTACCTTCTACCCTATACTAATTATATTAAGTAGTATAATAATAATTACTACTAAGGCCCAAAGAAGACATAGTATTACTTATATTATTATACTCTTACTAAATAAGGTTTTGTAATAAGTATTATATCTTTTTTCTTAAATAGTAACTACCTAAGGGCTTTAAGTTACTTTATATATCCGCGATATATATTATAGGACACCCCCGTAACACCTTGCACACATCTACCTATTTCCACCGACTTAGCAATAAAAGACCAACCGCGAAATGGCAATTTAACGGCAATCTAATAGCAATCTAACGGCAATCTACGGCATTCTGCCATATTCTGCCAAGTTCTACTAAATTCTACTAAGTTCTGCTAGGACTATAACCTAAACCCTATTCTACCCATACACGTATTAACTAAGCAACTAAGTTAATAATATATACCCTTTCTTCCCGTTTTTCTACCTTCTTTCCTTATATAACGTCTTAACCTCCTTACACAGTTTATATATATAGCTTAATAATATCTACCTTACTATATATTATTGTCGCTTATACTCACTCCGTAATACTACATTGCGTTAACTACTATACTACTATTAATATATAGAACAAACCTAAAGCCCCTATAACAGCCGCCGGTATTATATCCGCACTCTAAAAACAATTAGTAGGGATACAGAAGTCTTTTATAGACGCCCTTAAATAGAACTAAGCCACTTTAAATTAACAATAAGCTAAATAAGAAGCATAATATTAGCAATTAATTAAGGACCTCTAAAAAGAAGTCCGCGTCCTTAAGAGGCCTACACTAGAACCTTAAGACCAAACGCCATCTTTAAAGATAAATACGCGGAACGCGAGCCCTAAACCCACAGTAGACACTTACCCTAAGCCAACTACTACACTAAAATAATCTAAATAACTACTAGATCCCCTAGTATTTACTAATAAACAATAAAAGCTCTAATTATTTCTAAGCTAGCTTAAAAATAAGCTAACCGGTAATACTAACCGTTACCTAACTAAAGCTAATTAACTCTATTACGCCCTAAGCTAACTAGGAGGAGATATAGCTAACTTTATTAAACCGCTTTAGCCAAACTTAGTATAAAGCCTAGTTATACTTCTTAAAGCTATATATAGTAACCTAAACCGCCAAGCTACTGCTTAAAGAAAGATAAACTATATAACTTAAGGAGCGAAAAGTTTCCTAATATACTTCTCTAAATTTAACCGTTACGCAAAGAAAACAGGCTAGAACAACTCCGCACTAATTAATAGCCTAGTTAAATTCCTAAGCCCTAAACTAAAAACCTCCCTAATAGGCGTAGACCTACTAAGAGCCCTTAATGCCTGCGTAAACGTCATCAATAAACAATATAATAATATACTACGCCTAATACCGAAGCCCGCTCTATAATATAATACGGCAACCCCATAAACGTCTACTAAGTTATTATCTCAGCCTAAGTACCCTAACGCTATAGACATAAACACTAGGACCCTAGGGTACGCCCTACTAGGGTCCTCTAAATAAGAATAACGCATTAAGCTAGGCCTCTGCTTTAAATATAAAAGTAGCTCTTACCTCTCTAACTACTACTCCGTCCTTATACCTAAATATAAATTACAAACGGCTAATACTAGCAGCCGTTCACCATATCAATCTTTCAATTACCGTCCCTAATCTCTACCTAGTTCCAGCCCTATATCTAGTAAGCACCATTTATAAGGACAAAGCTACAGCTAACATCCTATAAGAACCCCACCCCAATTGCCTCTAAAAGGAAGGTCCTGGAGCTAAGTCGCTCTTTAGGACGGCTCTGCTATAGGATCTTATTAAACGCATTTAACATTATAAACTCTAACTCTTAGGACCGTAGCATAACCATTAACTACCGTCTTTAGTAGAATAGTTAATAGGCTAATGCTTAAATCCTAATTAACACAAGAGCTAGTAGTATAGGATTTATTAACAAGATCTTTATATAAGATAATAGTTTTACCCTAACCCCCCTTAACCGGCATATTAACGTATTTAGATTTAATAGCAAACGTACTATCTTAAACCGTATTACCTATGTAGTATTCCTAAGACTCTAATACCTAAACCATAAAGAATTAATTAAACTTTTCATTACCACCCTAGGTTACTCAGTAATCTTTAAACAACCCTAGATAAAGCTATATAAGGTAACTATTAATTAGGACAACCTTAAGCTTCTATTTACCGCCTCCCGTTATAAGCAGAAGTACCTTATAACTCACTACTTAAACCTAGAACTAAAATCTAAAAAATCCACCACAATCCACTAGTCTAAAATTTCCATAACTATCTACCCTATACCTAAGGAATCCACCAGATTCCACTAACCCAGGAATTCTACTAAATTCTACTAACAATCCAAAAACTCCACTAAATTCTATAAGTTATTACCAAGCACTACACCACCCTAAGCTAAGTAAAAGCTTAAGCTCTATATACAAAAATACTAGAAGGACTAATATTCTACTATAAAAAGGATTCTTAAAGAACCTAAACCCAAATCTAATACTAACTCCGTACCTAGTACCAAACCTAAACCTAAATAAGAAACTATAGACAATTTAAGCGAGCTCAGCACCCTAGATATCTACATAATTAGAGCTACCCTGTTAGCGCAACTTGCTAAGAAACCTAAGCATATAATCTTCGCTATTATAATGGCCAATATTAAGAAGGCCTTAGCACTAAAGAAGCACACTAACCCTACCACGAAGGTACTAATAGAGTATTATTATCGCCTAGATATATTTTTATAAAAGGAAGCTAATAAGCTATTAGAACACCGATTATATAACTATAAGATTATACTTAAAGAAGGAAGGTAACCTAGATTTAGACCCTTATACAGGATATCCTAAAATGAACTCTAAGTGCTATAAAAGTATTTAGACAAGAACCTAAGTAAAGAATTTATTAGAGTAAGCTCGTTACCTATAGCCGCACCAGTAATCTTTGTTAAGAAACCTAGCGGCGGTCTATACTTCTATATAGACTACTAAGCTCTTAACGCCGTTACTATTAAAAACTAATATCCAATCCTATTAATATAAGAGACGCTAAACTAACTAAGTAAGGCTTATTACTACACGAAGCTCAATATTATCTCTACATTTAACTATCTCCGCATTATAAAAGGGGATAAATAGCTTACTGCATTTCATACCCGATATAGACTATTTAAGTACTTAGCAACACCCTTTAGCCTTATAAACGCTCTAAGCTCGTTTTAACATTATATAAATAACACCCTACGCCCCTACCTAGATATCTTCTATACCGCTTATATTAACAACATCCTAATATATAGTAATAACCTAACCAAATATTAGAAACACGTTAACCTTATCCTATAAGCCCTACACGGAGCTAGTCTACAATTAGATATAAATAAATGCGAGTTCTATAAAACAGAAGTCCTATACTTTAAACTCCTTATTTTTATAAATAGTATACAAATAAACCTAAAGAAAGTCAAAGCAATTATAAACTGGCAAGAACCCAAAAACGTTAAGGACGTAAGAGCCTTTATAGGATTTGCTAATTTCTACTAACAGTTTATTAATAACTTCTCCGCCCTAGTTTTACCCCTTATAACTCTAACCTAAAAGGATAAAGTCTTTATCTTTAATAAGGAATGTAAGAAGGCCTTTACCTATCTAAAGATTATATTCACTACTGCGCCTATACTCTAATACTTTAACCTAAACCGAATAAGTGTTATAGAAGCCAACTTATCTAACTACGTCATTAAAGGCATCCTATCTCAATATAACAAGGATAGAGTATTATACCCTATAGCATACTTCTTAAAATAACTAAACCTAGCTAAATATAACTACGAGATCTACGATAAGGAATTATTAGCTATTATTAGATATTTTAAATAATGGCAACCTAAACTAGAAGGCACTAGATTTCTAATTAAGGTCCTTAGCGACCATAAGAACCTACAGTACTTTACGACTACGAAACAGCTAAGTCATCATTAGGCCCGCTAGTTAGAATATCTATCTTATTTCCAATTCTTAATTATATACCACCTAGGCGTTTAAGGCTAGAAGCCTAATGCCCTAACCTAACACTCGCAAGACACGCCAGCCCTAAAAGAAGCGCGCTCTTACCAAAATTAGACCCTACTTCGCCCTAAACTATTTAACCCTCCCGCTAAAGATCTTATAGTATACGTCCTTAAAATAACTAATTAATTAATTAAACAGATTATAGTTAACAAATACCCAAATAACGAGTTTATCTAAAAAACGCTTAAGCTAATATAAGATAGCATTAAACGTTTTAAAAAGATTTCTTTAAGTAAATATAAAGCCCGCGGAAACCGCTTATATTACTAAAACCATCTAGTTATCCCTAATTATAATAAGCTTAAGCTTAAACTCCTTAAATATATATATAATCTACCTATCGCTAGCTACCCGGGCTAAGGAAAGACCCTAAAACTACTCTAACGGGAGTATTATTAGTCGAACATATATAATACAACATAAAGGTACGTCTCTAGCTACCACACCTGCCGACGAGCTAAAGCCTCGCATAAGACGTATAACGGTCTTTTAAAGCCGCTGCCTATTCCGGACCGAAGATAAAAGGATATCTTAATTAACTTTATTGTTAACCTTCCTAAGAGTAGAGGCTATATAAACATTATAGTAGTTATAGACCGACTATCTAAAATAAGACACTTAATTGCCTGCCCCAATATATTAACGCCTGCCGTCGCCTAACTATTCCTAAATTACGTATAAAAACTCCATAGACTCCCTAAAACAATTATCTCCAATAAAGGCAGCTAGTTTATCTCAGCATTCTAAAAAAAACTAACTACTTAACTCCGTATTAAAGCACTGTTATTTACTATATATTACCTAAAAACGGATAGCTAAACAGAACGTATAAATACTATAATGGAACAGTATATTTGGATATACACGTTATATTTACAGAATAACTGGATTAACTAGCTTATATTCGCCGAGTTTACTATAAATAATTCCGTCTTAGAAACCATAAAAGTCTCCCCGTTCCTAGCTAATTACGGCTAGCACCCATAAATAGGCTTTAAACCCTTCAGTAATGTTCCACACCCCGCTTATTATGCCTTATAAGTTATAAAAGCAAATAAATTCGTAAAAAAGATAGAAGAACTACAATAGTTCCTTACTAATAAGATAATATAGGCTTAATCTATCTACAAAGCCGCAGTAAATAAGAAATAAACCCTAGCACCGGCCTACTAAATTAGTAATTTTGTCTAGCTAGATACAAGAAATCTAAACATAAAACAACCTACTAAAAAACTTAATTAGAAGAACGCTAGCCCTTATAAGGTTAAAAAGATTATCTCTCCTTATACCTACCGACTAAAGCTCCCTAATACGGTTAAAATCCACCCTATATTCCATACGTTAGTCCTCCGCCCTACTACCCCTATATTAGACGCCCTACCTAGATAGATATAAGACCCTCCCCTACTAGTTAAAGTGGATAGTAAAAACAAGTACTTTATTAAAAGAATTAACGATATTAAGTACGATAAACGGAAACACTAATATATATATATTATAAAATAAAAAGGCTTTACTAAGTCCTTATAGGAACCCGTTAACTCTATAGAACTTATATAAGCCGCAGAAAACTTTTATAAACTCTACCTAGAACTACTACAGCCCTATCTTACAGAAGCTTAAGTTTAAAAGGGGGGTACTATTACGGGACACCCCCATAACACCTTATACACATCTACCTATTTCTACTAACTTAGTAATAAGAGACCAACTATAAAATAGCAATCTAACGGCAATCTAATAGTAATCTAACGGCAATTTACGGTATTCTGCTATATTCTACCAAGTTCCACTAAATTCTGCCAAGTTTTACTAGGACTATAACCTAAACCCTATTCTACTTATATATGTGTTAACTAAGCAACCAAGTCAATAATATATACCCTTTCTTCCCGTTTTCCTACCTTCTTTCCTTACGCAACGTCTTAACCTCCTTACACAGTTCATATATATAGCTTAATAATATCTACCTTGCTATATATTATTATCGCTTATACTTACTCCGTAACAATATAGATATATAAAAGCAATAGCCTTATTAACCTTACTTAGCTACTAGGCCTTACTTTCTCTATAAAGCGTAAAAAGCTAATCTTAAAAGCCTTATAGCCATTACTTCTAGTCCGTTCTATAACTCCTTTAAGTTTAATTATCTAATACCTAATACGGCCGCAGCTATTCTAGTACCTTATTTAACTCCCTTCCTCTTAGCCTAGTGGGTTCTAGTAGCGGTATACTATAGATTTACCTAAATATCTACAATTTAGTAGTTGGCGCACCATAAGGTTTTAGTGGGTATTATACGCTATAACGCCTACGCTATATATCCGCTAGGCTATAATAGGGGTTTTAGGGTAGCTATTATAAATCTATATAGGTTTTATATATATTAGCTAGCGTTTAGTAATATTATAAAAGCCTAATATTATTAATAACGCTGTCTTTTTTATAATAAAAATAATTATAAAACCTAAAAATACCTAAGTAATAAAAATTATATACTTTAAAAGCCTAGGTTCCGTTATATAATTAATAAACTTTAGAAAATAATATAAAATGCTAGTGTTAAGTTATTTTAATATCCGCTTAGACATAATTCTGGTAGTTTCGCACAAATATAGTTAGTTAGCTTGCGGACCAATTGAAAATCCGTACCAACGGAATTTACCTTAGAAGCTCAGACTAAGAAATCAATTATGCGGATATAGGAATATCCGCACCGTCCGCTAAGCTAATTTATAACAGCAATCGTTTTCTTAGTCTAAAAGACTTTGGCGAGATTTTATATAAGAAGACCTCATTAACTTTAACGAAATTGATCTATCCTCCCACAATGCCTATTAACATTAAAATTATGCCAAATTATAGAGAAAAGCCTACTTTATAAGTTATAAATTTTTTTAACTCTTTATACCTGCGTAATATTAAGAGGAACTTATTGCAGTAAAGGTTACAATTCCATTTTTATACCGCAGTAAGTTGTAGCAGAAATCACGTAATAAACTTCAAATTTAAAACATTATACAATCGCCCGTACGAACGCCGTACGGACGCCCATATAATCAATCGATCAATTGCCCATACAATCATCCCTATAAACGTCTTCGCAATTAATCGTACATACAAACGTCTATACGTCCGCACATCTACACGTTTACACGCCTACACGTAGCTCTGCACGAAGCTCTGCATAAAGCTCTATAGAGGCTCTACATAAAGCCCTAAGGCTCTGCATAAGGCTCTGCCTAAAGCTTACCCCCTAGTAATAGTAGAGGCACTACAGTCTAAGGGAATATATTTGCAAGAAAAGACCCAACTATTACGCCTTCTAGGTATTATAATAGCTTTAAGTAGTAGATAACTACAGATCTATATAGTTTTATTTATATTAGTAAAGGATTTAATAAAATATAATTGTGTTAATAATTTTAACAAAGCCTTTTCTAACTTTAACGAAATTAATATTAGGACTAAGGAATAGCCGTATTATAAATTTTATCTTATTTAAAAGCCCTAAGTCTTAAAAATATTTGTATTAACTTTTGGTAATAATAATGCGTTATATAAATGAATGAATTAGATATCCGCAATATCTGCTTAGTAGATTTTATTAATAATTTTAACAAGACTCTTACACGTTTACCTTAGCAAGCTTAGGCTATAGAATCAATTAGCGGACATACGTATATCCGCAAGTGGATATCGCTAACCTTTTTTATTAAAAAGTTAATTCTATATCTAAGGGACTTTGCCAACATTTCTTAAGCGATGCAACGTTGTTTATATATAAGGGCGTATTCAATTACAGCTCTAGATTAAATCTAGAGGCTTTAAAACCGAGTTGATCTAAAGCCTCAATCTAATCTGGAGGTAGGTGTTTGGTTAATCTAATGACTTTCTAATCTGGAGCTCCTCCAGATCGGCAACCGCGTTAAATTCGCACGCTTTACCGTATATAGTAGTTAAACTTAAGCTCTTGGCGTTAGATTAACCTATAGCTTTTTTTTATAGGTTAATCGTTAAGTTAAATCTGGAGCTCTGCTCGTGTACCCATCCAATTACCCATTATAACCCTACCGCTACTACCCTTACTAATGACGGTATTACTACAGCAGCTATAGGCCCTATATAACGTCCTCTTCTTAATCCTTACTATCGCCGTTTAGATCTAACTAGTCGGCGTTTATACTTAATACACTAATATATAGCGGAGGACGTTATAGACAATGTAATTGCTCTATAGCCACCTATAAAGGCTCTATAATTTAACGAGGATGCGACTAGAGGTATTTAGGAAGTTGCTTAAATAGCTTTAAACTAATAGCGACTTAAAGGATATAAAGCTTCTATTGGTAGTAGAGAAGCTATTAATATTCTAGCTAATATTTAGTAATAATTAGTTATACTAATTAGTTTATAAGGAAACGCAGCACGGCTTATTAATGGTTAAAGAGTAGGTAATATATACTTTAATATAGTCTTTTTACTAGAGCTAATTTAGTATATAGAGCAGTATATGTAGTTCTTTCTAGGCTTATTAAATTATATAAGGAGCTCGTTAATCTACCTAAAAATACTATACTAGATAAGATTGTAGATGACCTAAAGCGATATCCATTCTTCGCCAATTATATTAGAGCGCTTAATAGTACGCATCTACCAATCGCGATTAAAGGCGGGTATAAGCAGCAAGCTCCCTAGCGTGGTAAAAAAGGTATATTAACGTAGAACGTTCTAGCTACTATTAATTTTAATATAAACTTTATATACGTTCTAGCTGGATAGAAAGGTACCACTTATAACTATAAAGTTATTAATTTGGCAAAGAAGAAAGGCTTTAAAGCTCTGTAAGGTTAATATTATCTTACTAACACTAGTTATTTAAATACCTCTATAACGTTAGTACTATACTAAGGCGTTTAATATTATCTTTATAAATAAGCTTAGGTAAATATAAGGCCGCAGAATATAAAGGAGCTGTTTAATCTACGTTATGTAGGACTAAGAAATATTATTAAGCGTACCTTTAGAGTCTTTAAGAGATAATTTTAATACTTTAAGGCGGTAAGACAAAACTTCCCTCTAATAACGCAGATTCTTTTAGTATATGCATTAACAGCGGTATATAACTTCTTAAATATATATAATCCGGATAATCTAGAGGACTACGGTATAGTAGAGGATAAGGAGGTTAATAAGGAGGACGCGTAAATAGTAGAGGAAGAGAGTAAGGTCGCTATAAATTAAAGATAGGGCGAAATTGCAGAGCTTATATAGAGAGGCTATTATTAGGTAATTAGGAGGCCTTTATAATACATAGGTATATAATTTATAGATAAATTACTATACTAAATTATATACTAATACATTTTACCGCCATATAGCGCGCTTTAAAAGAGCCTTTTAATATAATAACTTCCTAATAATCACATATAGAAAAGCGGTTGCTTTAATTTTATAGAGTATATTTATAATAGGTTTAAGGATTTACTAATTTATATATAAAATCCTTACTAAAAAATAAAATTATTAATAGTAAAGTAATTATAAACGTAAAGTAAAAGCAGCTACTAATTTTAACCCTTAACGTCTTCCTTCTTTATTTTTACTAAAGTTCTATCTATTAGTCTCTTCTGTAACGCCCCTAATATAATTAAAAAGGTCCTTACTATTAATTATATCTTAAAGGCTTCTAGAATAAGCACTTAATTATTAAGGTCTATGTCGTTAAACTTGTTAAAAAAACTCTACTAAGGCCTTTTCTAGAGGTAGCTTTTAACTAAGAAGCCCTCGCGTAGCTCTAATATCTTTTAATACTAGCTCTATAGTCTCTCCTAGTAGGTTTTTTATCCATTGCCTATCTCTAGGTCGCTAACGCTTTACATCTAGTTTATTTAATATAGCAGCTTATTTAGTAGCACGTTTTCTTATAGCTAGCGAAGACTTTTAAGTAGGCGTTAATGAAGGCGTATAATAAAGGCTTGGGCCTGCTAAGGACGACAATTATTAACTAGAAGGTATAGTAGAGCGATTATCTAAGGAAATATTACTAGCTAATAAAGCTAACTAACGCTGTTCTATAGAAGATTAAGGTTTATCCTTATTAGCTACCTTATCGTCTTCCTTATTATAAGACTTATCCTCCTTACTCCTACCGTCCTACATAATAGCAGTACTTTCCTCCTCTATTAGCGTAGGATTAATTAGTAGCCTATTCTCTATTTAATTAAGAGCTTTATTAACTATAAGAGTATAGTTACCTGTTACAACTACGCCTTAAAATAGCTTATTAAGCTCCTTTAGGAAAGGCGGCAGAGCGTTTTAAAACTTCGCGGCGTTAGGATTAGCTTTAAAATATCTATCTATAACGTCTTTAGAGGTAATTAGTATACCTTTATTATTATCTTACCCCTAGCTAAATTAATTATAGAGCTCCTTCTACGCCTTCTAATTCCTTTTTTAACTATTATACTTACTTTTAAGCTGCCGTATAGTAATTAAATATTAAGTCTTTGCCTATATGGCGTTTAGAGCTATCTGCTAGCTATAATAGAACCTTATAGCAAGTACTACGGTAGGCTTGTTATTGGGCTAGGTATATAGGTAATACAAATTAAAGTTAACAATGTAATAATAACTGGTAGAGTAGTTACCTAATAGATTAACTCTAATTATATTCTAAGAATCACTATAAGGAAAGAACTATCTAGGTAGGGACTAAGGGTCCTTAAATACACAATTATACTCCTATAAAATCCTTCTTATATATAATATACGTATGCTTTATCTACTCTATTACGGATTCTATAGATCCTATAGATTATATAGATTATATTATATAACCTTAGTTACTATTCCTTATTATATAGTTCTACCAGCTCTATTCTAAACCGTATATAAATTAACTAACTAGCTTCTTTTAACTTTTCTCTAAGTAGTTATAACATTATACTTAAAGCGTTCGTAATACCATCTCCCTTCTTTTTATCTTTGTCCTTAAAGATTCCAAATATCTCTAAATTATTTACTAGAGGTGTAATATCCGTCTAATTAATTTAGTTAATATTATTGCTTATTATGCCTAAAGCAATTTTTTTTTCTTTAACCGCTTGTCGTATTTGCACTATCGCTATAATATTATCTCTTAGTGAGATTATACTATCTCCATATTCTCGCTGTTTAAAAGAGGGATTGGTCTATATTACATTAGTAAGCCTATCTTCGCGATAACCGTCCTCTTACTTAGAGTATACTAAAGCGAATATTTATTTATCCTATAACGTTCGCTCTATCTCTAATACTAAATATATATAACCTATTACTCTTAATAGTTGTCTAGTTCCCTAATTAATTAATTTTAGGGTTTTATATTTAATCTGCTGCTATATAGTTAGATAATAAACTATCTATTACTCTAGCAAAATTGCGCTATTCTTAGAATGCTAAATAGGAGGCTACTAATACTTAGTAACGGGCCCTTAAGTCTCGTCTTGCGGCGTCCGCTTGGTTAATTTATCTTAAGAAAGTACGCGAGAAGGTTTATTTTAAGAAGTAAAAACTTATAAAATAGGGTCTATAGGAACTTAGTAATAAAAGAACGGATTCTCCTCTAATAGAGAAGGAAATAGATTTAAGTAGCTTAGTAACTGCTCTTTTTAGGTCCCTCTTAGGTAACTTATTCTTTAGCAATCCTTCTTTATTAATACTACCTAACCTAATTTCTTTTAATACTCTTATACCTTTTTTATAGCATTCTTTAGATTCTCTAGTAGCTCCTAGGTAGTTTTAGTATAGCCTATCCACTTAACCTTATACTATATTTTATTGTTAATGTCCTTATAGCTAATAATCTTTAAAACTTACTATTTGTCTTTTTTTGTCCTTTATACGTATCTACCTTATAAACTAGTAGCTTAATATTCCTATATACTAGCTCTAGTATTATAATATACTATATAGGGTAGATCTTTATTCTAGCTAGTAGGTTTAACTTAAACGTAACTAGTAAAATTCTTTACTTAATTTTAAAAGGTCCTAGTCTAACGTAGTTTAACTTCTTACTTAGTTATTAACTTTTAAAATTTTTATATAGTAGCTATACTTTATCTCCCTTCTTAAGATCTAGTCCCTTAGATCTTTTAGCATTATAGTACCTTTTTATTTTTTGTTATACCGTCTTTACTATTTCCGTAAGGTTCTTATAAAGATTTATTAATATCTCCATTCTTTATTTAGCTATACTACTTATCTTCTTTACCTAACGTAGTAATAGTAATATTCTTGGTTTATATCCGTAATTCGCCTTAAATAGTAATGTGCCTATTCCTTCTTATAGTATTATATTGTATATAAACTATATAATTAGTAATAATAATACCTAATTATTCTGTGCATAATTAATATAGTGCCTTAGATACTGCTCTAGTATCTAATTTAGTCTTTTTATTTAACTATCTGTCTGCGAATAATATACGGTAAAAGTTACTACTCCAACTCCTTATTCCGCTAAGAATACCTCCTAAAATACTACTATAAATCTTAGATCTCTGTCCAATATAATTTTACTTAGTACTCTATATCTTATAAATACTTCTTTAATATAGATTCTAGCAATATCTTCCGCTAAGATTTCTTCTATATATACTATAAAGTATCCCCACTTTATAAGCTTATTTACTATTACTAAAATCGCGTTATAATCTTATCTGGTAATAAGATCTCTTAACTTTAGTAATTTAATAATAAAGTCCTATAATATAACCTCCTATAGTCTGCTTAGTATTTTAATAGGTTATAGCCCTCTATATAGCTTATACCTTATTAGTTTATTCCTTTAGTAATTTAAATATTCTTTTATAACTTTTCGCGCTAAGCCCTAGATTCTATTAATAATATACTCTTCTTAGAGTCTTAATACTAAGCCCGCGGCTCTATTATATCCTTAAGTTATTCCCTTATAGAAATCTTTTATAAATTGCTCTACTATGCTTCTTAGGATATACTTTACTTTTTAATTCTTATATATATCTATCTGCGGATCTTTTAGTTATATTTCTAGAATTCTTTATATCTAAAAGCTCTCTAGTAACTTATAAACTCTCTCTTATTCTTCCTAAGTTACTATAATTTTTAGATAATTATACCTAATTAATCCATCTATGTCTTTTTACAGTAAAGCCCTTAATAGCTTCTTATTATTTTATAGTTTAGCTTTCTAACTTAGAGTATCTACTTATATATTATCTATACCCTTAGTATATTAAATCTTAAAATAGTATTCTATAAGTATTTCTACCTATCTAACCTATCTTTAATTAAGTTCCTTTATTATTAGGAATCTTATTAAGTTTTTATAATCCGTCTTAACTATAAATGGTTTCTCTATACCTTATAAGAATGCTCTCTATTTTTTTAGTACTATAACTATACCTAATAACTCCTTATTATAGATGTTATAGTTTAACTCTAGTAGTGTTATTTTTTAACTATAATATACTACTAGGTGCTATCTATTTTAATATTTCTATATAAAGTACGCCCCTAATATATAGTCTAATACGTTTATTTTTATAACCGTCTCTAGTTTTAGTTAATAGATCTTAAGAACTGGCTCCTAGGTAAATAACTCCTTAACTTTCCTAAAGAGTTCTTACTATTTCTCTCCCTATACCTATAGTTCTTCTTTCTTTATTAATTGCGTAAATAGTTTAATATCCTTTAACTATTGCGCTATAAACCTTCTATAGTAATTGCAAAACCCTAAAAACAATCTTAACTGTATAATGTTCTCTAGTTCTTACTAGTTTACTATAGCCTCGATCTTTTTTAAATCTATACTAAATTAGCCTAGTTTAATAATAAATCTAATAAAATCTATTTTCCTAGTAAAGAACTTATATTTCTTAATTACTACTAGCATCTATTTTTTCTATAGTCTCTTTAAAACCCATTTAACGTGTCTCCTATATTCTTCCTTAGTTATTAAGTAGATAATAATATTATTAAGGTATACTATAACAAATTCATCTAAGTATTCTCCTAATATATTATTAATACGCTTTTAGAATATTACTAGTACGTTTATAAGCCTAAATTGTATAACTAATAGCTTATATAATCCTTTCTTTAACCTAAAAACTACCTTCTATTTATTACCTTCTTTGATTTTAATCTAATAGTACGCCTATCTTAGATCTATCTTTATAAAGATTTGCGCATTACCTATCCTGTCTTAGATTTCGCTAATTAAGGGTAAAGGATACCTATCCTTCCTAGTGATGCTGTTTAACTATCTATAGTTAATATATAGTCTTAGTTTACCATTCTTCTTTAGTATAAATAGTACTGGATAACCCGCTGATAATTGCGATGGTCTAATATATCCCTTTTATAAATT